>Ga0233434_1000257_pt1 | contig 65637 bp, 66 predicted proteins | sample SI_122_August201_4_FD_182738 | JGI IMG/M metagenome (GOLD analysis project Ga0233434, IMG submission 182738) | Seawater microbial communities from Saanich Inlet, British Columbia, Canada - SI_122_August2016_120_MG | ecosystem: Environmental > Aquatic > Marine > Inlet | place: Canada: British...
CAAAGGACATCTCAGATATTATCGAGTTTCTCAAGAGTCCCGTTCGCTAAATTGATGATCATTTGATTGCGGACATCTCGCAGTTGTCGAGTTGAACGTCCGTTCAGGGTCATCAGCAGAAGTATTGATCGTTCAACTCTTGCGTCTGCTCTCGTCCGGAAAACGGGCGCTGTCTGTCACTCCAAACAAGAAAAAGGCCGCCCGATTAATTCACCGAGCGGCCTTTTTGATTTTCTGACAACCTTATGTATTCATGGAATCAAAGAAATCATCGTTGTTCTTGGAATGCTTCAGTTTATCGAGCAGGAACTCCATGGCATCGGTCACGCCCATGGGCATCAGGATGCGGCGCAACACATGCATCTTGGCCAGCTGGCCCGGACTCACCAACAGCTCTTCCTTACGGGTGCCGGACTTGGTGATATCGATGGCAGGCCACGTGCGTTTATCAGACAGCTTGCGATCCATGATGATTTCCGAGTTACCGGTGCCTTTGAACTCTTCAAAGATAACCTCGTCCATACGCGACCCTGTATCGATCAGGGCGGTGCCGATAATCGTCAGCGAGCCGCCTTCTTCAATGTTGCGGGCTGCACCAAAGAAGCGCTTGGGGCGCTGCATGGCGTTAGCATCAACACCACCGGTCAGCACCTTGCCCGATGAGGGGACCACGGTGTTATAGGCGCGCGCCAGTCGGGTGATTGAATCCAGCAAAATAACCACGTCACGTTTGTGCTCGACCAGGCGCTTGGCTTTTTCCAGCACCATATCGGTGACCTGCACGTGGCGGGTGGCGGGCTCATCAAAGGTGGAGCTGATCACTTCGCCTTTTACCGAGCGGGACATATCCGTCACCTCTTCCGGGCGCTCATCGATCAGCAACACGATCAGATAGCATTCGGGGTGATTGGCGGCGATGGATTTAGCGATGTTCTGCAACATCACCGTTTTACCGGTGCGGGGCGGAGCCACCAACAATGCGCGCTGGCCTTTGCCCACGGGGCAGATCAAATCGAGCACCCGGCTGGTGACATCTTTGTCTTTTGGATCCGGGTTTTCGAATTCCAACATCAGCTGCTCATCAGGATAGAGCGGTGTCAGATTATCGAAGTTGGTGCGGTGCCGCACAGCGCCCGGGTCTTCGAAGTTAATTTCGTTGACCTTCACCAGCGCGAAATAACGCTCGGTTTCCTTCGGGGCCCGGATTTCACCATCCACCGTGTCGCCTGTGCGCATGCTGAAGCGGCGCACCTGGCTGGGTGATACATAAATATCATCGGGGCCCGGCAGATAGTTTGATTCGGGGCTTCTGAGAAAACCGAAGCCGTCCTGCAAAACTTCCAGCACGCCGTCGCCGTATATCGACACCTCGTTTTCGGCCAGCCGTTTCAGGATTGCGAACATCATGTCCTGCTTACGCAGCGAGCTCGCGTTTTCGATCTCCAGGTCTTCTGCATAAGACAGCAGGTCCGCCGGTGATTTAGCTTTAAGTTCTTTAAGATTCATTTTGGTTCTCTTCGAATAACGAATGGGGAGAAAATCTGTCAATCAGAACGATTGCAAGACCTGAGCAGAGATCTGAAAAGATGGTCTGCGCGCCCGGGAATCCGGGACTGGAGGGATATCAATTTATGGTAGGAAGGTATTTTAAGATGTTGTTGAGCCCACAAGTACCCAACAACCGCCTCTAAGTCAATTGGAGAATGCGCCGCACCCTGAACCCGGCCCTAAACCCTAGAACGGCTTAACGACCACAAAGATAACCACAATGATCATCAGGGCTGTGGGCACTTCGTTCATGATCCGGTAAAATGATCCGGGTCGGCTGTTTCGGTTTTCAGCGAACGCGCGGCGCCATGCACCCATCATCATGTGACTGGCCATAAGGGCGACCACACAAACCAGCTTCACGTAGATCCAGATTTCCTGCCAGATGAACTGATCCTGACTCGCCAGCAACAGCCCCCCAAAGACCAGCGATGCCACCATCGCCGGGTTCATAATGACGCGAAACAGGCGACGTTCCATGACTTTGAATGTTTCGGACTGTTGTGAGCCCACCGAGCATTCCGTGTGATACACAAAAATTCGCGGCAGATAGAGCAGCCCCGCCATCCACGCAATGACGCTGATGATATGAAGCGCTTTTATCCAGAGATATGCTTCAGCGGATAAGTTCAGATATTCCATGGGGCTCGTCTCGGCTTTCTCTAGGTCTCGGTATGTTTCAGTCTGTATAAATCTGCGGACACTGGGTTTGGTTACGCGGGCACAACCGTTGCCCCCCGTCCGATACAACTTCAGTTACGAATTGCGGCGCGATGTTGCCTGTTTGCGTCACCTGACACAATCCCCCTTTTACCAGGCTTTTTTCTACTAGTCCGGCCAGGCCACGGATAAATTGATCACTCGTGCCGACGGCGGCAATCCGGGTGTAGTCTGTTACGCCCAGCGCCTTTGCCATGTCCCGGTATTCAATATCCAGCTCCACCAGGGTTTCGGAATGCTCGGACACAAAAGCCACAGGCACCACCACAATGCCAAGACCGTCGCGGGCAGCGCGGGCAATTTCATCTTCGGTTGAAGGGCCGATCCATTCCAGCGGACCAACGCGGCTCTGGTAGCAAATAGCCCAATCGAGATCCGCATGGCCTCGGTCTGCAATTGCACCGGCCAGAGCAGCAGCCGTTTGCTCCACCTGATGCTGGTAGGGATCACCTTTTTCAATGATCTTCTTTGGTAATCCGTGTGCAGAAAACAAAATACGCACCGGTGTTTTGATCTGTGTTTTAAGTTGCCGCGCGGATAATTGTTCCACCACCAGATCACATTGTGCGGTGATCCATTCCACGTTCACCGGGTAACAACAAACCGCGGTTGTGGGTACTTCAAGGCCGACGATTTTCGCCGCCCGATTCCAATCTTTTATAGATGATCCAGTCGTGGTCGTCGAATACTGGGGGTAGAGCGGCAACAGAATGATGTTGTCGGGCCCATACTCTTTCACCTGTGCCGCAACTGGGTCGCTCATGGGGTGCCAGTACCTCATCACGATAAAGCTCTTGAACGCGGCGCTGTGGGTGCCTTCGTTCAGGCACAGATCCAATGCATCTGATTGTGCGCGGGTTTGGCTGAGCAGAGGTGAGCTGCCGCCCATCTGTTCATAAATATGTTTTGCTACCGGTGACCGCCGCCACGATATCCAGCGTGCCAGGCAATATCTGACCGGGCCCGGGGCATCAATAATGGCCGGATCGTTGAACAGATTGAACAGAAAAGGCTCGACCGCATCCAGAGTATCCGGACCACCCAGATTAAACAGAATGACGGCGGTTTTTGTCACGACTGCCCGCGCACCAACTCAACCACTCGCGCCACATGCTCTGGTGGCGTGTTCGGCACGATGCCGTGACCAAGATTAAAAATGAACGGTCCTTTTCCGAGCGTATCGACAATCCGGCGCACCGTCATATCCATTTCCGCGCCCCCGGCCACCAGCAATTGATTATCCAGATTTCCTTGCAGTGTTGCCAGTGGCTGTAACGTATCACGCGCCCATTCCAGCGGCACATTGGCATCCATACTGATCCCGTTCACACCCGTTTCGCGGATAAATTCTGCGGCCATTAATCCACCTCCGCGCGGAAAACCGATGATCGGCACGTCAGGATGCACAGCCCGCACGCCGTCCACAATGCGTCGGGTCGGATCGATAGACCATTTTCTGAACTGATCTTCCGACAACACACCAGACCAGCTATCAAATAATTGAAGAACTTCGGCCCCGCTATCCACCTGCATGATCAAATATTCAGTCGTCGCTGCCACCAGAACATCCATCAGTTGCGAAAATGTATCTGGCTCTTTGTAAGCCCACGAGCGGGCCTTGCCGCCATCCGTGCCACCGCGTCCTTCAACCATGTAGATCGCAACCGTCCAGGGTGATCCGGCAAATCCAATCAGGGTTTTGTCAGCCGGTAATTCGCGCCTCAATCCCTTGATGGTCTCGAACACTGGTGCCAGGTGATCCAGAACACCGTCAGGATTAAGAACGCTGAGCCCCTGCACATTCTGAATGGGCTCAAGCACCGGCCCCTCACCTTCGCGAAATGCCACGTCTTGTCCCAGCGCATCCGGGATCACCAGAATATCACAAAACATGATTGAGGCATCAAGATCATACCGGCGGATCGGTTGCAGGGTTACTTCGATGGCAAGCTCGGGCGTATAACAGAGTTCCAAAAAGTTTCCGGCTTGTTTTCGGGTCTCGCGATATTCAGGCAGGTACCGTCCCGCCTGACGCATCAGCCAGATCGGTGGTACAGATAACGTTTCACCCTTTAAGGTTCGGATGAGAGTCTTTTCATTGGTTTCCATGGTTCGCGCTTTTACGGTTTCATTCACAGGATAAGCAGCCCTATCAATAACACTATAATATATATAGAAAAGGTAGTTGTTGTAGTTGTAGGGCTGGAATCGGGGATAAGTGGATATACACAGGATATTAGAGACCGAACGTTGGTTTTTAATATGGTTGTGAAAAAAATGTGGATGAAAACAACGATGCTTTGGGTTAGCCGCTTAGATCATCGTGTTCAGCCACAATGAAAAGGGTGAATTGTTTGTATAAGTCTAAAAATCAGAAAATTTGTTCCTCAATTTGTTCACTTTTCCACACCTGTTGGTATCAATATCCATAGCCGTATAAAGTATCTGAGCGAATCTCTTACATGGTTAATAAAACCTCTACATTCCATTATCCGGGACTTATCCCCAAGATGTTAGACTCATGTTGTGAAGGAAAAATATCGTGACAACCGTGCACCTTCATCTGGTATCAGATTCCACCGGCGAGACCGTCAGCCACGTGGCGAAGGCGTCGCTGGTCCAGTTCGATGACGTTACCGTAGAAGAACACATGTGGTCTATGGTGCGTTCCGAACGGGAGGCGAAGGAGATCATGAAAAGTATCGCCGAGAAGCCGGGTTTTGTTCTTTATACCATTGTTGACTCGCCCATTCAGGTCATTCTTGAAACCGGCTGCCATGAATTGGGCGTCCCGTGCGTTTCCGTTTTACAGCCCGTCGTTAATAAACTGCGCACCCACCTGGGTCAGGAAATTCACGCCCGGCCTGGCGGTCAGCACGTTCTGGATGATGATTATTTCGAACGCATTGCCGCTATGGATTATGTGCTTAGCCATGACGATGGGCAATCCGCGCAAACCCTGGCCGATGCGGACGTTATTCTATTGGGTGTTTCGCGCACGTCCAAAACACCCACCTGTATTTATCTGGGCAATCGCGGCGTCAAGACGGCCAATATTCCCCTGGTTCCCGGCAGCACACTACCACCGGAACTGCTTGAGGTTTCAGGCCCCATGATTATCGGCCTGACCAAGGATCCCCGTCGGCTGGTCCAGATCAGGCGGCAGCGCCTCAAAATGCTGAACCAGAATGAAGAAACCGATTACGTGGATTTCGAGATGGTCACCAAGGAAATCAACGACGCCCGTCGCCTGTTCACCCAGCACGATTGGCCCATTATTAATGTGAGCCGTAAATCGATCGAAGAAACCTCGGCCACCATCCTGCAAATGCTGGCTAAAAAACGGGAAGCTGTATCCTGAACCAGCATCAACCCTTGATCCTGGCGTCACAAAGCAGCGCCCGCCAAAGCTTGCTGCACGGCGCGCACCTGCAATTTGACGTGCATGTTTCACACCTGGACGAGGGTGCGACAAAGGCCACGCTGTTGGACCGCGATGCAAGCCCGGCCGAAATAGCCATGGAACTGGCGCGACTAAAGGCGCTCCGCGTGTCTTCTGACTATCCTGATGCTCTGGTTATTGGGGCCGATCAGACCATGGAATGCGACGGCCATCTGTATGATAAACCTGCCGATATAGCCGCCGCTCGCCGCCATTTGATGGCTTTAAGCGGCAAGACACACACGTTGCATAGTGCCGTAGCCATTGCGCAACGCAACAAAGTCATCTGGCATCACACCGCCGCCGCGCACCTCTGCATGCGGGCGCTGAGCGACGATCAGATCGGTGCTTATATGGCGGTGGCGGGCGAGACCATCCTCACCTCTGTCGGGTGTTACCGGCTCGAGGATGCGGGCGCGCGATTGTTTGAACACATCGATGGTGACTATTTCACGATCCTCGGCCTGCCCCTGTTGGCGGTCTTGGCATACTTGCGCGACGCCGGGGCAATTGACTAAGCTTCACGATTATAATGTTCAGGAGTCCTCTTATCATGCCCATAACTGGCAATGCGCGCTTGGCCGGCGTTATGGCATGGCCGGTTGGTCATTCCCTGTCACCCCGGCTGCATAACCACTGGCTGAACACCATGGGTATAGATGGTGCCTATGTGCCGCTGCCTGTGCGTCCGGCTGATGTGGAGCAAGCCATTTCCATGGCGGGTCGGATGGGGTTTCGCGGCCTGAATGTGACGGTGCCCCATAAAGAGGCTGCGCTGAAGGCCGTGGATGAAGCTGACGATCTGGCCACCCGCATCGGTGCCGTCAACACGATCATCTATGATACAGGTGGCCGCAGTCACGGCACCAACACCGATGGCTTCGGGTTCATGGAAAACATTCGCCACAAGTATACGGACTGGAATTTCGCTGATGGTCCGGCTGTGGTGCTGGGCGCGGGCGGCGCTGCACGGGCCGTTGTGGTCGCCCTTATTGATGCGGGCGCGCCCAAAATTCTGATTTGTAACCGCACCCATGAGCGCGCCGTCAATCTGGTTAATGATCTGGATGGCCCTCTCGAGGCCGCACCGTGGGAAGATCGCCATGACGCCCTGCACAATATAAACCTGCTGGTTAACACCACCACGCTTGGCATGACGGGCAAGGACCCGCTGGAAATCAGCCTTGATTCGCTGCCGGAATATTCTTGTGTGACCGACATCGTTTACGCGCCGCTGGAAACCCGGCTGCTGCGAGCGGCGCATAGTCGCGGCAATCCCACGGTGGACGGTATTGGCATGTTATTGCATCAGGCCCGCCCGGGGTTTGAAGCCTGGTTCGGCCAGGCCCCGGTGGTGGACGATGTGTTACGCCTGCATGTATTGGCTGGTGCTGGGCTGTCGGACCCAGGCTCGGACCCAGGCTCGGACTCAGGCTCATGATCATCCTTGGGCTTACGGGCTCAATCGGTATGGGAAAAACCACCGCAGCCGCTGAATTTCGGCGTTTGGGCGTGCCGGTATTTGATTCGGACGCCACCGTACACGCCCTGTTGGCCGAGGGCGGGGACGGCGTTGTTCCTGTATCAAAACAATTTACCGGCGTGTTGAAAGACGGCGCGATTGATCGCGCGGCGCTGGGCGATAAAGTTTTCGGCGATCCTGAGGCTCTGCAAGACCTGGAAGGCATTCTTCATCCGCTGGTGCGCGAGGCACAGGCCCGGTTTTTGCGAGACCGCGCCCTGCAACAGGCGTCACTGGTGGTATATGATATTCCGTTGTTGTACGAAACCGGGGCCGAGGCGCGCTGTGATGCCGTTGCCATCGTTTCTGCGCCTAAATTTATACAAACCCAGCGGGTTTTGGCACGGCCAGGCATGGACCGCGATAAGCTCAATGCTATACTTGCCCGCCAGACACCGGATGAGGAAAAACGCCGCCGCGCCGACTTCATTATTATGACCGGGCTGGGCCGGGCGTACGCCTTGCATCAGATAAAAGAAATCGTCAAAGTGTTGGAACATTTCAAAGGCCAGATATGGCCGCCCGGATCGCCCGGAGGGGGCCAAATATATGCGTGAAATTGTTCTCGATACCGAAACGACCGGCCTTGACCCCAAAAGCGGACACCGGATTGTTGAAATCGGCTGTATTGAGCTCGACAATCACATGCCCACGGGCGAGACCTACCACCAATACATCAACCCAAGGCGCGATATGCCCGAAGAGGCCTTCCGGGTGCATGGTCTTTCGCAGGAATATCTTGCCGACTTCCCGGTATTTTCGGCGGTAGCGCAGGATTTTGTCGATTTCATTGGTGATGCAAAACTGGTCATTCACAACGCATCGTTCGATATGGGCTTTATTAACGCCGAATTGGGCGCTGTTGATCTGGAAGCCATTCCCATGGACCGCGCCATTGATACGGTGACCATGGCACGGCGCAAGTTTCCCGGTGCCAGGGCCAATCTGGACGCGTTGTGTCAACGCTTCGGTATCGATAACTCAAACCGCGACCTACATGGGGCTTTGCTGGATGCGCGTCTGCTGGCCGATGTATATCTGGAACTGATCGGCGGTCGTCAGCCTGATCTGGCGCTTAAATCTGAAAAACAGAAAACGGCTGCGTCCGCATCGGACCGTCAATTCAGAGAGCCCCGCCCCCACGCGCCGAGCGATGATGAGCTTGCCGCGCATAAAGCCTTCGTTGAAAAACTGGAAGACGCGGTATGGACCGCTGATTAGGCAATTGCCGCCGCCGACTAGGCGTCGGCTGGCTTCTCGGCCGGTGTTTTGTTGGCGCCATCACGGTACATGGCGGCAAAATCCAGCGGGTTCAGCATCAATGGCGGAAAACCGCCGTCGCGCGTGACGTCGGCCACAACATTGCGGGCAAACGGAAACAACAGGCGCGGGCATTCGATGAGCAACACCGGCTTCCGGCGCTCTTCCGGTAAATTCAGGGTGAACAATCCACCATAAGTCAGCTCTACAATAAACGCCGTCTTGCCATCCATCACGCACTCGCCATGAATGTTCAGCGCCACTTCGAAGGTGGCTTCCTGAACCATGCCGGCTTGTACATCGACGTTGATCTTGATATCGGGCGCTGATTTCTGCGCGGTCATAAGGACCGCTGGTGAGTTCGGCGCTTCAAATGACAGATCTTTGATGAACTGGGCATTAATGGTGAGCGATTGTGTTGCCGCCACGGCTTCGGCACCGTTGGTTTCAGCCGCGTCTGGCGTGGCGTTATCAGAAGAATCCGCTGTCATGGGGTACCTGCTCTTGTTTCAAACCGTATGATACCCGTTGGCTATCATGGATTATTTGCGGCGACAACCAAAGAACGGCTTATGGGTTTTTGGTTGTGTCATCCGTGATGCGGTCTTTTTCGTCCTCGCCTCCCGGTGCAGCCTCTTCAAACACCCCATCAATCACGGGCCCACCGTCCGAAAATCCCTGATTTGATCGCGCCTGTGTTTGGGTATGCGTATACCGAACGTGTTGCGCCCGCTGTGCGAAGCGCGCCGCGATCACCGCGCCCACGACATACCGAAAGGGTGGAAACAACAGACAGAAACCCACCGCATCGGTGATAAATCCGGGCGTCAGCAACAGGGCACCGGCCAGCAACAGACACAATCCGTCGAACACCTCACGCAGGGGCATTTCATTGCGGGCCATGGATTCCTGGACCCGGCGCAGCACGCTCAGACCCTGAAAACGCATGCAGGCGGTGCCCACAAATGCCGTGGCAATAATCGCGCCTATCGTCGGCCAAAAACCGAAGCGATCGCCCGCTTCGATAAATACCGCGATTTCACCGATCGGTACGCCGATCATGACAATCAGTATGATCAAGCCCATGCTTGCCCTTTTGTTCAGTTACGCTTATCTAACATTAGTCAGGCAACGCTGAAAATGCAGCCCCCTGTCATATATTTATGACATATATAATTGTCGTATATATATATGGTATATAATCCATCCATAAGGCCCCCAGAGGCGGAGACAAAGTATAGAAATGGGAAACGGTTTCCAATTTATTGACATCATTATATTTGCGATGATCGCCGCGTATCTGGTGTTTCGCCTGCGCAATGTGCTGGGCAAGCGCGATGATAACGAAAACGGCTTTCAGGATTTGTTCAATCAGGACCCTTCGAACGACGACAACGTTGTTCATTTAAAGGACCCCAATCACGACACCCCGGATGATGCCGTCATGGATGATGACGCGGACGATCTTGATGCAACCGATCCTTTAAGTATCGGTTTGCGGCAAATCAAAGATGCCGACCCCGGCTTTCATCCTGGCCAGTTTGCCGATGGCGCCAATATGGCCTTTGAGATGATTCTCAATGCCTATACCGATGGTGACACGGCGGTGTTGAAAAACCTGTTGAACGGCGACGTGTTTGGCAACTTCAATAAAGCTATCATTGACCGTGAGCAGGCCGGTGAAACGCTCGAAGACACGCTTGTGGATATCAAATCCAATACCGTGGTCGAGGCCTATATGCAGGGCACGCAGGCTTTTGTTACCGTGAAGTTTGTCACCGAACAGGTCAACGCCACGCGCGCCGAAAGTGGCGACGTGGTGGATGGCGATCCTAACAAGATCATTACCGTTACAGATTTTTGGACATTTGCCCGTGATACCAAATCACGTGACCCGAACTGGAAACTTGTTGCCACGCGCAGCCTGGATTAGGGCGATCCGCCGTCCGTTGGCTCTGTTGGGGCTGATCAGTTTTCTCAGCGCCTGTGCGCCGGGGATCGTCTATCCAGAAGTAGACTCCATGGATGGCGCTCCGACGGCGATCCCCGACACAGCGGGCGACGAGTTGACCCTGACGCATATACCGTATCTGGAAGTGCCGGGCTGGCGTGACGCTGACTTAGCCGGGTTCCTGCCCGTTTTCCTTCGGTCATGCCAGTCACTGGTCAAGAAATCACCACTCACGCCCATGGGCAACAAAGACGCATTTGGTACAGCCGGGGATTGGGCCAAGATTTGCCGAGATGCGGCCAGCCAGCCAGTCACCAACCAGAATGCGCTGCGTTACTTTTTTGAATCCCGCCTCCGCGCCTATCTGGTTGGCAGCAACGAGGACCCGGTTGGGCTCTTCACCGGGTATTATACAGCCGAGCTTCAGGGCGCATGGCAACCGGGCGGGGCCTTTAATGTTCCTATCTATGCTCGACCCGATGATATTATTTCTATCGATCTCGGGACATTCCGGCCCGAGCTTGCGGGCCAGACACTGGCCGGGCGTATGAAGGGCCACAGCGTGGTGCCCTATCCGTCGCGCGAAGAAATTAACGCTGGCGCGTTGCTGGGCAAACAGCTGGAAATCATGTGGGTAAACTCACACGTGGATGCGTTCTTTTTACATATTCAAGGCTCCGGCCGTGTGCGCATGACAGATGGCAGCATTGTACGGGTGGCCTATGCCGGCCGGAACGGACAGCGCTACGTGGCCGTTGGTCGCGCCCTTATCGCCGCCGGCATTATTTCGCAGGAACAAATGTCCATGCAGGCCATCCGCGCGTGGATGGAAGCAAATCCCGTTGGTGCCTTGGCGTTGATGAACACCAATCCGTCTTTTGTTTTCTTCCGGGTAACCGATGAAACCGATGCGGTGGGTGCACAAGGCATACCGCTCACACCGGGGCGCAGCATCGCGGTTGATCATAATTTTATCCCGTATGGCCTGCCCATGTTGCTGGATATTACCGACCCGCGTGACCCCACTCATGAGACACCCTTGCGCCGCATGGTCCTGCCCCAGGATACGGGCAGCGCTATCAAAGGCCCTGTGCGCGGCGATCTGTTCTGGGGATTTGGCCGCGAAGCGGCCGCGGCCGCGGGCGTGATGAAAGAAAAGGGCTCTTACTATCTGTTTCTGCCGCGCACCCGAGACGCTATAACGGATCAGTTGCTTAACCAGTAATCTGGTAGACTTGGACATGACGAAACCTGAACAGCGCTCACCTTCTGTCGCTTTGTTTGTCACCTGTCTGGTGGACGTCATGCGACCGAGCATCGCGTTTGCCGCCGTTTCATTGTTGGAGCGCGCCGGGTGCCAGGTTTCAGTTCCTGAATCCCAAACCTGTTGCGGCCAGCCCGGCTATAATGCGGGCCACGAGAAAAATGCTCGCCTGATCGCCCAGCAGGTAATCGAGACGTTTGAGGGCTATGACTATGTGGTGGCCCCGTCCGGATCATGTGCGGGCACCTTGAAAAAACACTATCCCGAAATGTTCGCAGGCAATGCCGCGTGGCGCGGCCGGGCCGAAGATTTGTCATCGCGCACGTGGGAGCTCACGTCGTTTCTCACCGACCAGATGAACTTCACGCCATCTGGTGTGCGCTTCAATCACACCGTCAGCTACCACGACTCGTGTTCGGGCCTGCGCGAGCTTGGCGTGAAGGACCAGCCGAGGAAGCTTCTGGCCGCCGTCGATGGTACAGAAATCGCCGAATCTGATTTGGCGGAATCGTGCTGCGGGTTCGGCGGGTTATTCTGCGTGAAGTACCCGGATATTTCCGCTGCCATGGTGGATCATAAAATCGGCGACGTGATGGCGGGCGAGGCCGACGTGGTGCTGGGCGGCGATCTCGGTTGTTTGATGAACCTGGCCGGGCGACTTACCCGCAAAAACTTGCCGACCAAAGTCTGGCACGTGGCCGAAGTGTTGGCAGGCATGACCGACAAGATTGATCCCATCACTGGTCCCTCAGACGATGAGGCGGCCAAATGAAATCCACGGCCAGTCAGTTTCCCCAGAACGCGCGCGAGGCCCTTGCCGACGAAACCCTGCAAAACGTGCTTGAGAATTTCGCCGATGGCTTCCCGCGCAAGCGGGCGGCGGCCATTTCCCGGCTGGATGAGTTCGATGACCTGCGCGATGCGGCGCGCGACATAAAAAACCATGTGCTGGCTAATCTGGATACGTACCTGACACGGTTTGAAGAACGAGTTCTGGAAAATGGCGGTCAGGTACACTGGTGCCGGGACGCCGCCGAGGCCTGTCAGACAATTCTCGAAATCTGTCAGGCAGCAAATGCGCGCACGGTCACCAAAAGCAAATCCATGATCGGCGAGGAAATCGCCATCAATGATTTTCTTGAGCGTCATGATATTGAACCGGTGGAAACCGATCTCGGCGAATACATCATTCAGCTGCGCGAGGAACCACCCAGCCACATTATCGCGCCCGCCATTCATCTATCGAAAGAACAGGTGGCTGAAACATTTGTGGAAAAACACACGGACCGTGATCCGGACCGTACGTTGACCGAGCCGCGCGTCATGCTGGACGAGGCCCGCGCCGAACTACGCGGCAAGTTTCTTGGTGCCGATGTGGGCCTCACGGGGGCCAATATGCTGGTGGCGGAAACCGGCTCTATTGCTACGGTGACCAACGAAGGCAATGCGGACCTCACCATGGGCCTGCCACGCGTTCATGTGGCACTGGCCAGCATTGAGAAAATCGTACCCACGCTGGAGGATGCCTCCACGATTTTACGCGTATTGGCGCGCTCTGCGACGGGTCAGGAAATGTCGGTTTACACCACTTTTGCTACGGGTCCGAAACGATCGGATGATTTAGACGGGCCGGAACAGTTCCACGTGGTGCTGCTGGATAACGGGCGCAGCGAATTATTGGGCAGCGAGTTTCAGGATATTTTGCGCTGCATTCGGTGTGGATCGTGCATCAATCACTGCCCGGTGTATTCCACCGTGGGCGGCCATGCCTATGGCTGGGTCTATCCCGGACCTATGGGGTCGGTGTTGTCGCCCGCCCTGATTGGGTTGGAAGACGCCCACCATCTGCCCAATGCGTCCACCTTGTGCGGTAAATGCGAAACAGTGTGCCCCATGCACATTCCGCTGCCCCGTATGTTGCGGAGTTGGCGAACGCGCCAGGTCGAGCAGAACCTGCAAGCCGCCACGTCCCGTTATGGCTTGGAATTGTGGGCTTTCATGGCTAAGCGCCCGCGCCTGTACCGGGTATTTAGCGCCATGGCATCTAGGGTGCTGCGTATGATGGCTGGCAAAAATGCTCGCATCCGCTGGTTACCGCTCGGTGGCGGCTGGACATCTAAGCGCGATATGCCCGCCCCCCAAGGCCCTACCTTTATGAGCCAATGGAAGCAAAACCGGGACCGCTATTCATGACAGAAGCCCGCGCCCACATTCTGTCCAAGCTAAACCGTGCCATTGTCCGCGAAGATATTGGTGCGGGTAGCGTCGATGATCGCATAGCGACCCACAACACCGGACCGTTGCCGAAACGCGGCCAGGACCCCGATCAGGCTGCGCTGGCCGCCCGCTTCGTTCAGGAATCGGACCTGGCCGGAAGCGACATCCAGCAACTTGCTTCGCGCGATGATGTGCCGGCGGTTGTGGCGGCGTACCTAAGATCTAAAAACCTGCCGCCGGAACTGCGGGTATCGTCTGATGATATCTTCGGTGGCGTGCCGTGGGAGGGTGAGCCCGGCCTGACCATACGGGATGGCGTGGTGGACGCCGCCGATGGCGCAGCACTCAGCGCCGCATTCGCCGGCGTTGCGGAAACCGGCACCCTGATTATGGCGTCTTCGCCTGACAACCCGGCTATGCACGCATTTGTGCCGTTGGTTCACATGGTCATCCTGCCCGAAAGCCGGATTTCCGGGAATTATGAGGCGGTGTGGGCCGATCTCAGGCACCAGTTCGGCGCACAGGTCATGCCGCGCATGCTCAATATGATTACCGGCCCGTCGCGCACGGCGGATATTGAGCAAACCCTGCTGATGGGGGCGCACGGCCCGCAAAGCCTGCTGATCATGGTTATCGGGGACCTGTAGCCATGTCCAAAAAGAAAAAACCGCCCCCACTGGGAAAAGGAACCCTTTCCGACGAAGATGCCCAACTTTGGCAGCGGGTGACCACCACCATCCGCCCCCTGGACCCCACTCACCAGCACCCCTATGTTGACATACCAGTTGATACACTTGGCGAAACACCCGATTCGGGCCCGAAACACAAGACCCGCCCGCACAAGCCTCGGCACCCCATCATTCCGGTAAGCCAAACATCTCAAGCGCCACAATTAGATCACGGGCGTGCGCCTGGGCTGGATAAGCGCAACAATCAACGCTTAATCAAGGGCAAAATGGCCATTGACGCCCGTCTTGACCTGCACGGCAGTACGCAACAAGAGGCGCACCGTGATCTTAATGGTTTTATCGAGCGCTGTTACGCCCGAAACTTTCGGTGCGTGCTGGTCATTACGGGAAAGGGCCTAAGGCTGAGTTCGGGCGAGATTGGCGTTTTGCGCCGGGCTGTGCCACAATGGCTCAATGATCAACCGTTACGATCGATGATTCTGGGGTTCAGTCACGCCACCCCCAAAGACGGCGGCGAGGGTGCCTTGTATGTGTTGTTAAAGAGGAAGCGATGACCCCGTTTGGCAAGCGTGTCCGCGAATTACGCGCCAAAAAGGGCGTGAAACTCAAGCAGATGGCCGAAGACCTCAGTGTGTCCAGCGCCTACCTGTCGGCGCTGGAGCATGGCCACCGTGGTCGGCCCGCCCCCGGAATGATTATGCAGATTTGCGGATATTTCAGCCTGATCTGGGACGACGCCGAAGAAATTAAACGCCTGGCCGTTCTATCCCACCCTCGTATCGTGGTCGATACATCAGGCCTTAGCCCCAAGGCCACAGAGCTGGCAAACCTGCTGTCAGAAACAGTTGCAGAGCTGGACGATGACACCATCGAATGGGTCATGGACGAAATCCGCGGCCGCCTTGGCACCAAAAAGCTGGGCAGCAAAGGCGGGCCTGCGTATTAGGCGGATTTTTCAGTGACTGTTTATTCACCGAATTAGCGCGGCTTATCCGAACCTGTGTTTTTGAAAACGATAACGGCAAACGTCGCCATCCCCAATATTGTTGCGATTGAACCAACCGCTGCAACCGGGTCACCTTCCGGCACGTCCGAATAAATCAGGTAGACACCAACGTTAATCACGATGGCACCCAATGTTGATAACCAGAAATGAGCCAAAGCCAGCCTGCTCTGCCCTGCGTTTTCATGGCTTCTATAAAAGAGGCCATACAGCATCATGGTTACCCAACCTAACAGGTTGATGTGAGCGTGCGCCTGGGTTTGATCGTGCACACCCGATATGGCCATCTTTATGCCCAGCGCCATGCCCACAAGGGCAAAAATGACAGCGACTCTAATAAATTTTCCTGAAATGTTATCCATGTTCCCCTCCACAGAATGTATCCAATGTAATTATGGTCAGATCACTTCAGGTATTGCCAGAGCAAAGGGAAATTGCTCCGTTCGGCTCAAAGCTGTACAGCGTCAGATCTGAGCCGACGACACCATCGAATGGGTCATGGACGAAATCCGCAGCCGCCTTGGCACCAAAAAAACCAGGCAACGAGGGCTGCCTGCGTATTAGAGTGAAGCCGTTCCGCCATGATCGAAATGCCCGCTTTGATCGGATAAGTGGACGGCCAATGTCGGGTAAAGGTGTCCGCTATAGACAATAGCGGACATAGAAAATGCCATCTGAACAGCGTTCTTCAACAGACTCAGCTAGAAGCGGTCTCAGGTGATTCTCACAATCTTGCCAAGAAGGGAGCGAATTTGATGTCTTTCTGCTTTCGTCAGAGCAGAAAGCATTCGTTCTTCCGTTGCCACATGAGTGACGACCATTTCGTCAGCCAGCGAAAACCCCTCATCTGACAATACAATCCTGAGCCCCCTACGATCATTTGGGTCCATGGTACGCCTGATCAACCCACGCTCTTCGAGGCGATCGAGCCGGTTCGTCATTGCAGAAGTGGATAGCATCATGTCCTTTGCCAACTCTGATGGGGAAAGCGTTGCGCCGTGGCCCTGTCGTCGAAGTGTCAAAATTACATCTGAACCAGCAAGGTCCAGATCATACTTGGACCAGTTGGCGTTAACACCCTGGCGCAAAATCTCGCCAGCTCGCCAGATCTGCCCACAGACAGCCATTGGGGCAGTATCAATGTCGGGTCGCTCCTTGCGCCATTGCATCAAAATTAAGTCCATCGCACCAACTTCAGATTCGTCGTCCCCCGGGGACGTGTCAGATATTTCTTGACTCATAATTAGTACCGCCATATATAGTTTGATATCAAATTATCTTTGACCGTATTGTCCGATATAAAGATAACCCAAGTAACCGTATGTGTAAAGGAACCTGTCATGATCGCCGAGAGAGCCCCAGATCACCCGATTGAACAACTTTTTACCGAACGCTGGTCGCCCAGAGCCTATGAAGGAGCGTCGATGCCAGCATCTGATCTGCTCACTATTCTGGAAGCGGCCCGCTGGGCTCCTTCAGCCTTTAATGTTCAGCCCTGGCGATTTCTTTACTCCCACCGCGATGATGCCCACTGGCAAAATTACCTGAGCCTCCTTGACCCGTTTAACGCAAGTTGGGCAAAGAACGCTTCGGCGCTTGTTTTCGCATTGTCGGATACTGTGATGCCTGGTGATGATGCGCGCCCCCAAAAACTGTCTCGCACGCATAGCTTCGATACCGGTGCCGCTTGGGCACAACTTGCGCTTCAGGCGACATCACTTGGCTATCAAGCCCACGCGATGGCGGGCGTGTATTTCGATCAGTCCCAAGAGAAGCTAGCCGTGCCTGAGCGTTACCGTATCGAAATTGCCATTGCGATTGGCAAGCGCGCCGATCGTTCAATCCTCCCGCAAGGGCTTCAGGACCGCGAAGTGCCCAGTCAACGGCTGTCCGTGGATGAAATCGCGTTTGCCGGAGTGTTTCCACATTAATCCATTAGACGCCCCTGTCGCTTTCCGGGATGACGAAAGGACCAGACCATGAGTGAATTTCAGTGTGAAAAAGCGAGCTTCGAAACGATAATAACGGACGTTAGTCGAGTAAAGCGCGGCCACTTCCTTATGTTAATGGCGACAGGGCTTGTCGCAACTTCGTTCCCCGTAGGCGCTGCGATCACCAACGGAATGGACAGTTTGGTGCTAACGTTCTTACGGTTTCTGTTGGCCGCAATCTTGTTTGCGCCCTTCGTCGCGTGGCGTTACGGCTTAGTCCTGCCCTCAATTCGCCACATGGCGCGATACAGCATCTTGAGCGCGTGTCTTGTTGGTTTTTTCTGGGCAATGTTTACGGCATTGCAAACAACGTCCGCCCTAAACACAGCTACAATTTTTGCTCTTACGCCTGTCATTACCGCTGGTGTATCGGCGCTTCTGTTGAAAGAAAGATTGAACAAAGCATCCCGGATTGCCTTACCAGTTGGCATAATTGGTGCGGTATGGGTTATTTTTCGCGGTGATCCGGCAGCATTGCTATCTTTAAATATTGGATTGGGCGATGGCATATTCTTCATGGGCACTGTCGCGATGGGATTCTATGGGCCACTGATCAAACACCTTCACCGTGGTGAACCAATGGCCCAAATGACGTTCTGGACCCTTGTCTCAGGTGCAGTGTGGTTGCTCTTTTTGTCTGCTCCACACCTTTTTGACGTTGTATGGACCGCCGTTCCAATGGCGGTTTATGGTGGCATCGCCTACCTGTCTATATTTACCACCCTCGTCACATTCTTCGTATTCCAATGGAGCGCGACAGTCATTGGCCCAACCAAAGTCATGTCCTACACCTATCTCAATCCGGCTCTGGTCGTCTTTCTTGGTGCCGCGCTAGGTGGGGAGCTTCCGCCGCCCGCGATTTTCCCCGGGCTATTCCTCACTCTCTTGGCCACACTGATCCTACAGCGCTAAATGCCACTCGCGATTCCCTCTCACGAATTCACCGGAGCACAGAACAGTAATTTACTGAATGTACCGGTTTAGCGGACGTTCAATGTTGGGTGGAGAGATCTGTGAAATCAAACCGAAGCCGTAATTTCCTCTCATTTATAGTTGTGCATGCCACCGCATTGCAGTTTGATGCTAACGAATTGCATGGGAGGATAATCTAATGTTGGACGTGCGTGGTGTTCCTGTTTCCTACGACAACGCCGAAGCCCTTGAACGATATGAGGCAGCGCTTAAAAAGCTGCATCAATTTTCCTATGATCCAACGCCGGATCTGGAAGATATCATGGCTGAATATCCAGATTTTGCCATGGCGCCCATATTTTATGCCGCGGCCATCGCTGGCGGTTCAGCGGGACGGTACGACCCCGATATGCAGTCCCTGATTTCACAGGCCGAGAAGATCGGAGGCCTCAATGATCGTGAGCAAGGCCTTATTGCGGCCATCCAACGACGGGTGGCTCACGACTGGCGTGGCGCGCAGCTGGCCGTTGATTCTGTGTTGGCGGAGTATCCGCATGACACCCTCGCCTTGCACCTTGGTCATCAATTTGACTTCTTGTTGGGCGACGCTCTCAATCTGCGTGGCCGCGTTGAACGCGCTTTGCCATATTGGGATGAGCACATCCCCAACTACGCCAATGTTCTCGGCATGCATGCGTTCGGCCTTGAAGAATGCAATATGTTTGAACACGCTGAAGCCGTGGGCAAGGAAGCTTGTGAGCGAGACGCCGATGATGGATGGGCACATCATGCGGTTGGTCACGTTATCGAGATGGTGGGACGACATGAAGATGGTATCCGGTGGTATGGAACTCGTAAGGAGCACTGGGCAACCGGCGATGGCCTCAGCATACATAACTGGTGGCATTTCTGTATCTATCTTATGGAGGCGGAAAACTATCCCCGTATTCTGGAAGTGTATGATGACTACATTACGCCTGATGAGTCCGCCGATCCGGAATCCTTGGCTGACTCGACTTCTCTTTTATGGCGGCTGATGCTACATGATGTGGATGTGGGGGGCCGCTGGGAAGCTAATGCTACGCGTTGGCGGCAATTGGTCGCAGAGGGCGAAGGTGGATTCTACGGCTTCAATGATTTACATGCCGCCATGTCGTTCGCCGCCATGGGATGGGTCGACGATCTTTCCGATCTGGAGGATAAGGCCCTGAAACAGGCTCAACAATCCCATACCCTGGGCCAGATAGCGCGCGAGGTGTCGGTACCCGTGGTTCAGGCCATCAGAGCGTGGCATGCAGAAAATTATGAAAGTTGTCTTGATATTCTAAGCGCTGTCCGACCATTGCTGGTCCGGTTTGGTGGCAGCAACGCCCAGCGCGATGTGGTTGATCAGACCATGTTGGTTGCGGCGATCCGTGGCAGACTAGGAAAGCGCGCCGTGTTGCTGGCCAACGAACGGATTGTCCGGAAACCCGCTGGGCCGCTGGCTCTTAGGTTGTCCGAGCGCGCTCACGCCGCTTAGGCGTAGCAATGACAGCGGTTTACAAAATAAACCGTGACAGATCAGCGTCCTCGGCTAGAACGGATACCGTTTTACGAACGTATTCTACGTCGATGGTAATATTGTCGCCGCTTTGTTCGCTGGCGGTGAAGCTGATGTCTTCCAGCAGCTTTTCCATGACCGTGTGCAAACGTCTGGCACCGATGTTTTCCACGCTGTGATTAATCTCTGCCGACAGAGAGGCCAGCTCTTCAATGGCGTCTTCGGTGAAATCGAGAGTCACGTCCTCCACGCCCATGAGCGCCACGTATTGTTTGATCAGGCTGGCTTCCGGTTCGGTCAGGATGCGCACAAAGTCTTCTTTTGTGAGCGCGCTCAGTTCAACCCGGATGGGCAAGCGGCCCTGTAGTTCCGGCAGCATGTCGGACGGCTTGGCCACGTGAAAAGCGCCTGAGGCGATAAACAGGATGTGGTCTGTTTTAACCGGGCCGTATTTGGTGGAAACGGTGGTGCCCTCGATCAGCGGCAACAGGTCGCGCTGCACGCCTTCGCGGCTAACGTCTGATCCCACTTTTTCAGACCGTGCGGTGATTTTGTCGATTTCGTCAATGAACACGATGCCGTTGTTTTCAACGGCGTCCATGGCCTCGCCCACAATCTGGTCTTCATCCAGCAGCTTGTCGCCCTCGTCGGCTACGAGCACATGATAGGAATCGGCCACGTTCATGCGTTTGGTTTTCTTGGCTCCACCAAAAGCCCCGCCTAACATATCGTTGAGGTTCAGCATGCCCATCTGCGCGCCCGGCATACCCGGGATATCAATGGTCGGCATGTTGGATGACCCGCTGTCGGTGACCTCGATTTCGATTTCCTTATCGTCCAGATCACCTTCGCGCAGCTTCTTGCGAAACTTGTCCCGCGTGTCCTGACTGGCGCTGTCGCCCACCAGGGCATCGATAACGCGCTCCTCGGCCAACATTTCCGCCTTCGCCACTACCTGTTTGCGCAGGCGTTCGCGGGCATCGTTGATGGCAAATTCGATCAGGTCACGGACAATCTGTTCCACGTCGCGGCCCACGTAGCCCACTTCGGTGAACTTGGTGGCCTCGACCTTCACAAACGGTGCGTCCACTAACTTGGCAAGCCTGCGGGCGATTTCTGTTTTACCCACGCCGGTAGGCCCGATCATCAGGATATTTTTAGGCAAGACCTCTTCGCGCATGGCGTCGTCCAGCTGTTGACGCCGCCAGCGATTGCGAAGTGCTATGGCCACGGCACGTTTGGCATCATCCTGACCGACGATATGGCGGTCCAGTTCGGATACGGTTTCGCGCGGGGTAAAACTGTTTTGGTCGTTCATAATGTTTCAATCGTTACTTGAGTGTTGGTGTAGACACAAATATCGGCGGCAATGCCCAATGATCGGCGTACAATGTCTTCGGCACCAAGGTCGTCCTGGTCCATGAGCGCGCGGGCCGCGGCAAGCGCGTAGTTGCCGCCCGACCCAATGCCGATCACGCCGTCTTCCGGCTCAAGCACATCGCCGGTGCCGGTCAGAACCAGCGATACGTCTTTATCGGCGACCGCCATCATGGCTTCCAGCTTGCGCAGGTACCGATCTGTGCGCCAGTCTTTGGCCATTTCCACGCAAGCCCGCGTTAGCTGGCCCGGATATTGTTCCAGCTTGCCTTCCAGCCGCTCGAACAACGTAAAGGCATCGGCGGTTGCGCCGGCAAAACCCACCACCACGTCGCCGTTACCGATGCGCCGCACCTTGCGGGCATTGCCTTTGATCACCGTGTCGCCCAAGCTGACTTGGCCGTCGCCACCGATCACAACGGTGCCATTTTTTCGCACGCTCAAGATTGTCGTGCCGTGCCAGATATTCGAGGAACTATCAGCCATCAAAGGCCTCCAAATTACGTTGCGCCGTTGGACTCTATTATTCGCCGGGGACTATAGCGATAGATTTGGGTGAGTAAACCGCTCCGGTCAAGGGCCCCACACAATAAACCGGTAAGATGTCGTTAGACTCATAGCGTGAGAATTAAAAGTCAATTTATCTGGCATATTATGCATCGCGTTGATGCATAATATGAGACAGTTACAATTCACAGAATGAGAATAACCCGCATTTTGGACGCATATAATGAGAGTTTGTAGTGTGCTGAGACGGACTGGATTTGACGCCATAGATGGCGCTACAGATAATGCCTGCCCTCGGGCGCAAAGCGGGCATGTTCTCATGACAGCTGAAATATCTGCAACTGACCCAACTCGGACACTCGGCAGGTTTGAATATCAACACCTGATTGTTGAAATCCAGATACCTTTTGGCCTCAATTACCCGATATCACTGGGCAGAGCCACCGTGACCGCTGTCCCTTTGCCGACCTCGCTTTCAATGGTTAGTTCACCATCGTGGAGGTCTACCAACGATTTCACTATAGCCAAGCCGAGGCCCGTTCCTTCCTGGGCCTTATGAGGGTCGGTTTCTCCTCTGACAAAAGCCTCTGTAAGATGCTGTAACTTTTCTTTGGAAACGCCGGTTCCGTTGTCACGGATTTCAAAAATATGATGCCCATTTGACACTCTCGCGGACAGGGTTACCTGCCCCTCATTCGGTGTATACTTAACGGAATTGGAAAGCAGGTTTATCAGGATCTGCTTGACTGCTCTCTTGTCAGCACGGAGAGAAGGGAAGCTTTCGGGCACATCAACCGCATATCGAATGTCTTTCTCACCAACAGCCTTGATGATAAACCGCGAGCAATCGTGGACGATTTCTTTGACCGACATATCCTCCTTGTTCAGTGTCATTTCACCTGCCTCAATGGCTGAGAGATCGAGGATATCGTTGATCAAGTGTAGGAGATGGTTACTGCTGGCGCGGATATCGTCCGCGTACTCCTTGTATTTCGGCGATCCAAGCTTCCCGAAAAACTCACCCGCCAGCATATCAGAAAATCCGCCAATGGCGTTCAGGGGCGTTCTTAGTTCGTGACTCATATGGGCCAGAAACTCTGATTTGGCCTGATTCGCCTTTTCGGCTTCCATCAAGGCCTTGCGGCGACCATCTTCTGCTATCCTGCGTTCGGAGATGTCGTGTAGCATCACGGTGAAAACCTTTTCGCCATCAATCTCTAGCTTGGAGACAGAAGCCGAAGCCGGGAACTCTGTGCCATCCTTCCTAAGCCCCGAAATCTCATCACGTTGATCCATCAAGCGGTAGGTATCCGGAGAACGGTCAAATCCTTCGATATGCCTACCATGTCCCTGGCGCAGGTGCTTCGGCATCAAGATATCCATTGAATGCCCGATAACCTCCTCGGCGTTATAGCCGAAGATGCGCTCCGCACCGTTATTGAACGATTGAATGTTCATGTCAGCACCAATGGTGATCACGGCTTCGGGCGCTATGTTAAAAATTAGTGCTAAACGGTTCTGAGATTCTCTGAGGGCTGCTTCTGTGCGCTTACTTATAGTTACGTCTCGGGCAATACTCGTAAAACCTGTAACCTTGCCGTCATCATTGTGACGGGCCGATATACTCCACAACATATCGTGGGTGGTGCCATCGCGACTAATTTGGCGGTTCTCAAATCCAAATGTGGATTCTTGGCTCTCAATCCAATTTTGAAACATCTCCTTGGTCCGATCGACATCTTCCGGGTGTATAAAATCAAAGGCGGCCAGCCCGATGCAATCTTCCGGGGGCAATCCATAAATAGCCTGAGCCATATGATTTGCGAATTTTAGCTGTCCATCAATATCGACGATGGTAATTAGCTCGGTGCTCCCTTCAACAATTTTCCTATAACGGTTCTCGCTTTCCCGCAACGCACTATTCAGTTTGATAATTGAGTTATAGCGCCACCATCCCATAAACATGAAAAGGGCGATCATACCCCCACCCATAACCCAGGCCACTCGAGCCACTGACCAATATGGGCGAGGCTTTCCGAACCAGGTCGTGTAGATGTTCCGGTATTCGGGTGACGCAACAAATTCTCTTATCGCTTCATCCAGGATCGCCAGCAGGGTTACGTTCTCGATGTGAACGGCCATGCCGCGTCTGATTTCTTTTAGCGGTTCGCCAACGACCTTTATTTGGCCATCAATCCTGATTTCTCGGGCCAACTTCCAAGCCACTGACTCTGGGTAGACAAAGGCATCAACCTCCGCAGATAGAAGAGCAAATAGGGCTTTGGTGATATCGTCAAAGACTTGCAGCTTAAAATCATCACGAGAAGAGAGTATTCGATACGCAGCATTGGCGGCGAGAACAGCAACGGGGCGTTGGGAAAGGTCATCGATACCTTTAACACCACTGGTGTCATCGCGGACAAAAATCGAAATGCGCAATGTATCAACCGGGGTGGTGAACGCCGCGTATTTCTTTCGGTGAGCCGTGATGCCATAGTTGGGGATGATGTCGATGTCGCCGGCGAGGAAAGCCGTGTCGATTTCCTCCCAGTTTTCTTTCACCACATAGTTGACTGTTAATCCAGAACGCTTTGCTACTTCGTTCATCACGTCGGCAGCAAAACCTGACGGATTCCCATTTTTGTCCAACTGATAATAGGGAGGAAACGATTTCAGGAATCCGACATTTATATGGCCCTTAGGCAGTGAGGGACCATCACTCGCGGATGCCAGCGAGGCAACAACGAGGAACAAAAGATAGCAACTTATGTATGTCACTATCCGTCTTACCTTTGGTCCACATGCCTGCTCTACCATTGTACCTCATTAAATACTTAATATCGTCACTCACGGATTTGCGTATATTCTATATATATTAAGCGTCCATTCATAGCATTGTATGCAATATTTCCAAATCACTACATGCCGCCAGCAACGGAAAACGCTGAAATACGCTCCAATAGTTGCCGTACGAAGAAATGTCTGCTTCTGGCTATTGGCGGAAGTGTTTTACAGCCTCAAAATGTGTCCGCTTTCGGGACAGAACCGGGAGTTCTTTATCGGCGCCCTCATCTGTCTCATTTTATGAGTCTGGATTCTCATGTAATGAGTCCAACCACACCAAAACCGCCACGTTTGGTGGGCATTTTTTACCCTATACACTGCCAAAACCCCCAAATTTCTATATTAAGCTATTGAAATCGCACGCTTTTGCTTTGACATATGCCTTGCATTGCAATAAGCAGATGACGAAAGTTTGGTGTTATGCGTGACGCAGATCATATATCGGTAGGGGCAAACCCCATCATGCCGGTCCGCGTAGACAAGGCGCTCATATCGGGTACGGCAAAAAGTGACAATGCCGCCGATACTTTGTCACGCCTTGCCCGCGTACGCGATGAAAAGCACACCTCTGCTTTCGAGCGCCCTGGCAGCTCACAAATGCTCGAGGCGGGTGGCGACGGCAAGTCCGAAAGCATGTCATTTGCTGACTTCATTGATATCATCAACCCGCTTCAACACATTCCCGGCGTATCCACCCTGTACCGCGAGATAACAGGCGATGAAATTTCGGACGCTGCCAAGGTGGCCGGTAACACGCTGTTCCTGGGCCCCGTCGGGGCGGTGACCGCCATGATTGACGTGGCCGTCGACAATCTGACCGGCAGCGATATTGGCGAGCACGTTTTGTCTCTGTTTGGCGATGATGAACCATCCGAAACCGTTGCCGATGCCAGTACCAATGCCAGTACCAATGCCAGCGCCGCCACAGCACAACAGACTTCCCCGCAAGCCACGTCCTCAAGCTTCGAGTCTGCAAGTGGGCAAATTCTTTCGGCGGCTGAACCGTTTTTCTTCGGATCTGAAAACGCCGCCACGCCCGGCGCTGATACTGGTGCCATTCCGGCCGCGCCCGTAGCCGGGTTCGCTGGCGCGCCCGAACCGGTCGACCTTGAATCCCTGCCCGCTGATATTCTCGCGGCCCTGTATAGTGGCCAAGCCGGGGGTCAAGCAGGGGGGCAAGTTGGGCAAAGTCAGGTCACGCAGCCACAACCGGCCAATGCATTTGCCTCAAACGATCAATTGGCCATGCAGGAACAGGCACCACGGTGGAGCCTGTTCACTGGCACTGAAGGTAATGCAAATGCCCAAGCTGCCACACAGGCCTATGGGGCCGATCCATTGGGTCAAATGAACGAGATAATGAATGAGCCGGGCACAATCGGTTATCAGGGTGGCTGGTTCTCAACTGTCATGCCTGACATCGTTTCCCGATATGAGCATTCCGCCGCCCTGCAACGTCAGAACCAGCCTATTGTGGATATACAACAATGACGCCTGATCTGTGGAATTCCCTTCCATGACCGATCAGCCCTCCAGCCCCATCACCATTGAGGTCTCCATGCCAGGCACTGTGCGGGTGGGTAGCCACGCTTACCGGTGCGCGCTGGGACCGGCCGGCATCGTAGATGCGAAGACCGAGGGCGACCACGCCACACCAGCGGGTGAGTTTGTCTTACGGCAGGTGATGTATCGCACCGACCGAATTGCCAGGCCCGTGACCGATTTGCCCATCCGCCCCATCCACAAAACTGACGGATGGTGCGACGACCCAAACCATGCTGACTATAACCGCCTGATCACGCTGCCCCATGAAGGCAGCCATGAGGTTCTGTGGCGGGATGATCATGTGTACGATATCGTGGTGGAAATCGGCCACAACGACGACCCGCCCGTTCCCGGCCATGGCAGCGCTGTTTTCGTGCACGTGGCACGCGAAGACTATGCGCCCACAGAAGGCTGTGTGGCATTGCACATGAAAGACTTATTACAGGTTCTCGAGCTGGCCGGTCCCGGCAGCACTATAAGGATAAACGCCTAAGCAGGCGCTATCGGCGGACGGGTGCCAAAGATGGCCGTTCCCACCCGAACGTAGGTTGCACCAAAGCGAACGGCGACGCCGAAATCAGCGCTCATCCCCATGCTCAGGCCTTCCAGACCGTTTCGGTGCGCCATGTCGCGCAGCAGGGCGAAATGCAGTGAAGACTCTTCATCCACCGGCGGAATACACATCAACCCAATGACAGGTAGTTCCAGATCATCACGGCACTGGGCCACAAACGCATCAACGTCATGGGGCAGAATGCCCGCTTTTTGCGGCTCTTCACCGGTGTTGACCTGAATAAAGATATTGGGCCGCAACCCTGTTTCATCCATCAGCCCCGCCAACCGGCGAGCCAGTTTCGGGCGATCTACGGTTTCGATCACATCAAACAGCTCCAGCGCTGGCTTAACCTTGTTGCCTTGCAGCGGGCCAATCAGATGAAGCGACACGTCGCGGGTGGCTTCTTTCAACGCCGGCCATTTTCCCTCGGCTTCCTGCACCCGGTTTTCGCCAAATACCCGGTGACCAGCATCGAGGGCCTGTTGAATACGGGGCGCGTCATGGGTTTTGCTGACCGCAACCAGGGTTACGTCCGACGCCTCGCGCCCACCTTCTTGAGCGGCGTCCGCGATCTGGGCCTGAATGCTGGCAATGTTTTCAATTATGTCGTTGCTCATGTGGAAACCTTATGGATAGATCGTGGCTTACGGAATAACCAGTATGGAACACTTCCTTGGCAAACCTATCAGACCTGCGGCGGCGGCTCAATTTCGCATGTCCGCTGCCGTCACAATTTTCCGGTATGCCGCGCCTCATTTTGATGAGCGACGACGAGCGTTTGCCAGACCCGGTGGCCGCCGTAAAGAAGCTCAGTGCCGGTGATGGCGTTATCCTGCGGCATCGCGATAGTTCTGAGCGACGGCGGCTAGCCAGGATTCTTCGACCGCTTTGTTTACGCCTGAACGTTTTTCTGATTATCGCAGGAGACGCTCGTTTGGCACTGGCCGTAAACGCTGATGGTATCCATCTGGCCGAAGCCCAGATCGGGTGCTCCGCCTTGCCCGTTTTCTGGGCTCGCCAGCGTGGCATGATCGTAACAGCCGCTGTTCATGGCGAGGCTGCTCTTCGCCGCGCCGCAGGGGCCGGTTTGGACGGCGTTCTGGTCTCGCCTGTTTTTACGACGGCCTCACATCCCGGCAAGCGCAGTTTGGGTATTCTACGCCTCGCGCGGATGGCAGGTTCGACGCCACTAGCCACATATGGATTGGGCGGCATCGATCATGACAACCTGATGCGACTCAAGCACACGGGGCTGGCGGGCGTGGCCGGGATTGGAGTCATTGCTAATTCAGGCTAGCGGGTATGGTCTGGGCTGCCGGATTAGTATATGTAGAGCGCTGTTTTAAGCACACTTGAGTACAATAAGGATATACGCGACGTGACGCAGGAAATCGGTTCCCCAGAAGCCAGCAGATATAACGTAAAAGAAGCCGAACAGCGGTGGCAGGCCCAATGGGAGTCCAGCAGCTGCTTTGAAGTGACCGAAGATTCCAGCCTGCCTAAATATTATGTGCTGGAAATGTTTCCCTACCCGTCTGGGCGTATTCATATGGGCCACGTGCGCAACTATACCCTTGGCGACGTGGTCGCCCGTTATAAAAAAGCTGCCGGGTTTAATGTGCTGCACCCCATGGGTTGGGATGCGTTCGGCCTGCCAGCCGAAAACGCCGCCATTGAGAACAATGTGCACCCGGCCAAATGGACTCGCGAGAATATTGCGACCATGCGCGAGCAGTTGAAATCCATGGGGCTGTCCTATGATTGGTCCCGTGAGATTTCCACCTGCGAGCCGGAATACTACAAACACGAACAAAAGATGTTTCTGGACTTCATGAAACAAGACCTGGTTTACCGGAAAGAGTCCTGGGTGAATTGGGATCCGGTGGAAAACACTGTTCTGGCCAATGAACAGGTCATTGACGGCAAAGGCTGGCGCTCTGGCGCGCTGGTGGAAAAACGCAAACTGTCGCAGTGGTTTCTGCGCATCACGGCCTATGCGGATGATCTGTTATCAGCCATCGACACGCTTGATCGCTGGCCCGATCGCGTGCGGCTGATGCAGGAAAACTGGATCGGTCGATCCGAAGGCGCGCATATCCAGTTTGATATTGTTGATCACGACGAAAAGCTTGAAGTCTATACTACCCGGCCCGACACCCTTTTTGGCGCATCGTTTTGCGCCATTGCCGCCAACCACCCGCTGGCCCAATCGCTGGTAGCGGACCAGCCTGAACTAAACGAATTTATTCAAGAGTGTAACCGGTTGGGAACCAGCGAAGCGGCCATAGAGACCGCAGAAAAACTGGGCTTCGATACCGGTCTTGTGGTCAAGCACCCGCTGGAAGAAGGCAAAACCCTGCCCATTTACGTGGCGAACTTTGTGCTCATGGATTATGGCACCGGCGCGATCTTTGGCTGCCCGGCCCATGATCAACGCGATTTGGATTTTGCCCGTAAATATGGCCTGCCCGTAATTCCGGTGGTCGGCCCGAAGGGCGCGGACCCCGCATCGGTTGAAGTGGGCGACGAAGCCAATACGGATGACGGCGTGCTGATTAATTCCGGGTTTCTGGATGGCTTGAATGTGACCGATGCCAAGTCGCGAATTATAGACCACCTGGAAGAAAACAAGTTTGGCGAGCGCGCGATCAATTATCGCCTGCGCGATTGGGGCGTATCGCGTCAACGCTATTGGGGATGCCCCATTCCCATCATCCATTGTGATGGCTGCGGCATTGTGCCCGTACCTGAATCCGAGCTGCCGGTTGTGTTGCCTGAAGACGTTGATCTGTCGGGCGCCGGTAACCCGCTGGATGCACACCCCACCTGGAAGCACGCCGATTGCCCCACCTGTGGCAAAGCAGCGGTTCGCGAAACCGATACCTTCGACACATTCTTTGAATCGTCCTGGTACTACGCCCGGTTTGCGTCACCCGGCTCGGAAGACGTGGGCTTTACCAAGGAAGCCGCCGATTACTGGCTGCCCGTGGATCAATACATTGGTGGCATTGAGCATGCGGTGCTGCACCTGCTGTATTCACGGTTCTTTACCCGCGCCTTGAAACAATGCGGATATCTGGAGGCGGTCGAGCCTTTTGCCGGGCTGATGACGCAAGGCATGGTGTGCCACCAGACCTTTCAGGGCACTGATGGTCGCTGGGTTTTTCCATCGGATGTGGAAGACCGCGACGGTACGCCCGTTCATATAAAGACCGGCGAGACCGTGACCATTGGTCGTACCGAGAAAATGAGCAAATCAAAACGCAACGTGGTCGACCCGGAAGGTATTATTGCCACCTATGGGGCCGATACGGCGCGCTTGTTCATGTTATCGGACAGCCCGCCTGACCGGGACCTGGAATGGACCGATTCAGGCGTTGAAGGTGCGTGGCGATATGCAAACCGGCTGTGGCGGGGTGTTTTTCAAGGTGAGGCTTCCCGCGCAGAACGGGGTGCTGCGGTGCCGGGTGACATGGGTGAACAGACAACAGCTGTCTATCGGTTATGCCATAAAACTATTTCTGACGTCTCACGCGATCTGGACCGCTTTCACTTTAACAAGGCCGTAGCCCGTATTCGGGAACTGACCAACGCGCTGGATAATTTGGGTGAAGATAATGACGGTGCGCGCTGGGTTCGGCGGTTTGGCTGGGAAACGGTCACCCGCCTGATCGGACCGATGATGCCACATTTGGCCGAGGAACTGTGGCATGGGTTGGGCCATGAGACATTGCTGGCCGATACACCATGGCCGGAATTTGACGCCAGCCTGTTGGTCGAAGACTCGATTGAGATGGGCGTGCAGGTGAATGGCAAGCTGCGCGCCACCGTGTCGCTGCCAAAAGACTGTGATCAAGCGACCGCAGAGGCTATCGTGTATGAACTGGAGAATGTTCAAAAGGCAATAGACGGAAAAGACGTTCGGAAGTTTGTCTACGTACCAAATCGGATTGTAAATGTTGTTGTTTAGGCTTTTCACCGTCAGCGTTTTAATCAGCATGCTAGGCGCATGCGGTTTCCAGCCGCTGTATTACCAGGACGGCGAACGCGTCTCCATCCGCTCAGACATGAGAAGTGTTTTTATTGAGCCGATCGAAGACCGGATCGGTCAGGAGCTTCGGATTAATCTGAAAACAACACTGAACCCCACAGGGGCAAATGCCGAAAAAAAATGGAATCTTAAGATTGTGCTGACGGAATCAACACAAAAGATTGCCCTGGAATCCACATCCTTTTCCACACGGGCAAACTTGATCGTGACGGCAAGGGTTGACCTGAGCTCCAGCATTTCAGGATCGGAACTGTCTTTTTCTGGTCAGTCGAAAACCATCAGCAGCTCTAATATCGTTGATTCAGATTATGCTGATATCGTAGCAGAACGCGATGCGCAATCTCGGGCCGTGGTTAGCCTGAGTAACGATATCAGGCGACAACTGGCGCTTTGGTTGCGCGGGGTTGAGGGCTAGGTCAGTCATGAAGATATCTGGTGCCGCCGTTGACCGGTTTTTGGACGGCCCTGATACGTCTGTTGCGGCGGTGTTGGTTTACGGACCTGACCGGGGCCTGGTTTCCGAACGGTGCAAGCGGCTGGGTGGTGCAGTCGTGGATGATCTATCCGACCCTTTTTCCGTTGTTGAATTAACCGCAGCATCCCTGAAAGAAGACGCCGCACGGCTTAGTGACGAAGCGCGCGCCATGTCTTTTGGGGGCGGGAACCGTTTGGTGCTCCTGCGCGGGGCCGCAGACGGGGCGACGGCGGCATTAACGGATTATCTGGCTGATCCGGCGGATGGTGCCATGATCGTTGTGGATGCCCATGAACTGGGCCCGCGATCATCCTTGCGGAAATTATTTGAGAGTCACGACCGCGCGGCGGCAGTCGCTTGCTATGCAGCAGAAGGCCGGGAGCTGGCCAAATCGATTTCTGAAATTCTGGCGGAATACAACGTGTCGGCTGATCGTGATGCGGTTGCTATGCTGACTGAAAGTTTAGGCGCGGACCGAGCCATGGTTCGTCAGGAGCTGCAAAAACTTGCGCTATTCGTGGGTGATGGAGCCACGGCCAGCGCGGACGATGTGGCTGAGTGCCTGGTAGATTCCGGCGCTGTATCACTGGACCAATTGGCGTTTGCGGCAGGTGATGGCAAATCGGCGGCGGCGGATTTGTATCTGCAAAAGTCAGTGGCCGAAGGGGTATCTGAGATTGCCGTCCTGCGCGCTTTGCAACGACACTTTCAACGCTTGGAGCTTGTCGTTGCCCAAGCGAGCAGCGGCAAGTCAGTGTCCGGCGCGGTGGCGGGCCTGCGGCCACCAGTATTCTTTAAGTACAAGGAACGGTTTGAGCGTCAGGCCCGGATTTGGTCGCATAAAGGGCTGCAACGAGCATTAGGCGTTCTGACGGACGCGGAAATCGCCTGTAAATCGTCGGGCACGCCGGTAGAGCTGGTGTGCGGACGAGCGGTTCTGGCAGTAAGCAGGCCCAGCTAAGAAAGACAGCTAAGGGTTTTCCGCCGCGTCAGGTATCATCCGAATCCGATTCGGTTTCGTAATCATCCGTTGCGTTGGGGCCAATAATCTCTTCCAGTGACGGAATATCAGCGTCGCTCGGGATATCGCTGATCACGGCCTCTGCCTCATCAACGACCGGTGCCTTCTGCGGGGTGTGGCTGAGACGTTGGAGCACATCATCCAATTGATCCAGTGAAGAATATTGAATGGTGAGCGTGCCGGCGCCGCCTTTGTTGGCAATTTGTACCTGCATGCCCAACAGACCGGTAAGGTCGTGTTCCAAGGCCAGTGTATCGGCGTCTTTTGCTTTTGGTACTGAGGCGCTGGACGTTTTCTTGAGCGGGGCTTTAACAAGCTGCTCGACCTGCCGAACGCTGAGGCCGCCTGCAACAATCTTTTTAGCCATGGCCACCGGATCTTCGCAGGGGATAAGCGCGCGGGCGTGACCAGCGGTCAAATCACCGGCATCAATCATATCGCGAACACTGACAGGTAGATTGAGCAACCGAAGGGTGTTTGCCACATGGCTACGGCTTTTCCCCACCGCTTCGGCAAGCTGTTCCTGGGTGTGGCTGAACTCATCCATCAGGCGTTGGTAACCAGTTGCCTCTTCTGTGGCTGACAAATCCTGGCGTTGCAGGTTTTCGACGAGACCAACCTCGAGTGCTTCGATATCGCTGAAATCTTTAATGATTACAGGCACTTCGTGTAACTGTGCCTGTTGGGCCGCGCGCCAGCGGCGCTCACCTGCGATGATCTCATAGTGCTCGGCCTGATCGGGATCGCGGCGCACCAACAGCGGTTGAAGCACGCCTTTGGTGCGGATTGAGTCAGCCAATTCGGCAATGGCGCCTTCATCCATCACGTGGCGCGGTTGATACTTGCCGGGATGCAGGAATTCGACGGGAACCGATTTGGTGTCACGAAGCTTATCCAGTTCAGCGTAATCTTCGGCTTCGTCGCCGAGCAGGGCGCTGAGGCCGCGGCCAAGGCTATTTCGTTTTTGTGTGCTCATGATGCTGCCATTTGACGTTCTTGGTGAATGAGTTCGCTGGCCAGGTGCAAATAAGCTTGAGCGCCAGCGCAGTTGATATCGTAGATCAGCACGGGCCGACCATGGGAGGGTGCTTCGGATACCCGGACATTTCGCGGGATAACGGTTTTGTACACAGTGTCGCCAAAATATTCGCGCACGTCGTTGGCGACTTGGTCAGACAGGTTGTTGCGCTTGTCATACATGGTGAGCACAATGCCCTGAATATGCAAACCGGGGTTGAACCGACCCTTGATGCGTTCGACGGTTTTGGTCAGGTGGCTAATGCCTTCCAAGGCAAAGAACTCGCATTGCAGAGGCACCAGGACGGCATCGGCGGCAACCAGAGCGTTAACCGTCAGCAGCCCCAGTGCGGGCGGACAATCGATCAACACGTAGTCATAATCATCAGTAGCCGCACGTACTGCATCGCGGAGCGCATATTCCCGGCGCTCCACGTCGATCATCTCGATTTCCGCCGCCGACAAATCCATGCCCGAAGACACAATATCCAACCCGGGGATATCTGTCGGTTGAATGGCGTCTTGCAGCGATGCTTCGCCCATCAGCACGTGGTAGGTGTTGATCGCCCTCACCTCCTGGCCAAGGCCAAGGCCGGTACTGGCGTTGCCCTGTGGGTCCAGATCAATAATCAACGCCCGCTTCTGAATCGCCGCCAGCGCGGTCGCCAGATTGATGGCCGTGGTGGTCTTGCCTACACCGCCCTTTTGGTTGGCAATGGCTAGCACCCGCGCTTTGCGGGTCGGCAGTATGTCCGCAAGTGCGGTATTATCGACGGGTAAATTCATGGATCTCTAATACTATGCCGTTGGGGTCAGACTGGCTTGGATGGCACGTGTGTTCTATATGCCACAGGCCTTGTGCAGTGGTCAATTCGTCTGGGCAGGTCTTGCCCTTTAAAAACAGGGCGCGTGCGCCCGGTTTCGAAATTCTTTGACCATAATCGAGCAACGCGCCCAGCGATGCGCAGGCCCGCGACGTCAAACAGGTCGCTTTGGGGCCGTCATAATCTTCCATGCGCACCCGGTGAATGGTGGCCGTAGCCTTGGTCTCGCGAATGACCTGGCGCAGAAACTCGGTCTTGTTAGCATCGCTTTCAATAAGGTGCACATCCGGGGTCCCCAATATTGACAGGACCAGCCCGGGAAACCCGGCACCGGTGCCCATATCAATGACCGGGCCCTGCATGGACTTTATAAACGGTATAAGCTGGGCAGAATCCAGAAAATGGCGTCGCCACGGATCATCCAGTGTTTTGGGTCCCACCAGATTGAATCGCCGCTGCCATTTTTCCAAAAGGCTGAGGTAAACGCCCAAATTATCCATGGCGATTGATTCGATCTCGCAAGAATCAGCGAATTCATCCATAGATAGGGGTATTTTTGATTCGCGTTCGGAATGAGTCATCATTTGATTAACCGCGAGATCGTATTAAACGACTCGACAACACTCCAACTGGCCTGTTTTGCTGTTTCACGTGAAACATTCGCTTTACGCCACCTGTTTCTGATGGCGATGGATATAGGCCAACAACACGGTCAGGGAGGCTGGCGTCACACCTGAAATGCGCGCCGCCGCACCCAGGGTTGCCGGTCGAGACTGCGATAGCTTGTCTGCCACTTCGTTTGAGATGCCGGGAATGGCCTTGAAATCCATATCCGGGGGAATGCTGAGGCCTTCGTCCTTGCGAAACGCGGCAATATCAGCGTCCTGCCGCACCAGATAGCTTTCGTACAGGCCCTCAATGGCCAACTGCGCCGCGATAGGTTCGGCAATCTGGCTCAGTTCGGGCCAAACCGTGGTCAGCTTCTCCATATCCGTGTCCGGATAGGCCAGCATTTCCCATGCCGATCGCCGCGCGCCGTCCAGATTAACGCTGATGCCGTGGTCTCGTAGCGCGTTGGGTGTAGCTTTGCAGTCTGCCATACGCGTGCGGCCTTCCGCCAATGCAGCGGCCTTTGTATTAAAGGCCTGATGCCGATCTGCTCCCACCACACCGGTGGCGTGGCCTTTGGCGGTCAGTCGCTGATCAGCATTATCGGCGCGGATAGACAGGCGATATTCGGCCCGCGACGTAAACATGCGATAGGGCTCGCGGGTGCCCAGATGAACCAGATCATCAATCATCACACCAATAAAGGCGTCGGCACGGTCCAGCACAAAGGTCTCTGTGCTACCGCTGGCTTTCAGGGCCGCGTTGATACCCGCGACCACGCCCTGCCCGGCGGCCTCTTCGTAGCCGGTGGTGCCGTTGATCTGTCCTGCCAGAAACAACCCCGGCGCAGCGCTTGCTTCCAGCGTGGGCGACAGCGCGCGCGGATCAACGAAGTCGTATTCAATGGCGTAACCCGGTTGCATCATTTGGGCTTTTTCCAGCCCCGGAATTGAGGCGATCAGGGCCAGCTGAACATCCTTGGGCAGTGACGTGGATATACCGTTGGGATAAACCGTGGGATCGTCCAGCCCTTCGGGTTCCAGAAATATCTGATGCCGGTCACGCTCTGCGAACCGCACCACCTTGTCCTCAATAGACGGACAGTAGCGCGGGCCGGTGCCATCGATCTGGCCGGAATAGATCGGCGCGCGATCCAGATTCTGGCGGATGATGTCGTGCGTCTCCGCCGTGGTGCCGGTGATGTGACAGCTGATCTGCGGGGTCTGGATACGATCGTTCATATAAGAAAACGGCTTGGGCGGGGTATCGCCAGGCTGTTCGGTAAGTGATGCCCAGTCAATGGTGCGTCCGTCCAGTCGCGGTGGCGTGCCGGTCTTAAGCCGGGCCAGCGGGAACCCTAACCGCCGCAGCGTATAAGACAGCGCAATGGCCGGCCTGTCCCCCACCCGGCCCGCTGGAAATGTGTGCTCGCCCACATGGATAACGCCTTTGAGAAACGTGCCGGTGGTCAGCACGACGGCACCGGCAGAGATGCGCCGACCGGTGCCTGTGACCACACCCGCAATCCGGCCATCCTGTTCGATGATCAGGTCCTCAACGGAATCCTCCAGAATACTTAAGCCGTCGGTTTCCTTGATCAGGTCCTGAACGGCGGCTTTATAGAGTTTGCGGTCGGCTTGCGCGCGGGGGCCGTGAACGGCCGGGCCCTTGCTTTGGTTCAGGACCCGAAACTGGATGCCGCCGCGATCAATGGCGCGGCCCATAATGCCATCCAGCGCATCGACCTCGCGCACGATCTGGCCCTTGGCCAAGCCACCAATAGCCGGGTTACAAGACATCTCGCCAATGGTTTCAGCCCGGTGTGTGACCAACAACGTACGCGCGCCCATGCGCGCGGCGGCCGCAGCGGCTTCTGTGCCTGCATGCCCGCCGCCAATAACGATTACGTCTGTATCAAGTGTGTCCATGATGTTTTTCGTCTACAAAACTGAGAGGGCGAGTATGTACGCTGTTCGGTCAAAAACTGCAATGATTCACGTGAAACATCGTTAACAAATTATAGCCTGATCATTGTTTCACGTGAAACATTCGGGGGCTGTGAGGCCTATTTACCAATGCAGAACTCGCTGAATATCACGTCCAGCACATCTTCCACGCCCACCTGCCCCACCACGCGGCCAAGCGCCCGCATGGATAGCCGCAAGTCTTCGGCCCATAGTTCCGAGCCTGCCGCGCCCAGGGTGCGTTGCAAATGCTCAGCACATTCCGTCAGGGCTTCGCGGTGCCGCGCGCGGGTGATAATGGCCCCTTCGGCCTGTCCCCAGCGCGCCGCGATCTTATCTTCAAGCTGGTCGATCAGGCCCTCAACGCCCTCGCCTGACTGAACGGAAATGCCCGTCAGGACCAAGCCGTTTAACTGCAAGTCCGCATCCCGGTCCAACAAGTCCGTCTTGTTCACCACGCCGATGGCGTCCTGATCCAGCCACTTGGTGGCCAGCGGATCCACGTGCGGCCAGTCACCGCCATCCAGCACGACGATGCGGAAATCGGCCTCTTCGGCTTGGCTTTCCGCCCGCCGCACGCCCTCTTGTTCGATGCTGTCGTCGCTGTCGCGCAGGCCCGCTGTATCGGACAGGGCCACTGAATAGCCGCCCATTTCCAGATGAACTTCAATCACGTCCCGTGTGGTGCCGGCGTGCTCAGAAACAATGGCTGCTTCGCGCCCGGCCAGCCTGTTCAGCAGGCTCGATTTGCCCGCATTGGGCGGCCCCACAATAGCAACCCTCAGCCCATGGCGCAGGCGTTCGCCGCGATTGGCGTCATCCAGGCTTTGTCGTACCTGGTCGAGAACCCCGGCGATTTGATCACGCGCACCGCCATCCAGACTGTCGGGTAGCTCCTCGTCTGAAAAATCAATGGTGGCTTCCATATGGGCCAGCGCGCTTTTCAGCTGGCCCTGCCAACTCAGGCATTGCTGTCCCAGACTGCCGTCCAGCTGGCGCATGGCCTGACGACGCTGGGCTTCGGTTTCCGCCGCAATCAGGTCTGCCAGCCCCTCGGCCTCGCTCAGGTCCAGCTTGCCGTTCTCATAGGCTCGCCTGGAAAATTCACCCGGTTGTGCCAGCCGCAAGCCCGGCACGGTGCCAAGCGCTGCCAGAACCGCCGCCACCACAGCCCGGCCGCCATGCACATGGAATTCGGCGCAATCTTCGCCGGTAAAGGTGGCCGGACCCGGCATCCAAATCACCAGCGCGTCATCCAGCGCGTCTGAAGTATCGCCCGAGGCGGCGTCCGGTCGGTGTAACTGTTGGCGCGATACGAACCGCGCCTTGGGCAAATCCGGCACCGTTAGTGCGCGCAGGGCCGCACCGGCCTGATCGCCTGATACGCGGATCACGGCAATGCCCGATGGCGGGTGTCCTGAGGATAAAGCAAAGATAGTGGTGCTCATCATGTACCGATTCGGCTCCGCAACAATATTGATTCGGTTAGTTACCATATTTTGTAGATCTATTTTCCATCCCTACTACATATGGCGTAATTAAGTATCTTCCGGCTGTAGCATCAAATGCGGTACACGCTCGCCATTTTGCACGTGGCGACTCAGGACTTCTTCGAACTCCTCTTTGGTCTTGCACGCGTACCAAACCCCTTCCGGATAGACCACGACCGTTGGGCCCAGTTCACACCGATCCAGACAGCCCGCCGCATTGATACGCACGCCATCAATGCCCAGCTCCTTGGCCCGGTTTTTCATATAGGCGCGAAGCTCGACCGAACCTTTACGCGCGCAACTGCCGCGCGGATGATCTTCGGCCCGCTCATTGGTGCACACGAATACGTGGCGGTCAAAGTACGGGCTCGGGTCAGTCGGGGTGTTATTACTCACGCTGTATATTCCTTTACTCAGAAGATTTAGGTGCTGTCATCGCGCCTGTCATCTGGGACCAAAAGGCCTTTTGCATGTCCTCAAAACCTTTCATCCCACTGTCTGCCGCCCCGGGCATTCCAGACATCCCCGTCATCCCCGGCATCATCCAGCTTTTCATGAGCGATTCCGGATCCATGCTCTCCATGGCGCCCCGCATGCGCTCCTCCATTTCCGCCATCATGGCTTCCTGCATGGGCTTTACATCGGGTAGGCCCAGCATGGTGCGCGCCTCTTCGGGTGTACAATCAACATCGATGGTAATTTTCATGGCGCCATTCCTTTGTGGTCCAGAAATACGATAATATGTATTCAAGTCCGGTTGTTAAACGTGCGTGCGAATGCGAGATTGGCGAGATTAGAACGACTCTTCTTTTCCTGCAAACCTTTGGCGCACAACATCAGGGCCTCTATGACAAACAACGTACTATCCACCGAGACCAGCCCCTACCTCCTTCAGCACAAGGACAACCCTGTACACTGGCAACCGTGGAGCGAAGGCGCCCTCGCCCGGGCCACATCCGAGAACAAGCCGATCCTGCTGTCCATCGGCTATGCCGCCTGTCACTGGTGTCATGTAATGGCGCACGAAAGCTTCGAAAGCGACACCATTGCCGACCTGATGAACGAGCAGTTTGTGTGCATTAAAGTCGACCGCGAAGAGCGGCCCGACCTGGACGCGATCTATCAATCGGCGCTTTCCATGCTGGGTGAACAGGGCGGCTGGCCGCTGACCATGTTTCTGAAGCCCGATGGCTCACCATTTTGGGGCGGCACCTATTTCCCGCCCGAGCCCCGCTATGGTCGGCCCGGCTTCCCGCAGGTGCTGAACCAGATCTCGGCGCTCTATAAAGATCAAAAAGAGCAGGTCGACCACAACGCCAGCGCCCTGACCGACGCCTTACGCGCCATGGGATCCACGGGCGGCGGCTCAGGCGGTGACTCAGGCAACAGCCTGACAATGGGTCAGATCGACGACACAGCCATCACGGCCTTACAGCTTATGGATATGGTTTTGGGCGGCACCAAGGGTGCGCCTAAATTCCCCCAACCGACGTTTCTCAAGTTCCTGTGGAATGGTTATTTGCGCAGCCGCGACCAGCGCCTGTTCGAAGCGGTTGTCACCACGCTCAGCCAAATGTGCCAGGGTGGTATATACGATCACCTGGGCGGTGGCTTCTCGCGCTACAGCGTGGATGAAGAATGGCTGGCCCCTCATTTCGAGAAGATGCTGTATGACAATGCCCTGCTGATCGAACTGATGACCGATGTGTGGCAGGAAACTCGCCTTGGTCTTTATGAGACACGCATCCGCGAAACCATCCGGTGGATGCTCAGTGATTTACGGAACGCCGCCCCGGACGGATTATATGCTCTGGCCAGCGCCTATGACGCAGACAGCGAAGGCGTCGAGGGCAAGTTCTACGTCTGGTCACAGGATGAGATCGCCCAACATCTAGGCGACGGTGCGGTCGAATTTTGTGCCGCCTATGACGTGACACAATTTGGTAACTGGGAAGGCCACACTATTTTGCGCCGGGCCGTGGGTGATATGGATACCGACCCGGATCGCGCCACCCGGCTGGCCGCATCCAGGCGTGCCCTTCTGGATATTCGCAGCACGCGTATTCCGCCGCAACGTGATGACAAGGTGCTGGCTGACTGGAACGGAATGGCCATCGCCGCCCTTGTGCGCGCCGGGCTGGTATTTGATGAACCCGACTGGATCACCGAGGCGGTATCTCTCTATCGGTTTGTTTCCACGCACATGCGGGGCGGCGACCGGCTTTATCACACATGGTGTGCGGGCAAGGCGCGCCATGCCGGTGTGATTGATGATTATGCCAACATGGCCCGCGCCGCCATCATGCTGCACCAAGCTTGTCAGGATCCTGCGTATCTCCAAAATGCCGCGACCTGGACCAGCGTTGCGGATAAACATTTCTGGGATGCGGGTAGCGGCGGTTACTTCCTGGCCGCTGACGATACCCGCGATTTGGTCGTGCGCACCAAGACCCTGTTCGATAACGCCACGCCCACCGGGGGCGGCATTATGCTGGATGTGGTGGCACGCCTGTTCCACCTGACCGGCGATACCGGGTACCGGGACCGGGCCGACGCCATCATCAGCGCCCTGGCACCTGAAGACACGCGCGCCCTGATGAACCAGCCGTCGCTGGCCCTGGGCCTTGAAATCCTGACCACCGGCCTTCAGGTCGTCATCGTAAGCCCCGACCCGAATGATCCATTGTTCGTGGCGGCGGCCAAGTCCGCCCCCAATCACGCCACCGTATCCGTCATCTCAGCGACGGGTGCCTTACCCGACACCCACCCGGCGGCGGGCAAGACTACCGTGGGTGGCGAGGCCACGGCCTATGTGTGCCAGAACAACACCTGCGGCTTGCCCATCACCACACCGGACGCCCTTGTTGCGGCCCTGTTACAAACAGCCTAATCTGCGGCCATGGCGCATACTTCCATCAACACACCCGTGGGCATCATTTCGATTTTTGCCCATGATGATGCCATCAACGTGGTCGAATGGGGCCGCGTGCCCGATGGGGATTCCGACCCACTGGTTGAAGAAGCCGCCCGTCAGCTCAAGGCCTATTTCGCCAAAGACCTGACCACGTTCGACCTGCCGCTTGATCCCGCTGGTTCGGCTTTTCAGAGGGCCGTGTGCGATGAAATGTTCGCCATCCCCTATGGCCAGCAAACCACTTATGGGGCGATTGCCAAGAAGCTTGGCAAGTCGGCCCAGGCCGTGGGTACGGCCTGCGGTCACAATCCAATCCCTATCATTATTCCCTGTCACCGGGTTGTGGGCGCAGACGGCGCCATGACCGGTTTTTCCGGTGGCGAGGGCGTCGAAACCAAAGTCCAGTTATTGCAACATGAAGGCATGCTGCTTGCTTAATCCCGGCTAAATATCAGGAGAGACACAAATCATGACCACCACCAAAGCCATTCAGTTTGAAAAAACAGGGGCCGCCAACGTCCTCAAGTACGTGGATGTTAAATTGGGCAAGCCTAAAAAAGGCGAGGTGTTGTTGCGCAGCACGGCCATCGGCCTCAACTTTATTGATGTGTACGTGCGCACCGGCCTTTATCCCAATCCCGGCCTGCCCTCAGGGATAGGTTTCGAGGGTGCCGGCGTCGTCGAGAAAGTGGGCGCAGGCGTCAAAGACCTGAAGGTAGGCGACCGGGTATGCTACGGCCAAAGCCCGCTTGGCGCTTACGCTGAACGGCGCATTCAACCGGCCAGCGATTTAATCAAAATCCCCGCCGGTATCGATGACCAGACCGCCGCCGCCATTATGCTGAAAGGCATGACCGCGCAGTACCTGATCCGTCAGGTCTACAAGGTGCAAAAAGGCGATACGGTTCTGTTCCATGCCGCCGCCGGTGGTGTGGGGCAGATTGCGTGCCAATGGATGAAGGCGCTCGGCGTCAATGTGATCGGCACGGTTGGCTCCGCCGATAAGGTGAAACTCGCCAAACAGAACGGCTGTAAATGGGTCATCAATTCGCGCAAAGAAGACATCGTGAAGCGGGTGAAGGCGATTACCAAAGGGGCCGGTGTGGACGCCGTTTACGATGGTGTGGGCAAAGATACGTTCCTGGGCTCGCTCGATTGCCTGAAGCCGCGCGGCACCATGGCAACGTTTGGTAATGCGTCCGGTGCGCCGGAGCCCATCAGCCCCTTATTGCTGGCCCAGAAAGGATCGCTTGTCCTGACCCGCCCCGTGCTGGGGCATTTCGTCAGCACCCGCGAAGACCTGCTGAAGTGCGCCCGCGATGTGTTCAAGGTGGTGAAAAGCGGTGCTGTAAAAATCCGCATCAACCAGACTTACGCCCTGAAAGATGCGGCCAAAGCCCACCGTGATTTACAGGGCCGCAAAACAACGGGCGCGACAATTCTGATCCCGTAAGGAAAACTCGATCAAAAAAAGGGCCGTCCGGTTTTCGCCGCGCGGCCCTTTTTGTGCGCTGAGAATAGTCACGTGAGAACCCAGTGCCCGTTGGCGCAAATATCTGGTGTCGCTCCGAAAGCAGCCGTGTTCGAAAGGCGTCCAAGACTTCCGAGATTAGCCAGAAGGAGACATTGCGTTTAGTCGAAACAAGCGGCTATTTTTCTAGTGATCTACGGCCTTCAAAGAGATCACGGTCTGCAATAATTGCCTTTGAAATGAAATCAGCAAATATGCGAACACGGGCCATCCGCCGAACGTCTGGATGCGTTAGCACCCAAATATCGGGTGCAGTTTCCACAGTTGTTTCATCAATAACGCGTCTCATGGATGGGTCCGTATCTGCCATGTAAGCGGGAAGAATGGCCACGCCTAATCCTGCACGTGCCATGGAACGCATGGCTTGCATATCGTCGGCACGGTGCCTGATTTTTGCCTGCGGGAACGGTGTGGTGATGAAGGCCCGGTTATAAGCCTCATCCTGCCAGCCGATCCAATCCCACTTGTCCGGGGAACCATCAATGATTTTGCCCTTTGCTGTATAGACGCCCATTGCGGCTTTCATTAATCGTCGGCCTATGAGCGTATCAGGCGGTTGGTTGGTCATTCGGATGGCAACATCAGCTTCCCGGCGGCTTAGACTTAACTGCTGGAAAGTACACATGATGCTCAGATCAATATCCGGATGCTCATCAAGAAACCTGGTCAGATGTGGAGGCAGATACTCGTTAGCAAAAACTTCCGTGCAGGTAACCCGCAGGCTCCCACTCAATCGCCAGTCTTGTCCAAACACCTTTCGGTCGATGCTATCGAGTTCTTCTTCTACATGCTTGGCTGTTTCAAGGATGTCAGCACCTGGTGTAGATACCTCATAGCCATTAGCCGTGTGATCAAAAAGTTTGACACCGAACCCCTGTTCCATAGCCGCCAATCGTCGTGAAACTGTTGGCTGACTGACATTCAATTCCTTTGCCGCACCCGACAGTGTCGCGGTCCGCGCAATGGCAAGAAAGTATCTGATATCGTCCCAATTCATTCTGGCACCACTGGTAAGCTATGCAAATATGAATACCTATAATGCAATATCGTTCATTTCTATTCAAATTGTCATTCTATAGCTTCGTATTCATAAGTCCCTACCATACTGATTGAAGGAGCAACTGATATGAACACCTACGACATTATTGTTGTTGGTCTTGGCGTAATGGGCGGCTCAGCGGCGTTCAACTGCGCTAAACGAGGCGTCAAGGTATTGGGCCTTGATGCCAATCACCCCAATCATATCCTTGGCTCATCACATGGCGCGACACGGGCAATCCGCGAGACATATTTTGAGTCACCAGAGTACGTTCCCTTGAGCCAACGCTCCGCCGAACTCTGGCGCGAACTGGAGGAAGAGAGTGGACAGTCACTTCTCACGACGAACGGTGCCATCTACGTTGCGCCTAAAGATCACCCCATGGCAAAAGGCGTAGTATCAGCGGCCGATGTACACGGGCTGGATATCGAGCACCTGTCTATTGATGACATGGCCTCCAGATTTCCCGGATTCGCCCTGCCGGAAGACTGGGCAGGTATTTACGAGTCCAATGGAGGCGTAATACAGGCAGAAGCATCCCGTAAGGCCCACGTGGACATGGCGGTAAAACATGGCGCTGATCTACGATTCGGATGCGCGGTGACAGGATGGAGCCAAAACTCAGCAGGTAATGTTGTCGTCACAACAACCGATGGAGAGTTTGAAGCCGCATCAGCGATACTGACACTGGGGCCTTGGGCCTGTGAAGCATTGCACGAACTGAACCTGCCTTTAACAGGCCGGCGCATACCCATCATTCACTTCGATGCCATTGATGCCAGCCGGTACAATGCTGACGATATGTCTGTCTATTTTTGGGCAACGCCGGAAGGCATATACGCCGGATTTCCATACTTCGATGGCGAAGGCGTGAAAATCATGCGTCATGATGCTGGCGACGTGTGCACGCCGGAAACGGCAAGACGGGACGTCACCGATTTTGATATCACGGAAATTTCTGACTTTGCCAACAAGTACATGCCCTACGCCAATCGCAGCGTCCGCAACACGCTGATTGGCCTCTATACCATGACGCCTGACGGGCACTTCGTAATTGATCGTCATCCGGGGTTCAACAAAGTCGCCTATGCTACCGGGTTCAGCGGGCACGGGTTCAAATTTGCCCCGGTTATTGGAGAAATACTCGCGGACATGATTCTGGACGGCGCAACCAAACACCCCACTGGATTCCTGACGGCAAGCAGGTTTGCTGATCAGCAACTAAAATCCGCTTAACTGGACAAAGGGAGGTCGTCTCATGAGTGCTTACATGATAGCCCAGATCGAAATCAGTGATATCGAGGAGTACCAACTTTACCTTGCTGGTTTTATGCCAATATTCCAGCGGTACGGTGGCGAATTGTTAGTGACGACAAAGAGTGAAACGATAGTCGTGGAAGGTGAGTGGGCCTATCCACGTACGGTGATAATGAAATTTCCTAGCGTTGAGAAGGCACAAGAATGGCTTCATGATCCTGACTTCATCAAGCTCGCCGAGCACCGTCATCGGTCAGCGAAAACCAACCTAGTTCTAGTTGAAGGTATGGAATGAATATGACCGCTCAGGGTCATTTGCAGACTAGTACACGACGCACAATCAACGCCTGCTCCTGAGTCGAAAGCAGACTCTGTAAACTGACTTTAGGCGCATCAAGTACAAATATTTCTTGCTGTCTAACAGATCAATTCACGTGCTAAATGGCCGTATGATTTTTGGGTGAGGATGGCCGTGAAAACATACGATTACATCATCATTGGCGCGGGTTCAGCTGGCTGTGTTCTGGCCGATAAACTTTCCAAGAACGGCCAACACAACGTTTTGATTTTGGAAGCTGGCGGCACAGATCGACGGTTCTGGGTTCAGGTTCCCATCGGGTACGGCAAGAATTTCTTCAACCCCAAGGTTAATTGGATGTACGATACCGAGGCCAATGAGGCGCTTGGCGGGCGGAGCGTGTACTGGCCGCGTGGCAAGGTTCTGGGCGGCTCAAGCGCTATCAACGCCATGGTGTATATCCGCGGCATGCCCCATGATTTCGACGACTGGAAAGCAGCCGGGAACACCGGATGGGGTTGGGATGACGTGCTGCCCTATTTCAAGGAACTGGAAGATCACCCGTGGGGGGCCAGCGATCATCATGGCACGGGTGGCCGACTTCGGTTGTCTGACGTCACGGATGATGTGCATCCCCTGTGTCATCTGTATTTGAAGGCCTGTAAGGAAGCCGGGTTCGATATCACCGATGATTTCAACGGCCCTCAATACGAAGGCGGTGGCATTTATCAGATCACTACGCACAAAGGCGTACGACAATCTTCCGCGAACGCATTCTTACGCCCGGCCCTGAAGCGGCCCAACGTGGACCTGATAACGGGCGCCCATGTGACACGTATCTTGTTTGATGGAACCCGCGCCACGGGCATCGAATACCACCGCAAGGGCTCGACGCACACCGTAAACGCATCGACCGAAGTCATCTTGTCTGGCGGTGCTGTAAACTCACCGCAGTTGCTTCAGCTATCGGGCGTGGGGCCAGCAGAATTACTAAAATCCCACGGCATTGATGTGGTGGCTGACCTGCCCGGTGTGGGTGCCAATATGCAGGATCACCTAGGCGTCAATTACTACTACAAGGTCAATCAACCGACCCTGAATGATGCGCTAGGCCCGTGGTGGGGCAAGATGCTGCAAGGCATGCGATATGTTTTCACCCGACGTGGCCCCCTGTCGCTCAGTATAAATCAGGGTGGTGGATTCGTGCGTGGTAAAACCGGTAGTCCGCATCCTGACGTTCAATTATATTTTCAACCTGTGAGCTATACCCAGGCCCCGGCGGGCGAACGCCCGATGATGAACCCGGATCCCTACTCTGCGATTATGATCGGCAACCAACCGTGCCGACCCACCAGCCGGGGGCACCTTAGCATCCGGTCATCCAACCCGTTCGACCATCCGGCAATCCACCCTAACTACCTATCCACCGACAGTGACATCGCCGCCATCATTGACGCTGCGCGCGCCGTGCAAAAGATCGTCGCCACACCATCCATGCAAGGTTTGATCACCGAGGAGATGGCGCCTGTTTTATCAGAAATGAGCGATCAGGATATTATTGATGATTTCCGCAAGCGATCCGGTACCGTTTTTCACGCCAGTTGTACCTGCATGATGGGACCTGATCCAAAAACAGCTGTGGTTGATGAAACCCTGAAAGTACACGGTATTCAGGGTCTGCGGGTTGTTGATGCATCCATCTTCCCGCAAGTCACATCGGGCAACACAAACGCGCCAGCAATGATGGTTGGGGCAAAAGGAGCAGACCTGATCATGCGGGATGTGAATTGAGAGCCAAGACCGCCATTTTACGCGGAATCCACTGGCGATAAGCATGGTCGTGGGGTAATGTCGCGCCAATTCAACATCGGCTAATTTACCGGACACATCATGTCTTCTTCCGCTTCTGACGACACCACATCTGATCGCATTCTCATTGTAGATTTCGGCTCCCAAGTCACCCAGCTTATCGCTCGGCGGGTGCGCGAGTCCGGTGTTTACAGCGAAGTTCACCCCTTCAACAAGGTGACGCTGGATTCGATCCGCGACTTCAATCCAAAGGGTATCATTCTTTCAGGTGGCCCGGCGTCACTAACCGACTCGGGTACGCCACGCGCGCCAGATGGTATCTTTGATCTGGGCCTACCCATTCTTGGCATCTGCTACGGCCAGATGGTGATGGCTGAGCAGTTGGGTGGAACCATCGAAAGCTCTGATCACCGGGAATTCGGTCGGGCCTATGTGGATGTGATCGAAGATTGTGCTTTATTCGACGGCGTATGGAAACAAGGTGACAATGAACAGGTTTGGATGAGCCACGGCGACCGGATCATCGAAGCACCTGCCGGGTTCCGAACTGTCGCCAAATCAGAAAACGCGCCGTTTGCCCTCATCGCGGATGACGAGCGGCAGTTTTACGGCCTGATGTTCCACCCGGAAGTGGTCCACACTCCATCTGGCGCCAAACTACTGGCCAATTTCACCCACAAGATTGCCGGGTGCAGTGGATCGTGGACCATGGCCGCTTTTCGCGAGGAAGCAATTGCCCGTGTCCGTGAACAAGTTGGCGATGGCAAGGTAATCTGTGGGCTTTCCGGCGGCGTGGATTCGTCTGTGGTGGCCGTCCTGTTACATGAAGCTATCGGTGAGCAGCTTACCTGCGTATTTGTGGATACCGGTATGATGCGCATGGGCGAAGCCGATGAAGTGGTTGGTCTGTTCCGCGACCATTACAACATTCCGCTCGTTCATAACGAAGCCGAAGATTTGTTTCTTGGCAAACTTGATGGGGTCAGCGACCCGGAAAGGAAACGAAAAATCATTGGTGCTACCTTCATCGATGTATTTGAAGCCGAGGCGAAAGCCATCGGCGGTGCCGACTTCCTGGCCCAGGGTACGTTGTACCCGGATGTGATCGAGTCCGTATCTTTCACCGGTGGCCCCAGCGTGACCATCAAATCGCACCACAATGTGGGTGGCCTGCCTGAACGTATGAATATGCAACTGGTTGAGCCGTTACGCGAGTTATTCAAAGACGAAGTCCGTGAACTGGGCCGTGAATTGGGCTTGCCGGATCGGTTTGTTGGCAGGCACCCATTCCCGGGGCCCGGTTTGGCCATCCGTATGCCGGGCGAAATCACCCGCGATAAGTTGGAGATCCTTCGCAAAGCCGATGCGGTGTATCTTGATGAGATCCGAAAATCCGGCCTCTACGATGACATTTGGCAGGCTTTCGCCGTTCTCCTGCCGGTTCAGACCGTCGGTGTAATGGGTGACGGGCGAACTTATGAATTCGTCTGTGCCATTCGCGCTGTTACCTCGACCGATGGCATGACAGCTGATTATTACCCTTTTGATCACGACTTTCTGGGCCGTGCGTCCAGTCGAATCATTAACGAAGTTCCCGGTATAAACCGTGTTGTCTACGACATTACGTCAAAGCCACCCGGTACTATCGAATGGGAGTAATGTTTTTGTAACCTTACGTATCTAGAATCGTCTGAGATTCGGCGAGGGCACGGTACAGGTAGCGAAAATGGACAGTTTTCTACAATTTCTAAGTGATTTCAGATATGAAATCACGATGATCGCTGGCATCGGCCTTTGTGTTCTTCTCTACGTGGCTACTCGGGTGATATTTGGCCCAGACAAAAAGAAAGCTGCTGCCAAAAAGGCGAAGAAAGCTGCGGCAAAGAAGCGCGGGTCATCATTGGATGATGATGACGATGAATATAAGGATCATGACCTTTTTGGTGAAGAAGATGCAGAAGGCGTCTACAAAGATTGGGATTAAGTCGATCCTCTGCTCCACAGGCCCTCTGGCCCGATGCGCCTAAAATAGCCTAGTGCACACCCAAAATCGGCTCAGCATCCATAATTAAATAATCACGCGTGCGATAACGCTTCGCCAAAACACGGTCTGCGGTGCGGTGTGCGCTTTCGCCGGGATGGCCCGCCGCATGGAATATTTTCATGGGGCCCAGGTCCAGATTCTTGCGAATCGGGCGAAATCTAACTTCGATCATTGCTTTGTTCATGATGGTATACATGGGACTAAACCCTTCCTGTGTTCTTGTATTTATAAGTATGTTCTCTTTTTGTTCTCATGTCAAGATGCCCATATGAGCTGTTCATGGCTATTCCGCCAGACCGCGCTAGGCCTATGGGAGATGCGTTGCTACACTCGCACGAGTCGGGATTCGCCCGACTAAGGAGAATTAGAGATAATGCGGCGCCTATTGGCCTGCATCATGGTCAGTGTTGTGTGTATAAGCACATCGCTTTCCGCGACAGCAGGGGAAATCTGGACATTTTACACGGGCGAGACCTATCTCAACGCGCCTGAACCTGCCCGCACGCTCTATGTGGCCGGTGTTAGTGATACGCTGAATGCTCTGACTGATTCTGGCGATATCAATGCAGCCTGGATTGTGGCCTGCACCAAGGGTAAACACTCAACGGAACTGACCGCCATGTTTGATCGCTGGTTGTCCGCCAACCCGGCTCTGTTGGGTAAATCTGCCCCGCTGTTATTCCTGGTGGCGTTACGCGCTAACTGCCTGAAGTAAATACTAAACAGCCTTGTAATGATTGGCTCCATGACTATCTCTGAATCCTGTTTTCTGCGTAGGCTCCACTGAATGCACAATCGCGAACATAGCAACCCTCATTCTCTGAAACAAAATCTGGCAACCGTCCGGGTTCTGCTGCCGTATCTGTGGCCGAAGGATTCTTTTAATCTTCGCGCACGTGTTGTCATTGCGCTGGTTTTTCTGGTGGCATCCAAGCTGATCAACGTGGTGGTACCTATTTTCTACAAACAAGCCGTGGACGCCCTTGGCAGCGGCCCCGAAGCCGGCATTGCAACGGTGGTGGTGGTGCCAGTCATGATACTGCTGGCCTATGGCGTAGCCCGCATTCTAGCCCAGGCGTTTGGTGAATTGCGCGACGCTATTTTCACCCGCGTGGCACAACGGGCCGTCCGTCTGGCGGGCCTCAAAACCTTCCGACACCTTCACCAGCTATCGTTGTCTTTTCATTTAGCCCGCAAAACCGGACGGGTCAGCCGGGCCATTGAACGTGGCACCAAGGGCATTGAATTCATGCTGCGGTTTACGCTGTTCAATATCCTGCCTACGTTGCTGGAGATTGGGCTGGTTTGCGGCATTCTGTGGCAGATGTATAGCGCGTGGTTCGCCATCGCAACTTTCGCCACCATCGTGGGCTACATCGCCTGGACACTGGTCGTCACAGAGATGCGCATCAAACACCGTCGCGACATGAACGAGTCTGACTCAAATGCCCATTCCAAGGCCATCGACTCGCTGCTTAATTTTGAAACAGTCAAATACTTCTCTAATGAGGAACACGAATCCGAGCGCTTTAATACAGCCCTGAAGGTCTATGAGAAGGCGGCAACCAGAAGCGGCGAGTCGCTCTCATATCTCAACATCGGCCAAGGCGTTATCATTGCCATCGGATTGACGCTGGTCATGTTGATGGCGGCCGGTGGCGTAGCTGATGGCTCGATGACCATTGGTGATTTCGTACTGGTGAATGCTTATCTTATTCAACTGTACCTGCCTCTGAATTTTTTGGGATTTGTTTACCGCGAGATCAAACAGTCACTGGTCGATATGGAGCAAATGTTCAGCCTGCTGGACCGAAATCCAGATATTGCCGACCAGGATGGTGCCAAGCCGCTTGCCATTAGCGGTGGTGCTATCGAGTTCCGTGATGTTCGGTTCAGTTACGATCCGCGCCGGGAAATTCTCAAAGGTATCTCATTCGACGTTCCCGCCGGTAAAACCGTCGCCATTGTGGGGCCCAGCGGATCAGGAAAATCTACCATATCTCGACTTATTTACCGGTTCTATGATGTGGATGATGGCGCTATTCTAATTGATGGTCAGGACGTGCGCGACGTGACTCAGACAAGTGTTCGTCAATCTCTGGGCATGGTTCCACAAGACACCGTGCTATTTAACGACACCGTCTTTTATAACATCGCTTACGCGCGACCGGGCGCGTCGCCATCGGAAATAGAGCAAGCCGCGCGCCACGCCCACATCCACGACTTTATCATGGCGCTGCCGGACGGATATCAGTCTTTGGTGGGGGAACGGGGCCTGAAACTTTCGGGCGGCGAGAAACAACGCGTCGCCATTGCCCGTACCATCTTGAAGAACCCGAATATTCTTATTTTTGATGAAGCCACCTCGGCGCTGGATAGCCATACAGAGCGTGAAATTCAGGCATCACTCAAAGAGTTGTCGGCCAATCGGTCCACCGTGGTGATCGCGCACCGACTTTCCACCGTGGTCGATGCCGATGAAATCATTGTGCTGGAATCAGGCACCATCCGAGAACGCGGTACTCATCAGGACTTGCTTGCCAAGAACGGTGCTTACGCCGCCATGTGGAACCGCCAGCAAGAAACCGCCAAGGCCCAGGAAATTTTGGAACATGCAGATGATACGGGTGGGGAATTCAGGAATCCCGAGGGTACGCCAGAGGTTTCGTAGACCAGCCTATAGCCCCCGCGAAATCCTTAGCGCCGCATGATCCAGCCGCCGCCCATGACGCGTTCACCATCGTAGAACACACAGGCCTGGCCCGGTGAAATACCGGCTTCTGTTTCATCCAGCAGAACCTCAGCATGACCATCTGGTTTACGGTAAACAGTGGCCATGGATGGTGCCTGGGTGGACCGCAACTTAACGCTCAGGCGGATACCATCACCCGGAACACCGTCACCGTCACCCAACCAATTTACATCGCGTACCGATACCTGACGTTCAAGAATGTCATCGTGACTGCCCACCGTGACCTGCCGAGACTCTGCATCTACTCTCACCACATAAAGCGGCTCGCCTACGGCCACACCGAGGCCTTTGCGTTGGCCGACCGTAAAATTGATGATGCCGTCGTGCTGGCCCAGCACCCGCCCATCTATATGGACTATATCACCGGGATCACATGCGCCGGGGCGCAGGCGCTCTACGATACGGGCATAGTTGCCGTCCGGCACAAAACAGATATCCTGACTTTCCGCCTTGTCTGCGATGCCCAAGCCAAGACGTTGTGCATGGGCACGGGTTTCAGCCTTATCCATTCCACCCAGTGGAAACCGCAGGAACTCCAACTGCTCATTGGTGGTGGCAAACAGGAAATAGCTTTGGTCCTTGCCCGCATCCACGCCACGGTACATTTCGGCCATGCCACCCGTCCCCACGTCACGGCGAATATAGTGACCAGTGGCGAGTGCTTCTGCGCCCAGATCTTTGGCTGTAGCCAGTAAATCGCGAAATTTGACGGTTTGATTACAGGTAATACAGGGCACAGGCGTTTCACCGTGCAAGTACGAGTCAGCGAATTCTTCCATCACCTGTTCGCGGAACCGGCTTTCGTAATCCAGCACATAGTGTGGCATGCCCAGATCTTCGGCCACACGCCGGGCGTCCTGGATATCGCGCCCTGCGCAACAGGTATTGGCCCGTTCGATGGCCACGCCATGATCGTAAAGTTGCAACGTCACACCGACCACGTCATACCCCTGTTCAGCCAGCAGACCGGCCGTGGTGGAGCTATCCACGCCACCGGACATGGCGACGACCACGCGGGTATCAGCAGGATCTTTATCAATGCCAAGCGAATTCATAACGGGTGCTTCGTACAGGTTAAGTTTCGATGCGCGGAATATAGGCTCTGGCGAGCCGTTCGCCAACCTTTGTTCTAGAATTGATCTAGTCTTCTATTTGGTTTGACCATGGCCCGAAACAGGCTCAAGAAGTCCGTATGAACATGATCACAGAATCCAAAGCTCCCTTGCTGAGAACACTGACCCGTGGTTTTCGTCGGCGTTGCCCCCGGTGCGGTGCCGGACGCCTGTACCGCGCTTACCTGAAACCGGTGGATTCCTGCCAATCATGCTCGGAACAACTGGGCCACATTCGCGCCGATGATATCCCCGCCTATTTCACCATCGCCGTGGTGGGCCACATCGTTGTCCCTTCGGCTGTCATCGTGGAACAGAACTATCATCCGCCTGAATGGCTGCATCTATCGATGTGGATACCGTTGGTGCTGATTCTTACACTCAGTCTGCTGCCAAGCATCAAGGGCACGCTGGTTAGTTTGCTATGGCATCTCAGCCTTACAGGCGACGAAAAACAATAATCCATGACCCATATGAGCACCGATAACGAGCCCGCGTCTCGAAAGGTTGGTGTTTTGGCCTACGTCTTATTGCTGTGCATGGGCGTCGCATGGGGGCTGGCTATTTCCCTATCGAAGATCGCCGCTGTTTCGGGTGGCCACCCTGTTACGCTCGGTCTGTGGCAGGTCTGCGTCAGTGGCAGTCTGTTGTTTGGCATTGGGCTTTTTTGGTTCAGGCCGTCCATGCCCCGCCCAAGTGTCATTTCTTTCAGCATGTTCTGTGGCATTACCGGCGTTTCTATTCCGGCCATGATTTTGTTCTGGTGCGCAATCTATTTACCAGCCGGTATTGTGGCTATCGCCTTTGCCAGCATGCCACTGTTTACCTACGTACTATCCGTCCTTTTCCGGGTTGAACAAGGTAACGTTATCCGGTTCCTGGGTGTCGTCGTGGGCCTTGCAGCCATGGCATTGCTGATCTTACCCGATGCCGCACTGCCATCACCCGATATGGTGCCCTGGGTATTGCTGGCCCTGCTCGCCAGTGTCTTTATGTCGGCTGAGAACACCTATGCCGGGGGCATGCGACCAGAGGGTATTTCATCGCTTCAGCTGAGCTGTGGTCGCCAATTGGGGGCCATCGTGTTTCTGACACCGATCGCCTTGCTGTTTGCTGATCCCATTCCTGTATTTGAGCCCTGGGGCCGACTGCAGTGGTCCGCCACCGGGGCGGGCATACTCAGCGGCGGGGCTTTTACCTGTTTGTTGTATGTGATCCGCACATCCGGGCCTGTGTTTGCCAGCCAGAGCGCCTACATTATCACGCTGGCCGGTGTGGCGTGGGGCATGGTTTTGTTTGGCGAACGGCATTCTGTCTATATTTGGGCAGCGCTGGCGCTGGTATTGGCAGGCTCAGCCCTCGTCACCCCGCGTGTGCCAAAACTTTTTCGACTTTTTACGCAAGATACTGCACAAGATAACGCCGAATAGGCTATATTGGCTGTATTATGCCAGCCCCCTTAACCATCCATTCCCGTGACAATCTGCTGCGCTGGCCCCGTGTGCCCGTGCCGAATGAGGCGCCTGTCCTGATCCTCATGAACCAGTTCCAACGCACGCAGAATTTATCTGCTGAGGACCTGCACGTGCGACAGTTCGCACAACTGACGGCTTTACTATCCCACTGCCTGAAAACCGTGCCCTATTATCAAGCACACCTCGCCACGGACATGCCCGGTATTGGCACCGGCACTAAATTAACGGCAGAACTCTGGGCTAGAATCCCCGTTTTGAGCCGCGCAGATGTCCTGGCTCATGGTGCAGAACTGGAATCCACCGCACCACCTAAATCCCATGGTGCCATCCATACCGTGCGGACGCCCGGCATTACGGGCGATCCTGTTACCTTAAAGGCGGCGAACGTATCGAGCCTGCATGACCACGCCAATATGGTACGCAATGGTGTTTGGCACGGATACGATCCCGAATACAGCGTGGCCAATATCGTTCGCATGAATTCTGCCCAATTGGAACAGGCCGATGCCGATGTTTTCAATAGCTGGATGACAGGATGGGTAAGCGGTCCGGTCAAGTACTTCGATGTGGCTGTACCGCCACAATCCCAGCTCGAATGGTTGGTGGAAAACCAGTCACAGTTGCTCGTCACACATCCATCAAACCTGCGCCAGCTTGCCTATTTCAGTAAACGCGACGGTGCCCCACTACCCCACCTGCGCGCCATTCAGACCACGGGCGAGCCGTTGACGAACAACACCCGACTAATTGCCCAGGATGTCTTTGGCCTTCCCATTCAGGATGTCTACGGTACACAGGAAGCGGGTATTCTGGCTTTGTAGTGCCCAAAACAAGAACATGATCACTACCACATCATGACTGAGAGCGCCTACGTGGAGATCTTGAACGATGATGATGAGGCCTGTAAACCGGGTGAGATTGGCCGGATTGTGGTAACGCCGCTGCATAACTTCATCACGCCACTGCTACGGTACACGCTGGATGATTTCGCCGAGGTGGGTGAACCGTGCACCTGTGGCCGTGGACTTCCCACACTCAAACGTATTCTGGGCCGTTCACAGAACCAGATGGTGATGCCGGGCGGCAATCGCGTGTGGATGTCCATTAGCACGCAGGGTTTACGCGGCCTGGCCCCGGTTATTCAGCATCAGATCATTCAGAAATCCATTACGGAATTCCACGTGCAACTGGTTGTAGAACGGCCCCTCACTGATAAAGAGGAAACGGCGTTGCGTGGTCATTTGCTGACGCGGTTAAATCTCACAGGTGGCACCGAAAACATGTCTTTGAAACTGGACTATGTGGATGCTATTGCCCAAGATGCTGGCGGTAAGTTGGAAGAATTCATCTGCCACATGGCAGCACAAGATTAGGAAAGACGAATAGCCTTGGCGCGCATCAAATTACCCATGCTGGAAGAAGGCATCGTAGATTGGGATGCTGTCTTCGATGCGCCCGAAACCGGCCTTGTGGAGAAAATCAGCAACGCCCGGTCAGGGGGCGAATTGAAGAGCGCTGTAAAGCTCATTCTCGAAACCCTGTTCAGTCGCGAAGATGAAGGCGATGAGGAACGCCGCGACGTATTCACCAATCTGGTGAACGATATTTTAGAGAATGCGCAGAAAACCAAGCCATCAGCTGCCGCCGCTATCGCCGACGTAAAAACCCGAATCACTCAAATTCTTCACCGGCTTCGCGATGATCGAAAGAAGCGCGCCCGTAAAGCGCTGGCCGCCAAAGCCGCAGCAGCAGAAACCGAGGCTGGCACTAATCTAACCCGTGATGATCGCCAAGCCGATACGGTCAAGCTGGCCGTACACGACACACCGGCACCTGAGCCAGAACTTGAACCGGAACCAGTGCCGGAGTTAGAACCAGTGCTGGAGCCGGAGCCGGAACAAGAACCGGAACCGGAACCAGTGCCGGAGTTGGAACCAGCGTCTGAACCAGAACTGGCGCCAGAATCAGCCGATGTCAGTATGGATGATGTTGGCCAGGCTGCTTGGCCAGGCGGCGAGCATGCGACACCAGAGAGCAAGTTTTTTGCTGATGTGGTCGTATCAACCATTTTGGACAATCTGGCCGTCCTGCAACGTGACACGTCGCGTGATAAGTCCCTGACCGGGACCCCGCCGTTTCTGTTGTCTGAGCAATTCACATCCCGGCTGGAGGATGTCTTGCGCACGTATGTCATTCCGGGTTTTGTCGACAGTTGCTACGTCATCACCAGCCGCATGAGCACATTGCCAAAGGACCAGTGGACTCAGCATCTTAAGGGGGTTTTTGCCGACACCTCACAAAGCATCATGCTGTGGGAACGATGGCAAATTGCCTGGCAGGAATCCCTGTCAGAACGCGACGAGCCCTTGCCACCGGTCATCGATCCGGCCAAGCAAGGCATTCGGGGTTTTATGTCGCGGATGATTGGCAGCGATGACCTGATGTTCGAAGAAGAGGAAATGACCCAGGAAGAATGGGAGGAAGAGGTAGCAGAGGTGCAAAAAGCCAATGCACAAGCCAGAAAAAATTGGGCACATTTGGCTGCTGAGTCTGAAGACTTCCATCCCCCAACCGAAGACGATGAGCAATTGCTGGCATCCTTGTTTCGAGAATTCGATGACTTGGAAATGGAGATTCTGAACCTGATCCAACTTGCCGGCGATGTTGAATCCGCCGGACGGTTATTTGATTTGATCATCCAGAGCAAAGACGTGGACCTGCCGCTGCTCATTGCCTGTCATCGTGAACCGAAAAAAATGCTCGATGGGAAGAAGTCCCTGATCTCCCATTTCGTGGGTGGCATGAAAGACCAGCAACGCAAACATGCCATGCCACTATGTTATCGGTACCTGAAACAGTTCATGTGAGCAGAATGCCGCTGACCGGCAACGAAAGTGTGCATTTGCTGTAGACATTCAGTACCACAGACAATGTCCGGATTGTGCCGCAGAGCGGACGTGAATCATGGCCTGCCAATACTTCTCCTAATGCCCCAGAGCAGACATTTTGGACATCAATTGTTGATAGACTAGGAGGGCGTCAAAGATCCAAGCCCTATTTGTAGGTCGCACCAGCATCCTCCAAAAGCTGAAACACCGCTTCACCTTCTTCCCACTCTTGAGGGGTGGTGTCTTCATAAAGAACCATATCGTCAAGGGCGTAACTCACCGCATCGAGCGGTTTATACCCTTCGGCGTCCGCATAGTTCACATTCGCGCCGTGGCTGAGCAAAAGCTTTACGGGGACAACGCGAGCAAGATATGCAGCCTCATTCAGCGGCGTCGTACTATAGCTAATGGTCTTGCCGCCTTCATCACTTACATAACTTCCCGTATAGGTGCAGTTTACGTTAATACCGGAGTTAATCAGTGCTGACATTTTACCTGTATCACCCTTGGATGCTGCATCACCTAAGGCCCTGCATGGCTCGCTAGCGTACGCTTGTCCGACACCATCCATTGAGCGGTGGAAAAAGTGGTCGATGATATCGCGTACATCCTGCGTCGGTTGATAGGACGGTGCAAGAATCATCGCGGTCACGACCTCGGCCAATGTTTCCTGCGGCTCTCGGATTGCGTACTTGGAGGGAAGTCCAATGCTGTGAACCAAATCCAGGTTGCTCTCTTCGGTCGACAAAACATACTCGTCATAGTCTATTCCCCGCGCTTCCAGTAATTTTTTAGCTTCTTCTATTTTCCCGACAAGTGCGGGCCCGACCGGACCGACAAGATTGAGTGACGGCGAGAACACGGCAATGGGAGTTGAACGCAACTCGGCCAAATGAACCAGTTCGTGGATGAAGAACCAATAACTGTAAATGATGGCGTCCCCGACAACAACGGCTCCGGGTGTGTCGTAGGCATCAAAAAAATGCTCGTTCAGGACAAGATAATGAGTCAAGTGATCCTTGCTTCGCTTGACCAGCCCAAGGGACCACTTTACCGCATCGCGCTTGATCACTCGAATTGGGCCATGAGTCTCACTGCCCATACCGAGAAGGGTAGTAATATCTGGTGCATCCTGGGTGGCCATTTCGAAATAGCGCGCAACTTTAAGTTTCTCATCTTCCGTCCACTCTCCTGACATCGATGCCCCACCATCATCGAAATCAAGGGTAAGGTGATTGGCAAAAATGTAGTCGATGTCGGCCTTGGCCGGCTGGCCTGTTTTTTTCAACCCGGAAGCCGTCGCAGTTGCCCCACCTTCGCCACCGCCATAGCGTTGGATAGCGACATCGATCTGACCCTCGTTGTCAAAGAGGAACCCGTCAGGATCATTATTTCTAAGAAACAGGATACCTTCCCTGTCAGCAATAAACCCTTCTGTCCCGCCGATTAGGAAGACCTTGCCGTTTTGACCAATCTTGCCAACCAATGCACCGATCCTACCTTCCGGTAAAGGAAAGCTCTGTGCAAAGATACCTTTCATGCAAGTTAGATGCTCAATCGCCAGCCCTTCACTGTCAGTCGATCCACAGAATGGTGACATGCTCCAGGCTCCGTTGGCGTTGACGCGATAGACCTGTCCCTTACTGATTTGGATGCCCGTATCTCGCCAACCAGCGTTGCCGTAGAGCTCTATCTTGCTGGTCTGCCCCATTTTAAGTGACGTCAATTGCAGGGGAGCATATTGTTTTGCCGGAACACAAGCAGAGACGATGATGAACAGAACGATGATTGACAGCAACGTTCTAGTTTTGGCTCGGAGCCTAATCATACCTTGCTTTCCTTCATGCAAGAACTGCCAACTTAGGATAGATCAAATATACCCTCAATTTATCTAGGGTACAAAAATCAAAACCAAATTATTCTCTGATAGCACCCTTCTGCTTGCTCATTTATTTTCACCGATAACCAGTTTGACGTAAGTTTTCCCGTTGTTCTGCAGTATTTTGTGTGCTCAGTTTGTCACCACAGGATGCGAACAGGCAGCTTTCGAGGATGGGTTCGACCTTAAACTTCTGCTCGTGACTATTAGCAGAAGTGTTTGACGAGCATCGAAAAGGTCTGCTTTTCACGCGACCATCTATGATACACTCAGGTTATATATGGAAATTCGGGGATGCGCCGGATCGTAACTAGGGAAGCAGAGGATAGATGAAAAAGCAACATGCTTGGCCCGAAGGGCACTGGAACTGGCCAATTACGATCACGCATAAGCATGGCCTCAGGTGCGGTGAAATAATTCATGTAGGTGGTCAGGTTGACCTAACTTCCCATGGTGTCGTGCGCCATCTCGGTGATCTTCGCCAGCAGACCGCCGAAGTGATGACTTATCTGGGTCGCGTACTCGAAGAACTGGGGGCCGATCTGGTCGACTTGGTACGCTTGCGTTGTTTTTATGTAAATGATGGCACCGGTGATGAGGACGAGTTCCTGGAAATGGTTGCTGCGGGCCTGCCTGCGGGCGCGCACCCAGCCGTGACCGCGATCCCCTTTCCGTATCTTGCCTACGAAGGCATGTGCGTTGAAATTGAAGCCATCGCCATGCGGGGGCGTGACAATGCCCGGATGACCCGCCAGTACGCTCCCCTTGATGGCTTGTCGCCGCTGCCTGAACCGTTTGCCCAGGGTGTGCGTTGCGGTCGTATGATCTATATGAGTGGCCAGTCGCCACGCGATGTGAATGGTGTCATAATCGACCCGGGTGACATTGTCACCCAAACGAATACGGTGATGGCCCAGCACGGACGGGCGCTCAATGCTTTCGGCGCCGGATTTGACGATGTTGTGAAGATAAATCGATGGTATGGCGGTCAGGGTGGTATTGAGGATTTCGAACCGGCCGCCCTTGCCTGTGCTGCTCATTTCAAAGAACCCGGACCGGCCGCGACCGGCATTCCGATTCCGCGTCACGCCTGGGAAGGCATGGGTGTGAAAATCGAGACCGTCGCAATGCTGGGCGAAGACGGTAGCTATCTGAAGCGCGAGCATGTATGGCCGGAAGGACACTGGGACTGGCATGTTCACCTGCCCTACAAACATGGTCTCAAGTGCGGTGAAATGATCTTTCTGGGTGGTCAGGTATCCATTAATCAGAAGGGCTGCGCTATTGATCCCGGGCAGCTTACCCAGCAAACCAAATCGAGCATGGAGAATATACGAAATATTCTGAGCGAATTCGGCGCTGATTTTGACGATGTTGTGAAGGTATTGACGCTCTACGATGGGGACTGTGGTGAAGACGCCTTGAACGCCAATCTACCCATCAGGTCATCTTATTTCACCGATCCGGGTCCGACTTCCACCGGTGTTCCCCTGCCCGAGCTTGCCTATCCGGGGATGATGGTTGAGATCGATATTGATGCCATGAAGGAGTAGGCAGAGCATTATCACATGGGTATCGTCTGAGCCCGACCAAATTCAATTATCGATCTAACCATTGATGTTGGGGTGGTGAATGTCTGCAAATAGCTACCAGCGGAACTGGCTAACGCTCCTAAACCATGTCCGGTTTATGGCGGTAAATGGAAGTTGCGGGGTCGCAGTTCTCGTTTTATGGGCCAAATCCCCCCCCCAGGCCTCAGCCTTCCGCCGGAATTCTCACCACCAGACCATCCAGTTCATCCGTTACAGGAATCTGGCAGCATAGTCGGGATGTGGCTGTCAGGCCTTCGGCGAAATCGAGCATGTCGTGTTCGCCGGTGGCGACGGGCTTTAGTTTGGGATACCACGCCGCATCCACGATCACGTGACAGGTGGCACATGCCAGCGAGCCTTCGCAGGTGCCTTCCAGATCGAAACCGTTCAGGTCACGCAATACGGTCAGCAAAGCGCGCCCAACGGGGGCTTCGATCTCGTGGTGTTTTTCGTCCGGGGTAATAACAGTGATTTTGGGCATAGGGGATAAACAGACTTATCCGCGGGTTTATCCCACAGAGAAGCTTTCGCCGCAGCCACAACGCCCCGTCTCGTTCGGGTTATCGAATACAAAGCCGGAATGGAATTTGTCTTCCACGTAATCCATGGTGCTGCCCAGCACATACATGACCGCCATGGGATCAATGAAAATCTTCACACCCTTGTCTTCGACCACTTCTTCCAGTTTGGATTCGTCACGGGCGTACTCGACCTCATAGGACATACCGTTGCAGCCCTTGGAGTTCACGCCCACGCGCAAGCCCATAACCGGGGTCTCGCTACGTTCCATCAGCATCAGCGCGCGTTCCGCCGCGGCGTCTGTCAGTGATATTAACTGTGGTCGGTCCTGCATGGTCATCTCGATTTCATTCCATCTGTTCGATGTAGTATAGCATAAATGGTCTTAAAACATACCCAGTGCAAGTTTAGCGTCTTCTGACATACGGTCCATGGTCCATGCCGGGTCCCACACGATCTTGGTGGTGACCACGCCGACGCCCTCTATTTGTGAGACAGCCGAACTAACCATGCCCGGCATTTCACCGGCGACGGGACATCCGGGGGCCGTCAAAGACATCTCAACATTGATATCGCCGTTTTCCTCATGGTTCACCGTGTAGATCAAGCCCAGATCGTAGATGTTCACCGGAATTTCCGGGTCATACACCGTTCGCATGGCATCAATAACAGCGTCTTCATCGGCTTTTTCGGCATCAGGCAACAGAGATTCACCCATAACGGATACAAATTCTTCCAACTCACCCAAAGGCGGATCTATGTGATTTGGCATACCACTATGCGGATCAACATAATGCATGGGCCGCTCCGCCGCCGCCGCAGCAATCGGTTCAGCCGCTACAGGTTCTGCAACTACAGGCTCAGGTGTCGATTCCGGTTCCGATACGATCTCAGTTACCGTCCCGTTTTCATCATCCGGCTTCTTTGATAGAAACTTGCTTAGAAAATTCATCATGTTTATTCCGTACTAATCTCATTCTCGCCTTTGACGGCGGCATCCATGGTGTGCCAGGCCAGCGTGGCGCATTTGACCCGCATGGGGAATTCACGAACCCCCGATAACATGTGTAGCCGCTCGGCAATCTCTTCATCAAAATTGCTCAAAATTTCTTCCACGTCGCCTTCGCCGGTACAGATACTGTGAAAGGCCTGATAGATTTCGTTGGCGCGGTCTACCGGACAGCCGGTGAGCAGTTCCGTCATCATAGAAGCAGACGCCACCGAAATGGCGCATCCCTGCCCTTGAAAGGCAACGTCAGTGATCAGGTTGTCACCATCCACGCTCATGTAGACCACCAGCGCATCACCGCACATGGGGTTGTTGCCGATGGCCTCAGCTGTGAAAGACTCCGGGCGGCGGAAATTTCGCGGGTTCTTGCCATGATCCAGGATAACTTCCTGATATAAATCGCGCAGATCATCAAACATCAGGAAAACATCTCCCGTACCGCTTCAATTGAATCAGCCAGAACGTCCACTTCACCTTTGGTGTTGTAGAGACCGAACGATGCCCGCGCGGTCGCTGCCACACCGAAACGATCCATGACCGGTTGAGCACAATGATGGCCAGTACGAATGGCCACGCCACCACGATCGACAATGGTGCCGATATCATGGGGATGCGCGCAATCCAGCACGAAGGATACGATGGCGGCTTTTTCCTGGGCCTGACCAATGATACGCAAGCCTTTGATCTTCGACAGGCGGTCCGTGGCGTAATGCAACAAGCCTTCTTCATGGGCCGCGATGTTCTCCATGCCGATCGCGCTCATGTAATCAATGGCGGCCCCCAGGCCGATGGCTTCCACAATAGGTGGGGTGCCGGCTTCAAACCGCATCGGGGCTTTCTGATAGGTGGTTTTTTCAAACGACACAGACATGATCATGTCGCCGCCGCCCTGCCATGGGGGCATGTCATTCAGAATATCTTCTTTGCCATACAGCACGCCGATGCCCGTCGGGCCATAAAGCTTGTGTGGCGCAAACACGTAAAAATCTGCATCCAGGTCCTGCACATCCACGGCACTGTGCGGCACAGCCTGACAGCCATCCACCAAAACTTTGGCACCGGCGTCATGGGCCATGGTGATCACCTTCTTGATGTCCACGATGGTGCCCAGCGAGTTGGATACGTGGGTCATGCCCACCAGCTTTGTTTTCGGCCCCAGCATATCCCCATAAGCCGCCATATCCAGATTGCCGTCGTCATCCACCGGCACCACGCGCAGTACGATGCCCAGACTATCGCGCAACAATTGCCACGGTACGATGTTAGCATGGTGTTCCATGTGCGAAATGATGATCTCGTCACCGGCTTTCAGGTAAGTACGAGCATAGCTGTTGGCGACCAGATTGATGCCTTCTGTGGCGTTCTTGGTGAAAACGATTTCGTTGTCAGAACGTGCGTTCAGGAACGTAGCCACTTTCTTGCGCGCACCGTCATAGGCTTCGGTGGAGCGTTGGCTCATGGCATGCACACCCCGGTGTACATTGGCATAGTAGGTATCCATGCCCGCCACCATGGCGTCGATGACGGCCTGTGGTTTCTGGGCGCTGGCACCGCTATCCAGATAAACAAGCGGCTTGCCGTACACTTCCTGCGCAAGAATCGGAAAATCCTGACGGATGCGATCTACGTCAAAAGCCAAGGCAGAGTTATCGCCAGCTATGGCGGATGCGTTACTCATGAGTTATCTCCACCCATATCCCCACCGGGCAACCAACTCACGATTTTTTCCGTAATCGCTTCACGCAGCGTCTCATTATCAATGCGTTCAATGACCTCGCCCAGAAACGACTGAACCAGCAGATTGCGCGCCTTTGCCTCAGGGATGCCGCGCGATTGCAGATAAAACAGTGCGGTCTCATCGATCTGGCCTGATGTGGCCCCGTGGGCGCATTTCACATCGTCGGCGTAAATTTCTAGTTCAGGCTTGCTGTCGATTTCTGCTTTGTCACTCAGCAACATGGTCTTGTTGAGCATGCGGCCATCGGTGTGCTGGGCATCGGGGTGAACGATGATTTTACCCTGAAAGACCGCCCGCGCCGCATCGTCCAAAACGCCCTTGAACATCTCGTTACTGGTGGTGTTGGGGACCAGATGGTCAACCCGCGTAGTATGGTCGCAGTGGGAAGAGCCCCGAACCAGATAAGTGCCGTCCAACTGACAGTGAGCGCCTTCACCGTTCAACTCCACATGCTGTTCCGTACGGCTCAGTTGCCCACCAGCGGACAGGGCAAGGCTCTGGAATACACTGTCGCGGACGGCGTTCACATGGGTTGAGCTAAAGGTTGTGGCTGTATCGTTCTCTTCCTGCAACGTGGTCACGGAGATTTTGGCGTTCTGGCCTAATGAGACACTGGTGACGTTGTTTGAGAAGCTCGGCGCATCGCCAGCGCTGCATCGGTGGATAACCAATTGGGCTTCGCTGCCCTCATCCATCGCAATCACGTTGCGTGTGAAGACCGCAATTGGATCGTCACTCACACCACCCACAAAGACCACTTCAATGGGTGCGGCTACTGCCGTGTTCTTGCCCACGTGCAAGACATACCCGTCTCGCATGGCCGCTGTATTCAATGATACCAGAGCATCGCCGGATGAACTGTCCAGTTGGCTTTGCAGCCAGTTGGCATCACGCGTCGCTGTCGCAGCAAAGCTTTCCAGTGTGGCGCCTGTGGGCAAGTCATCTTCTGTCGATAAATCTGCACGATATATGCCGTTCACAAAAACCAGACGAACGCCGCCAAAGATGCTGGGCAGCGAGTCCACGGCCTGAGTTGCATCGTCTTCACCCGCCAGGCGGAATACGGTGTCTTCCAGTGTTTTGAGGTGCGTGTATTTCCATGCTTCTTCGCCAACGGTGGGCATACCCTGTTCCACGTAGCGCGCATATCCACGGGTCCGGAGGTCACGCATCCAATCCAGATCTGCGCCCGGCAGCGTACCGGGGGACTGATCAAGAATGCCTGTAAACGGCAGGGGTTGTTCGTTTTGAGTGCTCATAAGATACCCTTAAGCCGCCGCATCTTCTGCTGCGAATTCGGCATAGCCGTTCTTCTCCAGTTCCATGGCCAGTTCCTTGCCACCAGAGCGTTGAATACGGCCACCGGCCAGAACATGTACGTAATCGGGCACGATATAATCCAGCAGGCGTTGATAGTGGGTGATCATCAACATAGAACG
>Ga0233434_1000260_pt1 | contig 64807 bp, 53 predicted proteins | sample SI_122_August201_4_FD_182738 | JGI IMG/M metagenome (GOLD analysis project Ga0233434, IMG submission 182738) | Seawater microbial communities from Saanich Inlet, British Columbia, Canada - SI_122_August2016_120_MG | ecosystem: Environmental > Aquatic > Marine > Inlet | place: Canada: British...
CGGCTATGACGGCATCGTCCCGTGCGGTATTGGGCTGGTATTGATAAACCGAATCACGAATGTCAACAACACGACAGGCCCGTCGAAGACTCACTGGATACGCCGTCTTCGCGTAATCGACGAGCTCTCGTCGTACGGCTGGATTTACAGCTTTTTTTATTAACAATATCCGTCAGCATCTTGTGGTCCAGGCTGAGGTCGGCATACATCTGTTGCCGCCGCCGATTCTCCTCTTCTAACTCGTTGAGCCGTTTGATATCGGATGCTTCCATACCGCCCTATGTACTCTTCCAACTGTAATACGGCGCTTCGGCGGATCAGAATCTCGTACACTCTACATGTCGAGCCTATTTCACTCATTCTCATACACAAAAAATTCCCCGACATGAGGGTATGAAAACGAATTGATCTGAAATGGACTACGGGTCATTTCCCTCACAATCCTCTACACATTTTCCATCTCTGTAAATGTCTTCGTCTACGATCTTTCCACTTTCGTAATAAGCAATCACCTTACCCTCTTTTTCCCCAACTACATAGTTTGCTTCCCCTTTTATCTTTCCACTCTCGTAATAAGAAACAAAGGAACCCTCTTCTTTCCCACCTACGTAGCGTCCTTCCCCTTTTACCTTTCCACTCTCGTAATAAAAAACAAAGGAACCCTCTTCTTTCCCATCTACGTAGTGTCCTTCCCCTTTTACCTTCCCACTCTCGTAATAAGAAACAAAGGGACCCTCTTCTTTCCCATCTATGTAATTTCCTTCCCCCGACACCTTCCCATTATCATACTTTTCCGTGTGTGTCTTTATTAAGTGTCCACATCCATTAAAAACACCCACTACCCAACCTACGATCATCAGTATCAGAAGAAGTTTAGTCATCGGTCCAAAGCTTTCCGCTTGTTGGCAAAATGGTCTCCGGTCTGAAAATGGGTTTATCTGAAATGGACTACGACTCATCTCCCTCACACATCTCATCTCCCTCACACATCTCATCTCCCTCACACATCTCATCTCCCTCACCAGCGTTGTAAATGTCTTCGTCCGTTATGTTTCCTTCTTGGACTTGGCATGGCCGCCTGCCTGTACGGTATAGTACTCGCTCGCTCGCTTGAGAGAACTTTCCGTAAAGAAGGCCAATCTCTTGAATTAGCTCGTTTTTTATTTTTTGAGCTAGTTACTTTTTAAGTTGAGCCAGTGTGGCCTTCTTCATTGCATCCCGATTAGGCTGGTTTGCCACTCTGTTCGGCCACGTCCAGGTTGGTCCATCCTCTTCCAGTAAGGTTTCCCTATATATAATAGTAAATAGTAGAGGTATTGCGAGGATTCCAGGAGAACCTGGCGCAATAAGCGTGGCACCCTGGTATTTTATTGATTTTGCTGGCGACACCTGGTTAACACCCGGTATTATTGACACCGCTTTGCAGGGTGGGTACTTTCATCAAAGGCGCTTTGCCCTGAAGTAATCGGCGAACCAAGTGCTCGCATGCTGGGCGAGCTAAGACGCTTCAGACCTCTGGTGCGCAACGTGTCGGCCATAACTTTTGATGCTGAAAAGATAGGAGAGCTGGTCTCGAAATTGCCCGACGTATGGGGTGAGCTGAACGTACAGCTTTCGCCTATTTTATAGAGACCATAGCACAATCCGACCAGGCGAGAGATTGATAGCTTTATATAAATTGCGTTACACCTGCGTCACACCTGCATAAGTTACTGAAAATAATAGTCTATTATTTGACTGCGGATCCGAAGGTCGGGGGTTCGAATTCCTATGGGTGCGCCATTTATATTATCGTTGTAAAAAAATGACTTAGCGTTTTACGCAAGGCGATTTGCAAGAAAGACTCTCGGGCTGACGGCCATTAATCAGGACGTCTAACGGGCGTCTTTCTGATGCGTTTAGATCAATTTCTGGCGGTGTTCATCACGGAGACGCAACGCGAGGATGGCACCCCCGCTACAGTAGAGTTCGATCGCTACACTGTGGGGATGCTCGTTCGATATTTGGAGAGTCCAGCTACTCAAATCTGGCGTTGGTTGATCTATCGCCCCATACGCCTGTGGAGTTCGCTAAGGAGGTGTCGGATAAATGGATGTGATTATCCTTGTTGTATCAATCGTCATAGTTCTGATCACTGTTCAAAAGGGTTTATGTCGAGGGATTGATAACCTAGCATTAGCCCTGAATTGGTCGCCCAAGACTCGGGGACAAGTAACTGGATTTGCTACAAGTATTCCAGAGTTTGCCGCTTTGATCTCCACGGCACTTAACGGTGTGTGGGCAGCTGGTCTCTGGAACATTGCAAGCAGCAACATCATTAATGTGGTGCTCCTAATAACTGCCGTGTGCTGGTACAGACAATACCGGGATCTGTGGAACAAGCACTTCATTGATGAGATGCTCTTTGCAGGAATGGCCGTTGCTTTTCCCTTGCTACTCATGTATTTCTCTATGGACCAGTCCCCTTATACCGTACCTATTTTGCTTTTTTTCTACTTGGTGTACCGTCTGTCTGATCGGGTTTTCAATCGAGCCCATACAGAACCGGATGTAGAGGGAGAAGATGCGGGAAGTGCCAAGTTAGGTCTGCTGTATATCATAGGGTCAATTGCCATAATCTGTGTCGCAGGCAACTTTCTTGGCACATCTGCTGAGGCAATCGTCAATAAAATGGAGATCCCTGTCATCTTTGTGGGTTGGTTGCTTGGTTTTGTCACCTCACTACCCGAACTTACAACCTTTTTCAAAGTTTACTCTGCGGCGAAAAAGAAAGGAGCCCTCGGCGGTACAGATGACACACAAGAAGTCCTTGACAATCTGACGGGGTCGAACATGAGTAATGTTGGTATAATCTACCCCATTGCGCTGCTCATATTTCTCTTCGTAACTTAATGTGGAATAACGATATAGGAAACAATTAGAGAAAGCGCAGGCGAATAATTAGTAATTGACGGAAAGACCCTAAAGCGCCGCGCGAAAAACAGCCACCAGTTGTGCGGGCGAAACGCGCAGGATCGAAGGATTGACCTTGAGCGTTAGCCATTGGTCGTCCGGCGCGGGCGGCGCTATAGATACCTGGCGCTGCCGCAACCTTTCGCCGAACTCCGGCAAACTCACATCGACGACATGCAGCCGGACGATGTGCGTGCCTTGCGGAATGCGCTCGACGCGAAAGGCAGGGTCCTCGTCAAGCAGGTCAAACAGCGTTTCGGCGGCGGACCAAGCCGCGCTATACGCTTCGAGAAAGCCATCCGCATAGTGTAGGGCGACGGCGGCCTGCGGCCAGGCTTGTGCCAAGCTGCCGCCGAACATCCGACGCTGGTGGTACAAGTCTTCTATGAAATCGGCCGGCCCCGCTAAAATCGCCCCGGAGGCCGAATTGAAACACTTCGACAACGACACGAAGACGGTGTCGAATAGCGCCGCCTGTTCCACCGGGGCAATATCCCGGTGCACGGCCTCCACGAAAAGGCGCGCACCGTCGAGGTGCATCTTTATATCCTGCGCGCGCGCGAAATCCGAAATGCGCCGCATCTCCTCATAGTCGAACATCGCATCGTCCTGCCGCCGCACTAGCGACTCGATCGAAATGACCCCAACACGGGTGGCCGCGCGCTCGTCGCGAAACGAATCGATCGCCTGCTGAACTTCCTGCAACGTGAACATCGTGCGCCGTGGCGCCAGAGGCATCAGATTCAGTCCGCTCAGAGTCTGAGCGCTATCACCGATATCCCTGTAGATATGGCTCTCCGCCTGCACGATCACCTTGCGGTCGACGCCCGCCAACCCGCGCAGCGCCATATGGTTGGCGAGCGTACCCGTCGGCATAAAGATCGCCCGCTGCTTGCCGAGCAATTGCGCAAATTTCGCTTCCACCCGTTCGACCGTGCCGCCGAGACTGTAGGAATCGGTGTGCACCGCTCCGTCCGCCGTGCACTCCAGTAAGACCTCGGCGAATTCAGACGGCGTCAGACCCAACCCGTCGGAGATGAAGTTGACCGCGCTCTGCATACTCTACATCCCTTGTTAATAGTATCAACGGAGGTTAAGCAAAAAAACACCTAATCGTCAAACTAGGCCCCGCACAGAAACTCCACCAGTGCCACCAATCGCCTGTTGCAAAACATTGACACGCAAGCGCAGCCAGCTTAAACTCGCCCGTACTGATAAGCCACCCAATCATATTTCCCAATAGTTTCTATTTTGAGGGAGCATAAAATGAGCACCAGTCAGCCGTCATCGTCCGAATATTACCGCGCCACGGCCTTCGCTGATTTTCAACCCGAACTTTCCACTCCCGGCGGCACCCCCGAGCGCATCGCCTTCTTACAGAAGCACGGCTATCTCATTATCAACGATTTCGTCGACCACCCGATGATCCCCGTGCTGCGTGAGGCAGGCCGCCGGGTGACCGAGGCATGTGCGCCCGAGCACGGCTATAGCAAGATCGACTGCTCGAAAGGCTACGTGCATCGAGCAAAAGAAGACGAGCCCTGGGCGATTCGCGGCCTGGTCCACCCTGCGTTCAACGAACCCAGCTTTGCCGAATTTCACGGCTGCGAAGAGTTTCTCCGCTTTGTGTCCTCCTGGTGCAACGGACTCGGCCCGGAGGATATGGCGATGGGCGGCCTGCTGCTGTGGTGCAACCCCCGACGGAACGAGAATGGACCGAGTTGGCACCGCGATGTGACCTGGTGGGGCGACGGCAAACCCTACTTTTCGCAGCAGGACAATCGGGGAGAAGACATCGAAGCTTATTCCGAAGAAATCGAAAAGATTCGCTGGGATGAAATTCGCGAAAAAAATGCCAAGAATATCGCCGAACGCAACGGGGTAAGTATGTTCCTAGCGCTGGCCGACGACGAATGCCACGAGGTCATACCAGGCAGCCACGACGACTGGCGCACGCCCTTTGAGCACGACGTGCTATTGCCGCAAAAAATGAAGGACGCGGGCGTACCGCACACCCCCAGTTGGAATCGCGTCGACCCATTGCCCGAGCAAGTCGCCATCCGCCTCAAGGCCGGAGAGGCTCTTATCCGCAACGGCAACAATATCCATACTGGGCACACCGTACCCGATCGCGAGCGCAACACCTTGTCGGTCGGGTGGTCGAGGTGGTCGGGCCCGCTCACCGAGGAACCAGTGGTCGCTGACGCGCGTAGCGCCTGGCAGCTTGACCCGGCCGTGCGCGAGGCGATGCCGCACGAGTGGATGAAGACGGCGTGGGACCGTTGGGCCGCAACGCAAAAACTGGGCGATACGCTCGAGGACCGCTATCCGGGTTTTGACGTAGCGCGCATCAAAGCCGGAGAAGTCGCGGGTTGGCGCAGCGAGCTGGAACGGCAAGCGGCGGCGGGCGACGCATAGTAACCCTATCAGAAGGTGGAATAAGATCACCAGGCTTATCGTTATGCTTCCCGCGCTTCAGCTTCTCTTTTTTTGCGGTCGACGAAGGACTGCGGTGGCGGCGCCAGGATCGCGCGTTTGCGCTCATCGGCGTTTTGCCACGGGTCAGCATCCGCCGAGCTAAAAAAGTTATCTACCCCGGAATAGTGTTCTTCGCGGTCCATGTACTTGTAAAAAAGGGTGGTCCGCGTACTCGGCACCGTCCACGGCAGCGTGACATGGCACAAGGCCTCGGTAAAGATAATCGCGGTGCCGGCACGAGCCGGCACGTTGGTGACCATCGGATGCACTCCCTTAGATAGGTCGACCCAAGCCTCCGGTACGCGGTAGTGCCCCTTGTGCGAGCCGGCCAAACAGCCGAACCCGCCCCCATTGCAGACCGTATCCTCCAGCTCGAAGGCCACCGTGACCAGCCCGTTGGCGAAAGTCCCATCGTCCGCGTCGCGCTCGTAATAGTGCGTGATCAGCTCGTGCGGCCGGCTGGGATCTAGCAGGCGTCCGTTGCTCCCGTGTATGGTCCCCCCGGCGAGATCCTTGTTGAAGGTGCCGTGTGTATGCACGTTGATATGGTCAATGCGAAAAGGTGGCAGCCCTCCAGCTCGCAGCCCACCGTATATCTGATCCAAAATACCGGAGACCGCGGGAACATCCAATAAGTCGAAAAAGCCCTGCGACCAAAAGCCGCCCCTGTCCGCGTGCTGCGAGTGCAAATCGGGGCCCTTTTCATCGACGGTGGCCTTAAGGTCGGCGACTTGCTCGGGTGTAAGGGCGTCTTCAACGGTCAAAAAACCCCACGTATCGAAGGCAAAAAGCTGTTCCTCGTCCATCGGCAAACTCCATTTCTTTGTAGATTTCCAACCTAGCTACAGCTATTTGCGGGTAATCTCTTCGCTGCAGTGTGGGCAATAAAATTTGCTGTTCGACTTGCGGCGCAAAGCGCCGACAAAACCCGAGCCGAGAATACCGGCTGGCAACGCAAAAAGACCGATGCCCAGCAAGGCGATGATCGCGCCGAAGAACTTGCCGAGCGGCGTGACCGGATAGATATCGCCGTAGCCGACCGTCGTCAACGTCGCGACCCCCCACCACATCGCGGCCGGAATGCTCGAAAAAGCGACGGGCTGGGCTTCCTGCTCGACGTGGTAGATAACCGCCGAGGCAAACACCAATAAAAAGAGAATGACCAGAAAGACCATTGCCAACTCGCTCTTCTTCATCCGGTAGACGTCGGTGAAAATTCGCAACGACTCCGAATAGCGGATGACCTTGAGCAAGCGCAGCAGCCTGACCAGCCGGATCAGCCGCAGCATACGCGCGTCAAAAGGGAAGAGCAAGGGCAGGTAAAAGGGCAGAATCGCCGCCAAGTCAACCAGGGCCATCGGCGTGACCACATAGCGCAATCGACCGCCCCGGCCTTCGGCGAACTCTCCGTGCTCGGTGCAGACCCATAGGCGCAAGACATATTCCAGACTGAAGACAAGCACCGAAATCATCTCAAATTGATGAAAGATCTCGCCGTATTGCTCGTTGAGTTCGGCGACCGATTCCAAGAGAACGACCAAGACATTCAATAAAATCAATAGCAACAGGAAGATATCGATGCCCCTTGCCAGGCTTCGGTCGTCCTCTTCCATGACCTCGAATAGCAGCCGTTTTGCGTTGCTCGCCATATCGTTAGCCGCCGGGGCGGCTATTCCCTCTCATTTGCCGGCTGGCACAGAACCGCACCGAAGTTGGATTCGTCGAGCATTGGCGTAAAGCGCTGGCGAAAATCCGCACTGGCCCGCCGGACAAATTCCCGTTGCGCCTCCTCCAGATTCCCAGCGCAATTGGCCTGGATTCGCATGAGGTATTCGGCGGTTATTCTGTTCGGCAGCAATTGCTCGTCCGTTCCGTGCACGGACTCCGTGCGCTGCTCCGCCCATATGGTGACGGCAAAATCCACCGGGCGCGTATCGAATAGCAGGGGAGTCGGCGAGTTTTTCTTCGCGTAAATCTGGCTCATCAACAGGAAAAGCGCGAGCAATCCGGCCAGCAGCAAAGTCGATTCGTCCATCGCAGGTTCGTCCTCCGGTTTCACTTGCTGAGTATCCTGCGCTAATATAAACAAGTCGCGCTTAAATAGCCCCTGGGATCTATCTTTTGGCCCAGGCGCGTGGGGGGAATATATTAATCCCAACACACGCGAGATTAGAATGGCTCACGTGTCCCATGCATTTACCCAAGCAAATACACGGGAGTTCCCATGAAGAATTTACGCGTTGGAGTCGTCGGTTGCGGCGGCCGTGGCCGTGGCCACATGCGCTTGCTGGACTCGTTCGCCGATACCGACCTCGTCGCCGTTTGCGACCCCTTCGAAGAAAGCAGAAATAAAGCCAGCGAGCAGTTCTCGGTCGCGGCCCGCTACGAAACAGTAGAAGCAATGCTCGACAGCGAAGACCTGGATGCCGTCGTCATCGCCACCCCGGCCCACCTCAACGCGCAAGCGGCCCTACCAGGTCTCGAACGCAGCATCGATACCTTGATGGAAAAACCCCCGGGCATGCACCCGGACGAAACCCGCGCACTCAAAGCCGCCGCGGAAAAGAGCGGCGCCCGCTGCATGGTCGGCTGGAACCGCCGCTTCGACCCCTATGTCAAGCGAGCGCGAAGCGAGATCGAGGCCCGCGGCTCCATCTACCAACTCGTCGGCGAATTCCACAAAGGTCTGAGCGGCTTTATAGCGTCAGGACGCTTCCCGGTGGAAGTCTTGGACAATTTTCTACTGGAAACCCCCATTCACTCGATCGACCTGGTCCGCCACCTCGCCGGGGCCCCCGTCACCGAAGTGCACAGCTTCGTCCGGCGCGTGTCCGCCTACAAGGACGTGTACGCCGCGCTGGTCGTCTTTGAAAATGAGTGCGTCGCCCAGATCAGCGCCAACTACACCACCGACGCCCGCCTCGAACGCTACGAAATTCACGGGCGCGGTATTTCCGCCTATCTCGAAGGCATCAGCGGGGGTGAATTCGTCTGCGACGGGGAACGGAGGCCTGTCGAAGCCGCCGGCCCCGACAGCACCGAGGCGCAAGACCGCTACTTTTTCGACTGCATCAAGGAAGGCCGCCCGATCGGCGCGCCGGCCGCCGACCTCGACGAGGCCATCGCCACGATGGAATTGGCGGCAGCGATATTGGCCGGCTTGCGCAAGCCTTAAGCACGCTCCGGTCTATATAAGCCGAATGACGATACCGCACTATTTGCGGATATCTTTTTTATAGGGTCAATAACAATAGCTGTAAGCAATAATAATTAGGTCATTAGTATATTTTTGATACTGGACCAAACATGAGCGAGAGAGACTCCCAGCAAGAAGACGGCACACCCCTACAATCGAGGTCTATCCGTCTCCTGTCGCAAAAACCCAAGATGCGCGGCCCCCGAACTCGTCGCGGCCCTCGAATAGATCCGACCGGGCATCTATGTGCTGTTTATGTAACACTATACCGACAACGTTCTGCTTACGCACTACGTGATCGATGCCGGACGGCACTTTATCTAGCAACTCTTCAGCGCTTCCGCCCTCGAAGAGAAGATTCGCGAGGCCCTCGGCAGCGACATCCGCCCATTCCCCGCCGAGAACTGGCGTGATTACGATCCTACTTCTCCTGCTTTTTTCGGGCACCGCCACGGCGCAATCCGCACTGGCCCTGATCGAAAGGACGCTCGCGCTCAAACACCCCGTAGCACAGCTGAAAACCGATAGCCTTGCCACCCGTCTAAACACACAGGACAGTAGCGGAGTGCTGCTCTTGGACGTGCGCCGCGCCGACGAATTCGCCGTCAGCCGTATCCGCGGCGCGGTGCGCGCCGACCCCGACCTGACAGCCGACGAATTCGCCCGGATGTTTGCGGGCGCTTTAAAAGAGAAGGAATTAGTCTTCTATTGCTCGGTGGGCTATCGCTCTTCGATATTGCTCGAACGGGTACAACAACAAGCGCTGGAGGCGGGGGCGGTTTCGCTGGCGAATTTACGCGGGGGAATATTCAGGTGGTATAACGAACGGCGGCCGTTGCACGACGGAACGGGCAAGGTCGACACCGTGCATCGCTACGACGCGTTCTGGGGCAGGTTGTTGAAAAAAGATGACTAAGCTTAATTGGCCTTGAGAAAGCCCCCCAGTTTTCCCGCCATCACCTTCCACGGCTCTTTGACGACATAGCCGCTGCCATTTGTAGGACGAGACGCTCTGGACGATCCTGCGCTCGGTCTCCGTCGTCAGCATGACGATGACGGTCTCCTTATGCCGGTCCAAGCGTCGTAGTGCGATCCGCGTTTCGATGCCGTTCTTGATAAAACGTACCAAACCCACTTTGGTTGTATCTTCCCAGGGAGAGTCTCCAATAGTGGTTTCACCTGCCCTGTGCACCGCTAAGAACGATGCGCAGGGAGCAATACACTAATCAGATTTCAGGTGAAATCCCAACGAAAATGCAAATGGAGAGACTATTATCGCTTAGGTCTACCTGTCTCGATTAGTTCTTAACTATTTGATAATCAGTATGCTCTTGAGTGTGCGTCTCACGCTGCGGGGCAGGGGGCTGCCTGCCGCTCCGCAGAGATATATTTCTCTCTTAAAAAAAGGGAAGTCTTATGGCGGAGGGGCTGGTCGCTCGTGGTATTCTGGGGGGCAAGGAAATTGATAAAAGGAAAAGTGCCATCCCCACATCCCCACATCCTGCCTTACCCCTCACTATACTGCAACTGGTGCAACCGATAATAGATCCCCTGCTGCGCTAACAACTCCTCATGCCGCCCTTCCTCGCGAATCCGGCCATGGTGCATAACTAGAATCTTGTCGGCGTTACGGATCGTCGAGAGTCGGTGCGCGACCACGATCGACGTCCGACCGTCCATCAGCTTATCGACGGCCTCCTGTATCCACATTTCGGTCTCGGTGTCGATATTGGCCGTCGCCTCGTCGAGGACCAGGATATCCGGCTCGGCGGCCAGGGCCCGAGCAAAGGCCAATAACTGCCGCTGCCCGGCGGAGAACGAGACACCGCGTTCGGCAACTTGGTGGGCGAGCCCTTCCGGCAAAGTGGCGATAAAACGATCGGCGTTGACATCGCGGGCAGCCTGTTCGACCCGGTCGCGCGAGGTGCGACCCAGACCGATATTGCCCTCGATGTCGCCGGCAAACAAAAAAACATCCTGCTGCACCACACCGATATGGCGGCGCAGCGCTTCGACATCCCATTCGCGCAGATCGACGCCGTCGACTAGGATCTGTCCCTGCTGTATCTCATAGAAACGACCGATCAGATTGATGATCGTGCTCTTGCCGGCGCCGGTGGCACCGACTATGGCGATGCTCTGCCCCGGTGCAGCTCGGAACGAGGCCTCACGCAGGACCCAATCTTCCCCTTCGTATGCGAACGAAACATCGCGGAATTCGATCTCGCCGCGCACGCGCTCGGCCCGGTAGCCGCCGCCCACAGGCTCCGGCTCGTAATCGAGCAATTCAAAGATCCGTTCGGAGGAAGCCATCGCCATTTGCAAAGTCGAATAGCGCTCGGCAATATCGCGAATCGGCATGAAAAAACGCGTCACGTATTGTAGCATAGCCACCAGCACGCCCCACTGGATTTGGTCCCTGAGCAGCTGGCCACCACCATACCACAACACCAGGGCCATAACCCCGACGCCGCATAATTCCATAAAGGGGAAATAAAGCGAATGGTAGAACGTGCGGTGTAGCCTGGCATCGAGATAGGCGTCGTTGGCCTCGGCGAAGCGGTCGGCGCTGCGCTGCTCGCAGCCGAAGAGTTGCACAACCTCCATGCCCGAAATCGCCTCTTGTAGCGAGGCGGTGAAACGGGCGAAACGCGTCCTGGCGACCCGGTCGGCGCGAAAGGTCTTTTGCTGCAGCCAGGCAATGGCGAAAAAGCACAGCGGCAACGATGCGCTGGTCAACAGGCCCAACTTAACGTCCATATAAAAGATATAACCGAGAATCGCGAGAATCGTGAAGATGTCGCTGAGCACCGAGATCACGCCGTCGGTAAAAAGCTCGTTGAGCGCGTCGACGTCGCTAGTATTGTGCGCCATCAGCCGGCCAATCGGAGTGCGGTCGTAAAAACTCAGCGGCAAACGTTGCAGATGCGCGAAGATCTGCCCCCGCACATCGCGCATTGCCCATTGGCCGACCATGCTCGTCGCCCAACCCTGGGCATAACTGATCCCGAACTGCAGCACCAGCAAGCCCGCATAGACCGAGATCACCCAGCCCAAACCCTCGGCGTCGCCGGGCAGGATGTAGTCGTCAACGGCGATCTTGGTGAGAAAGGGGCCGGCCTGCTGCACGGCGGCGGCCGCCGTAATCAGCGCCAAAGTCAACAACATCCAGCGCGCATAGGGCCGCAGATAGCCCAGCAAGCGGGCCAAGAGCCGCGGATCTATGCCCGTGTCGTCGACCGACTCTTCCGCGCTCATAACTCGCCCAATTCCTCGGCCAAATGCTGCCGGCGATACATATCGGCGTACATCCCGTCCTGCGCGACTAGTTCCTCGTGGGTGCCGCGTTCGGCGACTGCGCCCTCGTCGAGGACTATAATTTGGTCGGCGTCCTTGACGGTGGAAATCCGGTGGGCGATAAGAATCGTCGTGCGCGCGGCCATCTCTCGGCGCAGCGCCTTGAGGATCTCCTCCTCAGTGCGCGTGTCGACGCTGGCCAGCGCGTCATCGAGGATCAGGATCACCGGGTCGCGGGCGATCGCGCGGGCGAGGGCCGTACGCTGTTTCTGCCCGCCCGAAAGCGTCACGCCGCGCTCGCCGACAACCGTTTCAAAACCAGCCGGGAAAGTCCCCAGATCGGTCTTGAGTTGTGCGGCCTTCACCGCCTCTTCAACCACCTCATCCGCCATACCCAAGGCGATGTTCTCGCGGATAGTATCCGAGAACAAAAAGGTGTCCTGCGGCACATAACCGATGGCGGCGCGCAGTTTCTTCAGCGGAATCTGCTCGATCGGCACGCCGTCGATCAGGACCTGACCGACGCCCGCCTCAATCAACCGTGGCAGCAACCGCGCCAGCGTGGTTTTGCCCGATCCAACCCGACCGACCACCGCCAAGGTCCCGCCGGCCGGAATCTTAACGTTGACACCGCGCAATACTTCTTGCCCGTCGTAAGAAAAATAGAGATCGCGAAATTCAATCTCGCCGCGGATCACCCCACCGTCGTCGCCGCCGTCGTCGATCTGCGGTCTTTCGTGCAAAATCGCCTCGATGCGCCGCAAGGAGGCAACAGCCCGCTGATATTCGTCGACGATCCGCCCCAGAAACATCATCGGCCGCCCCATCCGCAACAAATAAGCGTTGAAGGCGACGAAGGCCCCCAAACTGAGGCTGCCTTCGATGACTCGCACGCCCCCTAGCCAGAGAATAACCAGCATCGACAAACCATTGATCAGAAAAGTGAAGGGGAAGAACAGGCTGCGGATATTAATCAGGTGGCGGTTCTTAACGACATAATCCTCGTTGAGGCAGGCGAATTTTTTGCGCTGATCCGCGCCGAGCGCGAAGGCTTTAACCACTCGAATCCCCGACAAATTCTCCTGGATTTGCGTGACGATGGCGGCGAATTGCTCCTGCACCTGACGATAGCCTACACGCACCATACCGCCGACCCAACGCGTCATCAGCGCCATCAAGGGCATCGGCGCCAGCGACAACAGCGCCAACTGCCAGTCGATCATGCTCATCAACACCAGGCTCAACAAGAAAGTCAGCAAGCCGGTCAGCGTCATGCGGAAAGCGTGGTGCATAAAACGCTGAATCGCCTCGACGTCGCTGGTGGCCCGAGCCATCAGATCGCCCACCTGCCACTGATGAAAAAAACCCAGCGGCAATTCGAGTAGGTGCTGGACATAGGCCCGCCGCACATCCCGCTCGACTAATCGGGCCATCGACGATAAATAAAAACGCATGCCAAAGGACAATAACCACTGCACCAGCCCCAACACCGCCAGACCTCCGGCATAGAGCGCTAGGTCGCCCTTTATGTCACCCGTATAATAGTCGAAAGGCTCCTCCGCTATCGAAGCGCCAGCCGCATCGATAGCCCACTTCAGTATCATGGGCACCGTCATCGTCGCCGTTTGCACCCCCAGCAAGAGGAGCAAACCGACGGTGATTTCCCAGCGATACGGACGTAAATAAGACGCGAAGGGTGTAAAGGGGTTCAAATTCATTGGCATCGTATTATAAACTGACTGGTCAGTCAGTTTATAATACTAACAAGCCCCTTGTTCATGCACAAGACACGCTCGCTTTCATTAATCAAACAAGACGTTATAATCATTTTTATTTTTTTTATGCATATATTATTAAAATTATCATGTGGAAAATCTGGCGAGCACAGAGCGCGCTGGTTGATTTGTTCTACCCCCCCCAAACACTACCTATACATCAACGAACTGGTTAACGAGGCCATATGAAGAAGCTTATCGCCATCGCCCTCTTGCTCACCACCACCAGCCTATACGCGCAAACGCCTGCTGAGATCCTCAAACAGATTGAGGCCCTGGACTGGATGACGGAGGAGTATCCGCCTTTTAACTATGTGGACAAAGACGGAAAACTACAGGGCATCACCGTTGATATCCTGATCGAAGTTTTCAAAAAAGTTGGCGTACAACTGACCCGCGAGGATCTCAAGGTCCTGCCTTGGGCGCGCTCCTACGAAAAACTGCTCGACACCCCCGGCACCGCGCTCTTCTCCATGACCTATACCGAAGAGCGCCTCAAGCATTTTCAGTTCGTCGGGCCGATTATTCCAACGCAAGTCTCGATTATCGCTCCGGTAGCCAAGCATCTCAAGGTCGCCGACGCGGCCGATCTCAAAGCGCTCAAAATCGGGGTTGTCCGCGACGATATCGGCGATCAGTTAGTGCGCGCCTTTGGTGCCAAGGACAAGAACCTCAATATCACCCATTCGGCATTCAATATGGTACAAATGCTCGCCAAGGGGCGCCTACACGCCATCGCCTACGCCGAGGACATCGCCCAATACCAGTTTATCCTCGCCGGCATGGACCCCAAGGAGTACGAATCGGTCCACGTACTACAGAAATCGCATATGGGCTACGCCTTCCACAAGTCCACCGACCCCAAAATCCTCGAACCGTTGAGCAAAGCCCTCAAGGATTTGCGCGCCGCTGGCGTCATCGACACCATCTACGCCCAACATCTCCAATAACCTATGGGCACAAAATGACACGCATAACACATACCATCACTCTATCTTTGCTACTGTTCGCCAACCACCGCTTCTCCAAAAATTTTTCTCGCATTCTCCGGGGTTTTCCCCAAATCCACCGACCCGCCCCAACCAGCCTACGAAAAGGCGATAGTGACCAATTTTCGCTTCGACTTCTAACCCCACGCCAAAAAATTGCAAAAATTGTTAAAAAACACCCACTTTCTGTCGATAAATAATAAGAGATACAATAGAAGGCTCCCCAAGCACCATTCTCAAAAAACGTTCTTTGGGCTATAGGTCAGCCTAAAGAGCGCCTAAAGAAGTATCCGCAGGGCTGTCCGAGGGTATTCTCTTGAGCGGCTTTGCTGTCTCCGGAGCCGCAGGATTGCGGCGCAGGGGATAGCCTCGGAGCCCGATAGGATGTAGGGCGAGAATGAGCGCAGGGAATACCCTCGGACAGTCCATCCACCCCAGCTTAAGCGTCTGACTTATTTATGAACACTTGGAGCATCGGCGCCAAACTCGCCCTACAAGTCACCGTGGCGATCGTCATTGTCATGGTCACGATCGGCGTGTTGGGCATGTATCAGCAGGAACGAAAATTCACCGACATCCTCGACACCCGCGCCGAGTGGATCACCGAGCAGTGCGCGATGGCACTCGTGGCACCGATATGGACGATGGACAACAACCAAATCGGCCGCCTGCTACAATCCTTCCTCTCCAACTCCGATATCCTCGCCATCAAGTTGACCGAAGCGGGCACCGGTACGCCGATTTGGCACCAGGGCAAAGACCTGAGATCCTCCTCCACCATCGATTTCACCGAGGGCAACGCACCACTCGCCTATCCTGATTCTTTTACTCGGCAGATCTCGATCGACTACGAGGATGAGTCCATCGGCCAGCTTCAGATAGCGTTTTCGCGCCAGTTCATCACCGCGCAAATGCACGAAACCGTCACCCTGCTCGGCATCGGTCTATTCGCTCTGATCGCCGTCGAAATTATCATTCTGCTCATCCTGGTCAAACGCAATATCTCGGATCCCCTGGCGGCCAATGTGCGTGCTGCCGCCCAGATCGCCAATGGCAATATCGAAGTGCAATTGGCCGAGATACGCTCGCACGACGAGATCGGCTCGCTGAACACCGCCTTCAGGAATATGGTCGCCTACCTGCATCAGATGGCCGCCGACGCGACGCAAATTTCCGCTGGCGAACTCGACCGCGAGTTCGCCCCAAAATCGCAACACGACGTGTTGGGCAACGCCTTCCACCAGATGACGGATTATCTACAAACGATGGCCGCCACCGCCACCGCCATCGCCGGTGGCGATCTGCGCCAAGAAGTGCAACCCCGTTCCGAGCGCGACGTGCTCGGCAACGCCTTTCAACAGATGGCCTTCCTGCGCCAGATCATCGGCCAAGTCACCGAAGGGTCGCTGCACCTGGAAAAAGCCTCGGAATCCCTGAAACAGATGAGCCTGCAGATGGCCGGTGACGCGCAACAAGCCTCCAAGCAGAGCCACGGCATCTCGAACAACACGCAACAGGTCAACCGCCATGTCGCCGCCGTCGCCGCCGCAATGAACGAGTCGGCCATTACGATAGGTGAGATCACTACCAACACCCGCCAGGTCGCCGATATCGCCACGGAAGCCATGCAGATCGCCCAGAACACCGACGTCGTCATGGGCACGCTGGCAAACCGCTCCCGCGAGATCGGCAAAATCGTCGACCTGATCACTGGTATCGCCAAACAGATCAATCTATTGGCCCTCAACGCCTCGATCGAAGCCTCCCGTTCGGGCGAGGCTGGCCGCCGCTTCGCCGTCGTCGCCGCCGAGGTCAAAGAATTGGCCAATAAGACCACGCAATCGGCCGATGATATTTCCCATCTGATCGGCGGCATCCAACACAGTAGCGGCGAATCGACCGACGCGATACACAAGCTCTCGACGATCGTCCAGCGCATCGACCAACTCACCGCGACCATCGCCACCGCCGTCGAGGAGCAAAACGCGACCCAACTCAACATATCCGAAAGCTTGAGCAATATCGCCGGCAGCGGCGAAGAGACCACCCGCGCGATGGGCGACTTCGCCGGCGTCTCCGACCATATCTCCGAATTGGCCACCTCCGTGCAGCAGGCCTCGCAGGAACTCGACGCCCTCTCCGGGCAGATGCAGCAGGCGGTCGAACACTTCAAGATATAGCGGGGGATTTACACGCCGCCGCAATTGCACTTTCTTACTCTCCACATCCGCTGGAAAGTCACCAACACCCAACCCGTAACTTTCTCTCCGTTATCCACAATTCGGTACGCGCTGGACTTTACTATTTCAGGCAAGCAACTATGGCAGAAAACGCAATGCATGCGGGATTGAGCAAAAACGAACTGGCCCGCTTCGCAGAAGACAGTTTTATCGTCGTCGACGATCTATTCACCGGGGACGAAGTCGAAACCCTGCGCCAAGCCTGTAGCGCGCCCGAAGACCAACAATGGGCGCAATCCGAGCGCCTTATTCACTCGCTGGAGCTGACCGTGCGCCACCAAGCCTTTCTGCAACTGGCGCGGGACCCGCGCATCGTCTCGCGCCTGATCTCCTTGATCGGCCCCGATATCCAGCTGCAGCACTCCAAACTGGCAGCGCAACCTGTGCAGCGGGAAAAAGGCGGCTTCAGATGGCATCAGGATTTTGCCTATTTCCCACACACCAATACCGACCTTGTTGCGGTGATGGTAATGCTCGACGACGCCACCGAAGACAATGGCTGTATGCATATGATACGTGGCTCGCACAAACTCGGCCTACTTGACCACATAAGCGAAAACGGCCTGTTTAGTGGCGGCTGTACCCAGACCGAGATATGGGAAGACCACTCCGACCGCGTCGCACCCGTCAAGCCGAAGGCCGGCGGGATCAGCATCCATCACTGTCTGGCGCTGCACAGCTCTGGGCCCAACCCCAGCGGCGCTCCGCGGCGCGGTATCGTCTTCCAGTACCGGGCCGACGACGCATTCCAACTGGCCGACGGAGTCTGGAAAGATACCGGGATCATGATTTGTGGGCAGCGGCGCGAGCGCGTCCGCTGCGACGCGGGTGTGCTGCGCCTACCCAAATCACGGCGCTACCCCGAACACCCGTTCGGGCACGCCTGGCACCAGGAAGGCGATTTCGCCACCGAGGTCAATCGCCGCAACGGCTTGCAATGGATTAAAGAAGAAGGGAGTTAACCTTATAGCTACAGCACTAGTAAAACCCGTAGTCGTCGGTATCACCGGCGGATCGTCGGCGGGCAAGACCACTTTTGCCGCCGCGCTGGTCGCGGCGCTCGCCCCGCAGCAACCGGTCGTATTAAACCAAGACCGCTATTTCCGCGACTGGGAAGAATTACCCGCAGCCGAACGCGAGGCCGCACGCACCACGAATCACCCGCGAGCGGTGCGCTGGCCGGAGCTGATAGGTCAGGTGGAACGCCTCTCCGCGCGCCAGGCCATAGAAGAGCCGGTCGCCGGCACACCGTCGGCACGCCGTGGCGAAGGGCCACAGCATATCGAGCCGGCCGATATAGTACTTGTCGAAGGACATTTAATCTTCGGCAACAAAGACCTACGCACCTTGTTAGACCTCAAGGTCTATCTCGACGTAGACACACACGAGCGCGTCCTGCGACGCATGCTGCGGGACACTCAAAACGGCACCGACTTGGAAACGGTTGTCGCCTGGTACCGCCGGGACGTATCGCCCAATTTTCCGCAGCACACAGAACCGACCCGGCAATATGCCGACCTTGTCGTGCCCTACGACCAGCACAATGAAAAAGCCATTAAAATAATAACGGCAGGTATTAAAGCCCTTTTGGCTGAGCGAAACTAATCTCCCGGGCCCCTTGCGGAGTATATGCGCCGCAACGAATTTTCCCATCGCATGCCAACGGAAAGCCACCATGAGCAAACCCAATATCCTCTTCCTAATGCCCGACCAACTGCGCCCCGATTTTCTCTCGTGTTATGGCGCGGACTTTATCAACACCCCCCACATCGACAGCCTCGCCGGCGAAGGCACGCTCTATCGCAACGCCTATTCGACCTCACCAGTCTGCGTCACCGCCCGCCACAATATCCTCACCGGCCTCAATAGCATCAGGGCTGGGGTGCTCAACAACTTCCAGTTCATCCGCCCCGACTACGCCGCCTGCGGCATTCGCACCTGGCCCGAATTGCTCGGCGAAAACGGCTATCATACCGCCGGCATCGGCAAGATGCACTTCTACCCCTGGGACGCGATGATGGGCTATGACGAGCGGGTGATCTGCGAAGACAAACGCTGGCTGCATATCCAAGACGACTACGCCGATTTTCTCGCACAAAAGGGCCTGCGTAAATTACACGGCAACGAGCACGAAGGTTACCTGGAAAACCGCGGCGCCTTTGTACACCAGCACCCCTTCGACTGCTCCTGGGATTATTTTGTCGGCGACGCAGCCACCCGCTTTATCCGCGACTACGATCGCGAGCAGCCCTTTGCCGCGATGGTCGGCTTCCCCGGCCCGCACTGCCCCTACGACCCCTCGCCCGAATTCGCCGATCGCTATGACCCCGCCGACATGCCGCCAGCTATCCCGGAGGTCGAGGGCGAGCACCCCAAGATGCGCGAAGGCAATATCAATGGCAACAAATTACCTTGGAACGGCGTCGACTACAGCGAGTTCACTCAAGCACACAAGGCCAAAATTCGCGCCCATTACTGCGGCCTGGTCGCGCAAATCGACCACATGGTCGGCGAAATATTGCAAGCCCTGCGCGCTACCGGCCAGCTCGACAACACCATCATCCTCTTCGCTTCCGACCACGGCGATTACCTCGGAGACCACAACCTCATCGGCAAGGGCAGCTTCTTCGAGGCCTCCTGCCACGTACCGCTCATCGCCCGCGTCCCCGGCCAGCCGGGCGGCCGCGAAAACAGCGATCTCGTTGCCTTGGCCGACGTCACGCCGAGCATGATGCAGTTCGCCGGTTGTGAGACGCCCGACTATGTCGACTTTCAGCCCTTACCGAGCTTAGGCCTGAAAGAGTGCGCGCCACGCGAATACCTATACGGTATGATGGCCGGTGGATGGATGGCCTACGACGGCCGTTACAAACTCTGTAAATACTCGACCGACGAGCACATGCTTTTCGATTTGCAGGAAGATCCAACAGAAATAAATAACCTGATCCGCGATGAAAGCCACCGCGCAATCTACGAACGCCTCGACAGCGCGCTAACGCGCGAGATCATGCGCTCGGTGCTCGCCTCGCGCCACGATCAACTCGTCTACGCGCGCGACCTATCGGGCGACGAAGCGTTCGGTCAGCCGGGCTGGCAACGGACCTATCCGCAACCGTTCTAAACCCGATAGGCAAAAAATTGATCCACTACCAACCACCGACAAAGGAACCACACCATGCAATATGAAATGCGCACCTACCTCGTGCCCGAAGGCCGGATGGACGACATCCTCGCCCGCTTCCGCGACGTCACGATGGGCCTGTTCAAAAAATACGATATGGAATGCCTCGGTTTTTGGACGATCACTAAGCCGGAAGAAGACTACGCCTTGGTTTACCTGATGCGCTACGAGAGCGCCGAAGCGCAGGCAAAAGCCTGGGACGCCTTCCGCGCCGACCCCGAATGGCTCGCGACCCGCGAGCGCACCGAAGCCAACGGCCCAATCGTCGAGGAGGTCATCTCCAAAGACATGCAGCCGGTCGACTTTTCGCCGATGCAATAAACAGGCCCACCCCCAGATATAAGACAAAAGCTCCCGAAGGCATTATAGCCTTTGGGAGCTTTTGTACAAAACAGCCACTCTAGTCTCGCAAACTCAGCAATCGCAAGCGATATCCACTCCCGCAAAACCCAACATCGGCAAAAAGCGCTCCATATCCGCCGGCGCCGTCGCCGGCGCCATGCCATAAGCACCGTGCACTGTGGCTTTGCCTTGCAACCCCCGCCCCAGAACCAATTCGACGCGATTATCCTGCGGGTAAATCACTTCCGTCACCGGCACTTGCCCCCCTTCGTCCTCAATGCGAAAAGCATTCGCCTGCACATCGATCGAATCCATCCGGCTCTCGACATTCACAAATTCCAACTCCACGCGCCCATTCTTGCTCCGCACCGCCACTAAGTCCGGCGCCTTCCAAGCGATGCCCCGCCCGTAGACCATGCCCAACGCCGCCCGCGCCAAGCGCTCGCCCAAGAGCATATTGCCCGCCGGGCTAATGTGGATCAGATCCGACAGCGGCAAATCCAAGGTCGGCACCACCGCTACCACAGGCACCTGCTTGGGCACTTGCCGCTGCGCTTCGCGTACCTGGCTCCAATAGCGATCGGCCTCCGCGTCATCTTCTGGTCGGAATACCCGATTCAATTGCACCGTCAACACCGGCAGTTTTGTATCCTTCAACGCCTCTCGCCAAGCGCCGACCGCCTGCGCAAATCGCTCGGCATAACTCGTCGCATCCGCATCCGTGCCCGCGTCACTCTCCCCTTGATACCACAGTATCCCCCGCACCTTGCCGCCAACCTTTTCCACACACCGCACCATATTCTCAAACAGATCCGAATCCTCCGGCTCTCCCGGATTCCACCTTCTCAGCGGCGACCCACCCAACGAAGTCTGCACCAACCCCACTGGATAACCCAAGTCCCGTTTCAACAAACGCCCGAACTGTAAATACGGCGAGTGCCCCGGGTTCGCCGCCTCGCGATTGACCGCGTGTTGGGTATCCGTCGACTCGTTCATCGGATGCGTCGCCAGCGCCCATCGCTCACTATTGCGAAACAGATGCACGCCCAACTCCGCCGGGTCCTCATACGGCCCGCGCCCATAACCGGCTGAATTACTTTGCCCCGCAATAACCCACAAGTCCCCCACCCCCAAAAAATGCCGCATATCCCCCCGCGGCGACCACTCCCCCGCCGGAATTTCCGCTACCCGCAACCGCGTCTCCAGCCGATACAACCCGCCCGCCGGAATATTCTCCAACACCGCCCCCCACGTCCCGTCATCTTTTGTATTCGCAACGTGCCAATCCAATCCACTTGTTACCGCCACCCCCGTATCCTCCCAAACCAACCGCACCTCTACTTTCCCCTCACTATCAAACTTCCACCGCCCCCCCAACTCCATCCTCCCCACCCCATTCATCTGCTGCACAATCTGCCAATCCTCCGGCCCTTCCTCAATCATTGCCCCAATCTGCTCTACCATTACTATCTCCCATAACAGGTCTTTAGTGTTCTACACCAAACCTAATCCGGACCGCCGACACCTAACTTGCCCAAAATTACTACTAATCACCTCCCCATTTTATATTGCCTCCACCACACTCAAGTTCACAGGAACCACGCATGTCCTTAGATCGGCAAAGTAGCCCTAATCAACATTACCTGCTAGCATACCACTGCCTTTTGAGCATCGGAGAAATTAGACCTACATCTGGCCACCGCACCCTAGCCCCCAACCGCATCAGCGACAATAGCTCAATATCGCGCGGATCCCCCAACCGCACACGAAACTCTCCCTCGATTTTTTTCACCTCACCCGCAGCCAACACCACCGGTTGCCCAAAGGGAATAAACGCGTCGAGCAAAAATTCCTCGCGATCAAAAAAACGCAAATCATACCGCACCCAAACCTCCTGCGTACCCACATTGCGAAACACCGCCTGATACGCCCCATCAAAATCTCCCGAACCTTCCAGCCCCGACCCCGGCAAGGGCAAAAAGGGCTGCCAGATCAAACTATCGATCTGCACACTACTCTCCAAGCCTTCATCTACCTCGATAAATTCCACCTCACTGCGCAACGCCTCCCGGTCGCTGCCCACCCGATCCCGCCCAGCGAAACAACCAACCCATAACACCATCAACAATCCAATCCCAATTTTCATAGAACTATCTGATCTCCAATAAACAGGCCATTTCCCCCAACTATCTTATCGCTTAACACCATTATTATAGAAACCCTTCGGCGAAAAATACACCATAGTTGCCGAAGTCCGGAAAGGGATGCACCGAGAGCGGATTGTAGTCCGCTCAAAGGATCGCGGGCGAGAATGAACGAGGGTGCATCCTTTTCCGGACCGTCTACTCCCCAATTTGCGTCCGTTCACCCCGCATCCGATCTTTACAAGCACTATGCAAAACTCCGGCATAATCCAGGATCAAATCGACTACTACCGCGCCCGTGCCGGCGAATACGACGAGTGGTTCTACCGCCAAGGCCGTTTCGACCACGGCGAAGAACTGAACAAACGCTGGTTCGACCAGGTAACCGACGTCGTGCGCGCCCTCGACGTCTTCGCTCCCACCGGCGACGTGCTCGAATTCGCCTGCGGCACTGGCCTGTGGACCGAACGCCTGGTGCAACACGCGACCAGCCTTACCGCCGTTGACGCCGCCCCGGAAGTGCTGGTGATCAACCAAGAGCGCGTCGCCAACGAGTGTGTCCGCTACCTACAGAGCGATATCTTCGCCTGGCAGCCGGACCAGCTTTATGACGTCGTCTACTTCAGCTTCTGGCTCTCGCACGTACCGCCCGAGCGCTTCGCCGATTTCTGGGACTTAGTTCGCCATTGTCTCAAACCCGGCGGTCGCGTCTTCTTCGTCGACTCGCTCTACGAGCCGACCACCACGGCCCACAACCACACCCTGCTCGGCAAGGACTCTACCGTCCAGGATCGTAAACTCAACGACGGCAGTACCTACCGCATCGTCAAGGTCTACCACGAACCCCAATCGCTATCAGCACAATTGGCCGAGCTAGGTTGGCAACCGACGATCGAGCGTACCGCCAACTACTTTCTCTACGGCAGCGCCCAACGCGCCGAAAGCTAAAACTGATGTACATGTTCCTCGACGAGATGGACCGCCGTATCGCGGGTTGGATGGAGCGCTACGGACATCTATTACTGCGCTACTCGCTGGGTATCGTCTTTATCTGGTTCGGCGGCCTCAAACCCTTCGGTCTCAGCCCAGTCCAGGAACTAGTCAGCCGTACCGTGTTCTGGTTTCCGCCCGAGATATTCGTGCCGATGCTCGGCTGGTGGGAAGTCGCCATCGGCGTCGGCCTACTCTTTCGCCCGCTCTTGCGCATAGCGCTTTCCCTGCTCTTTCTGCAACTCCCCGGCACCGCGTTACCCCTGGTGCTGCTGCCCGAAATCTGCTTTACCGACTCCCCCTTCGCGCTAAGCCTCGAAGGCCAGTATATCATCAAAAACCTCATTCTTATTAGCGCCGCGCTGGTCATCGGTGGCACCGTGCGCCACCACCCAACCAAGGAACGCTTCCTCTAATGACAAACGAACGACTCGCCCAATACCGCCGCGACGGCTATACCGTTTTCAAAGGTGCCTACGACGCAACGACGATGCAGGCATGGTGCAGAGAACAGGATCGCCTAGAAAGTGTCTCTACTGGTCCCTATGCGCAAAAAACCAGCTTCTGGTTCGGCAATATGCTCGAACGCGCGCCACATCTTATGTGGCAGGCGGTGGCCAACCCGCAGGTGCTCGATTTCGCCGAACAGGTCGTTGGCCCTTTTATTCAGCTCGACAACCTCACCCTGGCCGCCTTTCCTGCAAAGGCCAAAGACGACCCGACCGCCCAACAATGCGGCTGGCACCGCGACCGCTGGGCGCATATGCCCAGCGGCCAATACGACCGGCCGCTGTCGATGAACGCGATCTGCTATTTGCAGGATTTGACCGTCGAGAGCGGCCCGTTACGCGTGATCACCGGCTCGCATATCACGCCGGTCACGATGGACGAAAAACAGCGCGGCGAACCCCACCCTGATGAGGAACTGCTCTATCTGGAGGCCGGCGATCTGGTCTTGACGCACAATGGCCTACTGCACTCGGGCACGCCCAATACCTCCGGCAAGAAACGCTACTTCTTCAGCGTCTACTACAATATCTCCTGGCTCAAGTGCACCGACACCTTCGACGGCCCCAACTGCCGCCAGCTCATCGCCTGGGCCCGCTCGCGCAACGACCACCGCGCCCTGCGTCTGCTCGGCCAGGACGACCATCTGCAGGCCCGCGGCAATAGCGGCTTCCAGGAACCGGACGAAGGGCGCTGGGCGGAATGGAGCGCGGCCGACCGCGACGCGATAACAGAACTGGACGCATGAGCTATCTTATTTTTCTGCTATTGCTACTGGCCACAACCGCCGCAGCGAAAACATCGGCCACACCCGATACAACGCGCTACCAACTGCCCGCCACCGAAGTCACCGCCACCCGTGCTGTACGCTCTAATTACGACCTCCCAGTAGCCACTTCGGTCATCACAAATACCCACCGCGGTCGCCCCGGTCTCTCGCTCGACGAGTCGCTGCGGCCGGTGCCCGGCCTCTTCGTCTCCAACCGCCACAACCTCTCCCAAGGCGACCGACTCAGCCTGCGTGGTTTGGGCGCCCGCGCCGCTTTCGGGGTGCGCGGCATTAAAATACTGCTCGACGGCATCCCCCTGACCTTGGCCGACGGCCAGAGTCAACTCAATAACCTCGACCTCGGTTCAACCGGCCGCATCGAAATCCTGCGCGGCCCCAGCTCCGCTCTCTACGGCAACGCCGGCGGCGGCGTGCTTTCGGCCCAAACACAAGCCCCAGCAGAGGGTACTTGGCGTATCGAGCCCCGACTCGTTTGGGGCAGCTACGGCCTCTTGCGACTGCAGACCCGACTCTCTGGCCAAACCGACAAAACCCATTACTTCGCCAGCCTCTATGATTTGCAAAGCGAGGGCTACCGCGAGCATGCAGACGCCCGCGCCCGAGGCCTCAACGCCCGCATCGGCCACACCCTCACACGCGAACTCGACCTCAGCTTACTGCTCCACCTGCACGACGCGCCCTATCTGTTCAACCCCAGTTCGCTCGACCACGACACCGCCGAGCAGCGCCCGCACAGCGCCCGCGGATTTATCGTCGGGCAAGGCGCCTCGAAAAAAGTCCGCCAATCACAGGCCGGCCTGCGCCTCAAATACCGACCCGCCGCCGACCGCACATCGACACTTGTATTCTACGGCGTCGACCGCGCCCTGAAAAATCCCATTCCAGGCCGCATCATCGAGCTCGACCGCCGTGCCTTCGGCCTGCGCAGCGAAAATGAATTCGCCTGGCGCGACCTCCGCCTCGTCACCGGCATCGATCTCGACTTCCAGGACGACGGGCGCCGAGAATTCGCCAACGAAGGTTTGCCCGACGGTGTCACCGTCAACGACGAGCAAGTCTTCTCAGCGGTGCAATACGGCGCCAACCAAGTGGACCAACAGGAAAAAGTTCGCAGCATCGGTCCCTTTCTCTCGCTCGAAAAAGATCTCGGCCCGGCGCTAGCCTTGACCCTCGCCGGCCGCTACGACCGCTATCACTTCGAGGTCGAGGATCGTTTTACCGCCACTGCAAGCGCCTCCGGCACGCGCGAAATGGACCAATTCAGCCCGATGATCGGTCTGGTTTGGCGTCTCTCGCCACTCGCCCGAATTTATGGCCATATCGCCACGGCCTTCCAAACGCCGACCACATCAGAGCTGGGCAACCGCCCCAATGGCGCCGGCGGTTTCAACCCCGATCTCGAACCCGAGCGGATCCTCAGTTTCGAAACCGGTTTCCGCCGCCATATCCCGCAACTGCGGCTCGACGTCGACTTAGCCCTCTACCAGCTAGAGGTCACCGACGCACTGATCCCCTTCCAAGTCGAAGACCCCGCCAGCGAAGAAATCTACTTCCGCAACGCCGGTCAGACGCGAAACCGCGGTCTCGAACTCGCATTGCGCTCCGACCTGCGCTCCGACCTGCGGTTAACGCTCGCCTATACTTTCGGCGACTATGTCTTCGAGGATTACGAGGTCGAGACCAACGACGGACGTTTGCAATTAGCAGACAACGAAGTCCCCGGCGTGCCGCGCCACCGGCTCTTCACCGCCCTAGCCTACCAGGGCCCACGGGGTTTCTTCGCCGATTTAGAGTTGGAACGAGTCGGCCGCTATTGGGCCAATGATTTTAACGGGCCGCCCCCGCAAAACGACACTCCAGCCGCCGCTTTCGAAAACGACGCCTATCTGCGAACCGACCTGCGTCTGGGTTTGCACCATCGCGGGAGCGAAATCTTTCTCGGAGTCGAAAACCTCTTCGCCGCCGATTATAGCGGTTCAATCGTCCCCAATGCCTTCGGCGGGCGTTTCTTTGAACCCGCCCCGGGTCGCACACTGCGCTTAGGACTCAGCGGCCGGTTTGGCGATTAAACTGTTTGTTGCGCCTGCCGAATAATATTAGGGTAGGGAGGTTATTGCGCTCGGCGATGTGCGTCCTGTAAAGCCGCAGCGAAACTAGCGCGACCTAGGCGGTGCTCCCCGTCTTCCGTAAGCGGCAAACAAAAAACCCCTCCATCCCGTCTAATGGCAAGATCCGCCGCGCCCGCCGCACCCGTTCGTCAAAGGTCTTGCCCTTCCATTCGCTCAACCCCGGTTCCGCATGCTCAAAGGGCAATTCGATGGCCTCGACTTCCAGCGCACCGGGAAACTGACCCAGCGCTCGATCGATGATCGCCTCATTCTCCTCGGGTGCAAAGGTGCAGGTTGAATAGACCAAAACCCCGCCCGGTTTGAGACACTGTAGTGCCGAGAAGATGAGCTTGCGCTGCTTGCGGTTCATTTCAGTGATCTTCTTCTCGCTCCAATACGCCCAGGTCTTGGGCTCGTCAGCGCGGAACTGCCCCTCCGACGAGCATGGTGCGTCCAATAGCACCCGGTCAAACTGCTCGGGGCACTGACGCCAAACCCTCGCCCCGTCCTTAAGATAGGTCTGCACATTATCGGCCCCGTGTTTGGCCAGGTTGTCGCGCAGGCGAAAAAAACGTCCGCGCACCGATTCCACCGCTGATATCCGTCCCTCATTGCCCATCATGTCCGCTAATTGCAGGGTCTTACTACCCGGCGCCGCGGTCAGATCTAGGATCCACTCATTCGGTTGCGGGTCGACGAGCAACGGCGGCACCATACTCGAGGAATTCTGAATATAGAGCCGACCTTCACCATAAGCCGCACACTCGGTCAGCGCGCGGCGCTGTTCGGCCGGCACGGTAAAGGCATCCGCTTTCCAAAGCAATGCCGTCGGTGAAAAACCCTCGGCGAGTAATTCCGCGCACAATGCATGCCCATCTGCTTTGAGCCGATTGGCGCGAAAAGCCGTCGGATGCACGGCAGCAAAACTCTGCCAACAATCGGCAAAAAGATCTGACGGCAATAGCGCCTGCAAGCGTTCGCGAAAAGCGGCGGGTATTTCGTTTTTATTTTCTTCCATCATAGACATAAAAAAAGCCCGCCAGTAAAGACAGGTTGCTCCGGCAAAAATTTATTTATTCCAATGGCCAAACCGAGTTGGCAAGCACAAATCATGACAGTCCTAAACAATATGCTGTTCAATCCGCCAAACCCAACTTGCGGCACAAGGCACCTAATTGTTTTTGCTCAGCGGCGGTCAGCCGACCGAGTTCTTCGGTGATCTGTCCGGCGTGGCGCGGAAAGATATCTTCTATCAACGCCGGGCCCTTGGCCGTCAGATGAACCTCGGTCACCCGACGATCATCGGCATTTTTCCGCCGATCGACCAACGCCCTCTTTTCGAGATTATCGACAACCATCGTCATATTGCCGCTGCTCTTGAGAATCTTGAGGCCGAGATCGCGCTGGCACAACGGCCCAAGATGCCAAAGCGCTTCGAGCACCCCGAACTGGCTAAGGGGCAGCTCGTCCTCAGCACGCAGGTTTTGCCCAATACGCCCGACAACTGACTCGCTGGCAGGTACGAGCTTGATATAGGCGTCGAGTGCACGAATTTCGGCTATAGTGCCTTGGTAATGGGTTGCCATCCGCCGAAAATACCGCCGAGCCACGATGGTGTCAATCGAGCATGAAATACGCGCAAGACACCTGGCTGTCCTTATTATAAATGGATATGACGACCCCTTCAACCGACGTAGGCCGTTATATGATATGTCAGACAACACTTGCCTGTATTTACCAGATCTATTTCATTATTTGTTTGACTCGCGTCTCAACTAAATAAAAAGTTGATTTGAAACAATTACTTACGACGACATTTATCTTTCTTTTTCTGGCTCCGTTATACGCCCAGCAAGAAGAAGAGGAAACCCTCTCCGGTTTTGAGTTGCTCTCCGACCGCGTCCTCGTCGAAACCTTCGACCACTGGCGGGGTTGGGACGCACCCACCGGCGCGCGGCTGATCGAAGCCGATGGGACGGTTACGCCGCGACTGTTGCGCAGCCATATCAACGCCGTCTTCAACGCCGAAAACGATTCGATACTCGCCCGCGTCACCACCCCCACGAACTTCCAGGACGCCGAACTGGTCATCGACGGCGACGATCGGACCTATTGGGAACCCGATCCCAACACCGACTTGGACTCCTGGACGATAGAGATAGACCTGGCCCGCACGCTAATCGCCGAACGCATTATCGTGCGCTTCGCCGCAGAGAGCGAAGGCGACCCCTTTCTCAAGTTTCGGGTGCTGACCACCGACGGACTAGCCGCCTTTGGCCGCAATAACCAGGCGATCTTCAGCCGCATTGGCCTGATCGACAATCTTAGCGGCCAACGCGAATTCAGCTTTGACCTGGTACCGCAGCGCAAAGTCGATGAGAATATCGAAGGAGCTATCGTGCAGGCGGTGCGCATCGACGTGCTCGATACACACGGTCCACGCGCAGCCGAAGTCAGCGCTGACGAATACCAGTTGCTCAGCGGCGCGGACCGCGGTGCGATAGACTACTTCCTGCAAACGACCCGAGGCCGCGAGATCGCCGTTAGCGAAGCCACCTACGCCGACTTACCGGCCGAGGAACAGGGCCCCCTGCGCTACTACCGTCGGGAAAGACCGCGCCTCGCCGAGGTCGAGGTATTTACCATCGGCGAGAATATCGTTGCCATCACACAAGCCGAACAAGAACGGGAAGCGCTGCAACTGGGCCGATACGACTTCCTGCTCTTTCGCGCTTTCACCGATGGGCTATTCTCCACCAACAAAAATATGCTCTTTTACGATGCGGTACAGGACGAGAACCAGGTTGAGATCGACCTAGGCGCCAAATACTGGATCGATCGCGTCAAGCTGCTCAGCCCATCGAGTCCGCCCTTTGCCTATCAGGTCCGCATCTCCGACGGCTCGGTCGACCCCAGCGGCAGTTTTGTCTGGACCAACTTCGACGAACGCCGCAACCTCGAACGCTTCCTGCACGTAGAAGAAACCTTCCCGCGCCAGGAAGTGCGCTATATCGAAGTGCGCCAGCTCGAATTCAGTGGCTCGCGCTTTGAAAAGGGCAAGCTCAGCGAGATCCAGGCCTATGGCGAGGGCTATGTCTCCGAGATCACCATGGAGTCGCCCTTTATTGAATTGGGCCGACCGCGGCTTTTCACCCACGTGACCTGGGACGGCGAAGCCCCGCCCAATACGCGCGTCGAGATCCGCACCCGCACCGGCGAACGAGTGACCCTGCTGCCGCATTACTTTACCATGAACGGCCGCGAAATATCCGAGGACCTCTGGCGACGCCTGCCCGATACCGACCAGACGCCGAGGCCACCGCCGGTATGGGAGGAAATTACCGGCCCCGACTGGAGCAACTGGAGCGCGATCTATACCGCCTCCGGCGACGCCTTCCGCTCACCGGCCCCGCGCCAACTAGCCAAAATCCAAGTGCGCTTATTATCGCGCGAGCCTTTGCAACGACCTTGGATCCGCAGCCTACAGCTGCACTTCGTGCCCCCCCTGGTCGATACCGTCTTCGGCGAGATCTCGCCAATCGGCGGCGTCGAGCCGGGCGAAGACCATGATTTCACGCTCTATATGCGACCGGTTTTTGGCCTCGGCAACCCCGGTTTCGATCGCGTGGCCCTGCGTTCGACCTCGGCTGCCCCGCTCGAACTGCTCTCGGTGCAAGTCGGCCAGGATGCGGCCATATCCCTCGGTGGCGGCAAGCAACTGTGGCCTGGCAATGGCGATTTGCAAATCAGCGCCGGCGAAGAAGGCGAAGTCGTTCTCGACTTCCCCCAAGCCATCACCGGCGGCAACCAGATCTACGCCTTTCGCTTCCGCACCAAGGTCTTTCTGCAGAGCACACAGTTTAAGGCCCGTCTCGAAAGCAGCCTGCAACCCGGGCTCTCGCAAGAAACTATCTCGGGCAACGCCTCCAACGCAGTCGCCACGCAATCGCTGGTCGTCGTCTCGCAGCTAAAGGACACGAACCTGCTCGAGAATGTCGAACTCACCCCTTCGGTCTTCACCCCCAATGGCGACGGCGTCAACGACCAGACGAAAATCTTCGTCGACATTTTTCACCTCGAACGACCCAAGACCCTCGATATAGAAGTGCTCGACCTTTCTGGCCACAGGGTACGCAACCTCTCAGTGCAGCGCTCCTTCCCCAGTGGCGAACACGAATTCTCCTGGGACGGCCGCGACGACCAGGGCCAGGCCCTGCCCCCGGGCATCTACCTCGTCCGCGTGCACTTTTCCACCGACAGCGACGCGCCCGGCACCGCCGTTTCGCGTCTGGTCCACTTGGTCTACTGATGCTGCGTCTATTCTTTCTTCTGCTCTGGCTTATGCCACTGCTCGCCTCGGCGCAAACCTCCACGCGCGACGGGCGTCACTGGGGTCTGGCGACGATCAATCCCTACGGCAACGGCTTCGAGATCGACTACCTCTCGCCGGCGGTCCACCACTGGTACGGGCAACGCCATCTGCCCGAGACCTATATGAAACCCTGGTACGCCAGCCAGACCAACTACGCGGCGGAACCCTACAGTCGTTATGTCAACCACCTGTTGGAAGGCAGCGATTTCTACGACACCTTCGGTTCCTATTTGGGCCGCGGCTGGCGGGTCTACAACTGGGACCAGGAACAGCCGCTGCCGCGCGGTAGCCGCATTGACAAGGGCAGCACCTACAGGAGTTGGTTTGACCGTCTGGTCATCGCCGGCGACCGCCGCGAAGGCGGCAACTACCGCCTGATGGTCGGCGACGAGATCTACACCTTCTTCACCCCGCTAACGTTCTACAAACCGCGTTTCAACGGCGTGCGCCTCGACTACGGTACCGACCGTATGCTCGCCACACTGGTCGCCTCGCGCCCCTCCGCGCCCCAGGGCGAGGACCGCACCGACGTCACGCATCTGTTCGGCGGGCACGCCGAGTTCAGCTTGGGCACCCGCACCACCCTAGGCCTGACCTATATCAACGCGCACAACGTGCAGACCGAGCGCGAGTTCAACCAGGGCAACCCCCTGCGCGGCACGCTTTCCACCCAGCAGAACCGCGCCCTTGAAAAACTCTGGGTGCGGCTACGCGACGACTCGCCAGGCAAGGGCGAGGCCCCGGCCATCCTCGCCGATTTCGATATCGTACTGCGCGACCGGGAGGGCCGCGAACTGCGCGGCAAAGAAGTCGGCCTGCTGCCCAAAATTACCGGCGGCGGCAGCGACGGCGGCCGTTTTGTCGCCAGCGGCAACGACGATATCCTGCTCGAATACGACCTCAGGCGCTTCCAGTTCGAGGACCTCGACGACGTAGGCATCCCGCGCACGACCACCAGCGCCGAGATCACCCGCGCGACCTTTGAACTGTCCGTGGCCAACGACTACCGCGTCGAAGTCGCCTCCAACCTGCAAACAGACGGCGAGCGCTTCAGCCCCGAGATCATCTTCCTGCCGGTGCGTCGGGCCGGGGGTAATGTGCAGGACAATAGTAACACCGGCTTTATCCGCGTCGACTACGGGCTGCCCACCGCCAACGAATTGATTGGCACCGACCTGCACATGACCGACTGGCACGGGCTCTCAGCAAATGGCGAACTGGTCTTCAACCGCCGCTTCTTCCAATATCCCAACCTGCTCGAAAAAAGCCACTTCGAACACAGCATAGATGCCACCGCGGCCTATGCGCAGGCCGCCTGGGACCTGCAACCCTTCGCGCTGTATGCCGAGGGTTTTTCGATCGCCGACGAATACACCACCAACTACTGGCTGGTCGACAAAGAAGGCCGGATTCGCTATAAGGACCCCGTGCCGCAGCTCTACGAGTTCGTCGACGACGACGACGATTACAACGCTACGCCCGAATGGCAGCGGCCCGACCTCGAGATCCGCGGCGGCAATATCGTGCAACGCCGCCTGTGGAACGACCAGGCCTGGCCCGGCTACGACGAGAACGGCGACTTTGTCAACGACTTCAACCAGAACCGCAATAACTTCCCCGACTACGAAGAGGCCTTCCTGCGCTACCGCGCCGACCGGCCGAAGTTTCTCTTCGGCCTCGATATGAACTACAACGGCACCATCGACCGTTTCGAAAACGACCGGCTCGCCGACTATCCTTATAAGGGCGACCACCAGGGTTATAACACACACCTAAGCGCCAATGCTGGCCCTGCGATCAAACTGACCGCGGGCCGCCAACAGATGCAGTTGATCTCAGGCGATGGCCATACGCGTTCGCACTATGGAATGCTGACCTTGCGCCACCTGTTTCCCGGCGGCAGCGCTTTCCGCTTTTTCGCGCACGGCGCCCTCGTCGAGGACGATATATCCGACGACCTCTGGTTGTGGTTTCAGCCCATCGGTTCGCCCGACCGCATGCGCGAGGTCCGTGACCCGCTCGCCTTCAAGAACACCTGGAAGAGCACCCTCTATGCCGATTGGGACCTGCGTTTAGGACCGCAGGTGCGCACTTTCCACCGCTTCAAGTGGGACCGCATAGAGCAGCGCGAGACGACCACCGACGTGATCGGTTTCGACGGTCGAGACATCAGCGGTTTCTTGGGGGCCATCAACAAGGCCGAGTGGAGCCTACCCGTCGGTCTGGCGGTGCTCGAACCGCGCTGGAAGAGCGAATACCGGCGCGACCGCCCCTTCTCGACCCGCCAGCCTGAGGCCGAAAGTATCGAAGAGACCCTCTTTTTATTGTGGACGCAGCCGCTCTTCGCCGAAACCTCCGGCGTCAGCTATTTTCCGCGTTTCGGCCGCCAGCTTTTCGATAGCCAACTGCAACTGGGCCTTGAGCGTTCGTATTTCTGGATGCTCGACGGGCGGCGCGAAGACCTCGAAGAGGATTTCACCAGCTGGACCTTGCTGATGCAACTAACCAACCGCGTCGCCTACCAGGGCTACGAACTGGTCACCCGCCTGGGGCTGCAGATGGCCAGACGCAATTTCGCCGAGAGCGAAAGCGAAAGCTCCAGCCTCTTTTTCTTGACGATCAACGCGGGGTTGGGCGAATGAAAAACCTGATCGCCCTCTTGGCGCTATGCGCTCTCGCCCATGCGCAACCGGTGCGTACCTTCGTGCTCGGCGATGGCTCGACGACCTGGCAGAGCGGCGGTTTTGGCGTTGCCCCCAAGATCGTTTCCACCGGCGGCAGCCTAGATACCACCAATACGCCGAACAACGCCATCGATTTCTCCCGCCGGCCGGGCTGGATCAGCCCGCTGTTCTTCGACGGCGAGGCCAATATCGCCGGGCGAGTGCTCGAAGGCAATGGCCGCATCACCTCGCCCGACGTCGGCCGCGGTTTCGAGGAGCAGCTCAAAGGCACCGTCAACGGCAGCCCCTCAATAGCCTTTATCCGCAAACCCACCGCCTTCGAACCCGAAGTCAACGCGCGCGGCATCCGCGTAGTGCTTGATTTCTTTGTAGCGGTCGGCGTGCAAAGGGTGCGCTTTTACCCGCGCAATACCGTCACCCCGAATGCCGCCACGCCCTTCCACGCCGACTTTATGCGCGGTTACGAACTGTGGATCAATCCCGCCAGACTCAGCCTGGCCTCGCCCGATATCCTCATCGAACGCAACACCGAGAACGAGGATCCGATCGTCGACATAGCGGTGCCGCCACAGTATGTGCGCACCCTGATGCTCAAATCGTTGGTCAACGTGCCCTTCGAAATAGACGAGATCGAGGTCTACGGCACTGGCTTCCTGCAGAGCGGCCAATATCTGACGGACCTGATCGACCTGGGTGAACGCGCCACCATCGGCCCCATCCGCTGGGTCGAAAACTCTATCGAAGACGTCGAATTCTCCGAACTCGATGTGCGGATCCGTACCGGCCGCGACGATACGCCATTGCTCTATCGCCGCTTGCTGCCCAACGCCGGTTTCGGCCCGCGCAGCGTCGAAGAAGTCTCACCCGTCGAATATTTCCGTTTAGGACGCGTCGACCGCGCGCCCTTCGCCACCGATGTCGACAACTGGAGCCCGTATTTCCCGATCGCCAACGGCCAACTGATCACCGCGCCCTCCCCCCGGCGCTATGTGCAGTTTCAAATTGATTTTTCCGGCGGCCTGTTCCAGACCCGCGAGCTCGACCGCCTCGAATTCGACTACATCACCCCGCCAATCGCCGACGAGCTGGTGGCCGAAGTCTTTCCGCGCTTGGCCAGCGCGGAAGAGTCGGCCACCTTCCGTTACGCAGTGCGACTGCGGCGCGACGAAGAAAGCGATATCCGCGGTTTTGATCGCCTCGAAGTCGACACCAATGTCGGGATTACCGATATACGGGAAATAAAACTCAACGGCGTCGAGACCAGTTTCGATGTCGAGTTTATCCGCGAAGACGCCTTCGCCATCCGTTTCCCGCGCATAACGGAAAACGACGCGCTGCTCGAGCTTACCTTCGACCTGCCGATCTTCCGCTTCGGCACCACCTTTTCGGGGCGCGCCTACGACACCCGCGCGCCCTCGGTGCCACAGGCGCTGGTCGCTGGCCACGCCATCGACTTCGGCCCCGGCGATGTCGATGAGCTCTCGGGCCTGGCCGTATCGATCCCCAAGCCGCAGATCGGCAAATTGGTCGGCGAGATCGCGATCAAATCGCGCGTTTTTACGCCCAACGGCGACGGCGTCAACGACCAGTTCGAGGTCTTCTTCAATATCCTGCAACTGACCCGCGACGCGCCGGTCCACTTCGAGATCTATGACCTGGCGGGGCGCAGACTGCACACCATCTTTACAGCAGAACGCGGAATCGGGCCGGTGACCGAAACCTGGGACGGGAAGTTGGCCGATGGCGGCATGCTATTGCCGGGGACCTATGTATGGGTATTGCGCGTAAAGGCGGATGCGTTTAACGAGGTGCACAGCGGGACGATAGCGGTGGCCTACTAAATGAGACGCCAGCTATCCACATTTCTAATACTATCCCTGCTAACCTTATTAGCATTAGACCAAGCCAACACGGCTTATGCACAAGGTTCCGGTTCGCGCCTCGGCACGGTCAAGCGTGGCGGCCGAGTCTCGTTCGAACCGACCGGTCCCGGCGTGCTCTTTGACGCGCTCGACCCGACCGTGCGCAAGTGGTACGTGCCGCAGGAGCTCTATACGGAGTATCAGTGGAAGCACTCGCAGTACTCCAACTACGCGCGCGACAACTACCAGCGCTACGTCAATACCTCGATCGAGGGCAGCTACCTCTACGACGTGTTCGGCAACTACTTCAACCGCGGTTGGCTGATCTTTGACTGGCGCCAGCAAAACCCCCAGCCCTTCGGCTCCAGCCTATTCAAGGACAGCCGCTTCGGCCAGTGGTTCAACGAGATCGTCGTTGCCTCCGACCGCAAAGGCCAATACCACTACGCCATCACCGTCGGCAACGAGATCCGCACCACCCTGACGCCAATGACCTTCTCCAAACCACGTTTCAACGGCGTGCAGATCGACATGGCTTCGGATAACTATCAAGCGACCCTGCTGATGTCGCGCATCAGCGCACCCGACCCTTTTGAAGACGTGGGCAGTAACAGCGCCTCCGCCCGCAGCGACAATACCAATCTGTTCGGCGGCCGTATCGAGGCTCAGATCGGCGACTTCGTGCGCATTGGCGGCACCCTCGTAAACGCGCATCACGCGCAGACCCAGAACGAGGCCCTCGGCGGCAACTTCTTCAAAGGTGGTCTCACTGGCTCGCAGAATTTGGAAAACCTCAGTTTTATAGAAATCCGGATCAAGGACGACAGCCCCGAAGACGGCGAAGCGGGCGGTGCACTCTTCGACGCCGATATCCTCATCTACGACCTAGAAGGCAATGAGACACGCGGTTCGGAGATTGGCTTCCGGCCCCTAATTGAGGGTGGTTTCCAGCGCCGGGGTTTTCTCGCCGCCGACGGCAGCGAAGAAATCAAGTTGCGCTTCGACCTGCTCGACCCGACCTACTCGGGACCAGCACCAACCACGATAAGCCGTATCGGCCTAGAATTGGTCGTCGCCAACGACTACCTGATCGAAGTCAGTTCCGACCTGCAGTCCGATCTTTTCCTGCGCCAAGTCTTCATCCCGGTTTTCCGCGCCGACGGCAATGTCAAGGATTCGTCAAACCAACGGGTGCTGGCCTTCGACTACGGCCTGCCCACCGCCAACCAGATCGTCGGTTTCACCTTTGAACTGACCGACCTCGAAGGTTTTAATGGCAACTTCGAACTCAATGTCAACAACCGCTGGCGCAAGTTCCCCAACCCCAACCTAGAAAAACACCGCGTCAGCAGCGAAGGAGCGATCGCCTGGATGGGCAATCTCTCGAAGGTCTCGCACCCTTATTTCGGTTTCGGCGAGGCCTTCTATGTCGCCCCGGACTACCAGACCTCCTTCCGCACCGTGCAGGAAAGCGGCATCGTCGATTATGCCTCCCGCCTAAAGCTCTACGAATTCGTCGATGACAACGACGACCAAGACCGCTTCCCCGACTGGCGCCGCAACGGATTCCTGCCCGGCGACGCGGTGGTATTTCCTGGTTGGGACGAGAACAACGACTTCATCTCCGACTACAACCAGAACGACAACGCCGACAGCCCGAACCGCTTTCCCGATTACGAAGAGCCCTTCCTGCGCTTCCACACCGACCGACCGGAATTCCTCTACGGCATCGACATGAACCACAACGGCACCATCGACCGCTTCGAAAACGACGAAGAGGCCGATCTGCCCTACAAGCGCGACCGCCAGGGCTACAACCTCTATATGGGCCGCTTCCTGCACCCGCACCTAAAAATCACCGCCGGCCAGCAGCGCGCCCGCCAGATCTCCGACGACCGCCGCAACCTCGCCAGTTATCTATTACTCAGCGGCGACCACGTCTTCTCGCGTTTTCGCCTACGGCTCTTCCAGGATATCCGCAAAGTAAAAGACACGATCCGCAACGACCTCTTGCAGTGGGTGCAGCCGCCCAACTCGCGCGGTGAACTGCGCCCCGTGCACGACGTGCTGCCGGCGCAAAACACCGTCGTCAACACCACCTGGTTGGGGTTGGATTACGCGCGGTCGAAGCTGAAAATAAAAAACACCCTGCGCTGGCAACTCTATCACCAGCTCGATTCCGACAAGGCGTTAGCCCTGCGCTCGACCCGTGACCTCACCACCTTCTTCGGTCTAATCAACAAGGCCGAATACCGTATCGAGATTGCTTCACTGACGCTGATCCCGGGCTGGAAGAGCGAATTTCTGCGTTTCAACTCCTTCACCGCCGGCGAAGCCGCCCGGCGCGAGTTGAGCCAGATCGCAATGCTGATCGTTCGCAAACCGGTGATGTTTTCGACCTTCATAGAAACCGGCGTCGAATACCACCGCTTTATCCAACTACAGGACCCGACACCGCCGCGCGCCAACGACGACTTCAGCGAGCTGACGGCGCTCTTCCAGATGACCGACATCTCCGATTACCAGGGTTACCGACTGACCACGGTATTGGGTTTTTCGCTCAGCCGCCTCGACGTTGAAGTCGAAGACCCCTCGCTCAACACTCGGGGTTTTATCACCGTCTACGCGGGGATTGAGTGATGAGAAACGCCTCTACATTCACACGATCCAACACTCGCGCCTGCGATAAGAGAGCGACGCTCGGGCTAATCCTATTGATGCTCATTGCCGCCCTATCCGTTGATGCCCAGGACTACGGTTCGCGCCTCGGCACGGTCAAGCGCGGTGGCAAGGTTTCATTCGAGCCGACCGGCCCCGGCGTGCTCTTCGACGCGCTCGACCCGTCCTTGCGCAAGTGGTACGCCCCGCAAGAACTTTATGGCGAGTATCAGTGGCAGAGCTGGCAATACGCTAATTACGCACGCGAAAACTATCAACGCTATGTGCCGACCTCGATCGAGGGCGACTACTTCTACGACCTCTTCGGCAACTACCTCAACCGCGGTTGGCAGATCTTCGACTGGCGCCAGCAAAATCCCCAGCCCTTCGGCTCGACGCTGTCTAAGAACGGCCGCTTCGGCGCGTGGTTCAACAATGTCGTCATCGCCTCCGACCACAAGGGCCAGTATCACTACGCTATCACCGTCGGCAACGAGATCCGCACCACCCTGACGCCGATGACCTTCTCCAAACCACGTTTTAATGGTGTGCAAATCGACCTAGCCTCCGACAAATACGCGGCGACTGTATTGTTGTCGCGCATCAACGAGCTCGGCTCCGCCCCGGCCCGCAGCGACAATACCAACCTGGCCGGTGGCCGCTTGGAGGTGCAAGTCGGCGACTTCGTACGGATCGGCGGCACGTTCATCAACGCCCACCACTCGCATACCCAAGACGAAGCCTTCAGCGGCAATTTATTCAAAGGTGGTCTGCTCGATTCCCAGCGCTTTGAGAACCTGACTTTCGTCGAAGTTTTAATCAAGGACGACAGTCCCGAGGACGGCGAGGGCGGCGGCGCACTCTTCGACGCCGACATTCTCATCTACGATACCGACGGCAACGAGACGCGCGGTTCGGAGATCGGCTTCCGGCCCCTAATCGAGGGCGGTTTCCAACGCCGGGGTTTTCTCGCCGCCGACGGCAACGAAGAGATCAAGCTGCGTTTCGACCTCCTCGACCGCAGCTATTCCGGACCAGATCCGGCCGCGATCACCCGCATTCGCCTGGAGCTCGTCGTCGCTAATGACTATCTCGTCGAAGTCGGGTCCGGCCTACAAACCAATATCGTGCGCCAACAGATCTTCATCCCCATCGCGCAAGCCGACGGTAATGTCAAAGACTCGTCTAATCAACGGGTACTGGCCTTCGACTACGGCCTGCCCACCGCCAACCAAATCGCCGGCTTCACCCTCGAACTGACCGACTTCGACGGCTTCAACGGCAACTTCGAGCTCAATATCAACAACCGCTGGCGCCAATACCCTGGGCCCAATAAAGGCAATCACACCGGCGGCGAGGAAGCCACCGCCTGGATCGGCAATCTCTCGAAAGTTTCGCACCCTTATTTCGGTTTTGGCGAGGCCTTCTTTGTCGCCCCCGACTACCAGACCTCCTTCCGCACCGTGCAGGAGACCGGTATCGTCGACTATGGCGATGACCTTAAGATCTACGAGTTCGTCGACGACAACGACGATCAGGACCGCCAACCCGATTGGCGCCGTAGGGGAAACCCCAACGGCGACACGGTGGTATTTCCCGGTTGGGACGAGAACAACGATTTCATCTCGGACTACAACCAGAACGACAACGCCGAAAGTCCCAACCGCTTTCCCGATTACGAAGAGCCTTTCCTACGCTTCTACACCGACCGACCGGCCTTTCTCTACGGCATCGACATGAACCACAACGGCACCATCGACCGTTTCGAAAACGACGAAGAGGCCGACCTACCCTACAAGCGCGACCGCCAGGGCTACAACCTCTATATGGGGCGCTTTCTGCACCCGCATCTCAAAATTACCGCTGGCCAGCAGCGCGTCCGCCAGATCTCCGACGACCGCCGCAACCTCGCCAGTTATCTATTGCTTAGCGGCGACCACGTCTTCTCGCGTTTTCGCCTGCGGCTCTTTCAGGATATCCGCAAAGTAAACGACACGATCCGCAACGACCTCTTGCAGTGGGTGCAGCCGCCCAATTCGCGCGGTGAATTGCGCCCCCTTCGCGATGTGCTGCCGGCGCAAAATACCGTCGTTAACACCACCTGGCTGGGTTTAGACTACGACGGCTGGTCGGGTTTGAAGGTCAAAAATATCTTGCGCTGGCAACTCCACCACCAACTCGATTCCGAGCAAGAGTTATCACAGCGCTCGATGCGCGACCACACCACCTTCGTCGGGCTGATCAACAAGGCTGAATATCGCATTAACCTCGGCACGCTGAGCTTGACCCCAGCCTGGAAGAGCGAATTTCTGCGCTTCAACTCCTTTACCGCCGGCGAAGCCACCCGGCGCGAGTTGAGCCAGATCGCGATGCTGATCGCCCGCAAACCGGTGATGTACACCACGACCTTGGAAGCCGGGGTCGAATACCATCGTTTTATACAGTTGCAGGACCCGACGCCGCCGCGCGCCAACGACGACTTCAGCGAGCTGACCGCGCTCTTGCAGATGACCGACATCTCCGATTACCAGGGCTACCGGCTGACGACAACGCTGGGTTTTTCGCTTAGCCGCTTCGACTTCGCGGCACAGGGGCCCACGCTCAACACTCGGGGTTTTATCACCGTCTATGCGGGGGTCGAGCGGTGATCTTCGTGCTGCTAACGCTGCTGCCCCTGCTCTGGGGCTGTAGCGCGAACGAGCCGCCCCTGGCCGGAACGCCGGTCGACCCGGCCGTACTCTTCGAGCATTCGACCTTTGCCGACGCCGCACTCGAACTCGAGGTCCGCTCGCTGCTCGGTCGTCCACGCGGCGAGCTTAGCACGGCCGAATTGAACTCGATCGAAATACTCGATGCGGGCCGTAAAGGCATTGAAGACCTCACCGGCATCGACCGCCTCGCCCATTTGCGCGTCCTGCGTTTGAGCGCCAACGCCTTCAGCGATATCAGCCCGCTGCAAATGCTCAACCGCCTCGAAGAACTGGACCTCGGGCAAAACAACATCACCGACGCCGGCGGACTCACCGCCCTGGGCACCCTGCAGGTGCTGGTGCTGTCCAACAACCAACTCACTGAAATCGGCCCGCTCGCGCAGCTCACCCGGCTGACGCAACTCGACCTCGACCACAACCAGATCTCCAACCTCTCGCCCTTGCGCGGGCTCAAGCTGTTGCGGCTGCTCAATTTCGACGACAATTTCGTCCGCGACCTCTCCGCCCTTGAAGCCCTGCCCGCCTTGCGCCGCGTCGAGCTCTCGGGCAACCCCATCGACCTAGAGATCCTCGCCCCTTTGCGCGAAAGAGGTATTCAGGTCGGTTTTTATCTGCCCCCTCTCGGCATAGGCGACGATATTCTCGAAGAGGAGATCCGCGAGACGCTTGGCATCGAAACCGGCGAAATATCGGATGCTAATCTGCGCACGATCCAACGCCTTAGCTTGCGCGGGGCCGTCAGCTCGATTCGTGGTATCGAACGTCTGACCAACCTGCGAATTTTTTCCGTGATCGGGGTTCGCGCCCCCCTCAACGATATCTCGCCGCTATCCGACTTGATCCGCCTGCGCGAGATCTCCATCTTCAACACCGAGCTCACCAGCCTACAAGGCCTTTTCCAATTGCGCCTTTTGCGCCGATTGCGTTTGGATTCCAACCGCATCGAGGACCTGTCGCCACTAGGCCAGTTGACCGGGGTCAACGACATGAGCCTCGGCACAAACCAAATCCGCGATGTCTTTCCCTTGCGGCGCCTCATTCGCATGGTGAAACTCAACCTCAGCAACAACGAAATTCGCGATCTTGGGCCACTGGTAAAACTGATTGCTCTCGAAGAGCTGAACTTCAACAGAAACGATGTTTCCAGCCTCGCCTTCGTCGCGAATATGCAGAAACTGCGGGTGCTCAACTGCTCGACCAACCTGATCGAGGACATTTCGCCCTTGTTGGATCTGCCCGCACTCACCCGCGTCTCACTGCAAGGTAACCCGCTCAGCGACAAGGCCAAGGCCCATGCGCGCGAACTGATCGACCGCGGCGTCACCGTGATAGCCCCACAATGAGGCTCTGGCTCGCCATCGCCCTCTTGGCGTTCGCCGCGCCGCTCGCCGCCGTCGAACAGCTCGTTGTCGGCAACGGCGGTCTGTCCTTTCTCGACGCACGCGAGACTTCTGATCGCCTCTCGGTCTTAACCGACTCGATTTGGATTTGGGACGTCGAGGACGGCCAAAATATCGCCGAACAGGTCCTGCAACGCGGCGGCGCTGTTTTCCCCGTCGTCGTGCGCCAGACCGACTTCGGCTCTTCGGTGCAATTACCCTTCGCGCCCAGCCTGGAGAATATCGTCGACGGAGACGCCGAAACCTCTTTCAGCCCCGCCGAGATCGGCCTCGAAAACCAGTTAGACCTTTATATCGACCTCGGCGGACACTATGGCGTCGAGCAGATCCGATTTTTCCCCCGCCTCGACGCCGAGCACCGCGACGACTATCTGCAGGCTTTTCAACTCGGCCACAACCGCGAGGACCTCTCTGTCGATGGCGAGAGCAAGGGGTTGATCATCGACGCCGCCTACAGTTTCCTGATCAACGCCAATATCAACTCTCCCAACAGCCAGAGCATCGTGATCTGGCCGCGCCCCAACCAGGCCACGGACGAAAAAGAAATGCGCTACGTGCGCATCCGCACACTCAATGAGCGCCCGTGGGAAATCGCCGAAGTAGAAATTATCGCCAACGGCCACATGCCGTCGGGCGAATATACCTCCACCGTGCTCGAAGTCCGCAACGCCGCCCCGGTTTGGGGCCGCCTGCTGGTCAACGGCCAGGACCCTTCGGAATGGCCGATCATCGTGCAGACCCGCACCGGCCCGGACCGCGAACCTCTGCACTACTACGCAACTTCGGCCATCAGCGGCGAGCTAGAACGCATCGACCGCGTGTTCTGGGAATCCTTCGACACCCTACCGGCGACCCCCTTCTCACCGAGTCGCGGCCCGATCGTCGACAATCCCTTCTGGAGCCCTTGGGAGACGGTCGACCTCGGCGTCATCGTATCACCGCCTGAGCGCTTTATCCAGTTTCGCGTGCAATTGCTCAGGCCGGGCAGCAAAATAGAACAGCTCACCTTCGAATTCACCAGCCGCCCATTGGCCCAGGAACTCAAAGCCGAAATCGCGCCTGTCGCCACCGAGCCCGGCATCGACACCGGTTTCACACTCAGTTTAAGCGCCCGCCGAGTCAAAGATCTGCCCGGTGAAGGCGAGTCCGGTTTCCGTTTCCTCGAAGTACTGAGCCCAACGGAGATCGTCGCCATCGACAGCGTGCTGATCCAAGACCGTCCCTCCTTCTTCGACGCGGAAATTACCCCCGGCCGCGGTTTCACCCTCCACTTCCTCGAACGCATCGCGCCGGCCGCTAGTTTCGTCCAGGTCTTCTTTCGCGGCCGCGTCTTCGTCGACGGCACCACCTTCCGGGTCCGCGCGCTCGACCGGCGCTCAACCGGCGCGGTCGAGGAGGACGTCTACCAATTCGCACGTGCCGGCGACGTAGACCAACGCACCCCGGGCGGCTCGCTCTCCGTGCGCCTCGCAGACCGCAATAACCTGCTCGTCGACGAACTGACCCCGCGCACGGTGGCTTTCACCCCCAACGGAGACCGGGTCAACGACTATCTCGAACTCAGTTATAACCTGCTCAAGTTGACACAGGCGGCCCCGGTCTTCTTCGAGATCTATGACCTCGCCGGCCACAAGGTGCAACGCGGTTATATCAGCGAAGATCTCAGCGGCTCCTTCCTGCGCTTGTGGGACGGGCGCGCAACCGACGGCAAGTTAGTGCCGCCCGGCATGTATCTCTACCAGGTCCAAGTCGAATCCGACGACGGAACACACGCGCGCCAGGGCGTTGTAAGTGTCGTCTACTAGACGTAGCTTTAACTCGTTTGGCGATATTCGCCGCTAACCTTCACGTGTTTTCCAGCATCTATATATAGTATGCCTATAACTCGTTTCCATTCGCTGCTGTTGGCCGCCCTGCTCTGGGGGTGTGGCACGGACCAGACGGCCCCGCCACCGGCTGCCATCTCTTCTCTCGGCGACCTTGTCGAACACACGACATTCGCCGACGAGGGCCTTGAACGGGCCGTGCGCTTTGCGTTAAACCAACCGCGCGGCCCATTAACCGATGACGTGCTCAGCGACATCGACACCCTCGACGCGTCGCAACACGCCATCGGCGATATCTCCGGTATCGGCCGCCTCACTGCTTTGCGTCGTCTGACTCTAGGCGCCAACGCGCTGGCCGACCTCGCACCGCTTTCCGAGCTAGACGCCCTGCAGTTTCTCGATCTCTCCGATAATCAGATCCAAGATCTCGCGCCATTGGTCGGCCTCAACCGCCTCAGCGCGCTCGACCTTTCGGGTAACCAGGTCGCCGACCTGCAACCACTCGCCGGCCTCGGTCAACTCACCCACCTCGACCTCGACGACAACCTTATTCGCGAGATCGCGCCGCTGGCCGCGCTACGCCGTCTGCGTCTGCTCAACCTCGACAATAATCTAGTGCGCGATATCACTGCACTGATGGGTTTGCGCCTGTTGCGCGACCTCGAGCTTTCCGGCAACCCGCTCGACGACCTCGACGATATCGCCGATCTCAACGACCGCGGCGTGCAGGTGCGCTACTTTGTGCCCTTCGAAAACCCTTTCGACGAAGTCATTGAAGCAGCCGTGCGCAAAGAGTTGGGCAATATCAAGGGGCCGATTTCGCAAACCGCCCTCGACCGAATCACCACCCTCAGTATCATCGGAGAGATCCAAACCCTCAACGGTATCGACAAACTGCGCAACCTCGACGCACTCTTCATCCGCTTCACCGGCGACGCCGACTTCCGCCTCGCCGACCTGACCCCGCTGCCCTTGCTCAGAAAACTGACGAATCTGACCATGCGTGACTTGGCCCTCAGCGATATCACACCCTTGGGGGCGATATTGCTGCTCAGGGATCTCAGTCTGCCCAATAACGCCATTTCCGATCTGCGCCCGCTAGCCAGCCTGACCAGGCTGCGCTTCCTCAACCTCGCCGGCAATGAAGTGTCAGACCTAACGCCATTGATCAACTTGAATCGCCTAACTACCATTAATCTGACCAATAACGAGGTATCAGACCTATCTCCGGTCGGCGCGATAGCCGACCTCAAGCAGGTCTGGGTGCGCGGCAACCCCCTCAGCAGCGAAACCCTCACCATAGTCGTGCCCGCCCTACGCGAAGCCGGCATTTTCGTGGTGGGTATCTGATCGCTATGCGTCGCCTGCTCACCGTGCTTGTCACAGGTATTTGCGCCCTACCGCTCTTTGCCATCGAAACACTCGTAATCGGATCGGGCGGCCTGCCGTGGACGGTCGTCGCCGACTCGACCGGCAAAGTCTCGGTCGCCGCCGATTCGATCTGGACTTGGCCGGTCGCCCCCAGGCAAAATATCGCCCGCGAAGTCTTCGCCCACGGCGGCCGGGCCTTCGCCGTCGTCGTCGGTCAAGGGGCCTTTGGCCAGACCACGCGCAGTCTTTTCGTCCCCATAGGCATTGAAAAGATCCTCGACGGCAACGCGGACACCTCCTTCAACCCGGACGATGCCGATATCGCCAAACAGGTCGATATATATATTGACCTGGGCGGCCACTTCGGCGTCGAGCAGATCCGCTTCTATCCCCGACTCGACTCCGAGCACCGCGACGACTATCTACAAGCCTTCCAGCTCGGCCACAACCGCGACGACCCGGCAGGGTTCACCTCAGCCGCCAATGTCGCCCTGGTGCCCTATAGCCTGTTGATCAACAACCACATCAACACCCCTAACGACCAGAGCATCGTCCAGTGGCCGCTGCCCAACCAGCCGACCGAGCCCAAGGAAATGCGGCACATACGCATCCGCACACTCAGCGAACGCAACTGGGAAATCGCCGAAGTAGAGATCATCGCCGACGGCACCGTCGCCCCGGCCGAGTTCGTCTCGCGGTCCCTAGCCGTACCGGGGGGGGCGCCGGTTTGGGGCCGCATGCTGATCAACGGCCGCGACGCCGCGGAATTCCCGGTCATCGTGCAAACCCGCACAGGCCCTGACCCCACCCCGATCCACTATTACCTCGACTTGACCAAATCCAAAATCCTGCGGCTGGTGACCCGCCAGGGCTGGGAGAATATCAATACCCTCTCCGATGTCGAACGCGGCGAGGCCAGACAAGGCCCGGTGCTGCCCAACCCGCTATGGAGCGCCTGGGAGACGGTCACCGACGGGTTGATCCTCTCGCCGAGCCCGCTCGAATACATGCAATTCCGCATCGCGTGGACCGACCCCGGCATCAAAATCGAAACGCTGACCTTCGAACATACCAACTGGCCGGTCGCCGAAGTCTTAAAGGCCGAAATCAACCCGGTAGAAGTCGACGCCGGTCGCGAAACCAACTTCGTACTTTCACTGCAAGTCCAACGACTCACCGACACCAATATCCCCGCCTCGGGTTTCCGCCACCTGCAGATTTTCACCCCCGCCGAAATCACCGGCGTCGATCGCGTATTGGTCAAGGACGTCGAAGCGCTGTTCAAAGTGCGGCAAGACCCGGGCCGCGGGTTCGATATCGAGCTATGGGACCGCATCGACCCCGGCGCCAGTTTTATTGAAGTCTTCTTCCGTGCCCGCGTCTTTGCCGACGGCACCCTCTTCCGGGTCCAGGCCCTCGACGAACGCGCCACCCCCACCGAACAAGAGACGATCTACCAATTCGCCCGCGCCGGCGACGTCGACCCGCTGACCCCGAGCGGGACCCTGGCCGTGCGTCTCAGCTCGCGCAGCGATCCCTTACTCGACGACCTACAATCGACCAGCCGTATCGTCACGCCGAATTCCGACGGGCTCAACGACTTCCTGCTCGTCAGCTACAACCTGCTGCGCCTGACGCGACCAGCACCGGTCTTCTTCGAGATCTATACTCTAGACGGCCGACGCGTGCGCCTGGGTTTCGCCGGCGCCGACCAGTCCGGTCGTTTCGCCCGCATCTGGGACGGGCGCGACCAAGCCGGGTTCACCGTAGAACCGGGCCTCTACCTCTATCAGATCCAGGTCGACACCGACGCCGGGACCTTTCAACGACAAGGCGCAGTCAGCGTCGCATATTGAAGGACGGCAAGTTTATCGCCAGATAACCTTCACTCGAAAGTTGGGATACAAAGATGAAAGTCCTCTTTATCGGTGGCACCGGCACCATCTCCTCCGCCTGCACCTGCCTCGCCCTCGAACAAGGCGTTGAACTCTATCTATTCAATCGCGGCCAAACCTCCACGGACCTGCCCGCCGGTGCCCATTTGATCCAGGGCGATATCAACAACCGCGACGAAGCCGAGGCCCTGCTCAAAGGGCACACTTTCGACACCGTCGTCGACTGGATCGCCTTCGGCGTCGAGCAGGTCGAACGGGATATCGAACTCTTCTCGGGACGCACCGGCCAATACGTGTTTATCAGTTCCGCTTCCGCCTACCAAAAACCTGTAGCACACTATCGCATTGACGAAGGCACGCCGCTGGCCAATCCTTTCTGGGAGTATTCGCGCAAGAAAATCGCCTGCGAGGACCGGTTGATGCGCGAATACCGCGACAACGGCTTCCCCATCACCATCGTCCGCCCCTCGCACACCTACAGTCCGTCGCGGCTACCCACCGCGATCGGCGGTGGGCCTAATGTTATCGCCCGGCTGCGGGCCGGCAAGAAGCTCATCGTACACGGCGACGGCGAATCGCTGTGGGTTATGACGCACAATACCGATTTCGCCAAGGCCTTCAACGGCCTGTTCGCCCACCCCAAGGCCATCGGCCACGCCTACCAGATCACCTCCGACGAAGTGCTGACCTGGAACCAGATCTACGCCATCCTCGGCACCGCCGCCGGCGCCGAACCGCAACTGGTGCACATCCCCTCCGACTTCATCAACCACCACGACCCAGCCACCGGCGCGGGGCTGCTCGGCGACAAGGCTTGCAGCGTGGTCTTCGACAATAGCAAAATCAAAGAGCTCGTGCCCGGCTACACCGCCACCGTATCTTTTTCCCAGGGCGCCAAAGAATGCGTCGCTTGGCTAGACGCCGATCCGCAACGGGCCCAGATCGACAAGGAAAAAGAGGCGATGATGGATCGCGTCATCACCGCCTACGAAAAAGCCTGGGCATAATACCGACGCGATATCACCCCCAACAAAAGAGGGCCCTGTGCCGCTTTGTTATCAGCGCGGTACAGGGCCCTCTTTTGTTGCTGAATTCATCACGGATATTGATCGCGGCGGATATTTTTTAAGAGGGGCGGTTGGGCAAAGGGCCTGGAAGGGCGGTGCGGGGGGAGTGGTCGCGACGGCCCGGGGGGCTTTAAAAAAGCCCGCCGCCTAGCATCCGCAATAAATACCTAAACAACATTTCTCAAAGCGCTACGTCACTACCACCCAACGTCACTCCTTCTCCGGAATCTCATCCCTCTCAGGCACCGGAAAATTGACCCAGTACCCTTCCGGATCCTCACCGCGGCAGATATAACCGTTCGCCCGTCGTTCCTCCCGCGTGCGCACATCCGGCGGCATATAGCGCAAAGTCAGGCCACAGCGGCGACGATCGGAAAGATTGGGCCTGGAGCCGTGCAACAACATATCGGTGTGTATTGAAATCTGCCCCGCCTGCAGAATAAAAGGCACCGGCTCGCTACCCCATTTGAGCGGATCGTGCACACTCTGCCCCAGCACATTCTGTTCTTCTTGCGTGCTGTGCTCAAAGGGAATCTGCCCGTGCAGATGCGAACCAGGGATCACCGTCATCGGCCCCGTCTGCTCTTGCACATCGTCAATCGCCAACCATACGGTCACGACCTTGCTCGGCGTCAATGGCCAATAGGAGGCGTCCTGGTGCCAGCTCACCTGTTTGTTGTCACCCGGATCCTTGGAAAAATAGTGCGTCATCACACTGACGAGATTCGGCCCGACAAGATCCTCAACGTAGTCGAGTATTCGCCGGTCGTGTAATAGATCGTAGATCCCCTTGCAGTGGCGATGCCAGCCATTGATCGAATAGCTATTGTGACCGGCGGCCTTGGCCTTTTCGATCATCTCATCGAAATAACGCCGATTCGCCGCGGCCTCCTCCGGTGTAAAAACATGCAACGGACAGATATACCCCTGTGTGTTGTATTGCTCTACCTGCGCCTTGCTCAGGTGTTTTGGCTCGTCGTTCGCAACGGGGAAAAAACGAATCTCGCGCTGCATATCGGGCAGGGCGTCGGTAAGGGCCATCGCTTTGCTCCTAGGGATTGTGCCGCGAGAGAAATTCGCGCACCAGTTGGTTCAATTGTTCCGGGGCTTCCAAGTTACTCATATGACCGACGCCGGGCAGTACTTTTTTTTCTGCGCCGGGAATGCGGCGATACAACTCGTCGGCGATCGTGCGGCAATCACCGTTGTCGAGCTCGCCGACGAGGACCAGGGTCGGCGCTTGAATTTCTTCCAGGCGAGCAAAGGCCGGTGGCGCCAACTCCGTGCCGGGGTCCTCGTTGAGCCAGAACCAACCCGAATAGTCGGCGACCATCCGACGAAAAAGGACCGCGGCCTCGGAATGTGCAAAAATGGTCTCGTGCCCCGGGGCTTGCGACCACAATGCCCGCGCCGCCTCGACATCCTGTTCGCGCGCCGCCGCAAAGATCGCAGCGAAGAATTCTCGTATCTCGACCGACCAGGGATAGCCGCCCAAACCCGAGTCGAGTAACACCAGCGCACCCACCGAATCGGGATAGGTCAGCGCGAAATCGGTGGCGATCCGCCCCCCCATCGACAATCCCAGTAAATGCGCCGAGTCTATGTCGAAATACTCCAACAGCGCCTTGAGGTCATCGACGTCCGCATACGCTTCGGCACCCGGCGGATCGGAACGGCCGAAGCCACGCACATCGTAACGCAGCACTTCGCGCTCACGCGCAAAAAAAGCGAACTGCCCGTCCCACAGCCGGGCGTCGAGCGCATCGCCATGAATCATAACCAGTGGTGAACCTTCACCGGCCCGCTCGCAGTGCAGGCGCGTGCCGTTGACCGCGACTAGCGCTCCGCTCAAACGCTCAGGGCCTCCCGCACATCGGCTACCAACCGCTTCAAGCCGATGAGCTTGTAGATAATGCCGGCGACACCGGGGAAATCTTCCTTGCCAAGCGACAACTCGGTAAAGATCGCGACCTTGACCACCGGCTTGACCACCCGCTTGACCGCCGCCTGTAACACCGTGTACCTCATAGCTCTCCAATATCGACACCACGACCTGGCGGATCTTCACTTCGTCCTCGACGAGCAGGACCGACTCCTCACCGTAGCGGATCTTGCCCAGCTTCTCCGCAGCCACCCGCTGGTCTATACCCGGCGCTAGCGCCGGGTAACAAATTTTGGCATACATGTACGATGATTAAACACTCATCGTATCATGGTCGGGAACATAAAAATAACAATAAAGCCGTCGTAAATCTTAGTAATATATTACTTTATACTATTGAATAGGGCGTCGGTGCTTGATGGCATGCCGATTGCGATACGATATACCGGGATTGGCATCACTCGACCGGTAAGTCAATACTAACCCGCAGAAGATAAAGCGCATGCGCAAGAACAAGAAAAATGAAATCGTCACCGCAACGGTGCACCTAATGGCCCGACAGGGCGTCAACGGCACATCCGTCCGCCAAATTGCCACCGCCGCCGGTGTCACTGAAGGGGCACTGTACCGCCACTTCAAGGGCAAGGACGACCTCTGTCAACAGGCTTACTTCACCATCGTCGCCGATATGGCCTCGACCAAAGAAATGATTGCCCTGAGCACAGCCTCCGTTGCTGAAAAAGTGCGCGAATGGGTCCGAGTCTCCTACGATTATTACGACCAATTCCCCGATGCCTTCTCCTACGTGTTCTTCACCGAACACGCCTTTCCGCAAAGTTGGCAGGAAATCACCACCCGGCAAAGCCGTATCTTTACCCGAATAATAGCGCAGATGCAGCCCACCCACTCCGAATTGGCCCTCAGCCATTTTTCCGGGGTACTGCTCAATGTGCCTCGACTGATCAACGAAGGCTCGCTGCCGCGCCCCGCCTTGCAGTATACGGATGAGGTCACGCGGGCGATCTACCGCGTCTTCGACCTGGTAGAACCAACAACCGTTACACCGAGGATTTCGGTCGCCTCCTAACGGGCGAAAAATCGCTAAAAAAAGAGCCGCTAACCGACATATATCAGTCGGCTGCTGTTTTATATATTTATCCTATGGCAAGTTCGAAAGAGTGCAGTATGACCCTGATCCGCTATATCCTCTTCTTGTTCCTCGCCGGTCCAGTTCTGGCCCGGGCCACCGAACTCACCCTTGGACGCCTGTCCTATTGGGTGCCCGACGAGCAGTTACAAGCTATCATCGTCGGCAGACAGGCCGCGCTCGACGCCGGCCTCAACCTGCAGCAATTCTGATATGCGTTATATATTATGGGCCCTTTGCGCCTTCGGCCTGTCCTGCGGCTACCGCCCCGTCGGCGATATCAACACCGCGACGCAGCAGGTGCAAAACCGACTCTTTACGCCTAAAGAGTTAATCGACATCCAACTCGTCAGCGGTTCCTGCCGGATCAGCGCCGGCCCCGCCGACGCGATCCACGTGCGGGTCGTACACCGCTACGGGCCAGCCGATAAATTTACGGCCACATTATCCGAAGAGGATAACCTGTTGCGGCTGCGGGAAGAATTCTTCTCTCTCGCACGCAGCCAAACCGAATGGACCATCGAGGCGCCACCGCAAACGAAATTCCGCATCCACTCCGCCTCGGGCGATATCATCCTCACCGAGCTTACTGGACCTATCGAGGTCGAGAGCGTCTCCGGCGATATCAAAGTTCGCGGCACTACCGGCAAGCTCGCACTGAAGACCGCGACCGCCGATATCGACCTGGTCAATTGCGATGGCGACATCACCGCCGAAACTATCTCCGGCCAGATCCGGCTCAAAGACGGGCATGGCGCGATCACCGCCGAGACCGGCTCCGGCCTCATCAGGGCACAGGCGTTAGACGGCACGCTGCATTTTACAACGAACTCCGGTCCGATCAAAAGCAAGGATCTCAGCGGCCAACTTTCTTTGCACAGCAACTCCGGCGATATAAGCGCCGCCGCCTTGCACGCTACCGGCCCCGGTTTTTTTAATACGACCTCCGGCGATCTGGCGATCGGCCTGGCACAAGCCCCCGCTGCCGAAATGACGCTGCAAACCGTGTCCGGCGACGCGGTCCTCGACTACGGCGGCGCACCGATCAGCGGTAATTTTTTATTCTACGCGCAAGTCGATCGGGGCGAGATCATCGCTCCCTTCTCCTTCGATCGCGAAGAACAGCACGAGCTCGAAGGACACACCTACCAGCTCAAATCTTTTACCCGTACCGATGACCTACCGCAAATCCTCCTGCGCACCGACTCAGGCCGCGTCGAACTCAGGCCTTAGAATAGCTCAATTACTTGTTGTAACGTCCGCTCGCGACCAAAGGTCTCCGGTGTCTCATCAGCCAGCGACGTGGTCCCCACGAGGCGATACATCTCTGCCGCCCCCTCGAATATCTTCGGCGTCAACCCCGAATTACCCAAGGTCTTGGCGATCTTCTCCATTTCACCGATCCAACGCCGGGCCTTCGTCGGCACCGACGGCAGGCCCTTTTGAAAACCCGCATAGCGATCGGCCGGGCTCATTTTTCACTCGCCGACCAGCGCATCCAACAACTCCATGCGCTCGGCGGCTATCATTCATTTGAGCGCCAGTGCTGCCGTGCCCTTAGTTAACGCCGCATAACACATCTTCAAGCCCTGAAGCCTGGCAGATCTTGGCACCGGCCTCGAAGCGCTGGCCGAAGACGGCGTTGTGCAATTAGTCAACGACGGCTTCAGTTACCCGGCCAATGGCTCGATCGTAAGGGGGACGATTACGCAGAACTAATCACTGGATCGAGACAATAAAAGAAGCCCCCGACAGAATATTCTGCCGGGGGCTTCTTTTATCATTTTCTTTTTTGTCGAGAACCGATTCAATACCACACGGCCTGTCCCGCGCCGTAGACTCGCCGCTCTGACGCCTCCCCTACTCCTGCCCCCGCCGTATAGCCGACGCCGCGAACATCACTTGGAAACGATAGACCCGTTTCTGCTCGCAGATAATCTCGTGCGTTTCTGGGTCGAGCCGCTTCGGCACGTCGATGCGATTGACGTCGACCAAGGCCCGGTAGCCGCGCTCAGAGAATACGTCGATCAATATCGCCAGCGCCAACGGGTCCTTGAAGAGCACGTCCTCCGAGTTGACAATCGTCTGGCCAGTGATCGCATAGCGAGTGATGATCGGCATAAACTTGCTATTGATCTTGGCGATCACTCGCTGAAAAAGCTCGGAGTAATCCTCGTTGTAAACCTCCAGGCGCTTGACCAACTCCTGCCGCGCGTAGAGCACCATTTGCTTGGCCGGCGTAATGGCGCGGACCTGGTCGAAGGTCTCGTGCGACAGCTCCAACGAGCTCTGATACGAAAACTCCTCCCCTATCTCCTCCTGCACCTCTTCGAGCGGCTGGCCCGCGTCAATAAAGCGAAAATGGAAAATATCGCGCAGTGAGCGCAACGCGTCGAACGTCGTCTCCTTGAAAACCTGATAGCGCTTGCGGGCCGACTCCGGATCGAGGTCGGTCGTGCGGATCTCCTCCACCTGCCCGACGCCCGATATCGCGACCTTATGGTTGTTCTCCTGGGCCTCCTGGCCCCGGTACATCTGGCGCTCAACGCTGATCGCTTCGTCGACGAAGAGCAGCACCGCGCGGAAAAGCGGCCGCGGGAAGTCCCGATCGCGAAATTCCTCGCGCAATTCGGTCATCTTATCGTAAAACATCTTCAGACACTCGACCTGCACCTTCGTGCGCGGAAAGCCGTCGACGATCACGCCCTTTTCGTATTCAGAGTCCAGCAGTTTGTTTAGGATCAGGAAGGTCACTTCCTCGTCGCCGACAAGCCCACCGGCGGCCTTAATCTGTTGCGCGCGCGGGCTGTTGAGCAGGTCGCTGATGACCACTGGCTGGGCCGTGATGCCGCGCGCTTCTAAGATAAAGGGCGTATTAGTGCCCTTACCGGCGCCGGGTGCTCCGCCGAGCCAAATGATCTCGCCGGGAAAACAGAGTCTCTCACGCCCGAATTCCTCCTCCAGGCTGTCGCAGACACGAGAAAAAATCAAACTCGCGTCCTTGATTTCGAGATCGACGTGTTTTTTGTCGGCGGGTTTATTATTCACAACAGGCTCCTTGCCCGCCGTCTCGGAGAAGGCGGGCGGTATTCAATTCACGTCGTCTCAGGGAAGACGAATGACCTTTAGTATTACCACTATAGAGGGTGATGTCAATAGAAAGCCCTGTGGCCGTTGAGACCGCAGGGCTACGATATCTCGCGTTTTCCGTTCTTATGCTTCCAGATTGCGGAAAGGCTCCGCAATAACCCACTCCTCGACCACCTGACCACCGAGCAAATGCTCCTGAATAATGCGCTCCAATTTCTCGACCGTCATCGAATGATACCAGACACCTTCGGGATAGACCACCACCGTCGGCCCCGATTCACAGACGCGCAGACAGTCGGCCTTGGTGCGGTGGATCCCGCTGCGGGGATCGCCATGGCCCAGCTCGCGCAGCCTCTTTTTTAGATAATCCCAGCACTCCGCGCCGGCCGTGCCCGCATGGCATTTCGCCTTAGTCGGCGTCGCGCAGATAAAGATATGGCGATCAATCGCGGTGTTGGCTGTTTCTTGCTCGCTCATCAAAGGCTCCCTCAGGCCTGCCAGCCTTGGTCCAACCGGCGGTGGGTAAAGGGGCGCTGCTCTTCGCCGTCGTAGGTATCGACGACATGCCCGTCCCCTTCTAAAATGTATTTGTAGATCACCAGCCCTTCTAGGCCTACCGGCCCGCGGCTGTGCAGACGATTGGTGCTGATCCCGACCTCGGCCCCAAGCCCGTATTTGAAGCCGTCGGCAAAACGCGTCGAGGCGTTGTGCACCACCGAGGCCGAGTCGACTCCGCGCAGAAATACGCCGGCGGCTACCCGGTCCTCGGTGACGATAGCGTCGGTATGGTGACTGCCGTAGGTGTTGATATGTTCTATCGCTTGATCGATGCCGTTGACAACTCTGATCGAGAGTACCAAGTCCAAATACTCGGCCTTCCAGTCCTCTTCCGTCGCGGGTTTGATCTGGCCGTAGACCTTGGCTGCCGCTCGGGTCCGCTCGTCACCGCGTAATTCGACATCCCTTTGCAGCAGCGCCGGCACCGCCTGCTGCAAAAAATCCTCGGCGACATGTTCATGTACCAATAGCGTCTCGGCGGCATTGCACACCGAAACGTATTGCGTCTTGGAGTCGACGGCTATCTTCACCGCCTTGTCGATATCGGTCGCCGCGTCGACATAGACGTGGCAGATGCCGTCGGCGTGCCCCATCACCGGGATCTTGGTATTGTGCATGATATACTGGACAAAATCGTTGCTACCGCGCGGAATAATCAGATCGACCTCGCCCTCCTGGTCCAATAACGCACGGACCTCCTCGCGGCCTTCCAATAGCGCCAACCAGCCTTCGGGGACCAACTCAATGCCCGCCGTCGCCTCCAGCATCACCTCGGCCAATACCTGATTGCTGCGCGTCGCCTCGCGGCCGCCCTTGAGCAGCGCGGCATTGCCCGCCATCAGGCAGAGCGAGGCGATCTGCACCAAGGCGTCGGGACGCGATTCGAAGATCACGCCAATCACGCCGATCGGGACCGTAACCCGGTAGAGGTTGAGCGCCTCGTCCAATTCGAGCGCGCTCTGGGTCTGTCCCAATGGGTCGGGTTGCGCGGCGACACTGCGCACCATCTCCACCATGCCGGCGAATTTGCGCCCACTCAGATCGAGCCGCTTGAGCAGAGGCAAATCCAACTCGCCCTGCTCGATCAGCGCCTTACCGGCTTCCATATCCTGCGCGTTGGCCGCGAGAACCCGCTCTTGGTTGGCTTCCAGTGCTTGCGCAATGGTCTCCAGGGCCTGTTTGCGCACCTCTCCAGAGGCCGCAGCCAAACTCCGCGACGCGACGCGCGCGCGCTGTGCGAGTTGACGCACTTGTTGCGACATCTTTAGCTCTCCTTAGTCTCCTCGGCGGCGCTCGCCGTGGCCACGCCCATAATCGACTGCAAGGTCTTGCCGACCCGCTGCGGATCCTCGACCTTGCCCTCGCCCAAGAGTACGAAATCGACCAGGAAATGCGCCCAGTTGTTTAATTGATCCGAATCGCGGTCGCGCTTGAGCACCGCGCCCATATTGCGAATGATCTCGTGCTTAGGATTGATCTCCAACAACCGTTGTCCGCTCTTAAACTCGCGGTCGGCCATATGCATCAGACGCTCCATGTTCTGGCTCATCCCGCCTTGCGGGGCCACCAGCACACAGGGGCTGTCGGTCAAGCGCTTCGACTCGGCCACGTCCGAAACCCGGCCTTCGAGCTTCTTCTTGAGAAAGGCGATCAACTCGATGGTCTCAGCCTTCTGCTCGTCATCGACCCCTTCGAGCTTGACCTCGTCCTCGTCGGCGGCCAGGTCCAGATCTGCCGCGTCTACAGCCTGAAATTCCTTCTCGGCGAATTTCTGCAAACCCTGGATCACCCACTCGTCGACCGGCTCATCGAGGTAGAGCACCTCCAGTCCGCGCTTACGGAAAGTCTCTAATAGTGGGCTTTGCGCGATTGCTTCTTTATTTTCGCCGGCCAAGTAGTAGATCTTCTCCTGCTCGTCCTGTATCCGGTCAATATAGGTCTGCAACGAAATATAACTGTCCGCATCGTCCTCCAGCGAGGTGTGGTAACGCAACAACCCAGCGAGTTGATCCTTGTGCTCGACTTCCATCGACACGCCCTCTTTGAGCACCTGGCCATAGGCGCGCCAAAAGGTCAGATACTTTTCTTCATCCTTTTTGACCATGCTCTGCAGCATGCCGAGTACCCTGCGCACCAAGGTCTGGCGGATCTTGGCGATAACCGGGTTTTGCTGCAAATTTTCACGGCTGACATTGAGCGGCAGGTCGTCGCAGTCTACTACCCCGCGCACGAAGCGCAGCCACAGCGGCAAGAGCTCCTTGCAGTCGTCCTGGATAAAGACCCGCTTGACGTGCAGGTTGAGCGAGATCTTCGGCTCGGGGTTGAACAGCCACTGTGCCGGCGAGTGCTTGGGGATAAACAGCACCGAATAAAACTGGATCGGCACGTCGACCGCCACGTGCTCGCGTGCCAAAGGCTCGTCCGTGTCGCCGGTCAGATGCGTGTAAAACTCGTTGTATTGCTCGTCGGTGATCTCGTTGCGCGGCCGGGTCCACAGCGCGGCGGTGTCATTAACCTGCTTGCCGGCGACCTTGATCGGGTAGGACACGAAGTCGGAGTGCTTGCGGATTACCCCCTCCAGGGTCTGAGCGTCGAGGAACTCCTCGCAGTCGGAACGGATGTAGATTTTGATCTCCGTACCGCGCTCTGCCTTGTCGGCTTTGGCCAGCGTATAGGCCCCGTCGCCGGTCGATTCCCACATCACCGCCTCGGCGTCCGGGTCGGCCGAACGCGTGGTCAGGACGACCCGATCGGCGACCATAAAGACCGAATAGAACCCCACCCCGAATTGCCCGATCAGCTGGACTTTCTTCTCCTCGTCGTCGGCATCGGCCATCTGCTTGGCGAATTCAGCCGAACCCGAGCGGGCGATGGTGCCGATATTCTGGTTGACTTCGTCGCGCGTCATGCCAATGCCGCGGTCGCGGATCGTCAACACCTTGTTGCTGCTGGCCACCTCGACCTCGATCTCCAACTCGGCGTCGAGATCGAGAACATTTTTGTCCGTCAGCGAGCGATGATGGATCTTGTCCAGCGCGTCAGAAGCATTGGAGACCAGTTCGCGCAGGAAAATCTCCTTCTGCGTGTATAAGGAATGGATGAGCAGGTGCAACAGTTGTTGCACCTCGGTTTGGAAGACACGTTCTTCGACCTGGCCATCCCCGGTTGCTTGTTCTTTGTCGTCATCCACCTGGCCCTCTTTGTCGTCACCGACCTGCTGTTCTTCAGACATCTCGCTGCAACTCCTTGTTTTTCGTCGCTTCCAAGAGGAAATTTCATTATAGTAGAGACTGGAAATGTACGGAACTACGCTCGCTTGGCAAGTTCCCGCTTCCCCCTTGTACTGAGCGCAACGCGATCTATTTTTGCGATAACCCACACAGGAAAAGGCGTGGAAACCTACGATCTGATCATCGTCGGCGGTGGCCCTGCCGGCGCCACCGCCGCCCTCTACGCTCATCGCCAAGGGCTAAAATGTCTGTTGGTAGACAAGGAGCGTTTCCCACGCGATAAAATTTGCGGCGATGCTATATCGGGAAAAAGCGTCGCCATATTGCACGAACTTGGGTTAGTCGATGAAGTTCGCACATTACCTGGTGCACCCGTTGGCCATATCGTCTTTGGCAGCCCCAACCACACCACCGCGAGTATTCCCCTTGATCGCTATCCCCTTAATGACCTGATCACCGGCAACACGCTGCCCATGGAAGGTTTTGTTATTCGTCGGGAAGTATTTGATCATTTTCTATTTGAAAAAGCGCGCGAAGTATGCGCCGACTGCTACGAAGATTTTTCAGTAGAAAAACTACTTTGGGATAAAGATCAAGTTATTGGCATCAGCGGCACAGATACAGACGGCCAAACTCGCGAGCTTTATGCCCCAGTCGTATTGGGCTGCGATGGCTACCGCTCCATCGTCGCGCGTCAGGCCGGTTTGTACAAACTAGAAAGCAAACACTGGATGGTGGCCCTGCGTCAATACTGGCAGGGAGTTGAAGGCATGACGGGAAAAATTGAGCTACACTTTATAGATGAGGTAAAACCTGGCTATTTCTGGATTTTCCCCACCGACGATGGCCGTGCCAATATAGGTATCGGCATGGGACACGACGAAATAAAAAAGCGTAAGGCAGACTTAAAATCAATGCTGCAAAATGCCATAACCAGCCCATCTTTTCAAGCGCGTTTCGCCAACGCCCAACCTTTGGAAAAACCAATTGGCTGGAACCTTCCCGTTGGCTCTAAACGACGCACTATTCACGGCAACGGGTTTATGCTATTGGGGGATGCTGCCGGACTGATTGATCCCTTTACCGGCGAGGGAATCGGCAACGCCTTCTATTCAGCACGTGCAGCCATAGACATGGCAGCAGAAGCACATTTAGTCGGCGACTTTTCCGCCCGGACTCTGCATAGCTACGAAAGCCGTCTATGGAAGGTAATCAGCAGTGAACTACGACTCAGCACCCAACTACACGGGCTAGGTAATTGGGGAACTCTTATGAACATGGTCATTGGCAAAGCTTCGCGTAACAAAGAAGTCAGCGACCTGCTCTGCGGCATGATGGCCAATGCCGTACCGCGCACTCAGTTAATAAACCCACTTTTTTATCTCAAGCTACTTTTTGATTAAGTGCAGCTTAGTAGTTATCAACGGCTATCACCTTAAGCGGCGAACTAAAAATCAGCACCAAGCTGCACAGCCTAGGCTGCTGGCCCTTTCTGATGAACTTCGTCATTCGCAAAGCAGCTAACAATATAGAGGTCAGCGACCTAATCTGTGGCATGATCGCCAGCTCCGTACCGCGCAAAACCATGATCGACCCGCGTTTTTACCTGCGATTGCTCTTCCGTTAGTACGCCAAAAAGGGCAGCGGCCAATTGACACAACCCGTCGCTCGCCCTTTCTCCACCGCCGCAAAATATCCGTCCAACACCCCTTCCTGCAGCACGCACACCATCGCCGCCTCGCTCATCTCGTCCTTCACCGTCGCCCAAGCCGGATCGAGTGCGTGTTGGTCTGGTCACCATAACGCGGATAATAGGACGAATGCCCGAACAAAAAGGCGAAAGAATAATCCTCTTGTCGCCCTAAATCATGCCCGTAATTGAGCAACTACCCGCCGACCCCCTTGCGCTGGAAATCCGCCACTACCGCCACCGGCCCGCACCGTCTCACCCAGCAGTCGCAATCGCCACGTACTAAATATTATCCGTCATCACTCCTCCTTTTCTGCTTAACTCCCCCGTGGATGCACAAAAAAACGGCTGCAGATCCAACAAATCTGCAGCCGCAATGTTAGTAGCTCATCCGCGACCTATATCGTCGTCGCCAGAAAGCCCCCGTCGACGCAGATGTCGGTGCCGGTAACAAAGCTACTCGCCGCCTCCGAGGCGAGAAAGACCGCCGCGCCGACCAACTCCTCCGGCCGCCCGTAACGGTTCATCGGCGTGTGCGAAAGAATCTGGCCTCCGCGTTCGGTCGGACTGCCGTCTTCCTCGAATAGCAAACGGCGATTCTGCTCGGCGGGAAAAAAACCCGGTGTGATCGAGTTGACCCTGACGCCCTTTTGCGCCCATTCGCGCGCCAAAAACTGCGTCAGGCTGACCACCGCCGCCTTCGCCGCCGAATAGGCCACCACCCGCGAGACCGGCAAGTGCGCGGCGACCGAGGCGATATTGATTATACTGCCCTTGCCCGCAGTCACCATCGCCGGACCAAAGACCTGGCACGGCAGCAAGGCCCCCGCGCCCAAATTCAGATCAAAACAATCCTGCCAATCCGCCGTTTCAATACCTTCAAAACTCAGTTCGTCGTTCAAGGTCACTTGTGGCTGGTTTCCGCCTGCCGCATTGACCAACACCCCCACCGCCCCCAAACCCGCGCCCACCGCCGCCTGCGCTTCCGCCAGCGAGGTCTTATCCGTCGCGTCACAAGCGGCAAATAGCGCCTCACCTCCGGCCTGCTCAATCGCCGCAACCCGCTCCTTGCCCCGCTCTTGACTGCGCCCCAACACCGCCACCTTGGCCCCTGCTTCGGCCAAACCCTGCGCGATCGCTCCACCCAAAACCCCGGTCCCTCCGATCACCACCGCCACCTCACCGCTCAAATCGTATCTGCTCATTTCAATATCCCATCGCTTTAGATGCCAGTCCAATACAACCACCGAATACATTGCCCCACACGATCAGCCAACCCAAATGCTCGCGAATCACCTCCTCCATCATCTCCTTGACCCGTTCGGGCGTCAATTCCTGCAACTTGGTTTCCAATAACTCGTCCACCTGCTGCCTGAGCGCCCCCACCTCCAATTCCGGCTTGGCCACCTCCCCGGCCAACAACGGCGCGATCTCCGTGCCGACGCTGATTACAAATTGTTTAACTAGCGGTTTGACCGTCTGTATGCCCACCATCTTGATCATCATGCCTTGCGGCGAGGCGGCCAACTCCTCCAGCTTTTGATCGATAATTCCGTCCACCTGCTCCGACTCCAACATCGCCCCAACCTTCTCCCCCAACCCATCCCCCCCGGCGAATGCGTTCACGCGTTCAGCGAAAAAACGCGAGAGATATTCCTCGTCAAAGAAATACTCCATAATCGCATCTTTGACCGCCTGCCGTATCTCGCGAAACCGCGCCGGAATCACCCCCGACCCGTATAACAACGGCACCCGGTCAAACAACATCTTTACAGCCAACCAGTTCGTCACCCCCCCCGCAAAACCAAACAACCCCACCGCCAACACCCACCCGCCACCCGCCACTCCCTCCATCCGCGCAAACAACCCCACACCCAGCAATCCAAAAGAAATCAGATTGCTAATATTCCCCTTTTCAAAATACCCATTCGCCATAATCTCATCTCACATTAAAACGAAAGTGATCCACATAAAATATCAAACCGCGACAACTGGCCGTTCTATTCATCGCTCTATAAAAGAGGAAAGGCTTTAGACCTTCGCAGTTCGCCCGTCTACACCTAACGCGCCGTCTTCGTCTTCTGCTTATCCCCATGCCTTTCTATCCCCAACGCAATCAATCGATCAATTAGCTCTCCATAACCTATCCCGCTAGCCTCCCACAGCTTCGGATACATGCTAATCGGCGTAAACCCCGGCATCGTATTGATCTCGTTGATAAAAATAGCCTCGTCGCCTTCGCGCACAAAAAAGTCCACTCGCGACAAACCCCAAGCCTCCACCGCCTGAAACGCCTTGACCCCCATCGTGCGAATCGCCTCTTGCGTCTTGGGCGAAACGCGCGACGGAATGATCAGATCTGAATTGTCATCGATATACTTCGCCTCATAATCGTAAAAATCATTACCCGGCACAATCTCGCCGACCACTGAAGCCTCCGGCTCCTCATTACCCAAGATCGCCACCTCCACCTCGCGACAGCCGGCAGCCTCCGCCTCGACCATCACCTTATAATCGTATTGCGCCGCCTCGTCGATCGCCTGTTCCAGCTCTTCACGATTACTCGCTTTGCCCACCCCCACGCTCGATCCCAAACTCACAGGTTTCACAAACACCGGATATTCAAAACGCGCCTCCAACTCATCGCCCACCCCCGCTCGGTCTTTTTCCCAGCGACTGCGCCGCACCACCTGATAGTCGACCTGCGGCAGCCCTTCGGCCTTAAAAACCCGCCGCATTAACTCCTTGTCCATGCCCACCGCCGAGCCGACTACCCCGGCTCCGACATAAGCGACATTCGCCAATTCTAACAGACCCTGCATCGTGCCGTCTTCACCATAAGGCCCATGCAGCATCGGAAAAATAACATCAATCGCCTGGCCCGCCGCATCACCTTCTTGCGCCACCAATTCACGCGAGCCCAGATAGTCCAACGCCACCGGCAGCAGCCCCTCCTCCTCGACCTGCCCCGACGTCAACAACTCTTGCGTAACCCCAGCCGTCAGCCAACGCCCTTCCTTCGAGATACCGACCATCACCAACTCGTATTTGTCGCTATCGACCGCCGCCAGTATTGACCTCGCCGAACTCACTGAAACCTCGTGCTCGGCGGAGCGCCCACCGAAGAGCACGCCCACGCGTATCTTGTCGCCCATTTAGCGCTGTTCCTCCAATTGAAAACCCTGGGCCGCGAGCCGGCCGATCAGTTGTTCGGCGTGTTCGCGGCCGCGCGTTTCGAGAGTGAAAAATATTTCCGTGCTGTCCACCGGCCCGCCCGGCAGAGACCGTTCGTGGTAGACCTCAAGCACATTAGCCATTTCTTCGGCGATCGCTGCGGTCACCCGTTGTAGGCTACCCGGCTGGTCGGACACCTGCACTCTGAGGCGAATGCGCCGTCCATCCTTGACCAGTCCGTGCTCGATAATCCGCGCCAGTTTATTCACGTCGATATTGCCGCCACTAATGATCACCGCCACTTGCTTGCCCGCCAACTTCACCTTGCCTTTGAGTATCGCCGCCAGCGCCACGGCCCCGGCGCCTTCGGCTACGGTCTTCTCTATTTCTAACAACGTCAAAATCGCCCGCGCGATCTCCTCCTCCTCGACGCAGACCACCTCGTCGACATAGCGGCCATTAACGATAAAGGCATATCCCCTACTTGCTTGACCGCGATCCCATCGGCCAACGACGCCATTTGTCCGGCGGCGACGACTCGATTTTGCGCCAGCGAGAGCCGGGCCGAGGGAAATGCCGCCGCCTCGACACCGATAATTTCAATTTGGGGATTTTGTTCTTTCAGCGCTACCGCGATCCCCGAGACCAACCCGCCCCCACCGACCGGTACTACGACCGCGTCGAGCTTCGGTGCCTGTTGCAAAAGCTCAAGACCGATCGTGCCCTGCCCGGCGATTACCTCGGCATCATCAAAGGGATGCACAAAGGTCGCGCCCTGCTGCTGCTGAATTTCCACCGCCTTGTCGTACGCGTCCTGATAGGTCGCCCCCGACAGTACCACCTCGGCCCCGTGCCTACGCGTGTTAGCAACCTTGGTCAGCGGCGCGTTTTCGGGCATCGCGATCGTCGCAGATATGCGCAACCGTTGCGCCAAATAAGCCACGGCCTGGGCATGGTTACCCGCCGATGCGGTTACCACTCCCAGGGCCCGCTCTGCCGCATCCAATTGCAATACCTTATTGAACGCGCCCCGGTCTTTGAACGAGCCGGTCATCTGCAGGTTTTCCAACTTGAGATATAGCTGGGCACCGCTGATTTGGCTCAGGGTCTCAGAGTGGGCCAGTGGCGAGTAGTAGATATAGTCGTCGATACGCTCGCGGGCGGCTTTAATGTCTTTGAGGGTTGTTGATCGTGCAGGCAT
>Ga0233434_1000261_pt1 | contig 64631 bp, 66 predicted proteins | sample SI_122_August201_4_FD_182738 | JGI IMG/M metagenome (GOLD analysis project Ga0233434, IMG submission 182738) | Seawater microbial communities from Saanich Inlet, British Columbia, Canada - SI_122_August2016_120_MG | ecosystem: Environmental > Aquatic > Marine > Inlet | place: Canada: British...
TATTTATATCAAATTTAAAAAATCAACATCAGAAGAAAAATTTGAAAAAATTTCGAAGAAAATTGGTTTTGAGGCATTAAAAAAATATTCTCCATACGTAAGATATTCTGAGCATCCATATGTTGAGGCTAAAATCAAAGATACCAAAATCAATGTTGTACCATTTTATGATGTAAAATTAGGTGAATGGAAAAGTGCTGCAGATAGATCACCATTTCACACAAAATTCATGGAAAAATCACTTACACCAAAAATGAGAAATGAGGTTAGAGTTCTTAAAACATTTTTAAAATCAAATGGGATTTATGGTGCAGAAATTGCAAAACAAGGATTTAGTGGTTATGTTTCTGAAGTTTTGATTTTAACCTTTGAAAATTTTGAAAATACAATAAAATCAATTTCGCAAATTAAAGAAAATCAAATTATTGGAAAAACCACAAAGAATTTTGAAACATCAATAGTGATCATTGATCCTATTGATAGCAACAGAAATTTAGCTGCTGCAATTTCAGATGAAAATATAGGAAAATTTGTTCTTATTTCTAGAGCCTTTAAAGAAAAACCTAGATTAACGTTATTTCAAAGTAAAAAATCTAGAATATCAAAAAAACATTGGGATAACTTACTAGTGATAAAATTTGATTTCAAACATAGAAGTCCTGATATAATATGGGGGCAAATTAAGAGAGCAACTACATCGTTATCTACACAACTAGAGCTAGGCGGATTTAGTGTATTGAGAAGTAAAGCTTACACTGATCAGATAAAAGAAGCATATCTCTTATTTTTCTTAGAATCTACAAAGATTTCTGATACATACTCAAAGAATGGACCAGATTTTTTCAGGGAGAGTAGTTCAAAAAGTTTCATTTCTAAAAATCTAAAAAACACTGAATTGATGTGGATTGGAACTAGTGGAAAAATAATTTCACTTGAAAAAAGAAAACATGCTGATGTTACAAAATTTATGACAGAATTTTTGAAAAAAAATCTTCAAACAGGCGTGCCAAAAGGTCTTCTTGGAGATTTCAAGCGAGGATTTAGAGTTTCTATAGGAAATAAGGGTTTGAGTAAATCAATTAAAGAGGAAGCAGGTGAGTTGATTTCAACAGATGGTACACTCCTTTATTTCAATTAAGAAATTTGCTGATGAGCCATATTCTCAAATCCTTGGATATCCAAAAGCTACTAGTCGTCAAATAAAATCAAGAATTAATGAATTAGAAAAATTAAAAATCAAATCAATTTCATTAACAGGTCCAACAACTCTTGGAAAATTGGCAATTTTGGGTAAAGGGTATGTTGGAGTAGTTGTTCTTGCAAAAAAAAATAACAAACAAGTTGCATTAAAAATCAGAAGGACTGATTCGCAAAGAAAAAATATGAAAAATGAATCAGTCTTGCTAAAACTAGTAAATTCTGTAAATGTTGGACCAAAAATGTTTGATGTTAGTAAAAATTTTCTAGTAATGGAATATCTTGATGGTGAAAAAATTAGTGATTGGATAAATTCACTCAAAGGAGTAGGTAGTACAAAAAAATTAAAATCTACTGTTAAAAAAATTCTTGAGGATTGTTATAGATTAGATAGATTAGATTTTGATCATGGTGAATTAAGTAATGTATCAAAACATGTGATCGTAGGAAAAACAAAATCCACACTAATAGATTTTGAGAGTTCTAGTACAAATAGAAGACCATCAAATGTTACATCAATTACACAGGCATTTTTTATTGGTTCAAGGATTGCAAGAAAAACTCAAAAAATGTATAAAAATTCACCTAAAGAAAAAATTATTGAGGCATTAAAACAATACAAACAAGAAAAAACACAAGAGAATTTTGAAAAATTATTAAAGATTCTAAAATTATAATGGGACCGGCAGGATTTGAACCTGCGACCACTAGTCCCCCAGACTAGTATCATACCAAGCTAGACGACGATCCCTTGCTTCACAGGCACAAAATGAAATTATTAAATCGTCGTATTGATTAACAAATTTATGAAAATTTGTAGTATCTGTAACAAAATTTCTGGTACTGGAGAAAACCATCTTGATTGTGTTCAAAAAAGAAGTAATGAGTTAGAAGATGGAGAATTTAAAAATAATATTTCTGAGAAACTAAATCTTTCAAAAGATAATCAAGAGTTAGGAGTTGAAGTAAGAGCAATTTTAGAACATCTTACAAAAGAAAAAGATTCAGATGATTAATTTCTAAATTATCGTTCTTGAGTTGTTGGTCTAATTAGAATCTCATTTACATTAACATAATCTGGTGAATCAACTGCATACAAAATTGCATTTGCTATGTCTTCTGCTTGTAATGCTTTCATCTTTTTTGTATTCTCAACAAATCCTTTCAATGATTCATCTGTAATGGTATCATTGAGTTCAGTGGCTACAACACCGGGTTCAATACTAGTTACTCGAATATTTGAGCGAACACTGAATTCTTGTCGTAATCCTTCACTAAATGCTGCAACTGCATGTTTTGTTGCACAATAAACACTACCAGCAGGAAAAACAATTCTTCCAGCTACTGATGAGAGATTTACAATGTGACCAGATTTTTTCTCTTTCATGTGAGTAATGACGGCTCCAGTAGAATACAAAACTCCCTTAATATTTACATCAACCATTCTATCCCATTCATCTACTTTGAGACTTTTGAAGAAACTCAAGGGCATCAAACCTGCATTATTTACTAAAATATCAATAGAATTCCATTTCTCCAAAACTGCCTTTGCAAAATTATCACATTCTTCTCGTTGTGTTACATCTAATTTTTGATAAAACACTTCTCCACCATTATCAGTGATTTGTTTTGCAAGAGATTCTAATTTGTCTACTCGTCTTGCACCAATAGCAACTTTAGCTCCTGCTTTTGATAGTGATAAAGCAGTTGCAAATCCTATACCACTGCTTGCTCCAGTAATTATTGCAACTTTACCTTTAATCATTTAATCGCATTAAATTTTATCATCGTAAAAACGTTTAGACTAAATCATTTTTGAAAAATATCATCTTTATAAAATGAAAACAATTAATCAAATTATGGAATCAGAAACATGTGCATATTGTGGTAATTTAACAGATATGCCTTTTCATTGTAATTATTGTAAAGATCCATTTTGTGCAGAACACAGACTACCAGAAGAACATAGGTGTGTAAAACTAACTCAAATTAGAGCAAAAAGATTTGGTGAGAAAAAAGTCATACGAGATGGTGGAAGAAGTAAACCAAATATTTTCAAACGAATTTTTAGTAGGTTTAAAGATTAGTAAGGACTTTTGTCAGGAGAAATTTTTGCACGTCTTCCTTGATAAATTAATGCAATAGCAAGTGCAAACATGACCATTGCAGTTAACGGGAAATTTTGAGGAGCAGGTAAAATAAACCAATAATAAACTCCAAAACCTACTGACACAGCTGCTTGAACCCACAATTTTATCCATTTTGGAGATTTAATTAGTCTGCTTATAGCTTCAACAACAAAAATACCAATTACCGGATAAATTGTATAAAATAGAAAATCAATTACATCAACGCCTGTATGAGACATATAATATGGAAATAATAGGTGTAATTTCTATCTAATCTTCCCAACGAACCTTAGTTGCAATTTTTTTGGCAATTAATGCTTGAGCATTTTCATATGGAATGGTAGCAATATCTTCAGTTTTGAATGGACCATATTTTTCAAGGTCAGCTCCTACAATTTCATCTACTTCATTAAGAAATCTAATGGCAATTTTTTTTGTTTTGTGGTTTTGAGCTAATGATTCTAAAAATTTTGATTTTCCATTAATTGTTGCAGAAAGAATCATCTCTGCTCTTTCTTGTTGTTCTTCTTGTGAATCTAAAATGAATTTTTCTTCATCTAAAAGATACCCAATCTCAAAATCAGGCGATTTAGAAATTTTGTCTAGTCTAATGTGTATCAATAATGATGCTAGTTCAGTTGCCATTTCTATCAGAGTATCTTTAATTTTATTTTCAACACCATCAAATTCTTGTTTTCTTAAATTTCCTATAAAATCAGAAAGATTTCTGTAAAAGTTTTGATCAATTTCCAATAGAGAAGTATCTTCAGTTTCTCGTAAAACTGTATGATGTAAGGAATTGATATCAATCTGATTTGATTCGGACATTTCTTACCTAATCCTTAAATGCTGGATGTATTTGTGTTTGATTGAAGAACAAAAATTGCCCTATAAAGTAAGTCATGGTAAAGCAGTCCCAGTAACATATTCGTCGGATGAAGTTTTCGCAAGAATTCAGCACGAAGGTATTCAATTTATCGATCTTCAATTTACAGGCCTTACAGGTCATTTTCATCATACTACGATTTCAGCTGATACATTTACACCAGAACAAATGAGAGATGGATTACCTAAATTAGATGGTTCGTCAATTATTGGATTTGCTAGTATTGATGATTCAGATCTGCTTTTAAAACCAGACCCAAATACATTTGCAATAATTCCTTGGTTAACAGAAAATAAAACAGCTAGACTTCTTTGTGATGTCTATTGGGGAGAAAACAGGGGAAGATTATCAAGAGATCCTAGAGGTATTTCTCAAAAAGCTGAAGAATATATCAAAACTCAAGGATTTGATTTTAGTACATGGGGTCCAGAAGTAGAGTTCTTTGTTTTTGATAAAGTTCATTGGGATGTTTTAACACCATACAAAGGACAGTCTTATTCAATTGAATCAAAGGAAGCTCCGTGGAGTCAATCAGGAGATGGATATCCAATGGGATTGCAAGAAGGGTACTACCCAAGTACACCAGCAGATACTCTTACACCATATAGAAATGAATGTGTGAATATTCTCAATAAGAATTTTGGAATTTTATGTGATAATCATCATCACGAAGTTGCAACTGCTGGACAATGTGAAATTGATATCAAGTATGATCAAATGACAAATGCCGCAGACGCTGCACAGTCCTACAAGTTTGTTATTAGAAATGTTGCACAAAAATATGGAAAAGTTGCAACAATGATGCCAAAACCTATTGCAATGGATTCAGGTTCTGGAATGCACGTTAACGTTAGTTTATGGAAAGGAAAAGATAATGCGTTTTATGATCCAGATGATGAAATTGAGTTAAGTCAAGTTGGACGATATTTCTGTGGCGGTATAATTAACCATGCAAAAGCACTATCTGCAATTTGTAATCCAACAACTAATTCATATCATAGATTAGTACCAGGATACGAGGCTCCAGCATACATTGCATGGAGTTCAGGAAATCGTTCAGCAATTGTAAGAGTTCCAAAACACCTAACAGGAAAACGATATGCGCATCTGAAAAGATTAGAATTTAGAGCACCAGATCCTTCATCAAATCCATATCTTGTGTTTGCTGCAGTAACTGCAGCAGGTCTTGATGGACTAAAGAAAAAGATGGATCCTGGAGACCAAGTACGTGAGGATATATTCAAAATGACAAAATCTGAGAGAGCCAAAAAAGGAATTGGTGTTCTTCCAAAAAGTCTTGGTGAAGCATTAGATGAATTGGAGAGTGATAGAAAGTTCCTTAATCCAATTTATACAAATGATGTAATTGATAAGATTATTGAGTTAGAAAGAAGAGATCAGCGTGAAATTGCTATTAGACCACATCCACATGAATTTTATTTGTATTTTGACGTCTAAACTCTTCCAGTAAGCTGAAAGATATAGTATAATGAAATTGCAATCAAAGTAAATCCTCCTCCAAGAAACATTCCTTTTTTATTCTCAGATGTAGTTGCTTTGTATAGTAAAACCCCACCAGCAAGACCTACAAACAATATCAACACCCCAATAATCACAATACCAAAACTTGTATCAGTAATTAGTGGATGGAAGAATCCTGCAAGTAATGCAAAAAAGGCAACTAAGTAAATGTATTTGAAACCAGTTAGTAATTTGGATGTCGTTTTATTCAATATTGTTCGTAAATATAGTAATGAAATAAACTTTTGAAAAAATTTCTAAAATAATTTTACATCATTCCGCCCATGTCAGGCATTCCACCCATTCCAGGCATTCCACCCATTCCAGGCATTCCACCCATTCCAGGCATTCCTCCTTCTCCACCACCAGGTGGACCACCTGCAGATTTTTGGGTGGCAATTATATCATCGATTCTAAGAATCATACATGCAGCTTCAGCAGCTGCAGAAACAATTTGAAGTTTAACTGCAAGTGGTTCAATAATATCACTTGATTTCATATTTGCAATCTTACCTTTCATTACATCAATTCCAGTCCATTTTTCTCCTTTTTGTTGTTTTGAGCGAAGAAGTGTAAGTGTGTCAATTGGATCCATTCCAGCATTTTCAGCAAGTGCTAATGGAATTGATTCTAAAGCATCGGCAAATTTTTCTGCAGCTAGTTGTTCTCTTCCTTCTAAAGATTTTGCCCAACTTCTAAGTTTTGTTGCAGCATATGTTTCAGGAGCACCACCACCTGCAACAATTTCAGGTTTTTCAATTACATCTTTTACAACCATAAGTGAATCATGAACAGAACGCTCAACTTCATCTACTACTCTTTGTGAGCCTGCACGAAGAAGTAATGTAACAGCCTTTGGATGTTTACATCCTTCTACAAATACCCATTTGTCTTCTTCAATTTTTCTTTCTTCAACAGTTTCGGCACTACCAAGATCTTTTTCAAAAAGATCATCCAAGTTTGTAATTATTCTAGCACCAGTTGCTTTTGCAAGTTTTGTAAGATCACTTTCTTTAATTCTTCTAACTGCAATGATTCCAGCTTTTGCCAAATAGTGTTGTGCCATATCATCAAGTCCTTTTTGACACAAAACCACATTTGCACCAGAACCAATAACTTTGTCAACCATTGTCTTTAACATTCTATTTTCTTCATCTAGAAATGATTTTAGTTGTTGAGGATTTGAAATGTTAATTTTAGCATCAGTTTCAGTCTTGCTGATTTCTAGTGCAGTGTTAATTAGAGCAATTTTAGCATCAGTAATTTTTTTAGGCATACCTCCATGAACAATCTCTTTGTCAAGAACAATTCCTTGTATAATCATAGAATCTTTGATAGAGCCTCCTGCTTTCTTTTCTACTTTAATATCATCAATATCAACATCATAATTTTCATCATTTTTTTCTGCAACAGCAAGTACTGATTTTACAACAATTTCTGCAAGTTGATCAGAATCTTTTCTGACAAGTTTTGTTTGCATTGAAGTTTTTGCAATTTTGGTAAGAATATTTTTATCATTTGCAGAGATTTTGTCTGCGATACTTTCAAGGAATTGTTTTGCCTTTTTTCCGGCTTTTCGATAACCATCAACAATAATTGTTGGGTGCACATCTTGATCAATTAATGATTCAGCATGTTCGAGTAAAGAACCTGCCAAGACAACAACAGATGTTGTTCCATCTCCAACTTCATTATCTGTGGTTTTAGAAATTTCAACAAGCATTTTTGCTGCTGGATGTTGAACATCAATTTCTTTTAAGATGGTTGCACCATCATTTGTAATAGTTACATCACCTAACGAATCAACTAGCATTTTATCCATGCCTCGTGGACCTAGGCTGGTATGAACAATTTCTGCTATAATTTTAGATGCAGCAATATTATTTTTTTGTGCATCGCGCCCCTTAGTTTCTGAACCGCCTTCTTTTAGAAGAACAACCGGCATATTTCCTTTTGAAGTAGCTTGCATACCCATAAATGCAAAAACCCCGGATTCCCCTTTTATACCTTCCAGATCAAGAATTGAAAAATCGGGTAAAGTATCGGTGTTTTTAAATTGGGAAAATCTAATTGCAAAATATGGTCAAGTCACAAAATAAGGAATCTTATGATAAAATTTTTACAAAGTTAAAAGAGCATCACAAATGGTTTGAAAATTCAATTCCATTAATTGCAAGTGAAAATGTTCCTAGCCCAGCTGTTCGTGAAGCAATTATTTCTGATTTTGGAAATAGATACGCTGAAGGATGGCCTGGAGAAAGAGTGTATGCAGGATGTGTCTACATTGATGATGTAGAGTTTGAATGTATGAAATTAGCTAAAAAATTATACAAAGCAAAATTTGCAGATGTACGACCAATTTCAGGAGTTGTTGCAAACTTGGCAGTATATTCTGCCTTTACAAATCCAGGTGATATTATGTTAGCACCTTCTATTCCTGCAGGTGGGCATATTTCTCATGGTAAAAAAGAACATTCTGGAACTGCTGGTTTAGTTCATGGATTAGAAATTGAGTTTTATCCATTTGATGCTCAAGAAATGACAATTGATGTAGATAAAACAAAACAAAAAGTAAAAGATCTAAAAAAAGATAATCGTCTTCCAAAAATGGCAATGTTTGGTGGTTCGTTGTTCTTGTTTCCACATCCTGTCAAAGAATTGTCAGATTTTCTAAAAAGTTATGATATGCACATTAATTATGATGCAGCTCATGTTGCAGGATTAATTGCAGGTGGAAAATTCCAAGATCCTTTACGTGAGGGTGCAGATACAATGACTATGAGTACTCACAAGACTTTGTTTGGACCACAAGGAGGACTTGTTTTAGGTTCTAAAGAACATGAAGAGGTAATCAAAAAAGCTACTTTCCCAGGTCTTACAAGTAGTCATCATATTCATCATATGGCTGGAAAAGCAGTTGCGTTTGCAGAAGCTTTAGAATTTGGAAAAGATTACGCTATTCAAGTTATAAAAAATGCAAAATTGTTAGCTGATGCTTTGAGTGATGCAGGATTCAAAGTGCTAGGTGAAAGTAGAGGATTTACACAATCACATCAGATTGCAGTCAATGTTTTAGATTATTCTGATGGTGGAAAAGTAGAAGCAAATTTGGAAAAAGCTAACATCATTGTAAATAGACAGCTTATTCCAGGTGATATCAAGGCTGGAAGAAATTATTTCCATCCAGGAGGAATTAGATTAGGAGTTTCTGAGATTACACGGCTTGGGATGAAGAAAACTGAAATGCAAGAGATCGCATCTTTCATAAAACAAGTTATTATTGAGAAAAAGGATCCAAAGAAGATACTTTCTAAAGTTAAGATCTTAAGAAAGGATTATCAAAAAGTAAAATTCTGTTTTGATAACAAATTAGGTGCCTACGAATACGTTAAACTCAGATAATCTTTAGGAATAATCAGTAAGAAGTTGTTGATCTCCTTTACTCTTACCAAATACTAATTCTATCTCATCTGAGAGAGCATGAATTCGTCCTTTTTGATATTCACCAACATCATATTTCTCAACAAGTCTTTTTGCAAGTTTTAGATATTTTTCTACAGAACCTCTAGTAATTGTAGCAATTAGTTTGTGAGAACAGGTACATGTTTGAATAAGAGGCATTCGACGATATGATTTTCCGCAAGCAGTACACCTAAAGCTTTGTCTAGCATAGGCCCTAAGATTTCCCATCAAGTCTGGTACAAGGTGTGTAGAAATAACATTTGAAACAATTTCTGAAGTGTTTACTGCATCAATTAATTCAGCATTTTTGACTTGCATATCAAATTTGTCAAGCATAGAACCAAGTGTAGAATATGCACTACGGGATTTTGAAGCAGTTAAAGATGAAGTTGAATGTGTAAAGAAATAATCATAGAATTGTCTTTCAGTGTCTATTCGTGATTCGACAATTTCCACTGATTTTACATCTGAAGCTTTAACCTGTTGAAGAGTAGATTCAAAAAATTCTAAAGGAAGTAATTTTGTGACTTCAAGGTTATGTGCCTGTGGTTGAGATTCATGTGGTAATACTAGTGGTTGAACAAGTAATGGTGCATCCATTAATCCACCAATTCTATCTGAAAGAAATTGTCTTGAGAAATTAAGTAAACTATCCATTAGAAGCATGATAGAGTCTGCATCCCCATCTGCATCTCTTCTTTTTGCAGAATGCCAATTTGGGGTTGCAAAACAAACATGAGTTTCAGTATATCCAATAATTCGTCCTACAATTCCAACAGAGGTATGTGGAGCTAAACCAATTACCAAATGACCAAGAAGATCTTCAATATTCTTTACATTATAAAATGAAGATTTACCATAAAATTTCTCTAATAAAATGTCAATGTATTTACAAGTTGAAACAAGATATTTCCCACTTTCATAAGGAATAATCACATCCTGCATACGAAGTTCAATAATTTGATTTAGATTTTCAAGTGGTTTTCCATCAATATCATGAGAATAACCTAATTTCTTTAGTTTCTCTATTGATGTATCTATCCAAGATGGTTTGAATTGGGTTAATGGAGAATTTGTTGCATCAAATCTAACAGTTCCATCTTTGAAAACTGTTAGGCCAAAGTTTTGACGTACAAGTCCCTTTTCAAGAGGTTCTGCAATTTTATCTTGGCTGATTAACTCTTTTACGCCCTTGAATGGTTCTTTGGCACGTATTCCCATCTTTTCTTGAGCCGAAAGTAGTTTTGTCTTTAATGGGAATTTCCTTTCTGAATATGATGGTGCTTTACGCTTACATTTTTCACAGAATGGTTCATTGAGTGTATCTCTACAGTGAAAACATCTGTAAGTGATTATGGTTTTTGAGCCACATTTTAAGCACTTTATTCCAATGGAGGGTTCATCACATTGATTGCAATGTCTGTTGAATATTTTAGCAAAGAAATTTTCATTTCTTGATGCTTTAAGAAGATCTCTGGTTGGGCCTCCTTTTTCACCAACAGGGAATAGTACGTGTGTTGGAGGTTTCATTTGTCTAGGAGCAGCTTTTTCAGGTCTTCCAATCCTAACTCCAATTGATGTTGAGAATTTATTTCTAATTTGAATTCCAGATGTCTCTGATAGAATTTTTGGAACTGATAAATTACTAATTATTGGTTTTTTCCTAAATAATAAATTAAAGAAAATTTTTGCTTCTTGATTTTCCAAAATTATAGTTTCATTTTTGATTTTGTGAGGAGTTCCTAATTTTTCAAGAATTTTTTTAATTTCAATAGAATATTCGATAGATGTTTCATTGACTTTTTTTGGTTCTAAAAGTTGAGTGAGTTCTTGAGAGGAAATCATATCCCAAAAATATAGATATCGTGGATGAAATGGAATTTGAAAATCAAGTGAGATTTTTAATGCTTCATCAATTGTTGGTATTTTTTTTAAAAATTGATTTAGATGTTGATCATTAGGCTCATATTTTTGGATTTTTTGTTTTAATTCTTCAATCCAAAATTCTTCAACATATCCAGACGGTATAAGTTGTGCATTGTTTTCAAGAAAGTCTCCAAACGTGATTAAAATATCTCCTAGATGAAGTATTTTTTCAATTTCATTTTTAATTTCTAATCCATGTTTTACATCTCTAATTTTTACAACATTACCATTATTCAGACGGACTGTTGGAGTGTCAATTGAATCAACAAAAGCTACTGTTGCTCCTTTCCCTGGAAGGTCAATTTTGATTTGGGTCCCTACTACTATTGTATGATCTAGGATTTCAGCAATAACAGGATGAATACCAACTGCTGCAAAGCCGGTATTACATGCTCTTCCATATCTTAATCGAAATCCACCTAATTTGTTAGGCATGGATAGTACTGATCTACCGGTAATTACCTCACGCATCCTTTTAGCTGCAGCATCTTCTTGATTATCGCCTGTTTGGACTGCTCCTTTTAGATCATTAAGCCATTCCCAACCATCCAAATTATACAATTCAATCCTTTTGAGAAGTTTTTTGGATCTTCCAATCAACCCATCATTTAAGACACGTAAAGCACCTCCTCTAACTCTGTTTGTTTTGATACGAGTCATTCCTTTGTGATTTACCACCTCATATGGATCAGTATCCACACCATCAAGTTCTACAGGAAGATGAGAGATAACATGTTCAATATCTTCATCTAAAATATGAAATTGAAAACTACTGGCTTCTCTTTCATAGATTCGTAATTCTTCAATAAATCTACCAGTTTCATCATCAAAAGAATTTGCTTGGAATTTTTCTAATCCAACTGCTTTTCGGACATGATCTGCAATTAGCATAGTTACTGCAGATTCTGTCCCACCTGCAGAACGCATTGGTCCTGCAATTGAGATTGAGAGATATTCAGTCCCATCTTTGTTTTTCTTTATCTTTACTTCACTAATCCCTTGTAGTGGGGCAATTGTAACTCCTTCAGTTACTATTGCTAATCCTACACGAACTGCAAGATCTAGTTTGTCCTCTAATGAGGCATCTGGAAGAGCATATTTCCCTAAAGCAATCTCTTTTGAAAGTAGTAATGCAGATAGTTCTTTTCCATGAATTTTTAATAATTCTCTTAATGGATCAGCAATGTCAATATCGTGCATTTTTGCAACTCTGTCTGCTAAATCAAATGCAATTTTAGGCTCAATTATGCCTGAAGAGTCAAACAGGGATGCTTTTGCAGCTGCAGCATTCTCAAAAATTGTAGTAGTATCAGTTGAGAGATTTGAATAATAGTTTAGATAGTAATCAGGCATTTTTATGTCCTTAATACGAGAAATTGCGTCGTTTTCAGACATAATACAATACTATTACTTGCTTCTTTGAATTGCTTTTGCTATTTCTTGTAGTTTTTTGATACTTCCTCCTTTTTCAAGGAATGTACCAATTACCAAGGCATCAGCTCCTGCTTTGACTAAACTTTGAGCAGTTTTGACGTCTTTAATGCCTCCTCCTACTATCAAAAATCCATTAAATGTACGTCTAACAGTTTGAATCATCTCAGGAGTTACATTTGATTTTGCACCAGATCCTGCTTCAAGATATACAAATCTCATTCCAAGAAATTGAGCTGCAAGAGCATATGCTGCAGCAATTTTTGGTTTTTCAAATGGAATTCCACGTGCAGCACCAACAAACCAAGCAGATGTCCCTTCACCAATCACAAGATAAGCTGTTGGGAGAGGTTCTAATCCAAATTTAAGGACACTTGGGGCACCTAATGCTTGTGCCTGTGTGATAAAATATGGGTTTTCTGAGTTCATTAAGGAGCTAAATAGAATGGCATCTGCATCAGGAACAACTCCTGTAACGTTTCCTGGAAATAAAATAATTGGAATTTTGATGCCTTTTTTGATGCCTTTTACCACTTGAGCCATCTCAATCTGATCAGTTGCAGAAGAGCCTCCAACTAATATCGCCGAAGCCCCAATCTTTTCAACATCTTTAGCAAGTTTGCTTGATGCCTCTAAGTTTGATACTTCAGAATCAATTAATACAAACAATAACGCATTTTTCTTTTTTAATTCTGATTTTAGGAATGATTCAACTTTATTTCCAGCCATAAAGGGGGTCTGTAGATGACTCTTTAAAGTTTAATTGGAATGTCTGTATACAGATCTGTATAGCTATGGCAGTGTCTGATGAATCTAATTTTAACAATATTATCGCTAAAATCATCAAAAAATCACTGTTTACAGAACGACAAATTGAAATTATTTTAAATCAAAAGGATATTCAAGAATCAAAGTTTTCCATAACAAAAGGTGCGTATTATAGGCAAGTTGGGCAATCTAGAGAGAAATTAATTGGATTATACTACTCAATCATCCTTTTACGTGGTTTAGGCATACTTTTGCCTGATGATATAGATGTGATATCTAAACTTTCAGAGCAGGTTAGTGTGATAAATGATAGTGATATCTTCCCAGAAAGAGAAGAAGAAGTGATAGGTGTGATAGATAGGCTTGTTCGTCAGGCATGTAGTATGTGATGGTTGTGATTATGTTGTTTGAATCAAAGATGGTGAGTTTGTGATTAATGGTGTGAGTTTGTTAATCTAAAGTGTGAAAAAATATTGTTCAATCACAATAAATCACAAACCAGGCATAAAATATGTGATGTTAATAGAAATTCCTGATCCTGAAGTGATTTTAGGTGTGATTATAGCATTTTTGGTAGGTTTGGCAGGATTATATGGCTACTATAAGATTAGACCGTTCATCAAATCTAAGAATGAAATGAATGATGTATCACAATCAGAGCGTTTAGAATATTATGAAAGGCAGTTAATTGATATGAAAATACGCCTAGATGCTATAGAAATACAAGGTATTGAACAAAAAGTAGATGATCCTAATTTGGAGTTAAAGGAATTTTTAGAGAAATTAGCAAAGAATGAAGTCCAAGAAAAGCAATCAGTTGAAGAGATTGGCAAGCCTGAAGTTGTGCTTGAAAAACCAATTTCTACGCCTGAAGTTGCTAGTATTGACTATTCTAATCCAACAAATCACGTGTTGCATCTAATCACAAACAAAGCTATGACATCACGTGACATACAAATCACATTAAAGAAGAGTAGAGAGCATACTTCTAGATTAATGAAGAAGTTGTTTGAAGAGGGATTTGTTCAAAGAAACACAGAATCTAAACCATATACTTATTCAATTACTGAAAAAGGAATTTTAAAGGTTGAAGATGTTAATACCAATCCAATAGTAGTTTGAGTTTTTTTGAAGTGTATTTGTTGTTTTTTGGTAGGGTTTTGTTAAGAAATAGTCATATTTTATTATTAATTATAAATTAATTATAATATTAAATTATATATATTATTAAATTATAATTATTATATGTCAGTACAAGAAAATGAAGTTTTAGTAAAGATTACCTCAGCTGGAACAATTTCAATTCCAAAACAGTTTAGAAAGTTTATGGACGTTCAAAAAGGAGAATATGTGAAGTTGATTCTCGGAAAGGACCGACTTATAGTAAGAAAAATCATTATTTCTTGATTAGTTATTGTTGTTTTTGGGGTATTTTGATAGTTTGATAAGTCCATTCTCTACCAGTTCTAATTCTATTTACCCTACCTTTTGAAGAGAATCTTGACAGATAAGTAGAGATTATGCTAAGTTTCACAGGCTCATTATATTCATCTTCATATTTTTCAAGAATGTTTGTAGAGGTAAACTTACCCATTGGGAAGAATTTGTCTACAATATGCCAAATTTTAGAGCCTATAGAATCCATGTTTGTTGGCTCTTGTTCTTCTTCAATATTCATCAAATCCATCATTTCAAATATTTTGAGAACTTTGTCTCTGGTAACATTACCTTCTAATTTGATGTCATAACGTGCACCATCAACATCCTCCATATCAATTCGAATTCGTTTTTTAGCCATCTTTGAGATCTAAAGGATCAGAGATTAACAGTTCAACTGATCCGAGAATGTTTGTTAACTAGTTAGTTTGTTAAGATTGACTGCCTAGCCCACGCCTAACTTGTTTTTTGTTATTAACAGTTAATTTTCAATTAGCCCCCTAAATTAGAGATTTTAACGCCTGGAATGGAAATAAAGGGGTAGTATTGGGATATTCACACTGTTAACATTCATCTTAACGCCTGGAATGGAAATAAAGGGGGTAAAATGGGCTTTTCTAGGTTTTTCTTAACATTAATTTAACAAAAATGTTAACTCATTCCTAATTTAGGACTCAACCCACACACCAATATTTCCACTCTATCTTTTTCTTTAATTTTTTTTTAAAAAAATCTAAAACTAACTAAAAATAATTAATTACAAACTAAACTACTATTACTATTCTATTCTATACTCTCTTAATTCAGATATGGTTGTGTTATTGTTGAGAGGAAATAAAGGTGTGTGAGTATGTCTGATCCAATAGATGATTTACTAAATGCAGCAGAAGCAGGAAAGTCAATAATAAAAAATCGTGATATTCTTCACTTTACATACATTCCAGATATTATCTTTCATAGGAAATCTGAACAAGAACAAGTTACCCAATCTCTATTACCAATTCTAAAAAAATCAAGACCATCAAATCTTCTTGTATATGGAAAACCTGGAACAGGTAAAACACTTGTAGTAAAAAAAGTACTTTCTAAAATTCAAGAAAGAGTAGAAAAATCAAATTTCCCAATTAAACTAGTTTATTCAAACTCAAAAGAACAGACCACATTATACGGATTATTAGTCAATCTGGGCAGGCAATTAGGCCTAAATGAGAAGGAATTACCCTCAAATGGGCTGGCAATTAGTGTAGTCTTTGAAAGATTACTTAACAAAATTGATGAGGGAAAACTTAACGCAATTTTTGTAATTGATGAAATTGATTATCTAGCCCAACTAGTAGCAAAAACAGGAAAGGATATTCTCTATCAACTTACCAGAGCAAATGAACGTCTAACCCAAGGTTCTCTGACTTTGGTGGGAATTTCAAATGATTTAACATTCAAAGAAAGACTCGACCCTAGGGTAATTAGCAGTCTGGGAGAAGAGGAAGTTGTCTTTACCAACTATAATGTTGAACAAATTAAAAAAATTCTTGAAGAAAGAATCAACGAATCATTTCTTGAAAATTCTGTAGAGGAGCCAGCCCTAAATCTCATTGCTGCGCTTGCTGGGGGAGAACATGGTGACGCTCGTAGGGCCATTGATTTACTTCGGGTAGCAGGAGAACTTGCTGAACGACAACAATCAGACAAAGTCACAATTGAAAATGTTAGAAATGCTTCTCAAAAAATGGAAGAAAACAAAGAGGAAAAATCTCTCAAATCATTCCCACTTCACGAAAAACTAATCCTTATCGCGATAATGAAGGCAAATGGCTCCTCTACTGGGGAGATTTATTCTTCTTACAAAAATCTCTGTAAGGTAGTTGGTAAAGATGAGCTTACCCAAAGAAGGATTACACAAATGTTAAGCGAGATTGAATTATCTGGATTAATCTCTGGAAGGCTAATCCACCAAGGAATTCATGGTAGGACAAAAAAATACAAACTCACAATCTCATCTGAAATGATAAAAAAGACCTTCAAAGACGATTTAACTTTGCAAGATATTATCTAAATTTGAATTATAATTTTCATGGAATACTTGAAATGTTTTCAAATTTACCATGAGTGCAATTCCAGGATTTGGGGTCATTCCAACACTAGCTTGAAAAGGAGTTTGTTTTTGCCATGAGCCAGAGTTCACCAACAAAATTCCCTTATACATGTCTAATTGAGCCTTATGAACATGACCTACATGGAAAATATCTGGAATATCTTCAATTACTAAAAGATCTTCCATCTCAGGTGCTATTGGTGTTTGACTGCCATAAATTGGACTTAGATGTCTTGCTTTGAGCAGATGTTTCATTACATTTGTTGGCTCATCATATTTCATACCTGGTGTGGTCTTTACAATATCATCAATACTTTGACCGTGAAACATCAATACCTTAACACCATTCAATGATACCATAGCTGGATTTCCAACCATTACCACATTCTCTCTTTCCCATAAACCTGAATTGTATTTTTTTGGTATTGCAGGTTGTGGTAAGGCCCTTCTTCCTGGATCGTGATTTCCAGGCATTATTATGATCTGCATATTTTTAGGAATTTTTTCAATTAAACTCTCAACTTTTTTGAGTTGTTCTTCAATTGTCTGACAAACCAATTCCTTGTTTTGATTTGGGTATATTCCAACCCCATCTACTATATCCCCCCCGATTAGAATAAAACGAATTTTTCTTGCAGTTGGATCAGGACTTGACAACCAGGAAACAAAATCAGAGAACTCCTCTTCCATGAAATACTTACTTCCAATATGCAAATCTGAAAGAAATACTGCATAGGCTTCAGTCTCTGATTTATTGATGGCCTGATCTGGAATGTCAGGCAGTATCAAATCCTTGATAATAAACCCAGAATTTTTCCCTTGACTTATTCTTGCCATTACAAATTGATCAGATAGAAGAGTATCTGCAGTTTTTTGTAAATCATTATCAAAAATAATACCCTCAAATGAGCCTGACGGATCCTCTAGAATTAATTTTGTAACATTACGCTCAGAATTTTTTATGGTAACAAGACCACACACATACATATCATCTTCAGATTTTGCAGTCTTAATTGATGCTAAAGACTTGAGCATTCTTGATTCTGGTCTATCTGAAATCACTCGTTTGAGCTTGTTAAAACGACTAGAAAATAATGCATTATACCCTTTTACCCCCTCACCTGTTGCTATTTTACTAGTAGGATCAGATAAGACCTTGATTTCATTTTGTATTCCAAAATCTTCTTTTATTCCAAGATATGTCTCTAAATCATCTTGATTAATCTGAAATAATTTTTGTTTGGTCTTTTCTCTAACTATCTCTTTTATGATCTTCTCTAATTTTCTAACATCTACATTTTCTAATATTTTAAACGCATCTGGATGAATTTGAAATCCTTTGTTTAATGCATAGTTTAATGCAAAGGTTACCTCCTTTTTCATATCAAAAAATATCTTCAGGTTTAATTAAATCTGTGCTTAACTACCAACCCTCAAATAATGTTGAAATAAAAAACTGTTATGAATAAAATCAGAATAATTTTATTTTTCATATTTTTAGGAATTTTTGCTGCCGCATTTCAAATTGGCTCAATGTCTACAGTGAGTGAGGAAGAGGCAAATATCTTCATGGAGGCATTCGAAGATCTTGTTTTAGATATTGATGCATTTGGAATTTTTACACATAATACAACTATTGCACTCCCAATGTTTATTCCTGGATTTGGAGTTGCATGGGGGCTTTTCGCTGCTTGGTCTACAGGCTTTGCATTTGCAGCAATTGCTACTACTGCTCCAATATTAAAAGAAATTCCACCACTCACAATTCTTTTGGCATCTCCATTTGGATTAATGGAACTAGTCGCATATTCTTTAGGCATCTCTAGAAGTTTTATTTTGATTAAAGCTATTATCAAAAAAACTAATCTTATTCAATTCATCAAACCAACAGTCATAGAAATTGGAATTGTTGTAGGTCTTCTTTTAGCAGGCGGGTATCTTGAATTTTACATGATAGATCTAGCACTGGAAGAAGGTCTTGAGATGCCTGGTTTCTAACTCAAAACATCATCTGTTGATTTGCCTAATCAGTCTAAAATAATTTAGTAGCAAATTATAAACCAAATTAGAAGAAAAAACTATCGTGAAGGTAGCAATAACATTATTAGCATTACTTGTTGTTTCATCTGGATATTTTATCAATGATTCATTTGCTGAAATTTCTGAGAATCAAGCATATCTTTTAGAAGGTTCTGGATTTGCTGTAACTGAGGAATCAATCAAAACATCTGGAATTGATCTCGGGTTATCGTCCCAACAACAACATGGGAGCACTATTGATTTTCTGATAGAAGATGGTTTTATTGTATTAAATGATGAAGAATTTATCATCTCCGAGTTAGAAGGGAAATTTTTACGTGAAGGTCGTTATATTCGAATTAATGGAAATATTGAAAGTTCAACAGGAGTTGATACTACAATTAGCTTCTTTGGAAGACTAGTTGAAGAAAGCAAGGATGCATCAGTCTATGGTTTTACTGGAAGAATTACAACTTCAGATGATACATACAAAATAATCTACACAACTAAACTATCTACACTTTCAAAAATTGAAACAACCTCAGAAATTACTTCTAATGATCAATTAATTATTAAAATTACACTAGGCTCATCTGATCGAGGCTTAATTACTAATTATATTGAAGGTACACAACGAATTCAAGAAGCAGCAACATCTCAAAGTTCTGATTCAGCTTTAAGATTAAGATATTTTTCAATGGATAGAATTTCAGTAGAACCAGGAACAACCATAACAATTGTAAATGATGATGTTGTTTCACATAGTATTCTTAGTGGAAAAGAAAATTATGGTGACAGACATGATCCATTTACTGCTGATGGAAGAATTTCAACAGGTGAAATTACACCTGGTGAAACAATTAGTATAACATTTGATGATGATCAAGGTTTTTACAGATTATACGATCCTGATTATCCATGGATGAAAATTGTAGCATATGTTTTCCATAGTTCTGATAATTTGACGTTTGGAACAACAACAAATCAACAGGGTAATTAATTTTCCCACTGCCATCTATAATTCATGTATGAATCCAAACCAGTTTGATTAAACACCATTACAGACAAATCAGAAAATTCTTTTCCCTCTAAATCTTTTACAACTCCTACAAAACTAGTCTCATTTTCAGTAGTAATTGCCTCAAAAACATGTACTTTCATTTTACTAGTATCAAAATTATTTTCTTTAAGATAAATTGCTATTTCTGATGGCATAAAATGTTTGTCTGGTTGTTTTGGCCAAGGCCTTGGAACTAAAACTACACTAAAACCATCAATCAATGCCTTTTGTAACTCCAATTTCTTATCTTCAATTGGTGTTGTAACATGCATTGTAATCACTTTAGATTTATCAAGTGGAACTTGAGCCTTTGATGCAGCAACTTGAATAGAACTAATGCCTGGAACAATTTTTACCTCACCGAAAATCTCAATTAATCTATCAACAACTTCTGATTCAGAAAAATTTACATCTCCAGTAAATGGAATCACCAAAGTTCTATCTCCTAACTCAGGATTAATTTTTTGATATGATTCTTCCTGATCACTCATAGTAATTTCATAGATTTCTTTTCCTTTACTTAGATGCTCAATTGTTTTTAGTGTGTATTTGTAACCAATTATAACATCACAATTTTGAATAATCTCTTTTACAATTTCAGTTACATATTTTGGTGAACCTGGACCAACACCAACAGCATAAATCTCCCCCAATTTTACTTCGTAAATTTTTGTCCGTCTTTAATGTACTGTACAAAAGGCTCCCAATCCACTTTCATGTATTTTGTAGGCTCTTTTGCAGGATATTTTACCCAATCCTGGGCTATTGAATATTGAAATTTCTCTTTTTTCCCATTTTTTTCATACTCCAATTGCAATGCACTTCCCCAAACATTTTCTTCAAATTTAATACTAGAAATATCATCAAATGCTAATTCCACATTTCGTTCATCTTCAACATCTTCCATTAATTCCTCTTCATCATAACCATCATGACGAATCATTGTATTTTTTGATTTAATAAAATTAATTACCTGTCTTTCTCTAATTGCTTTCCACCATTTCATTTTAGCCTCTGTTTTATGCACAAACATCAAATGTTTGTCAGTTAATACTAGCATACCCTCTCTTCCCCCAATTGAAAAGAACTTTTTAGATTCTCTCCATACTGACACTAAATGTGCCTGGATCTTCTCATTAGATTGCATATCGATTGATTTATCTGGCTTTGTTAAAAACTAATACACTTGGCTTTTATGTAAGATATTCAAAAAAAATTAGTTGAATAAAATTATCATAACAATAACAATATCATTACTTTTCATTAGTATTGGTAATCAAGCATTTGCACAAACCATTCCATCCAATGAAATTAACATAGAAAACCCTGTAGTAATTTTAGAAACTGATCTTGGAAAAATCACCATAGGATTTTTTCCTAATGATGCACCAAATCATGTTAAAAATTTTATTAAATTATCTATATCTGGATTTTATGATGGAACTATTTTTCATAGAATAATTCCAGGATTTATGATTCAAGGCGGTGATCCAAATACAATTGATGGTGATCAAAGTACATGGGGAACTGGAGGTCCTGATGAAAGAGTAGATGCTGAATTTAATACCATCAAACATGTTCGTGGAATTGTTTCAATGGCAAGATCTCAGGATCCAAATAGTGCAGGTTCCCAGTTTTTCATAGTTCATGAAGATTCTAACTTTCTTGATGAACAGTATACTGTATTTGGTAGAATTATAACTGAAGAAAGTTTTGAGACACTTGATAAAATTGCAGCAGTCAAAATAGGTGATAGAGACATTCCAATAGATACAAAACAAGTAAAAATCACTAAAGTAACAATCACTAATCGTTCAGAAATCCCAAACCTTATCAACATGAATGAACCTGAACGTACACAATCTTCTATAACTCCATCAACTGGAAATCAAAAATTTGAAAGTGTTGAACATGGAATTACATTTAGTGCACCTGAAGGTTGGTTATTACAAGAACCTGAAAAAACACATGAAAATACCCCTGATGTTGTTGCTGTAGGCCCAAAAACAGGAACAAATAATCCAGTAATTTCCTTAACAATTAAACAAACTAATCAAAGAACACTGGATGATCTTATTTCTGAAAAAAGTGAAATATTAAAACAGGTAATAGAAGCCGGAAACTTACAAATTATTTCAAAAGAAAAAATAACTATCAATGGAAATCAAGCATATGAAATTAATGCAGAAGGAATTATGTTCTCTAATAATGAACAATTTAATGTAAAATTTAAAGAAACTATGATTTATGATACTGAAAAATTTTACACATTTTCATATAGTAACAGTATTAATGATTTTAATTCTCAATTACTAAGATTTGAAGAAACAGTTGATTCTTTTGAAATATTATCTGAAGATGAATCAGTTGAAGGAGGAGGATGTCTAATTGCTACTGCCACATTTGGTTCAGAACTAGCACCACAAGTCCAACAACTACGAGAACTAAGAGATAATACTATTTTATCAACTGAATCTGGAATTGCCTTTATGACTGGATTTAACCAATTTTACTATTCATTCTCACCAATAATTGCTGATTTAGAACGTGAGAATCCAATGTTTAAAGAAATTGTAAAAATTTCAATTACTCCAATGTTATCAACTTTATCAATTCTAAATTATGCCGAAATTGATTCTGAACAGGAAATGATATCTTATGGTATGGGAATAATTTTAATGAATGTTGGAATGTATTTTGTAGCTCCTGCAATTATTATTTATAAAATTAGAAAATAATTAACCAATTATAATTCCTTAAACTACCAAACATCATCTACTTCATCAAGTAATTTGTACTCTTTCTCATCTTTACGCTTCATCAACTTCAATCTCGAAATATCTCTATCAAAGAATAAATCTATTGTCCAATCAAGAAGGACTCTGATTTTTTTATGAAAAGTTGGAATTTTTGAAAGATAGACATTTCTCCAAATCACCCATGCCCAAATACCAGATATATTCATCCCCAAAAATGTAGCAATTCCAGATCTTTTTCCAATTATTGCCATTTGTCCTTTTGAATGATATTCAAATTTCTCTTTTTCTGAATTTTTAATCAATGCTGTCAAATTTTTTGCAGCAATTTTTGCTTGTGCTTCAGCAATTTGTGCAGTTGGAGGAAATGGTCTTTCTGTTTCAGGATTTAACAACAATGCACAATCTCCTACTGCAAAAACACCAGCGAAATCTTGAACTTCAAGATAGTCATTAATTATGACTTTACCTTTGTCTGTTTTGAACATTGATCTCTTGATTGTGTTTACTGGAGTTACCCCTGCAGTCCAAATCAAAGTCATCGTTTTAATTGAATCCTCTATTGGTTCATCTTTTTGGTTCTGAACTATTGCTTTTGTCGTTACTGCATTTCCATCAAAACTAGTTATTGCAGTTTTTAATCTAATATCAATTCCTCTATCTGTCATTTTCTCTTTTGCAAATCCTGCTAATTTCTCATTAAAACCTGGTAAAATCATAGGTAATGCTTCTATTACAACAACTCTGAGATCTTCTTTACGAATTGTAGAATAATATTTGCGTGCATCTAAAAGAAGATCCATTAATTCTCCTGCAGTTTCAATTCCTGCAAATCCGCCACCTGCTATTACAAAGTTAAGAAAACTTTTTCGTAAAGTTGGATTTGTTTCATTTTCTGCTTGTTCAAGCATATCAATTACTCTGTTTCTCAATACTACTGCATCATTGAGAGTTTTCATTGTGTATGCATTTTTTTCAACATCTGCCATTCCAAAAAAATTAGTTTCACTACCAAGAGCTACAATAAGAAAATCATAATGAATTGGAATACTTCTTTTATCTCCTGTTCCCCACAAATTTACTACTTTTTCATGAGGATCAATATCCCTGATTCTTCCTTCGTAAAATTTTGTCTTCTTACAAATTGTTCTAATTGGCAAAACAATATGCCTAGTTTCAATCATTCCAGATGCTACTTGAGGCAACATTGGGGTAAATAATAAAAAATTATCCTCATTTATCATAACTAATTCAATTTCAGGATCATCCCCAAATTCAGATTCTAATTGCCTGGCACATTCTACCCCTGCAAATCCTCCTCCTAAAATTACAATTTTTTTCTTATTTTTATCCAATCGTGATTTTTTCACAAATGGGGTGAATATATGCTATAAGAATACTTTTCACTATAATCTTAGATTTTCAGAAATTTCTGAATGTAATACATCATATGCCCTTGATGCGTCTCTTTCATTTAAAATGACTACAATACTGTCTTGACTGAAAAATGCATTTACTAATTCAATCCCATTTGTATGTAATACTTCAGCAACATATGAAACTACATCTGATTGGTTTTGGGATGTGGGTATTGAAATTCTGATTTTTGCAAGACCAGTACTAAACATATCTTTCCTATTTGAAAAATTATTGAAAATCTGTCTAATACCATCCATATCTTCAGTAAGAAATCTAAAGGAATTAGATCCTCCAAAAAATTCATAATTGTTAGTTACCTTAGAGAATTTATCTAAAATTGCTGTAGGATCCATTTCATTTGAATCCTTTACTGAAAATTTAATATCCATAATCCCACCAGTTAAAGCCAATCGAGCATTTTTTAGAACTGATTTCTCTTTTACCTCCTCTTTGATTTCAAATGAATCTGCAAATCGTTTGATTGCAACTACAACCGTATTGAGATTAACAGAATTTCCTAAAACCTTTTCAATCTCTGGTTGAAGTTTTACTGCTAATGCTGTATAGTTTATCAAATCCATTTTCATACAATCATAAATTGAACGATTTCTGGTAATCATATCCCTTACAACTTCAGGTATAGATATACTAGAAATCCTCACAAAATTATTATATTATGTCAGTTATAATAGGATTATGTAAGAATTCAAAGAATATTCAATAATCTTTATATAATGTCATATGTATTACATAAGATAGGTAAATATGACAATGTTCTTTGATAGCGAAATTGATAAAATCTTCAAAAAAATGTCAAACTCTTTTTTTGACGTAGATGATATTTTTGAAGAATTCAAAGGTAGTTCTGATTCTAGTCCACATTATTACGGTTATACAATGACCGTTGGTCCAGATGGAAAACCTGTAGTAAAGGAGTATGGAAACGTCAAACCAGGCCCACTTCCAATTCCTGATAAAAGAGAACCAATTGTTGATACAATTGTTGATGAAAAAGAAAAGGTAGTAAAACTCATAGTTGAAATGCCAGGAGTTGAAAAGACTGATGTCAAAATTGTTGTTGACAATAATATTGTAGATCTTTCCGCAGAACACGGTAAAAAAAAATACCAAGTTAAAGTTCCATTACAACATAAAGTTGATGAGAACTCTGCAAAGGCTTCTTACAAAAATGGAATTTTGCAACTTGTTTTCAAATTAGTTGCAGAAAAACAAACAGGCAAAAAGGTGGAGGTTGAATAAACTCCTCATTTTTTTGAGGAAATGATATGAGTGAAATTGTTTTAAAAATAGACGAAATTCCACAACAACATGTTGGAAGAGGTAGAGCAATTGTTGATCCTAAAATTATTGAGGATCAAAAATGGAATACAGGTCAAATCTTAGAATTAACTTACAACAAAAAAACACATGTAAAACTTTGGCCAGGTACTCCTGAAGAATATGGTACAGGAATAATCAAAATTGATGGAATTACTAGATTAAATATTGGTGCAGGAATTGGAGATAAAATCTCTATAAAATCAGTTGAAGCTACTAATGCAGAACAAATTACATTATCTCCAACTGAAAAATTATCTATTGATGAAGAGCAACTACATGATGTAATGATTGCAAATTTCCAAAATCATGTTTTTACTGTTCATGATTCAATCCAATTACCGACACAAATGGGTGGAAAAATTCAATTTATTACAACAAGTACAAAACCATCAAAACCAGTTATTGTCACTGAAAATACAATATTCAAACTTGGCTCAATGACAAAAGCAATTGATGCATCTATTCCAAGAATCACATATGATGAACTTGGTGGTTTAAAAAATGAAGTTCAGAAAATTCGAGAGATGGTTGAATTACCTATGAGACATCCTGAATTGTTTGATAAAATAGGCGTAGAGGCACCAAAAGGAGTCTTACTATATGGTCCACCTGGAACTGGAAAAACTCTACTTGCAAAAGCAGTTGCAGGAGAAACTAATGCCAATTTTGTCTCACTTAGCGGCCCTGAAATTATGGGAAAACACTATGGAGAAAGTGAAGAAAGAATTAGAGAAATCTTCACACAAGCTGAGGAAAACTCACCTAGTATAATTTTCATAGATGAAATTGATTCTATTGCTCCAAAAAGAGATGAAGTATCAGGTGAGCTTGAAAAAAGAATAGTTGCTCAACTCTTAACTTTAATGGATGGAATGAAGTCTAGAGGAAAAGTTATAGTAATTGCAGCTACTAACAGACCAGACTCTATTGATCCTGCACTTAGAAGACCAGGAAGATTTGATAGAGAAATTGAAATTGGAATTCCAGATGCTGAAGGAAGATTCGATATTCTTTCAATCCATACACGTGGAATGCCAATTGATGAAAAAGTAGATCTTAAACAAATCTCAAAGATTACACATGGATTTGTAGGAGCTGATTTAGAAGTATTAGCCAAGGAAGCTGCTATGAGATCTCTTCGTAGAATTCTTGCAGATGAAAATATTGATCTTGATGAAGATAAAATCTCTTCAGAAATTCTCCAAAAAATCAAGATTACTAGTGAAGACTTTAGAGATGCATTAAAAGAAGTAAGTCCAAGTGCTCTAAGAGAAGTCCAAGTTCAAATTCCAAATGTTACTTGGGATGATGTTGGAGGTTTGGATGCATTAAAAGAAGAACTTAGAGAAGCAATTGAGTGGCCTATCAAACACAAAGAGGCCTATGATTATGTTAATGTAGAAACCCCAAAAGGAATTTTACTTCATGGTCCACCTGGAACTGGTAAAACCCTGATTGCAAAAGCCCTTGCAAAAATGACAGAATCTAATTTTATCAGCATAAAGGGTCCTGAATTACTCTCAAAATGGGTTGGCGAATCTGAAAAAGGAGTCAGAGAAATTTTCAGAAAAGCACGACAGGCAGCACCATGTATTATCTTCTTAGATGAAGTTGATGCTCTTGTTCCACGAAGAAGTAGTGGAGGTTCAGAGTCACATGTTACAGAAAGTGTTGTATCTCAAATCTTAACTGAGATTGACGGACTAGAAGAATTGAATGATGTATTGATAATTGGTGCAACTAATAGATTAGATATTGTAGATGAGGCTCTATTAAGACCTGGACGATTTGATAGAATTATTGAGGTCCCTAATCCTGATTCCAAAGGAAGACAACATATCTTTGAGATTCATTCCAAAAAGAAACCACTTGCAAATGATGTTAACATTGCAAAACTTGTAGAGTTAACAAATGGTTTTAGTGGTGCAGAGATTGGTGCAATTACAAATAGAGCAGCAATAGCTGCTTTGAAAAGATATGTCAATGGAAAATCTCAAAATATCAAAGAAATTAAAATTTCTCAACAAGATCTGATTGAAGCAATAGATAAGGTAAAGCCTCGAAAAAGAGAGGAACCTCTCTCACAATCCATAAAATAGTCTAAATACTAAGGGGAATGACACAAAACATGAAACTCTATCTTGATTTTGATCCTTGCCAAGAATGTAATACAATGATGGCAGGACTAAGCAGTCCTGAGATGTTATTTGCAGATGAGAAAACAAGAGCAGATGAATCTGCAAAATTTCTTAGACATTTAACATACAATCATAACGAAGTTGTTCAGGCAGTTATGGAAGATCTACCAAAACAGAAAAAAGATCAAGAACCTGATTTTTACAAATAACCATCTTTCCATTCCTAGAAATTAATAATATATTCATATACAAAATTATTCTAATACTATTGAATAATAAAATGAATGCTAGTCTTGTCTTTAGTTTAGTTGTAATACTTTTTTCAGTTAGCTTTGTACAACTTTCATTAGCAATTGAAACAGAACAAGAACCAAAACCTCCACAAATTCCCGGACCATCTCCAGAGCCAGAACCAATCCGAATACCTGAACCTGAACCTACTCCTAATCCATTTCCTGGAGAGACTGAATCCGAAAAAGTACAAAGACTAACTGAAGAAAATAACAAGCTAAAACAAAAAAATACTGATCTTCAAAATCTAATATCTTCTCTAAAAAATGAAAAATTAGGATTACAAATTGAAATTTTAGAATTAAATAATAAAATTCAAAGCCTAAAAGATGTAATAATGGAACAAGTTCGTGTAATAATGGATTTGGCAAATAAACTAAAAGATATATTATTTGAAAAAATATTTTCTCCTATAATTAACTTGTAGGATTTTTTGAACAATCTACTCAATCAGCTTTAATGTTTTTTTGATCAAGACAACTCTGTTTCTTATTGTGACATCACTTACTCCAGATTCCACTGAAAACTTTTTTTGACTGATTTTTTCACCATTAATTATACATGAAATGTATAATGATGCAGCAGCTTGTGCTACAGGGTGTTTTCCAGCAGTAATCTGTTCTTTTTCACAGCGTTTTAGTATCTCAAATGCACCTCGTTTGGTCTTTTCTTTTAGATTCATGTTGTTTGAGATTTTTGAGATAAATGAAGCAGTGTCGTATTGATTAAGATTCAATTCAAGCTTTTTGATTATGGTTCTCAAATCTCGGGAAAGTATTCTTCTTTCAACATTTCCAGCATTTGCAATATCATCTAGTGTTCTTGGAATATTATTTTCTCTACATGCTGCATATAATGAGGCAGAAATTAATGATGCCATTGTTCTTCCTCTAGTTAATTTTGCACTAACTATTTTTCTGTAAATGTAGGCTGCATTTTCTACAACATTATATGGAATTCCTAATTTTGTCTTCATTCCATGAAGCAGAGTAAAGGCTTTACTCAAAGAAGCAGTCTTTCTTGATTTACTTCTTTGATCCCATGTTCGTAATCTATTGAACTCATATTTTGTTTTGCTAGGTAATGTATTTCCAGATGAATCTTTATTGGAACCAATTACCGTTGATAGTCCTCTATCATACATTGTTAATGATGCAGCAGGACCTGTTCTTGCTTGTTTCATAAAGCTTTCCTGAGTGTAACCGTTGTTTTCATATGATGCATCTGCCATGTTTTGCACTAGAATAAGGCCGCAACCCCCACATACAATTTCACCTCTTTCAGAATCTGTAACTGTGGGATAGGTTTTGCAAGTATCTAGTTGACACTTGACATCATAATCATTTGATGAATTTTCTATCACTATTGATTAGTGTAAGTGATTTTAAAATAAAAATAATTCTATTCAGGTAATTTTGTAATCAAAACTAAACTTTACAAACAAAAAATTCCTAAAATTATCTTAAAATAAATTTCTTATTCATTATACAACAAACATTGTATTAAATGTTAAAAATTAAAAATACTTTTTTTTAAGAAAATGATTATTTCTTAATTGATTCTAGAGAATGGCCTTTGTTTGTAATCATTTGAGTTACTGCTTCAATTGTATAATCAATTCCATGTTCTTCTTCAAAATGGTTTCTTAGTTTTTCAAGCAGTGCTACAGATTTTTCTTCATCTAAAACGAATTCACATTCAAAACCATAGTCCTCACATCTTAACTTGAGTGTCATTCAGCCTGAGAAAAATATTGAGCCTATAAAAACCATAGACCTGTATCTTAAACCGAAATAAGATTAGGAACAAATCAAACCAAATCTCCCAAATAGCACTAATAATGTCAATTAATCTGTATGATGTAGATGAAAGGTTTAGAATTTATTTTTCTTGCAGTGGGTTCTGTACTTGGAGCATTTCTAAGATACAAAGTAACTGAATCCCCTCTACTTTTCAACACATTACCTGTTAATGTTTTAATAGTCAATGTTATTGGTGCATTCATCCTTGGTGCATTTGTTATACTATCAGAGCAATGGCATCTTGACGGACGATATTCTCTATTTGCAGCAGTAGGATTCTGTGGGTCACTTACTACAATGTCTTCATTTGCACTTGATTCTAACAATCTTCTTGATAATAGTCACTATGGAGCTCTTGCAGTTAATATTCTTGCAAATGTTGGATTGTCAATTGCAGCACTGATTGGAGGAAAATCATTAATGAGTGCAATTGTTTCTAATTAATTAGAAATGGTCTATTCATATCAAATTGTAAAGTTTCAAACAATCTCTCTTGTACAAGGAACCCATTGGTCTCAATCAGTAAGTGATAAAGGAGTTCTTTACAAATCACTTAAAGATCCATTTTCAAAACTCATTGTTCAATCTTCTAATGGCTCAAAAAAATTATACCGTGTTCCAAAAGACAGAACAGTTATTGTAACAAATAATATTATTCACTTTTTAGGCGAATTGGCTTGATTATTTAAAAAATTGATCAACTTGATCTCTATATTTTAGAGAAACCTTTCCAAAATCTGCAAAATCTTCTGCAGTTGGATATTTCATTCTCATTGCAAATTGATTAACAAATACAGATAATGCACTACCAATAATTAGATTGTAAACACCATCAGCTACATTTTTTGAATAAGGAAATGCTACTTTGATAAAAGGTAGATATGTTTCTGTCTGAGAAATCATTAACTTGATGTGTTTTTCAACATATTCTTGAACTTCATCTGGGATTGCCATAATTTTATTAAAATTGATTTCTTATAAGTAAATATTTTGTTTTTAGGCATAAAATAATTTCATAAATTAAATTACAAAAATATAAAAATCTACTTTTTGTTTCACAGATTTTTTATCTTACAATCTGGGATAGATATTTTTCTTTTCCCTTTCTACTTCTCGGTAGACATCTTAATTGTCTATTACAACAAGGACAAGAAATTCCTTCATAGTCTACAAACACCTCACAATAATTACATCTTTTTTGTCCTGCAGCATATCTCCCCATTTGTGTTGGTTTGATGGCTTTGAAATTTTTGCATTTACCTATACAATAAGTCATAAAAGATCAATCAAATCATCCAAAGATAAAACGTTCGATTGCACTGCACCCACTTTCATCATTTGGAATCAAATTAAATTTATACAGCTAAATTTAGTTTTTAGTCATTGGTTGAGTTAGATAAGAAGGTATTTGGGAATGTTGAGACCAAAGTAATAATTGGTGCTGATCCACCTGAAAATCCTGATACTAAAGATATACTTGAAAAAGAACTAGTAATTTTACTAAAAGAGTTAGAATCACAACCAAAAGAAAATCTTGAAAAACTTTTAGAACAACAAAAAACTGCTGAAAAACATATCAACAGTAGACCTGGTGCTATGGCTTTGGCTCAAAACAAAATTCAATTATTTAATAAATACAACGAAAAATATGTGCAAACAATAAAACAAAAACTAAATCTTTAATTTTCATGTTAATCTACTGTAAATTTTTGTATAATTTAGGCTCAGATTAAAGAATTAGTTTGTTGATTCACTCAGAATCAGTTTTCTTGACAAATCCTCCCTCATCTGTTTCAACATGAATCTTCTCAGTTACATTTATCTCATTTTCTTTAACTAAGTCACCTTTTGAATCTTCAGGCGGTTTTACAAATCCCCCCTTTACTGCTTCAGGCGGTGGAATCTTTTTTGATCTTCCTAATCCAATTGTTGTAATAATTACTGATGATAAAATGATAAAGAATATGATTTCTGTATATGCTTCAGCATTTTGTAATCCCATAGTTACTGGATATGTAGCAAGTACTGCAGCAGCTAATCCTCTGGGAATCATTGAATTGGTTACTGCTCTATCTAATTTGGAAAATCTTTTTGTTAGTGTAATTTTTCCAACTAACGTCCTTCCAAAATAAACAGCAACTGTAATCAAAATTCCAAATACAATATACTCTATTTTTCCAAAACTCGCCATTAATCCAACAAACACAAAGAAAAATGATCTTACCAAAAATGTTAGTTGGTTATGTGTAGGATCATCTATTTCAATTCTTGGAAGCTTAAATCTCAGTATTTTTGCAAGATGATTCTTGTTTCCAAGCATCAAACCAAACACAAGTGCTGTCAAGGCTCCTGATTCTCCAAATGAATTTGCCAAGAAGAATAAAACAAACAAAATTGCTAATGTTAACATGTATGCATGTTGAGCATTTCCAAGCTTTGTTGAAACATACATCCAAGGAATTCCAACTCCAAACCCAAGTACCAAACCTACAACAACTGCTCTTCCGAGAGTCTCTTCTAATGTTTGAAGATCAAAATGTCCTAAAAGTACCGCTTCAAATAATATGAATGCAATAATTGTGGCTAAAATATCAGTTAATGCTGATTCAAAACTTAGCATCGATTTGGTTTCTTCTGAAATTTTGATGTTTCTGACTAGTCCAAAAACAATTGCTGAACTACTTCCACCTACAATTGAACCTAATAAAATACTCTCCAACCATAACCATCCTAATGCATAATGAGTAGCAACTGAAATAATTACAACTGATAAAATAAAACCAAGAATAGCAAGTGTAAATGAAAAGTGTGCAGTCTTTATGACATGTTTTATGTCTAGATTTAATCCACCATCAAACATGATAATTATCAATGCAAGTGCTGCAAAGTATGGTACAACTTGAATTACTGCTTCTGGTTGAATAATTCCTAAAACAGGTCCAATAATTACCCCAAGTACCATCAAGAATGCTACATCTGGTATTCCTGTTTTTTTGAAGAACGCTTCTCCTGCAACTCCAAGAAAAATTACAACTCCTGCTGCAAGTAATACCACATGAGCTGCTGCAATTGGACCATCTTGAACAGACAATGTATCTATAGAATTTTGTAATCCTACAATTTTGTCTAAAATTAAACTTGAATCAAAATTAAATAATGGAATTACATTGTTCTCTACTTGCCCTCTAACTAAATTCAAAATAGACAACATTATGAGATTCATTGACTGAATGTTATTATCTATGGATAAAAGTTAAACTGGATTAATTAATTTAGGCTCTATAATTGATTTTTAAATAACATATTGTAGACTGAAATAGCTTGAGTGCCACAAATCAACTACGTGCGGATCATGATCAAGTTCGCCGTCTAGAAAAAATAGTGTTAAAATGTTCTGATGAACTAAACAAAGGCACAAAAATTCCATTTTCAGACCTAACAAAAATCACCATAATAATTTCAGAATTTGTTGATTCCATTCACCATTCAAGAGAAGAAGACTCGTATTTTCCATGTGTTGCAAGCTATGATAGTCTAAAAGAAGAAATTCGAAAATTTATGATAGAACATGAATTTGGAAGAAATATTGCTCGACAAATATCACATCATCTAAAAAGATGGAAAGATGGAGAGAATGCACGAGAACCGGTATCAAGATTTTTGAAAACATATGGCATATTTCTAAATGATCATCTTAACAAAGAAAACAAATTCTTTGATGATGCAGAAGCAGATGTTTTATCTAAAGAGGAAGAAATTGAAATGTATGAACAATACAGATCAGTTTTTGCTATAGTTAAAAAAGTGGATGAAATGATTGCAGAAATTGATTATTTAGAAAATCAACCTTGGGCTAGAAATTAACGTAAGCTCTTTATGGGTTATTCAGATATTTCGTTCATGAAACCTTTCATTCTTTGGATGACTGGTCTTCCTTGTTCAGGAAAGACTACCATCGTAAAAGATCTGCAGAAAGATATTCCAAATTTGGCAATGCTTGATGGTGATGAACTAAGAGAATGGTTCTCTCCAAAAGACTTTTCAAAAGCAGGACGTGATGAGCACAACAAAAAAGTTGCTCATCTAGCTAAGCTTTTGTTAAAACATGGTGTTCCAAGTGTTGTATCTCTAGTTTCCCCATATCTTGAGAATAGGAAAAATGCTAGAGAGATTATTGATGCAGGAGATCAGTTTGCAGAATGTTATGTAAAATGTTCACTTGAAAAATGTGAAGAAAGAGACGTTAAAGGTATGTATGCTAAGGCTAGAAAAGGAGAAATCAAAGGATTTACAGGAATTGATGATCCTTATGAAGCTCCAGAAAAAGCAGATTTAGTAGTTGATACAGAACATGATTCACTTTCAGATAGTGCAAACAAAGTAAAGGACTTTCTTAAAGAAAGAAACCTACTCTAATTTTTTAAATTCTTCAATAATTTTATCATGAATTAATCCATTTGTTACTAGAATTCCATTTTGATGAAAGACATCTTTGTTGTTATATGTAATATCATTTCCTAACATATCTGTCATCTTTCCCCCAGCTTCTGAAATAATACAATAAGATGCAGCTGAATCCCACTCTTTCATTTTATTTGTAGTTGTAATGTATGCTTCAGCTTCTCCTGAACTAATCTTTCCAACTTTTAATGAACTACCTATACTTGTAAAATCCTCAATACCTAATTTTTTGATAAAAGATTTTTCTCTATCTGATAAATGATGTCTAGAACCTACAGTTCTACATTTTGAAAGTTCTGAAACTGTAGTTACTGATATTTTACCCCATTCACCATTTGAATATCTAAAAGCACCACTTCCTTTTTGTGCAACAAAAAATGTTTTTTCTGTAGGCCAACCAATTACTCCGATAATCGGTTTTTTATTTTTTATCAATGCAATCATAATTGTAAATTCACCTGTTTTATCAATAAAATCAGAAGTTCCATCAAGCGGATCTACAATCCAAATCACTTCCTTTGATAATCTACTTTGATCATCGTTATCTTCTTCAGATAAAATCATATGCTCTGTTTGCGAAAGAATCTCTTTGATGATCTCATTACTCTTGAGATCTCCTTCAGTTATCGGAGAATCATCATTTTTTGTGTATGCTTCAAAATCTCTTTGATAAATCTCTAAAATTGCATCTCCTGCCTCTTTTGCAGCCTTGATTGCAATATCTAATTCGGGAATTTTATCAGAAATGGGAATGTCTTTCAATTGAGATTCTCTACGTTGTCAGTTCTGGCTTTAATGTCCATGCTACTCCAAGTGCAATAAATGGAATAGACATAACTCCTATTATTCCTAATATGATGTTAAATTGTGATTCTGAAACCTGTGGATTATTTATTATCCATGGTAACGGTAATGAGATAATTATCCAAATTACTCCTAAAAGAATTATCAATTTGGCTTTAGCCTTTCTATCTTTCATCGTGTTTTTCTCGCTCGGGTTGTATTAAATTCATGTGAATTCATTTTATTGATTGTCCTCCGTCTACTGCTAAAACAGCACCTGTAGTCCAAGAAGCATCATCTGACGCAAAATATATTATCGCTTTAGCCACTTCTTCTGGTTGACCAATTCTACCAATTGGATGCTCACTATCCATGAATTCTTTATCTTTTTGAGTTTTCAAAAATGGTTTTGTCATATCCGTATCAACTACTCCAGGGCAAATGCAGTTAACTCTAATCTTATCTTTAGCATATTCAAGTGCCCAACATTTTGTTAGTATGATTAAAGCAGCTTTTGAAGCAGAATATGCATCTGCATTAAATCCTTGATATGCTTTTAATCCCGCATCTGATGAAATATTGATAATTGAACCAGCAGTTTTTTGCAAATGAGGAATTGCTTCTTTGGTAAACCTAAATTGTCCAGTAAGATTTACATCCAAAACTTCATTCCATTCATCTTCATCAATTTCATGCAGTTGTTTAATTTTTGGAAATATTCCAGCATTATTTACAAGAATATCCAATTTACCAAATTTTTCAATAGTTTTACTTACAACATTTTTTACATCATTTGTATTTCGAATATCTGCAGCAATTCCAATAGAATTGGGAATTGTTGATGTTGATTTTTCTAATCTTTCTTTATCTTTTCCAGTGATTACTACTGTTGCCCCATTTTCTGATAAAATTTTTGCAGTGGCAAATCCTATCCCTCGACTTCCCCCTGTTACTAATGCAACTTTTCCAGATAATCTCAATAGTTTTTAGATAAAAATTCGTAATTTATAGATCAATCATATCATAATAGGTATAAAATATTTAATAAAAATTAATGATTTTTTATGAAATTTTGTATGAAATGTTAAATAGTTAAAGTTACTATAATGATTAATGTCGAATGATATAATTTCTATCGACTAAGACAGCGTAGCCCCGCAGAACGAAAAAGGCAATCAGGCGTTTAGACGTTTGATCACGGGAGGAAATCTCTCATAGTTCTGCAGTTAGGGGTTTACGCCTTTAATTTTCTATAATATCTACAGATACTGATCCCATCACATTCCCATTTGGATTAATTTTAATTGAAATTTCTTGTTTCTCAGAAATCAACAAATTCCTCTCTCCTTCATAATCCCATGTAAAATATTCAGAAACACCAGTTTGATGCGATGTACCTACAAGCTGAAAATCTTCTGAAAAATCAAATGTATTTCTATTTAGTGATATTGATAATATTTTTGGACTACTTCCATTTGGAACAAATCTGAAGAAATATTCTCCTTTCTCAATAGTAAATTCATCAACATAGGCTCCATTAACGTATAGATTAGAATCTGCAAGTGTCACATGAAATACGACATTATTTTCTTTATTTGATTCATCAGATGAAGAATTTGCTATAATAATTACAACTATCACAATTATTGGAATTACCATTATTTTCTTATTCATTGATACGTGCATTCCTAATATCCTAAATTACAAAAATCTATCTCCACGGAGAGCATTTCAAATGCCTAATCTTTGTTAGCGAAATTTTACATACTGTGAACCATTTTTTACACCTGAAATTAAGTACATTTTATTAAATCAAATTCATGCCTAGTTTGAATAATACATGGTCAAAACAAGCAAAACCAGGAATTGGTGACAAAATTAATGATACTATCAAGCCTAAAGGAGCACTCAAACCAAGAGTTCAAACTGGAATTAAAAAATTACAATTACAAATTAAAAAATTAGATACGATGCTAACAAGTTTACAAGAACGTGATGCAAAATTATTCTCACGAATTGTTGAAGCAACACAAAAACATGACAATCAAACAAGTAAAGTTCTAGGAAATGAACTAGCTGAGATAAGAAAAGTCGTTAAAATTATGAGCGGTGCAAGAATTGCACTAGAACAAATTGAGTTACGATTAACTACCTTCAATGATCTTGGAGATACTGTAGTTGCTATCATGCCAACCATGGGATTAATGAAAAATCTCAAATCATCTCTTGGTAAAGTAATGCCTGGAGCTGAAGCAGAAATTGGTCAAATGGCAGAAATGCTTGGTGGATTTATGACTGAAAGTTTCTCAGGTGATGGTGCATTTGGAATGGATGAAACTACAAATGCAGAATCTGAAAGTATTCTAAAGGAAGCTGCAGCTGTTGCTGAGAGTTCTACAGGAGAAATGTTCCCATCAGTTCCTTCTGATGCAAGTTCATCAACTGCAACTACATCAAAATTCTACTAAAAATACATTCTATATTTTTGAGAAAATAATTTTTTATCAGTTATAATATTTACTACTTATCACATCCTTTTTCTTATATTCAATTTTGGCCTCCTGATTCAGTCATGGCTGTAATTTATGGAATCATAGCATTTAAGGTCAAAAAAGGCTCGGAGTGGTTCTGGGTTAGTGGATAAATTATTTATAGATATTTTTTCTGGGTCCTACTTTTAGTATGGTCTAATTTCAGAGTTGTGATGTATTGAGGTTAAATCAGATTGAGATTCTATTAGAACTTGAGAAATTCCACTTTTAATCTTACATTAATTGTAGATGTGATCAGGGAAATATTACATACTATATTTTCATAAAATAAAAAGATTATTATAATTTACAGTATGTGGTATATTATGGTCATAATAGTAAAAGAGCGAGGATTTTATTACATGAGACACAACATACAAGGTAAAGAAAAAAGAAAATATCTAGGTAAAACAATTCCAAATAATATAAAAGATCTTAAAAAAGAATTTTTGCAAAAATTTTACTTTGATGAATGGAATCCAAAAATCCAGAATCTTTTCAAGAATTATCAACAAGAAGTAAAAACATTACCTACATTAATTCAATTAGAAAACTTTGAGAGTTTTGGAATCACTTTTACATACAACACACAAAGAATGGAAGGATCTACTTTAACACAAGAAGATACAAAGGATCTTCTCATTCATGGCATCACTCCCAACAAGAAATCTCAAATAGATACAATTGAAACTCAAAGGCATTATGATTTATTTATCAGATTGGTTAGCTCAAAAAAATTAAAACCCATAACACAAGACATTGTATTATCTTGGCATAGTGAGATTTTTGGACAAACAAAAATAGGGGAAGCTGGAAGTATTAGGTCATATAGGGTTGGTATTAAAGGAAATGATGAAATAGAATTTGTTACAGTTCCACAAATCAAACCAAAATTAAAAAAATTATTCAGCTGGATAAACAAGTATGATGGAGTAATAACTCCAGTGGAATTGGCATGTATGGTACATTATGAGTTTGTAACAATTCATCCGTTTGGCGATGGGAATGGTAGAATTTCAAGATTATTAATGAATTACATTTTGTACAAATATGATTATCCGTTAATGCTTATCAAAAATATTGATAGAAAGGCATACTTTAAATCCCTTGAAAGATCAAATCTGGAAAAAGATTCCATTCATTTTCTAAAATGGTTTATGAGATATTATTTCAAATCCAATAAAAAATATCTCTAGATTTTTTTCTTTATACCATTTCTGAAATTGATTATATGTCTAACATGCTAGGTGCCTGATATTTCAAGTAAATTCTATAGTTTTAGCTGCGAACGCTCACCTAGCAGAAATTGGTGCTTTTTTGGAACATCAGAGTCTTTAATTTCAGAGCCATGAGATATTATGCTGTAAGATAGGTGTTCCTTTACATCAATCGTACAGTTAGTCATGATAATAGAGTCCTCAATGTCGCATCGCTTTAGGGTGCAATTATCACCAATTGATACATACGGTCCAATCCTAACTGCAGGTCCTATCCTACAGTTTTTTCCAATAATTACAGGACCTGTGATAAAAGAGTCCCTAGAAATAGTTGAACCATTTCCAATTACAATATTGTCTTTGATTTCTGCATTTGAATCAATTAGAAATTGATTTTCAGTTCCAATTGAATCCAAAACTAATTTGTTTGCATGAATAATGTCTTCAGGTGTTCCAGTATCTTTCCACCAACCAGTAACAGTATCATATTCAATTTTGTTTCCTTGGTTCATTAACATGAATAGGGCGTCAGTAATTTCAAGTTCTCCTCTCCATGAGGGTTTTAGATTATCTATTATTTCAAAAATCTTTGGTGTAAGAAAGTAAATTCCAATTACTGCCAAGTTTGATTTGGGATCTTTTGGTTTTTCTATAATTTTTTTTATTTTTCCTGGATTATCTGGGTCTAATTCTGCAACTCCAAATTTTTGGGGATCATCTACTTCACAAAGTAAGATCATGGCATCAGAGTTTGAAGTTTCAAATTTTTTTGTATAATCAATTAGATTTTTTCTTAGAACGTTATCTCCCAAGTACACAATGAATCTATCATTATTGATAAAATCTTTGCACAATCTAATTGCATGGGAAATTCCTTTTGGTGCATCTTGGTAAATGTAAGTAATCTTTACGCCAAATTTCGTTCCATTTCCATAATATTCTTTTACTTTTTCAGGATATACATCACCAATAATAATTCCAATATCAGTAACTCCTGCAGTCTTTAGATCTTCTAGAGCATATTGAGACATTGGTTTGTTTGCAATTGGGAGTAGTTGTTTAGGACCTGTATGAGTTAAAGGTCTTAATCTTGTGCCGTGACCACCATGCAAGATAATTCCTTTCATACAAATTTCATAAATTTATCCAATATAAAATCAAATATTCAAGAATAGGATTATGGAGGCAATAATTCATCGTTCGATATCATATTATGAGATTTTGGCGTAACCACAGAATACCAAAATAAGGAAGGAATTTTTTTATTTTGAGTAATTTTTTTATCTTCGTTAATTAACAATTCAACTATTTTTTGTGCATTGTTATCCATTTTTTTAAATTCATCAATGTTATTCCATAAGATTGGATAAGCTATACCGCCGTTAATTTCTCGTTCATAAAGTATGTCAAAAAAACGAGTAATAGACTGAATCAATATATCAGAGTGAACTGCTTCACTAGGATCACCTTTTTGAAAACTGCTCAACTTTGGACGTAATGGAATAATAGATCTAAATCTAGAAGAAAGAGAGTCATTAATTTGTTTTATAATTTTGAGATGTTCATCAGAATATTGATTATATGCAGGTCCCACATATTCAAAATTAAACATCAATCCATTTTTTTTCAATGTTTTATGTAATGCCCACATGGTATTTGATAATCTGAAAGCATGGTGTAAAACTCCAACATTAAAAATAGCATCATAATGTTTTGATTTCAGGTTTGTCAAATTATTAAGATCATTTTTAAAATAATTTATTTTTCTATCTTGAACCAGTTTTTTTGCAGACAGTAAATGTTCATCAGACATATCAAAGGCATCAAAACTTTTTCCAATGCCCATATCATACAGTTGTCTTTCCACCCAACCATTCCCAGAACCTACAACTAGAACTTGATCAAATGGAACATATTGTTTGAATCTAATTAAAATGTCTTCAATCCAAGTGAGATCAGAGTTATCAGTTACAGACTTGTTTATGTAATTTTGAATTTTTGGTAAGTCATTCCAATATTGATCAGAATAATATTGAAATGGTTTTCTCCTTAATTTATTATTTAAAATAGTGAGTATTCCGTTAAGGAGGAATTTTGTTCTTTTGGTATTTATCAATTTTATTTTTTTATGCTAACCTCAAATACAAATGTTAATCATACATCAATGTGTCATATATTAAATAACATTACAAACAATACCAAACAAAGTTTGACTTTTTACAAAAAAAATTACACCTAGATTTGATCTACTTTTTGAGGATTTTTAAGAATATTTGAGTATCTGTGCTTGTTTTCAATCAATTCTTGATATGATTCCTTACAAATTTTTTAAACAAGAGAGAACACCAATTACAAATTGTCATTAACTCCCGTCAGAATAATTTCTGTGTCTATCTGCCACATCACTACCCATTGCTTTATTTTATAATGGAAATCCTGAAGATTTTATCTATTTTAAATTCTAAACTCTTCATCCATTTGTGTGATTTATAGGAATTTGTTATCAATAACTCTTTATTCGTTATTTTTATTAATGAAATAGATTTTTTTAATTATATGTATACAATAGGTGTTTTTTTTATTTTGACAGCACTTGCGACTTCATCACTTTATGAAAATGAAAATACGGACATCGAATTATTGTACAAAAAATCACTTGAATCTTATGCGGATTCCAAATTTGATGAGGTGTTATTTTATCTTGATTCAATTTTAAAACAGGATCCAAGTAATAGTTTTGTTTTATACAATAAAGGTGTAGTATTAGTACATTTAGAAAAATATGATGAATCTTTACAATATTTTGAAAAAGCAATTGAGATAAATCCTAATTTTATTGAAGCGATTAATGGTAAAGATCTCGCTCTAACTAATTTGAATCAAAATGCAGAGGGAATATCTATGTTTTATGATCAAACCATGATGGATCAGTACAAGATGAACTTACACATGATTGATCCCGATAATCTTGCCAATCTGAAACACATGAACGTTCCACCTTCTACATATATGCGTCAAATGGGTTATGCAAAAATAGAAGTTAGAAATTCTGATGATCAATTAGTAGGATATACTGAAAGTCATGATTTTTTCTTTCAGTATCCGTCAGCTTGGATGATTTTAGAGGACCAATCTGAATGGAAACCAATAGATGTGAAGGGTAAAAAGTTAAAAGTATTGGAATATTCAGTAAATATTCCAGCTTCTCAATCTTATTTGTCTTCTCAAACCGATATTGTTTTACTAAAAGAAGGTCAATATGGATTTCACGCCATAAAAATCAATCACGATGGATTATTCATAAGTCCAGGGGATCGACTACATGTAAAAGTTGTATTATTTAGACCGGGTTAATTTTTTTTGTAAATAAATATCCAACAGATATTGCAAACAGTGGTAATAACGAAACAAATCGATATGGTTCGTTAGTATAACCTGCAACTCCCGAGATTAGTGGAGGTATTACTAATATTGTAGTTATAGAAACAAGTAAAAAGTTTGCATATCTGAAATTATTTCTTGATTTTATCATTAATAAAAATAGAATAGGGAAAAATGACAATAAAATTAATCCATCATACCTTAACGCTATAGCAAGTACACTAAAACTAGTCACTATGCTTCTTGTATCGATAGTTCCAAATTGTTCAATTGAAAAAGCACCTGGAATAAAAAAGCCAACTATAAAAAATATGGGGAAAAAACAATAAAGAAGTAAAATTTTCTTCTTTTTCCTTATCGATTCATTTGTACTTAAAATTAAAGAAATGAAGATTGGGAAGAAAAGAAATGCCACTAATTTTGTAAGTATTGCGACGATAAATGAAATGGGAGATATGTATGGCTTTTTAAGAAGAATTAGATAAAGAGCAAGTAAAAAGAACGTTATCCAGAAAGTGTCGTATGATCCTTGTGTATCAAAGATATGAAATAGGTTGCTTTGAATGACTATTATTACAGCAACAATTCCAGATATTCTTTTCCCAGAAAGTTTTACACTCAAAAGGTATGTTAGTGATAAAAGTGCCACACTTGATAAAAATGGCAAAACCTCAATGCTGTTAAATATTGTATATGAAATATTTAGAAAAACATATCTTAAATAAAAATAATTTAGATGACCTTGACTTCCATCTTCTGTTTCAGCATACAATGATACATTTTCTACACCCTCCAGAGTATCCGCATAATCTCCAGCATTACTTACAAAATCATCTAATCCATTAATGGCAAACGTTAGATAAATTGAAAATATTATTATCAAAATTAAAATTGTAATTTTTTTTGATAAATCAAAATCTAGTACGGATTGAATGTATTTTCTAATGGGAATTTTAAAAAATTTAATCGAAAACCAAATAAGTCCAAACGTTATGTTGGATATTAAGAAAGGAATCCCCCAAATCCCCAATTCAAAAATATTATCAGATTCATTTTGATAAACACTAGTTAATTCAATTAATAATTTGGGAAATAATACTTGGTTAAATGAAAATATAGATGTCAATATAACTGCAGAAAATATAATTATTGAGATCAATTTTGATTGGATTTCAGTCAATATTGTATTTCCTTCCTAGTATGATCAAGTCTCCTTTTATTTGGTTTTCTTTCAAGAAGTTTTTGATAAAATTTGTCTAGCATCCTTTCAAAATTATTCATGTTGCAGCTCTTTGAATCTGTTATATATCTGAAAATGAAATACATCTACAAATTATATTCTTGTGAAAATAACATCACAAAAAGTTTGACTTATTTACAGATAAACTTGAATTAGGATAATTGTATTCAAGAATCAAGATAACGTCTAGTATTTTTTTCATAGGAAAGACCAGTGTGATATATGGAAGTATTGCATTTAGTTTTTCTATATTAGGGCTAATTCTTCCAAATTCATTTCTTGTTGGAAATCCATTGGAAGTAAGTGGAGTAACACCTGAGCATATTATTGGACATATCATGTGGGGATTAGCAGCTGGCATTGCAAGCTTTAGTTTTAGATATGCCATAATTTCAGGATTATTCCCAATAATTTTGGATTTTGATCACTTGATACAGTTTCTTGGGATAGAGATGATTCCTAGAATGTCGCATTCCATAACATTTGGGTTCATTGCAATTGGAATAATGATGATTATTTTTGGTAGAAAAGATTTGAGATTAGGTGCAATTGCTATTGCTGCAGTATTTTCTCACATGTCATTTGATATTTTCTTGGGAGGAACAACTGAATTTCCAATTTATGTTCCATTTAGTTCTCAAAATGTGACATTTAGTGGATTAGATTGGATATTTTTTGAGTTTTTGGCAATTGTTATAATTTTTGTTACGTCAATCATAGTTTTAAGAAATATAAAGATAGCAGAATTCAAAAAAAATACTTGATTACAATCAAACCAAATGAACAATATTATGATAATGTTACATATTCAGAAAAAATTAAAGGTAGTATTAATTTTGGTTTAGGTTTAATTCGTCAATTTTTTGTTTATCGAAAAAGTTATAGAAATTATTTTTCTATAATTATAAATGTAATTAAAAAAAAATCAAATATTCAGTGTGTTTTAAAAAATGGTGAGAAAATAGTTTTAGAAACATTTCAATTGATTAATTTTGTTGCGGAGATACAAGGTAATCCAGAATTTCAACTTGACTTAGAAAATGATATAGTTATGTTTAAAACACCAAAATCAATTTCAAAGGAAGAAAAAAATATAAAAATTTATGGTGGAATTACAAATGGAGACATTCTGGGAATGTTTGTAGCTCAAGAATATGCAAAGTTCCCAGTAGAAAATAAAACGATCATAGATATTGGTGCAAATATAGCAGATTCTGCAATTTATTTTGCTCTTCGTGGAGCTCGTAAAGTTATTGGGTTTGAACCATTTTCGAGAAATTTTCAGATGGCTCAAAAAAACATCATACAGAATAAACTAGAAAAAATAATCACGGTTTATCAAGCAGGATGTTCAGATCAAGATTCTACAATAAACATAGATTCTCACAATACAAGTACTGCAAGCAGTAAATTAGAGGAAAAAAAGGGCATTACAATACCACTAATAACTCTAAAAAAAATTATTTCTAAATATAATGTATTACCAGATTCTATTCTTAAAATTGATTGTGAGGGAGATGAATATAAAATAATAATGAATACAGACAAAAAGATTCTAAGAACATTTCAATTCATACTAATTGAATATCATTTTGGATATATTGCCATGAAAAAGTATTTAGAAGATTGTGGGTTTAATGTGCAAGCAGAAACACCTGTAATGACTGGCCACATAGGAATTTTTTTACAGTTTTTTAAAAAGTCTAGATCTAAAAATAATGAATTAAAAAAACTTGTGGGAACAGGATTAATGTTTGCTAAAAGAATTGATTAATTTTTTACAAGTAAAAAATCATTTTTTAAATCTTAGAAAATCACATATATCTTTTAAGTAGATTTTAATTCATTGATAAATAGTTCAAGACTTTGTTTTATTTCTTGTGGTTTTTCATCTAAAATATCATTTGCAAGTGAAACATCAAGTGATGAATCTTTTGGTCTTTGTGATTTCCAATTCATGGTATTAATTTTTGTGGGGATTAAAAAGTTTTTATCAAGATTTAGTTTATTTGCAACTAGTTCTGCTAGATGATATCTAGATATTCTAGTTGCACCAGACAAATGGATAATTCCTGTAATTTGTTTAATTGTAATCTCTATTAGCATTTTAGATAGATTCGGCACATAAGTTGGTGTTGTAAACTGGTCTATGAGTACCGGTATCTCTTTTTTCACCTCTAGATTTTCTTTTATCCATAATGGGAAGCTCTTCTTTTTTGAATGAGTTCCAAACGGAGAGCTTATTCTTACAATACACCAGGATGATGCCAATTTATTTAATGCAGTTTCACCTTTCAGTTTTGATTTTCCATAAAATCCCAGGGGGTTTGTAGAGTCATTTTCTTTTTTCATTCCATTAACTCCATCAAAGACATAGTCAGTTGAGACATAAACAAAAAATGTTTTTTGTTTTGCTGCTTGTTTTGCCATAGTTTCAGTTGCATCTGCATTTATGATAATTGCAAGTTCATTTTCGGTTTCACACAAATCAACATCAGTCATTGCAGCTAGATGAATAATTCTATCAGGTTTTGTATTTTGAAGTGTTTGTATGATTTTTTCTTTATCTGTCAAATCAAGTAACACAGGAGTACCATAAAGTGGTTTTTCATCATGATAGCAGGAATATACTGTATAATTTTGCTGCACTAGATCTTTTACTACTTGTGAACCTACCAATCCAGCAGCGCCAGTTACTAAAAATTTCATTTCCATGGAATAGTCCAAGGTTGTGGATGTAATGTATTCTCATCAATTAATGATTCCCACCAAGATTCGTTTTGTAGATACCAATCTACAGTTTGTTTTAATGCATCATCGAATTTGTAATGAGGTTTCCATCCTATTTGATTTTCAATTTTTGAGCAGTCAATAGAATATCGTTTATCATGTCCTGGTCTATCCCCAACATATTCAATCATATCATTTGATTTTCCTAGAATTTCTAGTATTTTTTCGACGATGATTTTATTTGTAATTTCCTCATATGCAGTAATATTGTATACTTGACCAGATTTTCCCTTTGAGATTAAATCATTTATCGCCTGTACATGATCATCTACATAAATCCAACTTCTAATCTGCATGCCATCACCATATAATGGAACTTTAAGATCTTTTATTGAACGAATTATTGTTTTTGGGATTAATTTTTCAGGGAATTGATACGGTCCAAAATTATTGGTACATCTTGTTGTGATACAATCAATACCATAAGTTCTATAATATGATGCGACTAAATGATCAGCTGCAGCCTTTGTAGCAGCATATGGATTACTTGGATTTATTTGAGAATCTTCACTAAATGATGATTTGCCTTGTGCATCACCATAAATTTCATCAGTAGATATATGGATGAATTGTTTATCATATTTTCTTATTGCTTCTAAAATACAATAAGTGCCAAGAATGTTTGTTTCAAGAAATGGTTTTGGATTTGCAATACTTCTATCTACATGGGATTCTGCTGCAAAGTTTACTACAATGTCTGTATCTTTAACTAAACCATCAATGATGGATTCATTTCTAATATCATCTTTGATGAATTTGTAATTTGGATTGTCTTGTATATCTTTTAGATTTGATAAATTTGAACCAATTGTCAATACATCAAGATTTATAATTTTAGAATCAGTGTTATTTTTTAGGTAGTTTCTGATAAATGCGCTTCCAATGAATCCTGCACCACCACAAACTAGAATAGTCATATAATAGAACTTTAAATTTCTTATTTATCTTTAATGTGAGTAAATAAAATTATTATTTGCATCTTTCAAAAGAGTCAATTTAGAATCTTTTTCTTGTAAGAGGGGTTTGTCTATAGGCCATACTATGTTTATATCAGGATCGTTCCAAATTATACCCGCTTCATTCTCTGGAGAATACTCTGTACTTACTTTGTAAAGGACATCGGCCTCTTCGCTCATTACACAAAAACCATGTGCAAATCCTTCTGGAATATAAAGCAGTTTGTGATTAATTTCTGAAAGAATTTCACCCACCCATTTTCCAAATGTTGGAGAATTTTTTCTAATGTCTACTGCAACATCAAAAATTTTTCCCCTTAATGCAGTAACAAGTTTCGCTTGAGCCTTTGGATTTTTTTGATAATGTAACCCTCTCAAAACACCATGAATTGAGTGAGAGAGATTATCTTGTACAAATCTTGCCTTAATTCCATTTGAAACAAAAACAGACTCTTTGAAACTTTCTAAAAAGAAACCTCTATTATCTGGAAAAGATCTAGGTTCAACCAATATGACATCAGGAATTTTTAAATGAGTAAAATTAAAGGGCACATATTACATTTACAGCAAATATGATAAATGTGTTTTAGTTTGTAGTAATTTAAGAATTAAATATTTAACTGATCACCAGAATGAGATTTTGAAAAGTCTTCATAAAATTCTGTTACTTTCTTTGCTTCCCCAATAGATTCTACTTTTCCTTTATTAAGAAATAAGACTCTATCACAATGTTTTCGAATTCCATTCATATCATGACTAACAAAAATTATTGATTTTCCTTGTTTTTTAAATGACATAATTGCGTCATAACATTTTGCTTGAAAATCAAGATCACCAACAGCAAACACTTCATCTAAAACAAGAATATCGGGTTTAACCTGCATTGCAGTGGCAAACGCTAAACGCATCTGCATTCCTGCAGAAAAATTTTTTATTTTAGTATCAGCAAATTTTTTTAAACCTGAGAATTGGATAATTTCATCTATTTTAGGGCTTATCTCTTTTTTGCCTATCCCAAATAAAACACTGCTTTGAATAATATTAGTTGTTGCAGTAAGTTCGGGATGAAATCCTAGACCAAGTGCAAGCAATGGAATAACTTTTCCATCAGTATGAATGTGACCTTTATCAGGCTTTATTATATTGGAAATCAGTCTCAACAATGTTGTTTTTCCACTACCATTTTTTCCAATAATTCCAAACATTTCACCATGCTTTACATCAAATGAGATATTATCTAGTGCCTTCAATGTTTCATAATTCTTTTTTCTATTAAAAAAACTAGAAAAACTTTCATAGAGAGTAGTATGTTTTTCATGAAATAATTTAAAATTTTTTGATACGTTATTTACTGAAATTGAAATATCAGATGTCATTATAATTCCTCCACAATCCTTGCTTGTAATTTTCTAAATATACCATATCCCACTCCCAAGATTATCAAAGTCATTAAAATTGAATAAGTAATAGTAGTAACAGAAGGAAGTTCTCCATATAATGTTAGACCATGTACCATTGTTAAAATTTGAACAGTTGGTATGAATTGAAAAATATTTTGAATGTGTTCAGGTAACATATCGAATCTATAGAAAATAGGAGTTACAAAAAATCCAGCATGTATAATAATTCCCCAAATGAATTCAATATCCCTATACTTTACATTTAAAACAGATAAAGGAAGTGAAATTCCTAAAATTATAGCTAGCATCATTAGAAACACAAGTGGTAATAGAATAATGGTGAGTGGTGGGGTATACCCCAAAATAATCATAAAAATTCCTAAAATACCTAATTCAATTATCAACATTATGGATGCAGATAAACAAGCACTGATTGCTGGTATTGATTTAGGGAAATAAATCTGGGTAAGAAGTGGGACTCTGTTTACCAAACTAGATAATGCAAAATTTGTTGAATTTTTAAAAAAATTCCATGTGATTAGCCCCAAGAGAAGATATATTGGAAAATTTGGAATTTCAAATTTGAAAAGAGTGGAAAAAACAAAAAATAATACCCCAAGTAGCAAGAGAGGTTCAATTAAACTCCAAATTATTCCTAAAGCTGAGCTTTTGTAACGAATTTGGATATCAGATATAGCAAAGTTAAAGAGAATATTTCTCATATTCCACATTTCATCGATTATCTGACGCATATCAAATCAAAATAATTCTTCAAATATTAGTATAGATGTAAAATAGGTGTTTTTTTAATTATTAAATCAAATTTAGAGTCAATTGGAGAGATCTAAACTATAATCATATAAAAAATTTGGATTATAGTAAGGATCGCCATTTTTTACATTAGGCCATTTTCTAACAAAATCATAGAAATTTTCTACAGGGATGAAAATTTTAGATTGTTCTCTAATTGTACTAGACCCATCATGGTGTAAAATTGCAAAGGGGGTAAAAATTACAGAATATTCTAATTTTCTGATTTTAAAACATAAATCAGAATCTCCATAGTAAACATCAAAAAGTTCATCAAATCCTTTAACATCGTCAAAGATTTTTCTTTTTGTTAGTAAGCAAGCACCTGTTACTGAAGAGCATTCTCTCAGAGTGTTAATTAAATTAAATTCTTCGTTATTTTTTGATGGCTTTTTATGAAAAGGATGAAAAAAGAAACCATTTTTTAAAAAGACCATTCCTGCATGTTGTATAGTTTTATCATTATAGAGGAGTTTTGCTCCAACTGCCCCAACATCTTTTTGTTGACAAATACTTACCATTTCATGTAACCAATTAGGAACCAATGCTTCAGTATCATCATTTAAAAATAGCAAGTACTCTCCAGAAGATTTTGAAACAGCTAAATTGTTAATTTTTGAGAAATTAAATTTATCATCATAATTTAAAACAGTATAAGGCAAAGAAGACAAATAGGATTTTGTTTCATCTTCTTGACTGTTATTATCGACTATAATTATTTCAAAATTTTTATAATTCGTATTATATTCCAGGCTTCTAATACATTTACTTAACAGAGTTTTATTATTTTTAGTTGGAATGATAATACTTACTTTTGGTTCATTGTTTAAATCAAAATCAATTTTATATTTTTGATCATTGAGGTTATCGCGTATTTTTGATGAGATATTTTTTCTTTGTAGAGAATTCAAGATTATTTTTGAATAGGTATTATCACTAAGATTTTTTTCTGAAGAAGCAAACAAAATTTTAGAAATATGATGTATGTTATGTGTATGTTCAGAACATATGTAAAATAAATTAAAAATGGATTCAACTCCAAAATTATGAGTTTTTCCCAAATCTAAAAGAAACGTTTTTCGAATAAAAAAGAAATTTCCTATATAATTAATACTCTGTAACAAATAAGGAGACCAATCAGGTTTGAAAAAAGGGAGTGGACTAGAACCATTTTCAGAAATTCGTTCTTCGTCAGAATATAGTAAATCAGAAGTTGGAAAATCATTCAATTCACTAACAAAATAATTTAGACAATCAGAAATGATAGTGATTTCAGGCGTTAGAAAACTAACAAAGTCACCAGTAATGTATGAAGAAAGTTGAGTAAGAGAAAAATTGTCAGTATTTTCAATCTGTATTGTTTTAATTTTTTGTTCATCATAGGATTGAGAAATAATCAAATTCTGTACTTGTTCATATGTTGCTTTAGTTGTAAGTATTAATAATTCCCAATTTGCATATGATTGTTTGAATATAGATTGAATAGAATTTTTTATCGATAATGTAGTTATAGATTTTGGTAAAAGAATAATAAAACAAATTTTTGGTTTTAGAGTAAAATGTTCAACATCAATAGAAGAATGTAATTTCTGTTTTTTAATCCAAAGGTCATATTGAGTTTTTTTATCAATAATTTTCTCAGGTATGGATTTTGATTCGTATTCTGCTTTCAATTTCAAAAGATCCAGTTTTTGATTCTTAATTTGGGAAATACCAAATCTCAAAAAATATCGTATTCCAAACTCATGAATTATTGCACAAGATGTTTTGTACAAATAATCAAATTGTTTAAAAAAGTTTTTTGATGCCATATTAATTCTTAATAGTTTGTATGTCTGTTTTTTGATTTTCTTGCATCCATTTTTCTAAGGGTTTAAGAAAATCACTTGTCTGAGGATCATTTAATCCAAAATTCAATGCCCACTCAATCATATCTGAAAAATTTAATTGTATTATAGAATGAAGGAATTTTTTCTTTAGATCTGCATTGGATAAACAAATTGTTACAAGGGTACGTTTAGCAGATTTATCATAATGATCATTAAAGTCATAATCATTAGGAATAGAGCACGATTTACATAATTTGAGAAGTTGTGTTGCAGTATTTTTCCAAGAAAAGTCATTTGAACGTTTTAATCCATTTTTACCTAAATCTAGTCGCAAATTTTCATTTTTTGTAATATCTAAAATTTTTTCACAAATATCATCAGTATTTCTTGGATCTACGAATAAACCTCCATCTCTCACTACTGCAGGTGGACTGTATACATTACAAGTAATTACAGGAGTTCCACAAGCCATGGCTTCAAGCATAGGTAAGCCAAATCCTTCATGAAGAGAAGGATTGATTAATGCATCTGCACATTGTAATAAAGTAATCAGATCAGATTCAGAAACAAACCCCATCATGTGAGTATCTGGGATTGATTTTGCTTTTTTATAGACTATATCATCATTTTTCCCAACTATTAACAACTTATGAGGAATTCCATTAGATTTTGCTTTCTTGAATGCCTCAAATAATCTAAAAACATTTTTTCTTGCCCAATTTCTTTCACTAATATGAATAAGATAAGGAGTATCACGTATTGAGAATTTTTTGAGTATTTTGTTTCTTGAAGATGATTTTTCAGAAATGGGTTTAAATAAATTATGATCAACTCCATAAGGAATAATGGAAATTTTTTCTTCAGGGATTTTTAGATACTCTATTAGTTGATCTTTTTCTGGTTGATTAGAAACATGAACAAAACGAACTTTGTCTATATCAGATTTCCATTTTTTTAGTTCTTGTTCTATAATTGGTTTATTGTTTAACCAATCATTTTCTGTTTTATAGACTTCTCTACCTAATACGACTTCATCAATACCAACCAATCCCACTACTAAATTTTCACTATTAAGAGAAGAATTTAATGGAAATCTATATCCACCCATATTAGGAACACTTACACAATCATAATGTTGATTTACATCACCAATGTTACAATCGTTCAGTAATGTGGCAGTTATTGTAAATGATTTTGTATTATTCATCATTTCAGCTAGTTCAAAATATAATTTCTTAGTAATCAAATTCAAGCTAGTTGCATTTGCAAATGAGCCATAATTTATGGGCATATTAAGTCTAAACATTACAACACCTTAGAAATCAACAAGATATGCATTATTATGAATTTGCATTGTAATTCTATTTTAAGCATGATACACTAATTGTGTTTAAGATGATCCCTATACCAAAAATAAGTTAGTTTCAGTCCATCATCAAGAGTAATTTTAGGTTTCCAACCTAATTTCTTGAGCTTTGTTGAATTAGATTTAACTTCATAAGAATTACTTCCAATTTTTTGTTGAACTCCCTCAATAGGAATATTTTGTTTAGATATTTTTTTCAGTTTGTTACAAATTTGCATTAATGAATGACTTTTTCCAGAACCTACATTGTAGTCATTAAATCCACGATTTTTTTTCATTATGATCAATATAGCATCAATCACATTTTTGATATAAAGAAAATCTCTTTTAGTATGAATATTACCAAGTTTAATGGCATTTTTGTTTAGAATTTGTTGAATAATATTGTAGGTAACAGAATGTTTTGGACCGTTTGGACCAAAAAGAGAAAATAAACGTGCAACACCAATGTTTAACCCATAAGAATTTGCATAAGACTCACACATTATTTCTCCGGAGAGTTTAGTGGTAGCATAAATGGATAAAGGGTTTTTAGGATATTTTTCTGTAATTGCAACTTTTTTGGTTTGTCCAAAAACATGTGATGAACTCATAAAAATTAAATCGGAATCTTTTTTCCTTGCAAGTTCAAGAATGTTATGAGTGCCCTGAATATTTGTCTTAAAGACTTTATCAGGGTTTTTCTGACAAAAATCAAGATCACTAATTGCAGCCAAATGAATAATTGTGGATATACTTTTTGGAAGATTTTTTTCAGAGATATTTGAAATATTCTGTTTAATCTGTTTAATGTTAATTTCTGGATGTTTTAAATTTGACATCCCTATAACATGAAAATTTTTTTGTAATTCAGGAATTAGATTAGTTCCAATAAAACCATTAAAACCTGTAACTAAAACGGTTTTCAATGAAATTATGTAAATTTAGTTAAATAAATCCGTTTGATTTTAAATTCGAAATATTTTAATCACATACAAAGTGGAAAAGATTTGAGGGATTGTTATCAAAACTGCATTAATTACAGGCATTACAGGACAAGATGGTGCTTATCTTGCAAAATTGTTATTACAGAAAGGATACAAAGTTGTTGGAGGATATAGAAGATTATCAACTCCAAACTTTTGGAGACTTCATTATCTAGATATTTTTGATAAAGTTGATTTAACGCCACTTGATATTTTGGATTCAAGATCTATTTCAGAGGCGTTAAATTATTCAGATCCAAAGGAAGTATACCATTTGGCAGCCCAAAGTTTTGTCGAGTCTTCATTTACTCAGCCATTATACACTGGCAATGTTACTGGGTTTGGTACTGTCAGGATATTAGAAGAAATACTCAAATTCAATAAGAAAATTCGAGTGTATCAGGCATCATCAAGTGAAATGTTTGGTGAAGAAGGATCTGTTACGAAAAATGAAAAATCAACATTTCAACCAGTTAGTCCATATGCTGTTGCAAAATTATACAGTTATTGGATGATACGAACATATCGAAAAGGATATGGAATGTATGCAACAAATGGAATTTTATTTAATCATGAATCCCCACTTCGTGGATTAGAGTTTGTTACAAGAAAAATTTCTAATGAAATAGCAAAAATTTCATTAGGATTATCAAAGTCAATCAAACTTGGCAATCTTGATTCTAAAAGGGATTGGGGATATGCACCAGAATTTGTTGAAGGTATGTGGAAAATGTTACAACAAAAAAATTCAGATGACTATGTTCTTGCAACAAATGAAACACATACAGTAAGAGAATTTGTCAATGAAGCATGTAAAATTGCAGGAGTGTCTAATTTGAAAATTAAAACAGATAAAAAATACATTAGACCAATCGATGTACAATATCTTCGTGGTGATTATAGCAAATCCAGAAAAAAGCTTGGGTGGAAACCAAAAGTATCATTTAAACAACTAGTAAAAATCATGGTAGAGGAAGACATCAATCGTTGGGAGAAATGGTTGAAAAAAGAATATCAGCCATGGGATGCTGCAATGTCAGGGGAAGACTCAAACACATTAAGAAAATAAAACTAATCTTTATTTTTACCAGATATTTTATCTAATTTTCTCATGGCCTTATAGGCAAAAGTATTCTTTATGGCATCAAGTTGTTCATCTTTATCTTTAATTATTTGTTCAATATAGTTATCTTTGTCTCGTTGAGCCTGTTCAAAGTAAGCATCTTTGTCTTTTACAGCCTTCTCTAGAAAAGCATCTTTGTCTTTTACAGCCTTCTCTAGAAAAGCATCTTTGTCTTTTACAGCCTTCTCTAGAAAAGCATCTTTGTCTTCTATAATTTTATCAATAATTTCTTGATAATGAATGTCTTTGTCTTTAAAAGCCTGTTCTTGATATGTGTCTTTATCTTGAAGTGATTGTTCTAAATGCTGAATTAAAGAAAATTGTTCTCGATTTGATTGTTTCAGATATGTAATGTGCCTTTCAAAATCCTGCCTAAGTTTTTCTAGGATTTCTTGTAATCCTTCTGTAACAAGATTTGTAGAAAATTTAGATACCCATTTTTGTGTATCATAATCAACTTCAGAATTAGGAGAAAAAGAAAATACATAGAAGAATGTTTTAGATTCTGGATCATTTGAAATAGATTTTAATAACTCTTCAGGCAAGACGAAATTTTTTAAATCAGTTTGATTTTCTAAAGTGATTTCTTTCTCAACTCTAAGTAATTTAGACAGAGAAAAATTAGATTCGGATAAAGTTAAAAGAATATCATCTAAAGAAGAAAAAAATAATTGTTTTTTTTCAGAAAATAGATCAGATAAAGAAGATGCGGCATCTAAGAAATTTATTCTGTTAATAGAATTATAGATATTGTAGCAAGAGGAGACAAAAAATCCATCATCAGTTAAAAATTGTTGAATTTTTTTAAGAAAATCTTTTGGGGCGGATAAATTTTCCAACAAATCATCCAATACAATAACTTGGAATTTTTTACCATCTAAAACTGAAAAATCATAATTTTCAATATTATTTAATGTGTTTGTAATAGATTCATTAGATTGATCATTCATTTCAGTTTTGAGAATTTCAATAGTACATTTTTTTTCATATAGTTTTTCAAGTAATGTAGGATGTGATTTAACAATTAAAACATTTTTTGAAGTTCCAATAAGAGAAAGTTCATGATCTATAACACGTTGGGAGAAATCAGAATCAAAAGAATGTATCATATCATCAACGCAAATTTATTGGGTAATTGTTGTAATTCTATTCCTTTAGGACCAGAAAATTTTCCTTCGCCTGAAATCATGTGTTTATAACCATCTGTAAGCGCACTTTCAGGATCTGTTTCAGCATAATAATCATATTTTTTTTGACGTATTTCAGAATCTAAACTAGCTAAATGAAAAATTTTTACTGTACTCCTAATTGGATTATCAAATTCGATTGTGTTTGGAGGCACACTGCCACAATGAAGATTACCAGGAGTAGAATTTTCTTCAAAACGTAAATCTAGGGGTTGATTTTTAGTTCTAAACAATCTTTTTTGCCAATAATGGCCAAAAATTCCATCACACCGTATTTGTGCTGAAGAATCCCATAAAGTTAAAAATTGAAATTCAAATACATTGCTTTCAGGATAGAGGACATTTAGCTCCTCATGTAATATTTCAGCAGAATTAGGCATGAAAATTTCATCTCCATCTACAGATAAGATAACATCAGGTTTTCTTTTTAAAGCCATTTGCAATAACAAGTTTCTATCACGTACTTCATCAAGTGGAAGATCTCTTTGGGTTTTAATTTCTTTAACTTTGTCAAATGAAGAACAAATCTCTACGGTATTATCAGATGAATCATCATCTAAAACTACAATTTCATCACATAAGTCATAAATGGATTCAATAGATTTTTTTATCCATTTTTCTTCATTTTTGACACGATACATACATACAAGTTTAGTATTACCCATACTTTTCATAAAATTGATCATAATTAAAATTTTTATTAATTTAGGTGACAAAATTTGTTATTGATGAGAATTGAGAATGAAAAAAATTACATATAGTTAATTTAATTTTTGGAAATAGGGTATGGAAAACTATGATGTAATAATAAAAAAGTGGTACAAAAAATTGCTTTTAAGAGAACCTGATTCAGAAGGATATGAATATTTTAGTTCATTATTTAGAGAAGCCAAGATCAATGAAGAAGATTTTAAAAATGAAATTAAAAAATCAGATGAATATAAGAAAATTAATATAAAAATCAATGATTTTGATATTAATTTTTTTGAAAAAAGCATTAATTCTCAAAATGGAGAAGATGGAATAATTAATTTCATTTTTTCAGTGATAGGTACCACAAACAAATTTTCAGTAGAAATTGGATGTGATAATGGGGAACAATGTAATACTAGATTTTTATTAGAAAATGGATGGACAGGTATTTTAATCGATAATTTTTCGTATCAAAAAAATTTTCAATGGATTGATCCAGTATCAAAACCAAGGAAAAAATTTCTAATGGGGGGAAATTTTGGAATCATTAAGTCACTTATTCCTTATTTTAAAAAAGAGTTTGTTACTATGGAAAATATCAATAATATTTTAGAAAAAAACAACACACCCACACAAATTGATTTATTATCTATAGATATTGATTATAATACATTCTGGATTTGGAAAGCGATAAATAAGATTAGGCCTAGAGTGGTCATAATTGAGTATAATTCTCAGATATCACATACTGAAAGTAAAGTAGTAAAATATGATCCAGGATACAAATATGATTGGACAAATTATTTTGGAGGAAGTTTATTGGCATTTGTAAAATTAGCTAAAGAAAAAGGATACAGTCTTGTAGGATGTGATAGTAGCGGCATAAACGCAATTTTTATTGATAATGATGAAATTAAAAAAAAGAAAATTAAAATAAAATCAGTTGAAGAAAATTACAGATCACCACAGTTTGGAGATGTATGGGATGGAGTTCCAAAAGGATGGCCCATAAGTAACAAAAATATGGATGAGTATTAACAATAGAAGGATCTAATATGTCACTTCATAGACGTTGTCACAGCCTTCAGGTAATGAAATAAAATCAGTGCTGCCGTTTTGTCTATTAAACTTCAATAATCCAAATATTGGATTTATAAATTTTGAATTAGTTCTACCTATACTGAAGCTATTTCCAAAATACATGAAATTTTTAGTAACTGCTAAACCTCTAGCATATGCATCAATTCCCTTGTATTCCAATTTTATTTTTTCAGGTAAAGAAATGGACATTATACAAGCAATGGCACTTGAGCACAAGAATAGGCGATCATTATAACTATGTAATGAATGTGGATGTTGGAATTTATCCAATAAAGGGGTAGATTGGAAAGTAGTACTCAATATAGATAAAACTCCTTTCTTGATATAATTTTTATTCAAATCGCAATAACTATGAGACAATAGATAAAGAGAATTATCATGAACACAAATGTCATTAATGTGATGGTGGTGATTACAAGAGAATGGGTTATAGGATTGACTATTTTTAATAGTTATTTTATTTATTCCAAATTCTAGATCAGATACAATTATTTTTCCTATTCCTTTCCATGGAACATCAGTATTAAGTGCAGATTCATCATTTTCAGTACCATCTGTAGCTACAAGAATTAGTTTATCATTAAAAATTGTAATTCCATGAGATTGTTCTCCAAAAATATAATTTGAAAAATCAATAGGAACTCTATGAAAAGCATTTTTTTCTTTTTTATATGCTATAATTTGAGGAGTAATTCTTGTTGCAATGAATAACATATCATGATTTTTATCAAAATAAAGTCCAAAACACCCAGAACCTTCAAAAATAGATTGAAGTTGGTGTTTAGATAAAAAATAGACACCGCCAAAATCATTTTTACCATTGTAACAACTCACAAAAATTGTAGGTTCAGATTGTTGAATATTTGATTCATTAACAGATTGAAGTTCATTTAAAATTTCTTCAAGGTCATTAGAAATATTTTCAGGTAATTCTTTCTCTTCAATTTTTTTTTTGTATTCATCGCTTTGCTGTAAAATATATCTAAGATCCTTAGGTTTGAGTCTATTGTGTTTTATTTGTAAAAAATAATATTCTAATCCTTCAGTATCAGGTTCTCTTTCTAAATATTTTTGATAGTGTTCTTTAACAAAATCGTAGATTTTTTTATCAGAATTCATAATACAAAAAGAAATGATGATTATACATATTAATCTAAATTTGAATAGTAATTATTTCAGAAATTGTACAATGTGATTTATTGAGATATATCAGGAATACAGAGCATATCAGAATCAGGCAAATTTTCATCATAGTTTTCTATTAATTGTAATTTTTTTGAATTTAAAATTACATATTGGGAATATTCTTGTTGTTTAATAAATTCAAAACAATTTTTTGTATTAGTAGTATGTGTTAATTTGTCAATTTCACGGGAAAACTCATAAACTATTATTGGATGAAAATTCCTAATAGAATTTCTTGCACCATTCATAACTTTAAATTCTGCTCCTTCAACATCAATTTTTATTAAATTGATGTTAGAAATATTTTTTGAAATTACAAAATTATCAATAGTAGTTGTCGGTACAAAGTGAGATCCTACGACATATTCTACATTGTTTTGAATTGTTGAAAGACCGAAATTTGTTCTTCCATCATCATGAATAGCTCTTCTTTTATGAAGTTTTATTATTTTTAAAGAAGCATCATCTTGTAGTGCTGATTGTTCTACAATGATATTTTGTAAATTATTTAGTTCAATGTTTTCACATAATTGAACATATAATTCTGGATCGGGTTCAAATGAGTAAACTGTTCCATTAGGAACAATATGTTTTGCTATTGGTAAAGATAATAAACCAGCATTCGCTCCAATATCAAAAACAGTATCAGAAGGTGAAATGAATTCTTTAATTTGATTGATCATTAAAGAATCACAAATGCCATTTTGAGTAACCAAAAAGTCTAAAATAGAATTTGGGTGAATGTGATATTTAAGATCATATGTACCTGTAAAAATATAATTTTCTTGTTTGTTAAAATTATCTGCTTTTAGTTTACGTCTATATTCATCAGAATTCTTAATCATGTCAATAAATTGATTTTCATCAATTTGTTTTGTTTTAAGTAAATTTAAAAAATGAGAATAACCTTCAGTATCAGGTTCACGGAAAAGGAGTTTTTTATAAGTGATTTTAATTAGGTCGCCATAATTTTTTTCCATCAGATAGAATTAAAAATGCTATTAAAAAATCGTTGTGATATTTAATCATCTCAATACAAATTATATTCAGAATATTTCACTAAAGTATAAAACAAAGTGAATAAAAAATTTTGAAGATAGATTAAAGTTTTGAGAATTCAAATTTGTATGAATTTCGAAAAACTCTCCACATTAGGTACACACAAAAAGAAATGGGGGGGGTCAATAATGTCCAATAAACAAAAGATCCAAAAAGATGCAACAAGTAAATATCGTGTTGTAATTCCTGAAGCATTAACAAAATAGAGTTTGTAAGTTGACTGTATTGAAATGTCCATATTGTTAGATTATGTATGTACAAATTTGATTCCTCTCTTTGACAAAGATAGTCACAGAGATCATTTGGAATTCCCAGGCCATATAATCCCCAAGAATTACCTGCCTGACCCCATACAAACCAAGGATTATCTTGTATAACATAAGAAACATTGAAAAAAACTCCTAGTATTCCCAAAGTTAGTATTAAGATAAACATGAACAGTTTATTTCTTTTTTCCAAGCTCGAGCCTAAAGGAATTAATAAAAATGGAATAAGCATAAGCAAATATCTTGGACCCCATCCAATTAGCCCATGCCAAGTTATGCCAAGATTTGCAAAATAAAATAACGAAATAATAAAAAAAGAAGAAAACAAAATACATTCAGATTTGTGTTTTCGAAAAAAATCTGGAAATGTAAAAAACATTGTTAAAAGAATTGGAGAAAAGATGAAAAGACCAAGTCCGGGTGCAAATAACAAACCAAACATAGGGGTCAAAGTAGAAAGATGTGGAATAAAACCATTAGCAACAGATGAAATATCACCTGTTCCAGCGGTTCCAATATCACCTGATTGGAGATGTTTCAAGCTAGACACATATTTACTTAAAAAATAACTAAAAAATAATGGAGGGATAAAACAAAAAAGTGACAAAATTTTTATCTTTTTTCTTAATATATCTATTAAGATCATACCGAAGAGTGGAAGAATAAATAAAATGGTAGCTTCTCGAATTAAAAAAGAAAATCCGAGGCAAATAGACGAAAATATTATGAATTTTAATTGGGAAGCAGTTTGGGATTTTTTATAAAACAAAAATCCTAACAAAATAAAAAATAATGCAGGAACCACATTGAGGGAGGTATTAGAATATGCCCACATCATTGTGGTAAATGAGAAAAGTAATGAAAGAATGACAGAAGTTTTTTTAGTAAATTTATACTCTAAACATATGAGAAAAAAAACGGATACGGATAATGCTGAAAAAAAGGGCCCGTAAAACAATTCCATAAATATAAGATCTGGTTTTTCAGAGTTTCTCCAAAAAACATAATGTGGATCAAGAAAATCATTGGTTGTGAAAGTTATAGTGTCAAATGTAATGATTTGAAAGAAATGATTTAAAGATATGAATGGGACTTGGGTAATGCTATAAAAAATAGATGGGGAATAACATAGAATCCCATTACTACATAAAGGTCCAAGATTATGTGGGTTCATTATAGGGACATTAAAAGAAAATTTTGATTCACCTTGAACATAAGATGGATGAATCTCTAAAGTGGCCATACTATATGACATTTCTTGTACTAATGCTTCATCAAGTGCATATCTGTGTCCATCAGAAGTAAAAAGAAATACAAGAAATGACAAACTGAAAAGTATTACAAGAAGTTTTTTAGAGTCATTATTTTTAACTGTAATCAAAGTCATTAAATAATTTGACTGTTTATGGGTTATTAACTATAGTACATACTAGAAATAAAATAGTTTAGAAAATTAAAAAAATAATTATTTTATTCTTTCTTTATATTCTTCGGATTGTTTTAAATCATTTATAACATCAGGCAAGGTCATTTTTCCATCATCAATCAACTTATGATAATAATTAATTTCATCAAATGTGGCAGATCTATCATAAAAAAGTCCTATGTTATGTCTAAGCTGAGTACGTATTGGATGAAAGATGGAGGTATCTTTTCCTTCATCAGACAATAATAACATATTTCGAATTTCGTCTCTACTAGTACCACTTTCTAATAAGTTACCAAAATAATGTATCCCTTCAGGATCTGCTTTTCTTAAAAGAATTTTTTGGTAAAGATCATCAATAACCTCTTTTGTTTGATCGGTTAATTCGCTAACAGGTTTCAAATCAATTGATTCAGAATTCATTAATTTTCTTTCAGCAGAATTAAGCAATTCAATTTTGATCTCATCTTCAGACATTTTTCCACTTTCAAGTAACGAAGAAAAATGTAAAAGTCCATCAATGTCTGCAGGTCTTTTCAAAATTTCAAAATATAATGAATTAACTATATTTTCAAATATGTTTCTTTGAGAATATTCAACAAAATGAGAAGTGACTGTATCAACTGCATGAATCATATTAGATTCTGGAAGATATAATATCACAGAATTTATTCCATTGAAATTCAAATGTACTTTTGTAGTTAATTTAGTTCCAAGTTCATAATCTTCAAAAAATTGTGTGATAATTGTACCTTTTGCGTCACCATCAAGTACTTCGATTAGATGTTCATCAAAAGGTTTGATGGTATGTTTAACAATTAATTTAGTTTTTATTCCAGCTTCTTGAAGTTCTTCTTCAGCAATAATTTCATTATTGGTTTGATTTAGAATATGGACATAACTAATATTTCGTGGAAGAATATTTGGATAGGTTTCAATATTTGCCATTATGGTGAAAATGGTTTTTCTATCAACATCAACAATTGAACTTGTTTCAAAGTCAGTCAATTTTTGAGGTAAAACAGATATAATTTCTCCACTCAAATCAGAGCTAGAATTTAAAATGAAAATCAAAAAAGAAACTCCTAAAACAATATAAAAAAAGAAAATAAGTTTATCTGATTTAATCACGTAAAAAATAGATTTTTTGTGAATATAACCTATTTCATTATATTGATTAAAGTTAAAAAAAGAAAATAAGCACGGATGGATTTTATTAAATAAGAATATTTTTTAAACCATACGGATTAAAACTGTTAATTGTCAACATTGGTTTGTATTCCTGCATTTAATGAAGAGAAAATTATTGGAGGGATAATCAAAGAGTGTATGAAATATTCAGAAGAAGTTGTTGTTTGTGATGATGGTTCTACTGATAAAACTTATGAAGAAGCAGAATCAGCGGGGGCAATATGTTTGAAACATACAAAAAATTTAGGAAAAGGAGCTGCATTAAAATCTCTTTTTGAATATGCCAGGAAATGTGATGTTGATGTAATTATTACAATCGATGGAGATGGGCAATTTTTACCAGAAGAAATTCCAAAATTAAGAAAACCGATTGAAGAAGAAAAAGTAGATATTGTAATTGGGAATAGATTTAACAATACATATGAAATGCCTAAATACCGAAAATTCGGTAATAAGGTTTTAGATAAAATGACAAATTTAGCATCTGAACTTCCAATAAAAGATTCTCAAAGTGGGTATAGAGCATATTCAAAAAAGGCCATAGACAGTGTGAAATTCAATGTAAATGGATTTGGTGCAGATGCAGAGATATTAATAGATGCTTCAAAAAAAGGATTAAAAATTTCTGAAGAAAAAATCAAAGTGATTTACAATACAGGAATGAAAACATCTACAAAAAATCCAATTTCTCATTCAGGAGAAGTTGTAACATCACTTTTAGAAATTATTGCAGTGAAATCACCTTTGAAGTTTATAGGCATTCCAGGTTCCATATTGATGGTTCTTGGAATAATTTTTGGAATAAATGTTATTACTTTATTTAATGAAACAAGATATTTTTCTATCCCATACACAATGATAGGAATTACATTTTTGGTGATAGGTGCAATGTTGTTATTAATGGCAGTATTATTATTTAGTATTTCACGAATTTCTGACAGAACTAGAGAATAGATACAAATACACATAAAAATTGTATCAAAATAAGAAATAAAATTGAGTGAACTTTTAGAGAAAATTAGAAACAAATCCGCAACTATTGCTATTTTAGGATTAGGCAGAGTAGGATTACCTTTAGCATCAGTATTCTCTACAAAAGGATTAAAAATTATTGGGGTAGATATTAACGAGGAGAGATTATCATCTATTAAAAATGGTAAATGCCCATTTTATGATCCTGCACTTCAAGAAAATCTAAATGAATCAAAAAAAATGGGAATGTTAGAAGTTGCAAATGATCTTGAAAAAGTAAAAAATATTGTGGATGGTATTATTGTAACAGTTGGAACACCTACAACTCAAGGTAACAGTGTAGATTATTCTCAAGTTTTTACTGCACTAGAAGAAGTTTGTAAAGTAGATTTAAGAAATAAAATCATAATAATGAGATCCACATTACCGCCCAAAACAACAACAGATATCATTATCCCTTTTATTGAGAACAAAACAGGCTTAAAGACAGGAGAAGATTTTCAATTAGCAGTTTGTCCTGAAAGAATTTTAGAGGGAAGAGCTGTAAAAGAAATTCATGAGCTTCCAGAGATCGTAGGAGGAGTTAATCAAATATCTAATGATATTGTTACTGAGTTATTCAAACATATTAATCCTGAAAAGAAATTTTCATACACCACAGTTACTGGAGCAGAACTTGCAAAACTTTTTGCTAATGTTTACAGATACATTGGATTTGCATTATCAAATGAATTTGCCGTTTGGGCAGAAATGTATGGAGAAAATGCATCAGAGATTATTGATATTTCAAATTTTGAATATTCTAGAAGTAATATTCCAAAACCAGGCTTTGCAGGAGGTCCGTGTTTAAGCAAAGATGGGTTATTTTTAGATAATAATACTACTTTTTCAAGTATTGTTTCTACAGCATGGAAAGTTAATGAATCAATTCCTCAATACGTAGTAAATAAAATCAAAGAATCAAAAGGGAATATTTTTGGAGTAAAAATAGGAGTTTTAGGAGTTTCATTCAAAGCAGGGAGTG
>Ga0233434_1000263_pt1 | contig 64227 bp, 57 predicted proteins | sample SI_122_August201_4_FD_182738 | JGI IMG/M metagenome (GOLD analysis project Ga0233434, IMG submission 182738) | Seawater microbial communities from Saanich Inlet, British Columbia, Canada - SI_122_August2016_120_MG | ecosystem: Environmental > Aquatic > Marine > Inlet | place: Canada: British...
GACGCCGCCCATTAACATGCCTTTGGCCAACACCTCGCCCGCCGCCGCAAAGTGTCCCATATGATTGTGCATGTAATTAGAGATTGAGCTTCGATCATGGAAACCCATACCGCCCGAATGCGCGGCAACAGGAAAGCCAAGTTCGACACATTTTGCCCAGAAAGGATCGTAATCGTGCTCGCTGTCAATGCAGAAGTTATCCAACCAGAACACTTCGTTTGAGAGTTCAGGATATTCCCTGGCCACTCGTGGTACCGGACGTTTTATAAAAGATGGAATCATCGCAACCTTCAACCCAAGCGAATGTGCATGCTCCAGTTCTGCGATACCTTCTTGTGGTGTATGCATGGGAATAACTGCAGCCACCGTCATTCTATCTCCATACTCATCATAGGCTGCAGCGGCGTATTCGTTATACGCATGACAAGCTAACTGGCGATATTCCTGGTCAGGGATACTGTGAAAGCCAAGACCTACTGTCGGATACAACACCGCATAATCCAGACCAAAATCGTCCATCCTCTCGTGATAAAGCTTGGGTAACATCGCCGTACAACGATCCAGTGTATTTTTCGTGGGTAGCGCCCACCAGGGCGCCCTGATCGACCGCGAATCTCGTCGCTCTTCCCAGTTCATCTGGTACCAGCCAGGACCCGTTCGTCCACCGCGCATATTCGAACGGAAATCAGTCACAGCATCGCCGCCTCCAGACTGCTTGATGTAGTCCATGAGGACTGGTGTGTATTCAATAATGTGGGAATCCCCGTCGATTAAGGGATGATCTAAACTGGCGCGAATCTGAGCTGAGGCAGTGGGCATTTTTCGGATCCTTTTAGCATGGCTTCGTCAGTCACTGTACCCAAATACCGTGAAGACGTAAAACGCCTGGACAAATAGAGGTTTTAAGCAAAGCCATACGTCCAGCTATGGCAATAAGATTAGCCCGTATTTCGACCAATTGAAGAATGCGGTGTATTTTCACCGGTTTTAAAATCAAATTGACAAACTAATGAACAAGGCTCACTGACGCGCGTTTTTCTGACTGAGCGCCACGTGGGACCGTAAGTGAGATAAAAGTGCGCAGACATCGCCTGCCCGACGAAACCAGTCACTATGATTTTCTCAACAGCAAGCCAGGCGCTATTGCGCGACCAAGGCCTTTACGCGCGGAGCAACACGCGTGAACAACATTTGTAAACTGTCAGTCATCTGTTCTGCCCGCATCCCGGGCGGGACTGCCATGGTAACAATATCCGTCACGCCAAATTTAGTGATGAAATCGACCAGTTGCTCAACGCACTCATCCTCGTTGCCAACGATCCAAGTCTGGGGCACCGGCTCGCCACTGTCGCCAAAGCCTTCACCACTTTCCTTAAAAAATCGTTGATACAATTGCATTCGATATTTTTCCGCTGCCCGAACCAGGGGCCAGTCAGTGTTGCGATCATCTGTCACCAGGATGCTGCGGATAATGCCGACGCGATAATCACGGGTTTTCCTCCCACTGCCCTCAAGTTCATTTACCCAAGGATCAAAGGAATTGGCCTTTAAACCCTGGGGTAAAAAATGAGTGTTGTAATGAGCAGCGCGCAGCGCGCCCGCCTCAGACATGGCAGCAACCCAAAGAGGTGGACCACCGTCCTGCACGTACCCGGGCGTGATAATGACGTCTTCAAATTGATAACGCTTTCCGCTGTAACTGAATTTCTCACCCGTAAAACAATGCTGCAGTACCTCAATAGCCTCATTCATCAGAGATACCCGACGGCTAACCGGGAATCCAAAGCCACGGAACTCGTGCGGTGCGTATCCCATACCAAGACCAATTTCGACCCGGCCTCCAGAAAGGTTATCAAGCACAGCAAGGTCTTCAGCCAGGCGAAGTGGATGATTGAATGGCGCCAGGCAAATGTCAGTCCCAAACCGAACGTGACTGGTGACCGCAGACATCGCGCCAGCCACCGGAATCCAGCTGGGCAGATAGCCATCATCAACAAAGTGATGTTCCGTAAACCACACCAAATCAGCCCCAATCTGGTCAAGCCACTTTACTTGCTCCATTATTTCGCTATATAGCGATTGATGTGCGACCCCGGAATCCGGTGGATTGCGAAAGTCGTAACAAACGCCAATTCTTAAACCATGCATAACCGATCCTTATTTTTTACCGTGATAGCACAAGTCGATGCATTCCGCCGGTGAAGGACTGGAACGATGAGAATTGGCTAATTTCCATTCTGCACTGATTATTCAATACAGGCCTATAAACTGACAATCGCCGCCGAAAAGCGCTGGAGTTATTCCAATTAGTGGTCAGAGCATACACATATTCCGGCCAGTCGCGATACACCATCTTCGGGCACACCATCTGCGGGCGATAGTGATCTGCCAAGAGCGATAGTCAGTCACTTCGGTGGGCGATGATCAGCACTCTACTGGCCAGTGCACTGCGCATTGCATCGACAGCTCACGACTTCTCCCGTATAAAGTCTAGAAGATCGAGAACATTAGCGGCCTGTGTGATCAATGTTAAAGCTATATGGTGTGCCCAACTCTCAACCCGTCCGCGCTGTTGCGTGGACTTGCTTGATGAAAAAATTACCGTTCGAATTTGTCATGACGAGCCAAAACAAGGCCGCGAAGCAGCCGGAATACTTAACCGCCGTGAATCCACGCGGAACTATCCCTGCCATCGATGATAACGGCGTCGTACTTTGGGAAAGCCACGCGATCCTGATCTATTTATGTGAGAAATATGACTGGAACGACCTTTGGCCAACGGACCTGGTCGCCCGCGCAAAGGTTAATCAGTATCTTCACTTTCACCATCGCAATACCCGAGAGGTGGTCGTTCAATGGAGCCGAGCGCTCTGGCCCGCCGTATTCGAGGTGGAAAACCCTGACGAAACCTGGTTCAGGCGTAACACCTTTGCCGGTTTACAGAATAATTCACGAGTCGTAAACGACGCACTCGAAATCATCGACAGCATGTTGGCTAACTCAACTTTTATTGCCGGTCCAACAGTGACGCTAGCCGATATCAGCGCCTATGAAGAGCTAGGGCAAAATCAGGAAAAGTACGCTAATTGCACTGACTATAAAAAGTACCCGAACATCACGCGCTGGTTTATCGAGATGGAAAAACTACCCTTTCACAGGGAAGCACACGCAGTTTGGTCGCTAATCGGGGATATCAATCAATTGCGTGGCGGCATGGGCACCATTTCCAGTGCCAACAAGCAGGCCGCGACGGTGCTACTGGAAACTGTCACACGCCAAAAAAAAGCCAATATCTAACAAAATCCACGCACCGTTTTGGTCGAGTTGTGTTCCATGCCTGGCCAAGGCGCAGAGCTCTTCGGGACCCCGTTGCCTAGGTTCACAAAGAACGAATTGAATCACTATGACAATTGAAAATTGTTACGTTAATGTAGTGGCACAAAGGATCAACACAAAACAATCAACACAAAGTATGGCCCGCTACCGTCGGGGCGAAATCTGACCTGAGGAACAAAAATATATGACTAAGCAAAGAATTCAAACGGCCATTCTTACCTCGATTCTTTTGGTACTTATCGGTTGTTCTTCCGAAGACCCTGGCGAAACCAAAGCGGGTGCTTTCGAACAAAAATACTGGGTCGAAGACTATGTTACCCAGTTGAATTTCCCATGGGCGATGACCTGGCTCCCCGACGGTACCGCCTTACTTACTGAGCGGCGGGGAAAGATCAAAATGGTTCGTGACGGTGAAATTGTTGCAGAGCTTGAGGGCGTACCGGAGGTGATGTCAGCGAGCCCTTACGATGGCGTCCTCGATATAAAAATTGATCCAGATTTCGATACCAGCCCGTATCTGTATCTCACCTATACACGGGGCACGGCAACCGCGAGGGTCGGAGTCGTCTATAGGGCAAAGTTGGAAGGCAACCGGCTTGTTGATGGTGAGGAACTGTTCAGCACGTTTCCGCCTGCGCCAACCGGTGGCCCGAACATCACACGCATGCAATTTCTTAAAGATAAGACACTCATCGTCGGAATCGGATCTAGCGGCCAACCCGGTAGCGGCATGGTGCAACGCGTCGATGGACACATCGGCAAGATTATCAGGATAAATCGGGACGGCACGGTCCCAGCAGACAACGCCATTGCCGTCAAAGATCCCAACGCAAAGCCAGAATTGTGGGCAACCGGTTTTCGATCACCGGGTGGTTTCGCTTTGGACGACAATGGTCAGTTATGGGTTTTGGACATCGGCCCCTTGGGAGGTGATGAACTGAACTCGCTAGAAGCCGGCGGAAATTACGGTTGGCCATTGTTGAGTTGGGGTTTTGATTATTCTGGACGCGCGATGTCGGACGAGCAGACCGCTGCAGGGTTCGTAGACCCTGTCGTGGTTTGGAGTCCATCGATCGCACCTTCAGGCCTCACTTATTACGACGGTAGTGCATTCCCTGCCTGGCAGGGTGATTTGTTCATCGGCGCGCTATCCGGTCAGGCAATTCGGCGGCTGAGAGTCAGCGATGGCAAACTCCTGCACGAAGAACGATTACTGGCGGACTTCAATGAACGTATCCGCTCGGTGGAAACCGGTCCTGATGGTTTTTTGTATGCCATAACGGACTCTTCTAACGGCAAAATTCTCCGCATCCGGCCGGGTCAACCAGTCGGAGAAGAGTTGGCCCGCGTGTCCCAACCGTTCAATATGCCCGTGGGCGCCGATCTGGAGGCTACCCTGAAACAGCACGGCGTTATGCAGACTGATGAAACCGTCGCTGCGGAAAGTGTCGACTACGACCCAGTACACGCGGAGTCCCTGTTTGTGCAGAATTGCGGAACCTGCCATACCCGCGGAGAAAGCACTTCTAGCGAGATTGGCCCAGTTTTGGATGGGCTCGCAGGTCGTCGATCTGGCAGCCTGCCGGGCTATTCGTATTCGGCGGCGTTGGCCGATGATAAAACTCGCGTGGTCTGGGACTACTTTACGATTGCAGCCTTTCTTACGAATCCACAGGGCTACTATCCGGGTAACAAAATGGCGGCACCACCGATCAGCTATGTCGACGCCGTACAAATAGGTATTTTTCTCAATGACGGTAAGACGTTCTGATTGGCATCTTCAGCGTTACGCGTAGAGCGAGCGCACCGCGTCGACAATCTCCTTCGCACCGGGCAAGTATTCTTTTTCTAACGCCGGAGCAAAGGGTACCGGCGTAAAAGGAGCACCCACCCGTTTTACAGGTGCATCTAAAAAATCAAAGGCTTCATCCGCGATAGTGGCCGCTATCTCAGCGCCGATACCACAGTTCCGCACGGCTTCGTGAGCTACTACCGCCCGGCTGGTTTTTTGCACTGATGTTAATATCGTGGTCATGTCCATCGGCGATAGCGTCCGCGGGTCTACCACTTCCAGGCTAATTCCCTCTTTTGCCAATTCCTCTGCGGCTGTTAGCGCATCTACTACCAAGCGTCCGAGCGCCACCACCGTCACATCAGTCCCGCTACGCTTGACTTCCGCAACCCCCAAAGGCAACACATAAGGTTCGTCAGGCACTTCCGTAATGGACGCCATGCAGCGTTTGTTGCTAATGAAAATTACCGGGTTGTCGTCTCGAATAGACGCAGTTAAAAGACCTTTAGCGTCGTAAGCATTGGAGGGCATGACCACTTTCAAACCGGGAACGTGACAGAACCAGGCTTCCAGGCTGCCCGAATGCTGAGCCGCACTACTGCTATCGATTCCAGCGTGAGTGGTAACCACAATAGGTAGCGTTGCTTGACCACCCAACATGTACTTCATCTTGGCCATCTGGTTAACAATTTGATCCATCCCAACCGCCACAAAATCCATGATCATGATTTCAATAATAGGTCGAAGCCCAACAGCCGCCGCACCTACGCCGATACCCGTAAGTGCTAATTCAGAAATGGCGGTGTTAAGAATCCGCTTGTCTCCGTATTTAGCATGCAGACCCGCTTCGGTTCCAAAGGGCCCACCGACGCGCACGTCTTCGCCAGCCACAAAGACTCTATCGTCTCGGCTCATTTCCTGATCAATAGCCTCGTTAATGGCTGCAGTCATTGTTTTGTTAGTCATACGGTGGACTCCGAATAGACATCTTCATATAAGGCATCGGGATGCGGATCCGGCGCCTGCTCCGCATTGGCAATTGCACGATCCATGTCGGCAGCAATACGCGCAGTAATAGTGTCGGCTGTGTTGGCATCGAACACCCCCTGGGCAATGAGCACCTTGCGCCACTGCTTTATGGGATCGCGTGCACGCCACCGAGCGATTTCATCCGGGTCCCGTTGGAGCATTCCAAAGTCGCGGCCAACATGATCGTAGTAACGGTAGGTTTTACACTCCAACAACGTAGGCCCGGCACCGCTGCGGGCTCGCGCAATGGCCTCTATTGAGGCTTCGTGTACCGCGGCGATGTCCATACCATCCACCATGGCACCTGCTATGCCGTAGGACGCTGCACGATCGACAATATCGGTTACCGACGTTGTCGATGCAGCGCTGGACCACTCGCCATAACCATTGTTTTCGCAGACAAATACCATGGGCGCTTTGAGTATGGCGGCCATATTCATGGCTTCATGAAAAGCCCCCTCATTAGTGGCGCCGTCGCCGAAAAAACAGACCGTGACGCGATCATTACCTTGGTACTGGCTAGCAAATGCTACTCCTAACCCTATGGGTAGCCCCGCGGCAACTATCCCATTGGCACCAATGATGCCCAGGTCTAGAGCCGCCATATGCATGGAACCACCCTTGCCGCCGTTGTACCCCGTGGCCTTGGCAAACAGCTCAGCATACATGCGCTCCACGTCACCGCCCTTGGCAATAAGGTGCCCATGACCACGGTGGGTAGAGGTAATGTAATCGTCGTCATTGAGCGCTTCACAAACGCCTACGGCTATTGCCTCTTCGCCGCAGTAGAGGTGAACCGAGCCATGGACTCTTGCTTGCTCCATTAACAACCCGGCCCGCTCATCAAATTCACGGATGCGGGTCATTTGTTCAAACATTCGAAGCATGTCTGCGTTGCTTAGATCCATTGAGTTTCTCCGTTCTGATGCTGAATTTTGATTGTTAAGTTATTCCACCGGCATGCCCGGAACCGATCAGAGCCAGGCTCTGCTAAAACCTGTTGACTTGCAGTCTATTGTGAAAGCTGTCCACCTTAGACGAACTGGACGCGTTTCGTCTAAGGCGCTAACTTCAATTAAACCGTCATGCGAAGCTGATAGAGGCTAGTACGGCGCCGTGCCGCCATCAACACTCCATGTGGCGCCGGTGATACCTTCACCTACGTCTGATGCCAATAACACTGCAGTTTCAGCAACTTGCTCGACTTTGTTGGGACGCTTGATGGCTGATTCCCGGGAAAATAAATCAACCATCTGGTCGAACGTCAGGCCCATCGCTTTTGCTGTGGCAGGGCCGTCAGCCTTGACTATGTCGGTAATAATTAGCCCAGGACAAATGGCGTTCACGGTCACTCCGTCCGCACCTACTTCCTGAGCCGTGGATTTCGTCAAACCGTTAACGGCATGTTTGGCAGCGGTGTAGGAAGCAAAAACCGGCTTACCAATTTTACCTTCAACCGACGAGATGTTGATAATGCGGCCAAATTTTTGCTCAAGCATGGAATGCAAGGCGCGACGGGTCGCCCAAAATGTTGAATACACACACAGCTTCATCGTGTAATCGAAAGATTCATCTGTCAAATCGACAAGAGGCAGTAAGTCTCCTGCGCCACCCGCGTTGTTCACCAATATATCAATACGCCCATAACGCTCAATGGTGCCATCAACAAAGCCTTCGATATCTGCTTGCACCGTGGCATCACCCTGGATAAACACCGAGCGCTCGCCACCGCCAAGTTGCTCAACAGCCGCAGCCCCTTTAGCAGGGTTTCTGGCCATAATCACGACACTGGCACCCTCTCGAAGAAAGGCTGTCGCAATAGCCAGCCCGATGCCGGCCGAACCACCAGTTATTGCAGCAATTTTTCCCTTAAGTTTCATATTCATTTCCTACTTCATGAACTGCGAGTTTCGCACAAACTCATCAGTGAATGGAATTTTCATCCGCGTATTAAACATTACTGCTAATCGCTTTTCCGTAAAGCGATTATGCCGAGAGTGCCTGAAACAACTTGCTGAGACGGTGGCTGCGGTGCTTGCCAGGTATCAGCCAGCGTCACTGCCACGCTCTTTGGCTTGTCTCTGGGCCTAAATAACCCCGGATTCTCGAAGCCTGGTTACCTCCGCTACCGAATACCCGAGGTCAGCCAAAACCTCACCCGTATGTTCACCCAAAGCCGGTGCGCAGATGGGTCCCACCTTCGGCACATTGGATATTTGAATCGGGTGTTCAATGATGAGCGGTGTCTTGATCCTGTCGTCTTCTGGCGCAACGACCATCTGGTTCTGAAGTACCTGTGGATCGTTCTTACTTTCTTCTACCAGAGCAACGAGATTGACAGGTAGCTCATAAGAATCAAAGATTTTAAGCCAGTGTTTTGCTACATTTTGTTTGATGATTTTTTGCAATTCGCGCCCCAATAGTTCGCGATTTTCGAACATCAATTCCTGACTGCTGAACCTGGCGTCAGCTAAAATTTCAGGCGCGCCCATCGCGACAAAAAGTAGACTTTGCAAATCTTCGTTGCGGATCATGTTGAACTGTAGCCACCGCCCGTCAAGGGTTTCATAGGGACGCATCATGGCGGGCGGGCTTTCATTCAACGATCGATACAAGGGCATGTCACCATCGGCCATGACACCCTGCGCGATACCGGCGGCAGACCAAAGGCCATTAGCAAGAAGTGAAGTTTCTACCATACTACCCTCGCCGCTGCGCTCTCGATTCAATAAGGCCGTCACAATTCCGGCATATAAGGCGACACCCGTAGGGTGATCACCCATACCGGGAAGACCCTGAGTTGGCATCGTTCCAGGCTCTCTCATAAGCTCCATCAGTCCACTTCGCGCCCAGTAGGCCAACTGGTCGAACCCCTTGCGTTGGCGCTCGGGACCCTTTTCTCCATAGGCGGTGAGAGACGCGTAGATCATCCCGGGATTTAACGGTTTCAAATCCTCATAGGTAATGCCGAGTGATTCTCGGACTGAGTACGGCTGATTGGTGATAAAGACGTCACAACCAGCGACCAGTTTACGGAGGATTTCCATCCCTGCAGTTTGTTTCAGATCCAGTGCCACACCCCGTTTGTTGCGACCATCGAGTTGCCAGAACCAATCGCTGTCAGCATAGGGGGTTGTTGGAATATCACCCAACATCCGCAACATATCTCCTTCACCGGGCTGTTCGATTTTAATGACATCCGCACCGTAGTCCGCCAGCATCATTGCAGCTGCAGGTGCGGCAATGACCGTTGCACAGTCAAGGACTTTAAGTCCAGAGAATAGATAGTCGCTCACTGTATTTCCTTTGCCTGGGTAAATTTTTTGAACAATCTCATAAGCAGGTTCGACAGATCAACCCACGATCAGCCAATGCCGTGGATTACCTGTTAACACTATTGTCAAATCTAGAGAGATTAACTTATCGTCACCAGAGTTTCTTCAAGATCAGCGAACTCTGTTTTTCAAGATGCCACATTCAGATCAACCCGATGACTCACCACTGTTGATGGGGCTTTTTCTGATCCGAATGCGGCAAGATACCGCTTGGATACACGAAACCGGTAAACTGATGACAGACCTTGTCAGGGAATGGCTACAGATTGAAGACGAATGATCAGACCGTACATATCCTCAATGCCGAGCTGCTCGATTCAGACGGTAAGACTCGCCTGACCAATGCCACCATTGCGGGTAGCCAGTTCATCGAAACTACTGGCCACCCTATCCTGGAAGATGGTTCAACGATCATCGATGCTAAAGGCAATCTGCTGATACCCGGTCTGCACGATCACCATACTCATCTGATCGCCTATGCCGCTTCTCTGGTCTCAATCAATTGCGGCCCACCCGGTGTCGTCTCAGAAGCAGATTTGAAGTCTGCCTTGCGGGGGCAACCAGGCCATCATTGGTTGCGGGGCACCGGCTACCACGAAAGCGTAACTGGACATCTGGATCGCCAATGGCTGGATGCCTGGGCGCCGGACCGCCCGATCAGAGTTCAGCATCGATCCGGGCGATTATGGATAGTCAATAGCCCGGGCATGGAAATGATTGCCAATGCCGCTCTTAGCCTGGCACCTCACGAGCGAGACCGACTCACCAGTGAAGATGGGCGCCTGTACGATGTTGATGAATTGCTAGGCAACTTGACGCGATCTGATATACCGCCAGTGAAACTGGCAAGTCAGCAATTAGCGGCCTTTGGTGTTACTGGCATCAACGACATGACACCGTCAAACAACGCCGAAACCTGGCAGTGGTTTAGTGAACTTCAGGTCAGCCAGGATCTTCTGCAAAAGGTACGAATGTCGGGCAGACCAGCATTAATCGACTGCAGACAAACACCTCGTCTATCCGTCGGCGAAACTAAAGTTCATCTGCATGACTCCTCGCTACCGGACTTTGATGATTTCGTATCGACAATCACAGAGAGTCACGAAAAGCAGCGCAACGTGGCCGTGCATTGTGTTACGGAAGTGGAATTAGTTTACACACTGTCTGCCTTTCGATCCGCCAGCACCCTGGCCGGAGATCGGATCGAACATGCATCCGTGATACCACCAGCACTGATTGAACAACTCTATGTGCTTGGATTAAACGTGGTCACCCAACCTAACTTTGTTCATGAGAGAGGCGACGCTTACCTTAAGGACATTCCCATGACCGACCATGCTTTCCTGTATCGGACAAACTCATTAATGCTAGCCGGTGTGCCTACAGCCTTTGGCACTGACCTGCCTTTTGGACAACCAGACCCCTGGGCAGCCATGGATGCTGCAACAAAACGCACCACTTCGAGTGGTCATCTACTTAACGAAGCCGAATGCATCACACCGGAGTCTGCCCTGAATGGGTTCCTTGGTGAATTATCCGCGCCTTCATCGATCCGCAGTATCAAACCCGGCGCACCCGCCGATTGCTGTCTTTTAGATGCACCCTGGCACGTGTTGCGCAATGATTTATCAAGCGCCCATGTGCTGATGACCATTCGAGATGGCGAATTGATTTATTCCAGAGACTAGAAGAGTTTTTCACTGTGCTTGCAAGAAGCCGCGCGTTTTTTAACCTGGGGGATTAGTCGGCCAGTTCATCAATAAGCCCCCATGCAAGTGCCTTTTCGGCCGACAGCTCCATCCCTGTGACCGCAAGATAATTCGTGCGATGGCGGCCAATCCGGCGTGGAATGCTAACGCAACCACCGGCACCTGGTATCAGCCCCATCGCCACTTCGGGCAATCTAAAGAAAGCGTCACGGCTTGCTGAAATGTGACCGGAAAATGCAGGTAGCTCAATGCCCGCACCGATACAGGCGCCGTGTAAATTGAAACTATAGCGCCCGGCATGTTCCGCCAGATACTGAGCTGGCATTTTTAGCTGCCTGATCCTGTGCGCTTCGGCCACATCTTTGGATACGCCGAATTCCGTCAGGTCACCGCCGGCACTGAAGCAGGGCCCAGCACCTGAAACAACAACACGTTCAATTGAATCATCCATCGCCACCAGGCTAAAAGCCTCACTCAAACCATCACGCATCGAAACAGACAAAGCATTTCTATTGCTGGGACTATTCAGCAGGATGCGGAGTTCTGAGCCTGTTCGTTCCATGAGTACTGGTGCCGAGATATCCGAATCGCCAACTTTCGTCTTGTTCTGCCCTGAAAGCCAGCGCGAGAATTCCTCACCACCCTGAAGCGTTGCATAGCCAAGTGACTCAACAGTAAGCGCTGCAATCACGGGCAGACTCATTGTTACCCGGGTGACCTGTACCAACACTGCTGATGCCTGTGGATGCTGGTCAATGAACGATGCAAGACGTTCAACTTCCGAATCCGTCTCAGCAATAAGATCAACTGCATCTAACATCCGCTTATCGTTATTTAACAAACCGATGACCGGCACTGGCTGACGCCGTAGCCATTGGCTTATGGCTTGCACCTCTTCGCTCGAATAATTAGCTTCTGACAAGTCCACAGACAGACATGCCTTACCGGCGCTATCCGCCCAGTTCGGTTCCCGTATGAGGTTCTTCAGAAGACTTGCGTTAATCATTTAGGTCTACGTTTATGTAAGTCGCTATTTAAGTACTTTATTTAAGTACAACTAACTTCCCAGGATCAGCGTTTGCAGAATGCGGGCAGTCAACAGTATTCTGCATCCTACACCAACTGATCTTCAGGTTAACAACATGCCAGAACCACTCGATGGAATAACCGTCATTGAAATGACGATTGCAGTACAGGGGCCCGCTGCCGCTCTGTACCTGCGCGACATGGGTGCGCAAGTCATCAAAGTTGAACCACCCCTGGGCGACCCAAGTCGCTATGGAAGAGGCAGACAGAACGAAACGCCGGCTGGCACAATGGGGCCACAGTACGTTGCTGTTAATCGAGGCAAACGATCCATATGCATCGACCTCAAGACGGACGCCGGAGCAAAGGTCATCCAGTCTTTGCTGGCGACCGCTGATGTTTTCCTCACTAACTATCGTGAGCCAGCGCTGCAGAGTCTTAACCTTGGCTATGACCAGTTGCATCAACAATTCCCCAAACTGATCTACGCTTCTGTCAACGGATTTGGCCCTAAGGGGCCAGATGCCGATAAGGCAATGCTGGATGGGGTCGCGGCAGCCCGCGGCGGTTTGGTTCACCATACTGGTTACCCTGACAGAGAACCTTCGCTTGTGGGACCCATTGCTATTGATACCTCGGGCGCAATGCAGTTGGCACTAGGCGTCATGACTGCACTGCTTTCACGGGAACGACATGGTATGGGTCAGCGCGTACAAACAAGTGCACTTGGCGCCGCGCTTTGGCTACAACAATGGGAGCTAACACACGTAGCCATGACCGGCGCAAACCTGACGCGGGACGGCAATCATCATGCAAACATATCCGGGTTTTACGGCACTTATCTAACCAGCGATGGCGGCGCAATCATGCTGGCCCAGGTGATGGATCAGGAAGGCTGGGACTCGTTTTGTATTTTTGCTGATGCTCTTGAGCTCTCGCTGGACCCAAGATTCCAGACCCCCGGTCAGCGCCTGGGGGAAGGCATCACTGAAGAAGATACTGTAGAACTGCGAAGCATCCTGAAAACTGCCTTCGCCCAGAAGACGATGGCGCAATGGGTGGGCTTTCTCTACACGCAACCCGAGATTATTTGGGAACGGGTACGCGACTGGCAGGAAGTACTTGAAGATGGTCAAAGTTTTGCGAACGGTTACCTGGCTAAAATTAACGTTCCAGGGATAGGTGAAACCCTTACTGTTGGCAACTTAATCGCGCTAAGTGAAACCCCAGGTAGTGAAAAAGGTGACCCTCCGGAACTTGGCGAGGCTAACGAAGGCGTTCTTAACGGATTAGGTTTCAGTGACACCGAAATAGAAGATATCGAAAGCCACGCCACCAACGTGAGGGAAGAAGTGTTAAGGGAACTGCTCAAATCAGCAGATCTTGCCGCTAAATACCAAAAACCCTAAAGCAACAGGGCCAGCTTATCGAAAGTTGATGCCGGACGAGCTCGCGTCTACCCTACCCGGAATATCCTGTATGCTCGCTATTTTGTAGCTTAGGATTCGCAATGAAAGTCGATGCAAATATATCTGCCGACATGACCAAGACTGGTAGACAGGCGGCTCATCTGGAGTCCCTGGGATACGACGGCCTAAGAATCGCCGAGCTGAATCACGACCCATTCCTGCCGCTAGCGATTGCCGCCGAACATACTAACAAAGTCGAGCTACTGACCTCCGTAGCGGTGGCATTTGCACGCAATCCGATGAGTATGGCGACCCTTGCTCACGACCTTAATGCTTTCTCACAAGGCCGAATGATATTAGGCCTGGGTTCTCAGGTGAGACCGCATATCGAAAGGCGATTCAGCATGCCCTGGTATAAGGCGGCACGACAGATGCGAGAATTCATAGCAGCCATGAATGCCATCTTCGACTGCTGGTATGACGGCGAGCGACTCGATTATATTGGTGAATATTACGAACATACCTTGATGCCAGCGACCTTTACACCCGAGAATTTGGACTTTGGTCGCCCCCGAATCAATTTGTCGGCTACGGGGCCGCTCATGACAAAAGTGGCCGCGGAAGTTGCAGACGGCATGATCATGCACCCCTTTTCATCGGAAAAATACATCCGCGAAGTCACCTTACCGGCTATTGAAGCGGGTCTGGCCGTCAGTGGGCGGACATTGAATGAGTTCCAACTGGACTACGCCCCTATCATCGCCACCGGGGCTAATGAAGAAGCCATTTCCCAGGCGATTGAAGTTGCCAGGGACAGAATTGCCTTTTACGGCTCGACAGAAGCCTATCGCCCCGTTCTTGAGATACATGGTTGGGGCGATTTACAGACCGAGCTTAACTTTCTCAACAAGCGGCAACAGAAAGAAGAGATGGCCCGACTCGTCGACGACGAGGTGTTGAACACCATTGCCCTGATCGGAACACCCACGGAAGTTATCAACTCAATGAAGCAGAGATTTGGCGATGTGATCAGCCGAACCGGGTTCAGCGTGCCGTCGCTGCCTGACTCAGATCATGCCGACCTTATTGCACAGCTCAAACAGGGAGGTTGATCCTACGATTAGGCCTGGAGATTTCTCCACCAGTACCCTGGACACACTACCCGCCATCAAGGATACGAGCGAACCTGGGGAACCTCTGATTAAGGTCCAGGATCACTCAATATGCTCCGCTCCAACCGCCTGAATCTTCACGCGATAAGGTTCTCGCAAATGAATGTAGAGCATCACCAGAACGCTGTAACCGAGTAAGAGCAGCCAGCCGGTATTACCGATGAACTCCCACGAAGAATAAATCCCGTAGCCGTAGATAAGGACCGCAAGCAGCGGCAGAACCTTCATCATCAACACGGGCAATTTGAAGGGAGCCCGGCGGTACGCCTCGGGGTTTCGCTTTGCAAGATTATAAAGAGAGAGCACAGGGAACAACCCGAAGATGGCACCTACGGCGTTACCCAGAATCGCCACGTAGTTCAACGTCATTCCCGTCAATATCGGCGTAACCCCCACGACAAAAAATACTGTTAGAAAGATGTACGGGGTCCCGAACCTATTGACGACCGCTAGTTTAGCGGGCAACCAGCCGTCTTCCGTCGCCATATATAGACCCCGCGTGCACCAGGCAAAAATGGCGTTTAGCGAGGTAACCAGCGCGATCATAATGCCGCCGGCAATAAAAGCGACATAGACCCCGGGAGAAAAGATGACTTTGGCTGTAGCTGCCAAATTTTTGCCCTCAATCTCCGCGAGTGGCAATACGCCAGTGGCAACAACTGCTATTAAAATGTAGAGCAAACTGACTACCAATAGAGACAATCCCATTACCAGCGGAATCATTTTGCCAGGGTTTTCCATCTCGTCTCCGAATTCTGATATAAACTCAGAGCCTATCAAACTCAAACGCAGCAAAAACGCGGCAGCAAAAAAACCACCGAACCCATTCGGGAAAATGGTGGCCGTCGCCAGATAGGGCGAATAGTCCTTAACATTCGTTAGGCCGAGCACAATGTATAAGACCAACGCTGACATCAGGCCAAGAACCATAATCGCTTGAAACCGCGCCGCAGTTCTAATACCAAACAAGTTAGCAATAAAGCACAGCACCATGACGCCGGCAGCGACGAGCAGCATATTCAATCCTGGAATCAGGGCTTCCGCATATTCAGCGAAACCAATGGCGAAACTTGAAAGAATAACTTGCCCGACAACGAGCAAAGCCAAATAGAAAAACGACGTTTTGCTCCCAAGCAGATCTCGCACGTAGGTATAGTTACCCCCTGTGCTGGGAACCGCAGAGCCAAGTGCAGCAATGCATATCGTCGGTATTGCTACAATGCCAAGTGCCAACAAAAAAGCCCACGGCGCTCCGTAGCCGGTCATACTAATGCTGACACCAGTAAGCACGACCACGCCGGTGCCGATTATCTGGCCCAAAGAAATACTCATCAGGTCCCAGAATTTCAGCTTCTTTGTGACGGTTACCTTGGCCATTGTTTACCCGGATGCCATTTGTATATTGGTTCGCCTATATACGTGGGCTTTCTTCTTGCTTGCGAAAACTTCTCCGACTCCTTCTACGGTATCAAACCCAAAAGTCGAGGTCTGATATATAGGCATTAAGTGTGCGTGCTTGTCATGACCGCCCTCACCCACACGATTTACATTGGTGCTCATTACACTGTTTTACAAAAGGAGCGGGGGAGTACAGTCTTCATCAGTGGTGTGGCGAAGAACATCTATCATCAGGTTCACCATTCCTATTCGGACTTCATCGATATCACCTGCAACAAGAGTGATTTTATCCTCAAGACCCGCCGCAAGATTAATAGGCAGCGCGACTGCCCCAAAGCTCATACCCAACTCGCCCGCTAAATAGACTTCGGGGCAACAAGTCATACCTACCACATGCCCACCCAGTTGTTGGTACATTCTGATTTCAGCCGGAGATTCAAATCGAGGCCCATTGGTTGCAACGTAGGTCGCGCCATCGTGAACTTTTATCTGGTGCTGATCCGCGAGTTGCACTAACTGCTGGCTCATGACCGGGCAAAATGGCTCGCTCATTTCCACATGCCCTACACTGCGCTCGATCTGATCGAAGAAGGTAGACTCACGGCCACTGGTAAAATCAAGAAAGTCTCTAAGGATGGCGAGTTCCGACACAGGGTAGTCGGCTGTAATGGAACCCACGGCATAGGTGGACATGATTCGTTTTACACCCAGGTCTTTGATCGCCTTAATGTTAGCGCGATAATTTACTTTGTGGGGCGGCGTTGAATGGTCCTTGCCGTGCCTGGTAAGAAAAACAACATCGTCATGCTCTCCTTTACCGACAAATATTTGCGCTATTCCATACTCGTTAGATATTTCTTTAGCCTCGACTTCAACACCGGGGAGATTGTAGATTCCGGTGCCACCAAGAATTGCAGCGGGCATATATTTTCCTTCGTGTTAGCTACCAGGTAGATAGACTCTCTAAGTTATAAGGGCTAGCAACACCATGAACGGTCACCACACCAGACACATAATTTGGCGGTGTGATATCAAAGGCGGGATATCGTGCCGAGATAGTATCGATGGTGGTGGCTGTACCCAAAGCAAGTTTTATTTCTGCCGCATCTCGTTCCTCTATGACAATGTCACTGCGCTGCTTTTTACTATCATCCCGCCCCCAGGCAAAAGCAAAAAAAGGAATATCATGAGCATGGGCAGAAATGGCGTTCTGAAAAGTACCAATCTTGTTAACAACGTGACCATCCAATGTAATGAGATCCGCGGCTGTTACGTACTTCTGGATTTTTCGCTCGGACATGATGTGCGCCGGCATGTTGTCTGTAATCAGGTTCACCTTAATACCCATCTCATGAAGAGATGGAGCGGTAAGCTTGGCACCTTGAAAGTACGGTCTGGTTTCAGGAGCGTAGACGATGATATCTTTACCCTGCCTCGCGGCAAAGGCAATTGACAGCAAAACGCCGGCTTCACCGAAGCAGTTAGTTAAAATGCCATCACCATCATCGATCAGGTCCGCCATCGCGAGCGCACGAAGCGTATAATCGTCGTATATTCCGAGCAGCACCTCGTCGATCGATGCAGCGATGGCGTAGTCTACGTCGCTATTGGTTGCTAGCGCCTGTTTGGCAATGCTGAGCATCTGATCTAAGCGTTGCATCATGGCGGTATTGGTAGGACGTGTGCTGACCAGTAGATCCCGCGCCTGTTGCAGATCAGCCATCAGAGTTGCCGGATTATCAGGACTATCGGATGTTAGAATTCGCAGCGCATTAACCGAAGCAAGCCAGGGCCCGCTGCCTTGAGTCACCATACCTTCAATGGCACTCGCCACCTCGGCGACTGTTCGACAGGTTACAAATGACTGTTCAAACGGATACTGTCGACGGTCACCAATGATTACCTGCCCAGCGTCGAAACGGGCAATATTTTTAGGGTCAAGTACAAAGGGAAGCAGCTCGTACGTACCATGTTGTTGCGCGGGCGAGAGCGAGCCTGAACCCGTGACAGTTTCGCTGTCCATAATTACCCTATTTAATAAGTTGTTACAAAAGAGTGAGTTATTCCAAAAGACGGTCTGACCTTAGGCCACAGGCCCCTCTAATTGTCGCACTCAAATTGCGCAGTTGGAACCTGCAAAACCCTGTTTTGCGCCGATTCATGCAGGATTCTAGAGCAGTCATACTATGGGTCTTTGTTGGAGAGAATGCCCTTTGCCGCGATAATAAGTAGTACGACGACAAGCACCACGCTCGGCAAGCCTGGGAGAAAACCCAACACGCTGATCAAGCTTGACTCGCCTAGTTGATTGTCACCAAAGGTCAGCGCCCTATTCGCCGAGGCGTTTCCTAACCAATAGAATACTGTGAACGACCAGGCAACATAGATGAATCCGTAGGCGAGAAACTTTTCTTGAAACGCAGATACCCTGATGTACGGTAACGCAAAGGCAATCGCCATCACCAGCAATGCATTCGTCACCCCACCCGAGTGGGCACGCACCCACCCCTGGGTTGTTCCGTAAACAGAAAACTCTAATATTTTGCCCGGCCAAATTTCGAACCCGCCTAGCAAGTTGAACATCAACATGAATCCAGCAAACATTGAAACCAGCATCACCAATAGCCCATTGGCTATCATCACTCTTTGTAATTGAGACATCCTGTTCCTCGCTGTCGTTTATGTGGTCGTTTATATGGTCTTTTTTATTGTCGTTTGTATATTGATTTGTCCAAACAACGTTCCTGTTAAGCGGCCGGCTGTGACCTTAAGGGCAACCCCATTTCTTCACTGCCCGTATCAATCACCGGCATCGGGCCCTGGTTATCAAGCTCCGCATTGAAGCTCAACCACTGATTCAACCACTCGGGTTCACTCTCCTGGCGGGGGTTATAGTTAGGCCCAAGGGCCCGCGCCATGAAGGGGCCAACCTTTACAATGATAGCGCTGGACTGGCATAAAACTCCCCAGGTTCGACGAAACAGGCTATCGCTGGAATCACGTCCAAGTGCGGACATCATGCCAACGCACCCAAGGCCAAGGACGTGCGCAGAACCATGTATCACCCCGAACGCTCGCGGCCAATAAGCCCCATAGAGTTTTTCATAAACATCGAAGGCGACGGTCTTGTGTTCACACTCTTCCGCCATATGGGCCAGCCAGAATGATGTCACGTCCACTTGCGCATTTTGAAAGAGTGCCTTCCGGTCTCCAATGAGCCAATTAGTAAACCCGTTCGTCATGCATTCAAACCCCGCTGAATAAGCCAGCCGAGTACGCATGCTTCGTTCAGCCAGTCGGTCGTACGCGTCCGCGATTCGTTTTTCAATCTCGGCAAACTGGGGGTGACCATTTTTGGTTAAGCGCTCATTTAAACGACGATGACAACGATAATGTTGCGCTTCTTGTCCAATGAAGCCACGCATGTCTTCGAGCAATTGCTTGTCGTCAACAAGCTGCAAAGCTTCACGCATTGTTTTGCAGAGAAAAGGCTCCAGATAAGGCATGGTTAAAGAAACACCATTAAAGAAATGGGCACGGTACGGGTTATCAGGCACCCAGACAGGGTCCAGGTTATCAGGAAACTCGAAGTCAAAATGACGAACCGGGATGATAGTCAGGTCTTGTTGTTGGGCAGTCTCGGTCATCGTCCCTCTCGTCTTCACACCTGCAATATTTAGAATTTCTTCGATTATCAAGATTTCAATTTATTGCCAACTTCTACAGACACATCTGACAATCCTGCGCCGCACAGAGGACCCATACCCGTGGTTTAGCGCTTATATCAACCCTCTTGCGCGACTTTGAACACCGGCATTTCGATGTCAGTGCTCCAGGACTCGAAAGAAACGGTGACCCGCGCCCCCACGACTACCGTCTCCGGGTCAACATCAACCAGGCTACTCATCATGCAAGGCCCCTCCTCCAGGTTAATCAGGGCTAGCACATAGGGCGCCTCATAGGCCCGGGAAATGCCACGTCTTACTATGGTAAAACTCTTTATGACGCCGCGACCACTGACCGCTGACCATGCCACGTCTCGCCCCCCGCAGTGAGAACAAATGGTGCGGGGGTAAAACTGGTATGCCTGGCAATCCTTGCACCGCTGCATGGTCAACTCTCCCCGCCTGCAGGCCTCCCAGTAGGGCTCCGTTAATACACTCGGTTGCGGCAAAACTTTATCAGGGGTTTCTGTGGTCAACTTAAGACGCCTCCGTTCCAAGTACCAATGCTGTATGTGACGACATAATGCCGCCCTGAGCGTGGACTAATGCATTTTTTGGGTTTGCAACCTGCCTGCCGCTGGCTTCTCCTCGCAACTGCCAGACCGATTCGGTCAGCGCGAACATCGATCCCGGATTCCCAGGGTGGCTATGCGACAACAGTCCGCCATGGGTATTGACCGGCAGAGACCCGTCAGGCAGAAGCGCACCGCTTTCAACAAAAGCACCACCCTCCCCCTTTTTGCAAAACCCAAGGTCCTCCAGTTCCACCAACACAGTTGGAGTAAAGCAATCGTAGAGCTGTGCAAAGTCCATATCTGCAGGACGCAGGCCAGACATTTCGAAAGCTCGCTCGCCCGCTTCCTTGGCAGCCGAAGTGGTTAGGTCGCGGGCTGCACTAATATGCTCGTGGCTATGTCCTTCACCGGCACCCAGCAAATATATCGGGGCTTGCTTCATGTCAGCCGCACGCTCAGCGGATGTCAGCACTATGGCGGAGCCACCATCTGACACCAGCGAACAATCCAGAAGATGTAAAGGATCGGCAATCATTCTGGAGTCGAGCACATCTTCAACACTGATCAAGTCTCGCATCTGCGCAGCAGGGTTACGCGCCGCATGCGCCCGACAGGCAACGGCAATACCGGCGAACTGTTCCTGGGTGGTTCCAAATTCAGCCATATGTGCCTGCGCTATCAACGCGTAATACGCTGGCACGGTCGGGCCATAGGGTTGTTCAAATTCCGGATGCCCGGTCGAAGCCTGCACCAACATCGCCTGATCACGGGTCAAACCGCTACGCATCGAATCTGCCATGGCCACCACCACCACATCAGCCATGCCAGTTGCAATGGCGGAAGCCGCGTGATGAATAATCGAAAAAGTAGTGCCGCCCCCTGCGCCAGCTGCGATGCAATAGCGCGGGAAAATCTGCAAATATTCAGCGGTTGCTTCAGCGTGATACATCATCGGCTGCGCCATCGCGTTACAGGTAACCAAACCATCAATATCATCTTTTTCAAGGCCCGCGTCCGCAATGGCGGCCAGCGCAGCTTCCACCCCCAGCTCCATTGGCGTGCGTCCGGGCAGGACGCCGACTTCGGTATCAGCCGCACCGACGATGGCAACTTTACCTCTCAGGCTTTTATCCATGATCAGCAAACCTCACCACAACTTTACCCGGAGTTACCACGTCACCAGACTGGCTCTTGATATAGACATCGATTTCAACCTCCCTTGCCTCCGGACGTAGTGTTGCAATTTCACCACCCGCAGTCAGCACATCACCGATGTAGGTCGCCGCACGGTTGGAATAGTCAATCGAAAAAACATAACCATCATCGCCCAGCCATTCCTCGACACACTGGTGTAGCCAGTCACCCAGCATGGGACCGGCGATAACCAGTCCCGGATATCCTTCAACGTTCTTGGCATAAGGCTCGTCAAAATGAATGCGATGGCCATTCCAAAGCGACGCGTTGTAGAGCATAAGCTGCACGTTGTCGGGCTTATATTCTCGATTCGGTAATTGCTCGCCTACCCGCAGGCCAGCGAAGCGTTCCGCGTTTTTTGTCATCACCGTAATATCCTTGTGGTTTTTTCGCGAATGACCAGGTCACCATCATCGTTAACAATATCCATGAGCACCTCATAAAAAATGAGTGAACCCGAACGGCCCTGCTTCTCGTAGATGTCGGTTAAGGTCCGGGTAGAGGTCAGCCAATCGCCGGGGTAAATAGGCTTGTGGTACTCAATATTCAACCCACCAGCCATGGCTTTCTCAAGGGGGAATTTAGGCAACAGGCTATCAATTGAAACACCGTCAGGGGTTAACTGCGCTAACTCAACTACGTCCCAGAACAGGGGCACGTGAAACATCGGCGGTGCCTGGTCACCATCAAGATATTTACGTTGTCGATTGTCGGTGGCGACAGCGTACTTTCTTATATCACGTCGAGTGACTATTTCTCGACGTGGCTCGCTCCGACGACCAATGGTGGACAATAGCTCGTCGGATAATAAATCACTCATATCTGGTTCTCCGCTCCTCTTAATGGGAATGGCGCATATAATGCTGGTGCCGGTGGTTCAAGTCCACCCGTAGTTATCAAACCCCGTTTTCTCGTTGCGAAAGAAGGAGTAATCCCAAAACCGCCGACAAGCAACAGTCAATTCGGGCCGAGACATGATGAGCGGGCCTCCGTGACCGTCCGGATAGGAACGCAGCATTCATTAACAAAATCTTGAATGAGATTCTGGCGAGAAGAACGAACAACCCGGATAACATCGTTGGGGGCAGCAAAGCACGTTTAGGTCAACCGAAGGGAGTGTTAGGTAACCGGCTGGTACCAGGATACTTTTCTGAAGGAAGGAAAAAGAAGGTTATTCGTCCTTACCGCAAAACATCGTTTTTACCCTTCTCGATCAGTTCGAGTGTATTTCTGGATCTATCTGGTCACCCAGAATGCTGTAAGAAAGGTCGTTTCGATTTTGCGTGCCTTTGTAGATAAGGCCCTCGAATAGGTCGTTTCGGTCATCGCCGCTATAAACTGCGGTTCTGCTCCAATCAATCACATATTGGCGATAGCTGATTCGCCAGTCACCATTGCGGCATTCATATTTGTCGATATATCGGCCTGCGACCAGATATTCATCTTCGCCCACGGAGAAGAAGGCCAGGACATAGACTTCGCCAACACCGCTGCCAGATTCTGCATCGATATCATAATACTCATTCATAACCGTATGAGTGGTGTAGCTCATGGCTAAATTACCGCTGATGACGCTTTCACAAAATTCCAGATAGTGTCCATCAAAGCTCCCGTACCTCACCTCTGCATCCTTGTGAAACGCGGACATCATCATGCCAGAGTCACATCTGTCAGCCCCTCTCGAGTAACAGGTGACTGCTTTGCGAACAGCCTGTTCGGCCAATAAACCCTCAACATTGCCAACTTTCGCCATCTTCCCTATCCCTCTCCTCGTGAATCATCTTCAAGGATGATAGCGAAAATACGTCAAAAGAACATTGACTCGCGCTTGCGGTGGAAATGCAGATACCGGCGTTTTGACAGCGAAGATATCTGGGGGTTTAATCTCTTTTTGAAGTCGTTGAAAGCAGGATGATTCGTGACAAAAATTGAGCCACATCCACTGGCGATGGATGGAAAAGACCCAAAAAATCTGCGCGGTGACTTAATACCTAGAGAGCGCTACTACGACCCGGATTTTATGAAGCAGGAGTGGCAGCACCTGTGGACGAAAATCTGGCATATCGCAGGGCGAGAACAACAACTACAGGAGACAGGCGATTACATTGTGCATGATTTTTTGCACGAATCGGTGATGATCGTCCGCCAGCGTGACGGATCACTAAGAGGTTTTTACAACGCCTGCGGCCATCGTGCTGCTCGGTTAGTTTGGGATAATAGTAGCCAAGACAGTTTCTTTTGTCCCTATCATGGATGGCGGTGGGGACTTGACGGGATATTGGAGGCCTGTCCTGATCAAGATGATTTTCCGCAAGGGGATCCGGTCGGCAAGTCGACCCTGGTTGAAGTTCGAGTTGATACCTGGGCCGGGCTTGTCTGGTACACAATGGATGATGATGCACCTGGACTCATGGATTATCTGGAGCCAACGCCAGAGTTGTATAAAGGGCACCAGTTTGAGAAAACTGTTCGAGTTCACTGGCTTCGCATAGAGTTGAATGCCAACTGGAAGTTCTGGTCTGATAACTTCAATGAGTCTTATCACACCAGAGTCGTCCACCCTCAGGTGCCTCCAATTATTGATCAGGATCACTTTACGTCGCGCTATGAAATGTTTCCTATGGGTCACAACAGAATCGTTCAGATGGGACGACCATCGTTGCGTGATCGTCTTCCTGAGGGTCAGCCACATCCCTTTGATGAGCAACTGCGCACCTGGGATATAGACCCAGATAGCTATCCTGATTTTGAGACAAAGACGATGCAGGGGTGGCTCGACCTAAAGGCCGCCAAACGTAAATTATGGAAAGAGAAGGGGTACCTACATTACGAACATCTGAGTGACGAGGACCTGACCGAAAGCCCCTTTGGTGTATTGTTTCCTAACGTTGCAATCGCGCCGGGCGCAGACTCTTTTCTGGTATGGCGATGGGAGCCACATCCTACAGATCCGGAGAAATGCTTTTTTGATCAATGGACCATGGCTTATCCGGTTGAGGGAATGGGCGATTTTGTGAATCGCACAGCCCGCCAGGCGATGGAACTGAAGGAAGCCGAGATTGACCTCAGGGTTTACGGTGACGGATCTTCCGTGCGGGACCTGTCAGACCAGGTGGTGTTTCAGGACTGGCAACTCACTGATGGGCAAAGAACCGGTTGGCACTCCCGCGGATACCAGGAGCCCTACTTTGCGGCTCAGGAGACACGCGTGCACCGCTTTCATGAGGTGCTGAATGATTATCTGGCGGGCAATGCCCCTGGACGAGACTAGCGGCGGTCAGTTCACAGAGCGAAATGATGAGCGCGCAGATGTCACTCATTCTCAAACAAGCCGCGAGTCCAGACCCTGTTCCCTTCTCCTAGGAAGACGTCATGTAATACTTCCGAAGCCGTTCGGTGATATGCCATGTCAACGTTGAACCTTTTGAAACATACACCACTTCGCCAGGTCCAAACGTCTCCTGCACACCTTCACCGTTCGTCAAGACTAACGCCCCACAGATGATGGTCATCATCTCATTAACGGGATAGCTATCGATGTCCATCTTGCAGGGAGGGCATTCCCAAACACCGGTTGAGACAGAACCATCTTCTGCCTCATAGAAACTTTGAGTCGTCTCATCAGTGGCTTCCGTCGTGAAACACGCTTTCGGAATCAGCCTTGATGGCCTCGATTCTCCATCACCATCCGGAAGGATTTTAAACACACGCTCTGTCATTTCTTACTCCATGACTAATCATTAAGTGAATAAACCAACGGCTAGCTGATCTGCTCTTCGACTGCCCGGTATGCTGCATCAAATGCTGCATTCATTAAAGGCGTGACCTCAGAGTCAGTATTCGCAATCGAAATACGTCCAAACTGTTGACGCCCGATTTCATGGGGAGCTTGCCCCTCCTCCCATTCTGGATCATCCAGCCCCTGGTACCAGTAGGCGTAGCCATGAGGAATCCGGTTAACCGTAATCGCCTTGATATCTCTTTCATGGTCGAAGCCATGCCTGCCAAGCATCCGTTGAAGTTGTTCACGGATCTGTTGCTCGTAATCATCGAACGTAGACGCGTAGATTTTGTGACGCCCCATACGCAGAAGATCACGCGTTGTTCCCTTCGTTCCATCGGCGGGCGTGGGGGAAGCCATCATGAATACCACCATGGGGTCCTCAGGCCCCCTTGGCGGTTCGTAACCTCCCGTGGTCATGGTTGGAGCAGCACTGACCCACTGGAAAGGATCATAAGGACATTGCGTTATCGAGACACCTAGCTCTGAGAAAGCTTCCCCGTTCTCCAGTAGCACGTTGGCATAAACAAAGGGCATGCGCTCGCCATAACCCAGGCCTTCTTTTTGCGCATCACTCATCTCCGGGCAGAGGTGAGGTATCAGGTTGTTGTAGCAGGCCAGAACACAACGACTGGCCGTGACGCGACAGGGTTTGCCGTGTTGCACGTAGTCTACTTGGACCTTATCACCAACTTCTTTAACCCCAACGGCTGTGCTATTTAAACGAATTCGAACCGCCTGGTCAGTCAGATCCAGGGCACCATAGTCAAATCGGGTAATAGCAACATCCTCTACTCCTTTCATACCCGGCGCCACGTCTGGAATCATTTTCTGAACCAGTAGACGGGCAACAGACGCATTCCCGTCCGGGAACATGCGTATATCACCGGCGAGGTCATCAATCAGCATGGCTGCAACGGAATCGACAAAATCTGCAAGCCATCCCATGGCACGAAGACCCGGACTACCGGCCATGATGGCTTCAAGTACAGTGTGATTCCATCCAGAGGGTCCATTCAAAATGAGTAGATGTGCATTCAGTATGGGAATTGTCTCCCTTGAAAGCCCTACACGATCAAACAAAAACTGGTTATAGCTGGTGTTGTTTACATAGTCCCATTTATTGACCAGTGACAGATCATCCAGGAAGTCCTTTTCGCCACCAAAAAACGCGAGCAATTTGTCCTGTTGATCTTCTGGTAAGGGTAACTCACGGACCGCGGCTTCATAGTCACCCCTGCCGTGGAAAAACTTAAACCAGTGCCCACCGATAGTCAGGTGATCATCACCATCAGGTACTGTCAGACCAACATCCCCATTAAGCTTGCCTCCAAGGACACAATCATCAGGTGTGTCGGCAGCCATCTGCGCTATGGTTGCCTCATCTATACCGATATCAATCAAAAGACTTCCGGCGACGTCCCCATAATTACTTGGGCTATCAAGATTCTGCGCGCCACCGAGACTCAGGAGCATCCTACCTTTGTGGTTAAACTCATTGCGCTTGGCGTGGCCGCCAAAGTCATCATGATTATCAAGCACCAGCACGCGCGCTTCAGGACCGGCTTTTTTCAGGTAATACCAGGCAGCGGCAAGACCGCTCATACCCGCGCCGACAACAACCAGATCGTAGTGTTCCTCCAATGATTTGTATGAGGCAGGTTTCTGTCCCTGCCAGGCCAATGCATGTGCGACTTCAAAGGAACCTACATGACTGCCACGCATGCCGGTCAGAGTGGGAGGATAATAATTAGATGGAACGACGGGGCTCGCTGGTGTATATAGACTCATCCCGCGCTCAACACCATGGGCCGGCAGCAGGACGCCCCCCGCTCCGATCGCCATTCCATTAAGAAGGTCCCGCCTCGTTATCCGTATTGCCATTGCTATCTCCGGGAGGTTTACATGTCAATCGACATGTTCTAGCATGCATGTCGACATGTCAATGTCGTAAAGCTGAACTACCGGGAGGCACCAGCGCCCACTCACGGCCCTGTTACACGGCGCCCAATCCTAAAAAAGAGGACAACTCTATGAAGAATATTGGCATTTTTGTGCTTCTCATCGCAGCCACATTGGCCACTCCAGTACAGGCAGCGCCGGGCGCTCTACCCTTGAATGTAGAAGAACTGAAAGTACTGAAGCTCGACAGCATCCCTCCCTGGCCGAGTGAGATGGTACTCAAAGGAACCAATGAACATTGGCAGAAAGTGTTGCATCAGGGCGATTTTGTTGTAACGATCTATGAAGCGCAGCCTGCCTTGATAGATATCAGCAGCCCTTACCCCTATGACGAATTTGTGCTGGTGCTTGAGGGAGAGGTGACGCTTAGCGCGACTGAAGGCGAGAAAAGGACCTATCGCGCCGGCGATAGTTTTGTCGTACCCAAGGGCTTCACGGGAACCTGGGACATGCCCGTTAAATTTCGCGAGATGATAATCATTGAAACCAGGGGCTGGCTAGCATCAGGCGAAGCGTCATCGTGACAATACAGAGACTCGAGCAGTAGGTGATTGCCGTGGCATCAATAGCACAAAGAGCACTCAACGGGTGGCCGTTGTTCTTAACGATCGCCGCGATGACTTTCATCGCGATAAGCGCGGCCGCGCTATTGATCGGAATTTCTACGCCGGAGTCGACCGTGAGCCTGATACGTCTGTCGGTGCAGCTCGCCTCCCCCTGGATCTTCCTTGCATTTGCTGCTTCCGCGATGGCGCAGATCTTTCCCGGAAACACATCCAGTTGGCTCTTACGCAATCGCCGCTACCTCGGTTTATCTTTCGCTGCTGGATTCGGCTGGCAAGCTGTTTTTATCGCTGTTCTGTTCACCTTGTACTCACCTTATTACTGGGAGGAGCTACACAAAACCAGTGACCTTGTTTTGCGCATTGGCAGCTACGCCCTCCTGATAGCAATGACGATAACCTCGTTTTTTCCGGTGCGTCGCAGATTACGAACAGAGCACTGGCACTGGCTGCAACTGGTGGGTGTGTGGTATTTCTGGTTGGCGATCTGGACCAGCTATGCGGAACTAGCGTTCAGCAGCAGCGCCACGGTTATTTCCTTTGTCTATTTCAACCTGGGACTACTAGCGCTTGTGCTACGTGTCGCCGCTTACCTAAAACGGCGCACCAACGGGCTGGAGATGAGCTCATGACTTTGATCAATTCAATTGGCGATATTCCAAGCGCGGCAGCGAAACGCTACGGCGACAAGATTGCACTCATTCTGCCGGACCGGGCGTTGTCGTTTAACGAACTCGAGGCATTATCTAACCGCTTCGCTAATCGGTTGGTTGATCTCGGGGTAAAGCCTGGTGACCGTGTCACCCTGTACTCCGGCAACTGTTGGGAGTGGGTCGTCTGCTATTACGGTACGCTAAAAACGGGCGCGGTGATCAATCCGATCAACGTGATGCTGACCCCCGGTGAAGTTGAATTCGTGGCCAATGACTGCGGCGCTACTGTCGTTATTGCATCCCATGAAAAGGCGCTCTCCATAAAAGATGTCAAAGAAAAATCTCAGGTCAGAGAACTGATCGCCTTTGGCGACGAAGCACTGCCCGAGGGAATATTGTCTTTCAACGATATTCTTGATGGCAGTAGTGATCATTTCCAGATCGGTGAAGTCGACCCCGACTCACTATCCACAATCGGCTACACATCGGGTACTACAGGGCATCCCAAAGGGGCCTGTCTGTCGCACAAAGGTATCCTGCTGAATGTCGCAATGACTGCCCTGATGCATCAACGAAGCGACCGGGATACTGTCGTAACCGCCCTTCCTTGCCCGCATGTCTACGGCAACGTGGTCATGAGCGGCGCCGTACAAAATGGCATGACCCTGGTACTTCACCCAGCCTTCGAAGAGAAGACCATCCTGCAAAGCATCCAGGACCACAAGGCCACGATGTTCGAGGGGGTGCCCACCATGTATATGTTCATGCTCAATCACCCGGAGTTAGATGACTACGACCTATCGTCACTGCGCTGCTGCACCGTCGGCGGACAGACCATGCCCAAACCAAAAATGGAAGAGGTCGAGCAACGCTTCCGCTGCCCGTTGATTGAACTATGGGGCATGACTGAGCTCGGCGGCCTCGGCACCACCTTTGCGACCAATGGTCTGATCAAGCATGGTTCGATAGGAGTCGCCCTACCCTATACGCAGGCAAGGATTGCCGACACAGAGAATGCCGATAAAACCTTGCCCATCGGTGAGGTCGGTGAACTGATGATCAAAGGCGATATCGTCATGCAGGGATACTTCGGCAATGAGCAGGCGACCCACGACACAATCGAGCCTGACGGCTGGCTGCACACCGGGGATGTCGCCACCATGGACGAAGACGGTTGTATTTTTATCGTCGACCGAAAGAAAGACATGATTCTGACAGCGGGCTTCAACGTCTATCCCGCGGAAATTGAGCGGGTTGTCGCCGGTCACCCGGATGTCGCCCTCGTGGCTGTAGGCAGTATTCCCGATGAAGAAAAAGGTGAACTTGCCAAGGCTTACATCGTCCCGAAGACGAGTGCAACGCCGAAAGTGGCTGACATCATTACTTATTGCCGCGAGCACCTCGCCGCCTACAAGGTGCCCCGGCAGGTGCAGTTTGTTGATGACCTGCCAAAAACCAGTACTGGCAAAGTGATGCGCCGTGAGCTGAAAACACTGGATAAATAGGCTCGATAAGCGAGCATGATCGCACTCTCCATCTGAAAAAAGGCACAGGCAAAGCGATGAAAAAAAAAGGCACCACGCGACAGAAATCAACTAAGGAGATAGCTGACACTGCGATGAGCGAGCGCCAACAACAGATATTGCAGACGGCGATAGGCATTATCTCAGATGAGGGTTACAGCAGCCTGACGATGCGCCACCTGGCTCGCGCCAGCGATATGAAACTGGGTGCCCTGCAATACCACTTTCGTACCTGGGACGCATTGTTACGAGCCCTGGTTGATTATCTGCGCGATGAATGGCGACGGGTCATAGAGAGTTCCGGAGGTGGTGCACTGGGGATTCGCGGGATAGCAGAGATCATGCTCGCGGGTGATTCACAAGACCACGATGGATTGTGGCCGCAACTCTGGGCAATGGAGCAGGTCGAGCCCCTCGTGTCGGATCTTCTGGAAGATGTCTACGCAGAATACTTGCGGCTCCTGGAAAAAGCACTCGAGACTGCTGGGAACCAATCACCCCGAGCTGAAGCCCTGTGCCTGATGGCCCTGATGGAAAGTGAAGCACTTTTCACCGGGAAAGGCCGGCGCTGGGAAAGTGACAGACACAAGGTGCGCGAAACAATTTTGCAATTTATTGATGATAGATACGGAGAGTAGATTTTGAGCGCAACAATGACATTAGATTTACAGATTAACAGGCTTGGATTTTGGTCAGCTGTCGTCGTAATCGCGACGGCTGTCATTACCTTTTTCACACCCTTGGACGTGCCTGGTGGTTATAACGCTCCGCATGCTGACCGCATCGCTTGGCTCAGCGCTAACAATGCGACTTTTATCCTCGGCTGGATCAACCAGATTGTCGCCATGCTCAGTCTTTCGGGCGTCTTCTTCGGTATGGCCTGGGAAATAGCATCAAAGAACCCGTTACGTGCCATTATCGCGGCAATGGTCGTTCTCATTTCTGTTGTCGCCTTTATCATCCCCAAGTTCATTGCGGTCTGGACCATACCGCTGCTGGCACAGGTGATTTCAAACGGGGCGGAGGGTGCAGAACTGGCCGACCCGTTACTCCGGCTACTGAACGTCTCTATTCCATTTTCGCTCTACACTTCTTTTGATTACCTAGGTTTCTGGCTTTACGCTGTCTTTGGGCTGCTTGTGGCGGGTCCACTTTATGGAGAGAACGCGAGCGCCAAGATCGCCGCCGTCACCATAGGCCTTTTCGGTCTGGTGTATCACGGCCTGCTAGCCGCCCTGTTGCTTGGCGCCATCACACCGCCAGACATTGAGTCCTCATTCCTGGGTGCGTCTGGATTGTTGTTGATTGTGGTTGTGGCAATGATAGTCACTTTCAGGGGCGGCATGGTCGCACCATCCATTGCAACCAGCAATGACTCTCTATAACTCTATAACTCTATAACTCTATAACTCTATAACTCTATAACTCTCTATACTAACTACGCGGATAGGCCAATGACATACAACATTACACGACGCGACTTTTTAAACGGTATGGCCATTGCGACAGGTACGGGTCTGCTCACACCCACCGAACTTTTTGCTCAAACCAGCACCGGCGGACAACACGTAGTTTATCCCCCGACCCTTACCGGCATGCGAGGCAACCACGCAGGCTCATTTGAGACCATGCACGCCCTTGCATGGGCCGGACAAAAGCCAGAGGCGCATCACAAACTGGGCGAGCACTATGACATGGTGATCGTTGGCGCGGGGGTAAGCGGCCTTGCGACCGCCTGGTTCTATCAAAAGGCAATGGGACCCGAGGCAAGAATCCTATTGCTGGATAATCACGACGACTTCGGTGGGCATGCCAAGCGCAATGAGTTTCACCATCGCGGACGGACGCTGCTTGGCATTGGCGGATCGATTAACGTGGACACCCCTTCCGACTGGAGTGAAATAGCCAAAGGCCTGCTCGACGATCTCGGTGTCGACCTCGAAGCCATGAAAGCCAATTTGGAAAACGTCCCACTATTAAGTGCAACCGGTGACAGCTTGTTGGCGTTCCCGGGACAGGAGGGCAAGGAAGGTCATGCGGGCCATACAAAGATCCGCGCCAGCTGGAGTCAGTTGATGCTCGGCGTGGGCGATTACAAATCTGCGGTGCGCGCTCTCCCGCTCCCAGCATCAGAACAGGACAAGTTGATTGAGTTATTCAGCGGCGAGGTTGATTATCTGGATGACCTGCCACAAAGCGAGAAACAAACCTACGTCGAATCGGTCAGTTACGCCCAGTTTCTCACTGAAAGGGTTGGCCTGGCCGACGCGACCATCACTATTTTCTATCCGGTTCCCAAACTGATGTTTGGGCCCGCCGCATTGAGAGTGAGCGTTATGGAGGCGTTTTATCTGGGTTGTCCTGGCATGCAGTCAATGGACTGGCTCAATGACCTAACCAGCGCGATTCTCGACGGTATGAAGGCCGGTTCCAAGTCCCTGTATTTTCCGGATGGCAACGCATCGCTCGCCAGGTTGCTGGTCCATAAACTGATCCCGTCGGTGGCGCCGGACACTCACGGTTTTGACGATATCGCGGCAAGCCGTTTTGACTATGGTGCGCTAGACAACAAGTCGCACCCGACCCGATTACGACTAAACAGTACGGTGGTCGGTGTGCGGGAGACCGGAGACGATGCAGTGACCGTTGATTATGTCCGCGATGGCAACGCGGTCAGCGTCACAGGCGATCATTGCGTGCTCGCGTGTTACAACGGTGCGATCCCATACCTTTGCCCACAGTTGCCGGAGAGCCAAAAGGAAGCGCTCCGCTACGGCGTCAAGGTCCCGCTGGTGATGACGAATGTCCTGATTGACAACGGACACGCTTATTCCAAGCTTGGTGTGGGCGAGGTCACATGTCCCAACGACCCATATGTTTTGGTTATCCCTGCACCGGCAACGACGACCGGTGGTCACCAGCCGCCCCGTGGGCCGGATGATCCGATGGTGATTCACATGTTGGGTGTTCCTTCGGTGACATCTACAGGCAATGAGACCAGCCATGATTTGCTTAAACAAGCGCGTCACAACGTCTATGCGACCACATTTGACACCTATGAGAGCCAAGTCCGGGGGCAACTCCAGGGGCTGCTAGGTGAACACGGCTTCAACCACAAGACCGATATCAAGGCGATTACCGTGAACCGCTGGCCTCACGGCTATGCTTACGAATATATGTCACTGGATGATCCGAAGTGGACGCCAGGACAAGCGCCCCATGAACTCGGCCGAGCCCAGTTCGGCAGGATTTCGATCGCTAACTCGGATTCCGAGGCTTACGCCTACCTGAATGCTGCAATCGATGCCGGCTGGCGCGCCGTCACTGAACAGGTGACATACAACCATCGTCAGGGTTAGTCGGCCGTCAACTGTGAAAGAGCCTGGCTTCTTCTTATTCAGTTCAACTTAATCATGGAGTTTTCTTTATGAACAAGGCCATCGTCTTACTCGGGCTGCTGACCGGTATTTTTTACAACGTATCCTGTCTGGCCGAGAAAAGCGCCAGACCGGAAAACCTGACCCTCTCCAATTTTCAGTTCGGACCGGTGAACCGCTGGGCATTCAGTCACCTTCGCGAAGTATTGCCGACAGTCAATATTGAGCACGACAGTAATCACGTCCTGGTACTCGAGCGAAGTAGAGACTTTGTTCAGGGCTTCTCCATTCCCTTTGAGGGTCGTGAGCAGTCCATCGACGAAATTGTGCAGAGCCAGTTCATCGACGGGCTACTGGTCCTGAAGGACGGTGATATTATCTTCGAGCACTATGATGGCCACCTGACCGCAGCACGACCACACCTGATGAATTCGGTTTCCAAATCAGTCGTCGGTTTGCTCGCGGGAAAACTCGCAGATGAAGGCATCATCGATCTCGCCAGACCGGTATCGCACTATGTGCCTGCATTGGCAAAAAGTGGCTGGGGACCCGACTCGCTCCGAAAGGTGCTGGACATGAAAGATGGTTCGGATTACACCGAAGACTACCCGGATTTCAGCACCACGTTTCGCATACAGGACTGCGCCATTGGGTGGACCAAAGCTGACTACTGTCCCCAAAATGGACCGGGCGGTGGATACGAATTTTTTCCCACTATCGGTCGTAATGAAGCCAAGCTCGACAAATTCTCGTACCGTTCGGGTTCTACCGATGTCCTTGGCTGGGTGCTGGAAGAGGCAACTGGCCAACCACTGGCCGAGTTGATTTCCATGCATATCTGGAAACCGATGGGTGCCGAGTTCGATGCGTTTATCACGGTGGATGAAAGCGGTTTCGTACTTGCGGACCATGGCATGAATTCGACGCTTCGCGACCTCGGCCGCGTAGGCCTTCTGGTATTGAATAAGGGCATAGCGTTTGACCGGCAAGTGGTACCATCAAGCTTTATCGAGGACATGCATGCACAGCCGGGGGATCCAACCTGGCCCTATGAATCCAGCGACGATCTCGAACCATACTATCGCTCATTCTGGTGGGGCAAAGGCAACGACGAACGCGACCTTAGCGGCTCTGGCATTCACGGCCAAACCATTCGTGTCGCACCCAAGGCTGGAATAGTCATCGCCTTGTACTCAACCTGGCCACGCGCAGACGGTGACAACACCCAACAATACTGGAGCGCTAACGAAGAACTCATGGACGCCCTAGTTGCCAGATTCCGGTAGTGGCAAGCTATGTCGTAGGGATGGTGGAACCACTTGCTACAGAGGCACTTAACGCCGCAAAAATTTCTTTGGTGGGTTACGCTGTACTCGCTTACTGGTAGTGAATTTTCTCAACGAGGTCGGATCAATGAAAAAGTTTTTTGTTACAGTTGGCATTACCATTCTTTGGACTGCTGCGGCGATCGCCGCGGACAGTGAAGGCACCGTAGTGCCAGCGAAACTCAGTAAATCAGATATAGCGGGCAACATATTCGAACGCCCGGATATGCTCGAAACAAAACACAAAGACGGCCACATCACGCTGGATGTCACATCGTTATTGAGCAGCGACAAGAAATTTGCCTCTGGCATGTATCGTTCCGGCAAAACTCGTGCCGAGATCAATGAACCATACGGTGTTGATGAGTTCATGTTTTTCCTTGAAGGCGGCGTTACATTAACCTCCACTGATGGCTCTATACAGGTTATCAATGCTGGTGAAGGTGTAACGGTGCCCAAAGAATGGACCGGCATCTTTGATACTGACGGCTACACCAAGATCTGGGTAATCTATTCTGAAGATGGCTCCGGACTGTAACCGGATGATACGGAAATGGGATACGAAGACCGGTCGCGTGCTGATCACCGCTGTTGCCGTCGGTTGACGCTATCGCGGTGATATCAGTATAGGAGTTGCCGTATGAAAACCATCTACAGCAAACAGCACCGGTTGCGGGATGCCAAAACAGAGCTCTACGGTGACGTGCGGCTGAGCCGTTCGGATCATCGTCGAGGCGTCGAATCGATCAAAAGAAGATCCTGATGTTATCCAAAGGTCCTAAAGCACCTGGGCCAAGGTAAACCAAAGGATAAAGCAAAGGATCTACCGAACCCTTCGGACTCCACCCCAACCGCTGGCCGCTTTCGCTCGAGCCGTGTCGGAACTGAACAGCAGCTGCTGGAGGGTAGAGGATATCGGCATCGCAGAATCACTTCCTCACCACCAGCGCCGAACAGTCAATAAAAGGCCGAACGGCAACTCATCTGCCTACCGGTATTAGCGTGGCTTGTTACTGGCATCGCTTGGGGGCAGAATCAGGAGAAATTGGACGAAAACAAAACAGGAGCCCCGGATGCCCAGACGCTCAGGCGGAAGAAAATCTCGCGTTGCGATCAGAACAGCACCACTTGCCGAAGAACTGAAGCCGGTGCGGCCTGGCGAAAGTGGTGGCCAGTATCGCCCGCTGACCGATGATGATACCAAAGCCATAGTGGAAAACTGCTTTCGTATCCTCGAAGAAGTGGGCTTTTCACAGGCCACCCCACATTGCATAGAAACCTGCACTGCCTATGGTGCAGAACTGGGTAAAGACGGTCGCCTGCGAATGTCTCGAGATGTTGTACAAAATGCCCTGGACGCTACCCCCAATGAACTCACGCTCTGCGCTCAGGATCCAGCGCAGGATCTTACCTTAAGTGGCTCTAAAGTGTTTTTCTCCACCGCCGGTGCTGCGGTCATGGTGGTGGACCCTGTTACTGGAGAATATCGAGATTCAACCGCCCAGGATCTGTACGATATGGCTCGTATTACAGATACTTGCGAGCATATCCATATGTTCCAGCGAACCTGTGTGCCGCGCGATATCCTCGATAATTGCGCCATGGACATCAATACCACTTACAACGCCATCATGGGTACCAGCAAACATGTGGGCGCATCCTGGACTGAAGCATACCATCTGCAAGAAACCCTGAAATTACTTCATGTGGCCGCAGGCAGTGAGGCGGCATGGCGGGCGCGGCCGTTCGTCAGTCAGTCCAACTGTTTCGTGGTTCCACCCATGAAATTCGCAGTAGAGTCCCTGGAGTGCCTGCGGATTGCTGTGGAAGGCGGTATGCCGGTACTACTTCTGTCTGCAGGGCAGGCAGGTGCCACGGCTCCGCCGTGTCTGGCAGGCACTATCTCCCAGGCCTGGGCCGAGTGCCTGGGTGGCCTGGTTTATGTCAACGCGATCAAGCCGGGCGCTCCTGCTATCGTTGGTACCTGGCCTTTTGTATCAGACCTTCGCACCGGAGCGATGAGCGGCGGGTCGCCCGAACAGGGTATCTTGTCCGCCGCCTGTGCCCAGATTGGCCAGTACTTATCCCTGCCCATGGGGACGGGTTGCGGGATGTCTGATTCAAAGATACCGGATTTCCAGGCTGGCTCTGAGCACGGCTACAATGCCGCAGTCGCAGCCCTGTCCGGCGCTAACGTCATCTACGAGGCCGCTGGTATGTACGCCAGCCTGCTTGGAACCTGCCCGGAGAGTTTACTGCTGGACAATGACATACTCGGCGCCTGCCTGCGCATGGTAAAAGGCGTGACTGTGAATACAGAAACTCTGGCCTTTGATGCCCTCAAAGAAGTCTGTCTGAATGGTCCTGGACATTATCTGGGTACTGAACAAACCCTGAGTGTGATGCAGACGGAATACATCTACCCGGAATTTTCCAACCGCCTGAGCCCCAACGACTGGAAAGATGCCGGCAGACCAGACCTGTTGACCGCGGTTATTACACGTAAAAAGGAGATCCTCTCCAGTCACGTGCCACGACATATCAGCGATGAAGTCGATGCAAAGATTCGCGCGCAGTTCCCCATTTTCTTAAGTCGGGAAGCCATGGGCCGTGGTTAACCCAGGATCACGCGGCAACTTATGAAATCACATACGCAGGTGGTCATCATTGGTGGCGGCTCACTGGGTATCAGTCTGTTATATCATCTAACAAAAGAAGGCTGGACCGACCTGCTACTGGTTGAAAAAGGTGAATTGACCAGTGGTTCCACCTGGCATGCTGCCGGACTCTGTTCCCACTTTATCGGCAACATGACGGTTGCCAAAATTCACGACTATTCAATCCGCTTATACAATGAAATTCTACCGGAAGAAACCGGTGAGGAGTCCAGCTTTCACCGAACCGGGAGTATCCGCATAGGTTACAGTAGACTGGAGGAAGAGTGGTTCCGCAATCTCGAAAGTCGCGCTAAAAATGTCCCCTGTGAATTTAATATCATCAGTCAGGCTGAAGCTCAAGATTTGCATCCGTGGGCGAACTTTGACAAAGCCCGAATCATCGTCAGCACTCCTAATGATGGTCATGTAGACCCAACCTCGGTAGCCATGCCCCTGGCTCAACTGGCCCGTTCTAAAGGCGCTGAAATCAGTCGATTCAACCGGGTCCTTGAAATTAATGCCCTGGCCAGTGGCGAATGGCAGGTAGTCACTGAAAAAGGAACGATAATCGCCGAACATGTGGTCAATGCAGCGGGTTGTTTCGCACCCGCTGTGAGTGCCTTGGTGGGTATCAGCCTGCCCATCGTTAATCTGGAGCACCAATACCTGGTTACCGAAAACCATCCGTCGCTGGAGAATACCGCAACAGAAATACCCGTGCTGCGCGATTCGCACTGCAGCGCCTACCTGCGTCAGGAAGCCAACGGCCTTCTCATCGGACCTTATGAGACTTATGGCAGTAAACCCTGGGCTCTGGATGGCATGGACTGGAGCTTCGATCGAGGATTGTTTCCGGGCGATTTGGAGCGGCTGATGCCTTTCTTAAACCGTTGTATGGATTTGATGCCCATATTCAGTGAAGTCGGAATAAAGACTGTGATTAATGGCCCTATTACCCACACACCAGACGATAATGTATTAGCCGGGCCTCAGGCAGGACTTCGCAACTTCTGGAACCTGTGCGGCTCTAGTATCGGTATAGCCCAGGGAGGACTGGGTAAGTACATGGCGCAGTGGATGGTGCACGGACAGACGGAGCTTAATATGGCTAGTCTGGACAGCCGTCGTTTTGGCGCCTGGGCTGACAAAGACTATTGCATTACCAAGGCCATCGAATCCTACGAGATCATGTATACGGCTGTCGGCGTCAATGACAATAGGCCTCACGCTCGCCTGAAACGCATCAGCCCTCTGCATGCTCTGCTGGCTGAAAAAGACGCTGTACATAACGTCGTCCAGGGCTACGAAAAACCGCTGTGGTTTAAGACCGACCTGATTCGCTCAGAACCTCCGACCTGGCAGCGCAGTCAGGCGCATGCTGCGGTTGCAGATGAATGTGCAGCAGTACGGGACTCAGCCGGCATCATTGATATATCAGGGGCTGCTAAGTTTGAAATCAGCGGCCCTGAAGCCGCGGCGTTTCTGGATAAGCTGTCGTCCAACAAGTTACCCATTAAAGATGGCCGCATGGTCCTTACTTTATTTCATGGGCCCAATGGCGGCATCATGACAGAGCAATCCATCACCCGTATCAATGAGCAACTTTTTTATCTGATTGGGCCTATCGCCTCAGAAAACCGTGATTTGCATTGGATGCAGCAACATAGCTCCGACTTCAATGTTAAAATCGATAACTGCACTGATCATCTGGGCGGTGTGTTGCTCACGGGCCCAAATTCCAGAGCCATTTTACAGCAACTTACCAACAGCGATCTCTCGGCCAAGGCTTTCCCCTGGCTCAGTTGCCAGAACGTTAAAATTGATAGTGCTCAAGTGCGCATGCTGCGGGTTTCCTATGCCGGAGAACTGGGTTTTGAATTGCACATGCCCGGTTATCAACTAGTCTCCCTCTACCAGTCACTGCAGCGCGCCGGGGTTGGCCATGGACTCAGAGATTTTGGCGGTTACGCCTTCAATTCACTTCGAATGGAGAAGGCGTACCGTGCCTGGGGCAGTGAATTTACCGAAGAAATCAGTGGCGTCGAAGCCGGAATGGAACGCTTTATCGATACCAGCCGGGAATTTATTGGGGTGAGTAGTATCCGGCAGCGTCTTGCTCAGACAAGCAGCATTCGCCTTGCCTATCTCGCCTTTGACGATGATATTGCCTGTGATTGTTTTGGCAACGAAGCAATTTACTATCAAGGAGAACTGGTTGGCCTCACCACAAGCGGTGCTTACGGTCACCGAGTAGGCTATAGCCTGGCTTTTGCTTATATCAAGCCAGAGCTGATAACACAGGACCTCGGTCTCCAGATAATGACTTCTGCTGGTATGCGCAGTGCTCATGTAGAATTAGATGCTGCCTATGATCCCACTAACGAAAAACTTCGAAGTTGAGTCAGCTAAACCTGATTAGCCGTGAATAACAGGTTAGTTTTCCATCAGACGCACTTACCATTAACCGTCAGCAGACCAGGGAGAATAGGAATATCCCTGCTAAAATTCCTGTTCTCCGGCGGTACTGTTCTTTATTTTGAACTTGATAGGCTCGGGCCTCGGCCCAATTTTGACCGGTTATGTTGCCGACCTAATGACGTCGCAGTTCGGTATTGATGGTATTCGTTATGCCATGACACTTACTATACTGGTCAACATCTGGTGTGCCTTTCACCACTACATGTGCACGCGAACGTTGAAACAGAGTCCGGCTGATGCACCTGCATAGCTTTGTCTGATAGGAAACGTGTCATCGATCGATGAGGTTTGGTGGTCGATGAGCGCGAAGCTGCGATTATGCGGCAGGACACAAGTCCCGCGAAAACTTTGTGTTGCCCACGATAACCGCGGGTCAGGCTTCCAAGGTATTTCATCCGCCGGATTTGTTTGATCACTCATCGAAACTTTTCTGACATCTGCACAGGCTAATGGAAACCGTCTCGACCTGGTGGCACGAAACGGTCAGTAATGCAGATGTTTCAGTGAAATTCAGATGACTAACGGTTCGCCGGGACCAACATTCCCCCGGAAATTGTCATTAACTGATTGCTCCGTGGTGGCAAGATACCTGGCGACCTCTGTGAAAATGTGGTCAATTCTTTCTATACCCGGTGCGAATGGATGATGGTGGAATTGTCGAGATTTACACCCGCTCCAAAGTGATATTACGGGTGCTGATGTAGTGAGCCGATATTTTTTACCAATCAAGCAGCTTAAGTGACTGGCTATATTCGTTTTGTTATTTTGGTTCTTTCGAACCATCAAATTGTTGTGAAGCTACGTCAAAAGTAAATAAACCATCAAAACTTTCTCCCTTCTCAATACAGATAAATTTTGATTTTTCAACAATAAGTGCATCCGCAAAATCAGCTTCCTTTTTCTTCTTGCCAACCTTGATTTTTTCACTGGTCCGAAAGCTATTCATTGCAGACCACACAGTTTGTCGATCTTCAAATATAACATTGGGTTCCTTAAATAACTGAGACAACACCATTAGCTGGCCTTGCTTGCCCAGATTGTACTTTTTACCCTTTAACGTCCACAGGGCTTCAACGAGTACCATGTCGGTAATCAAGACCTTTTTCGTTCTGCTAAAAAGTCTATCTGCTTTTGGGGATTGGTCCTTATCGTCTTGTAACAAGTAGCGCAGCAATACATTTGTATCAACAGAAATCACCAAATAATCCTATCGTCTTGACGCCAGGGAGTCATTCAAGGATTGTTCATCGGTTATTTTTTTATTCGGTTTAATATGACCTAGGATGCCTTTAGCTGCATTCTTTTGTTTTTTTACGATAGTGATTTGGCCTTCATAGATAAAGGTTTCAATATCATCGCCAGGCTCAATATGGGCTTGCTGGCATAGGTCGATGGGGATGGTAATTTGTCTTTTGGTGCTGACTTTTGGCATGGTGGGATTCTTTACATTTATTAGTTCGTAAAGATAGTAGTTGATCTTTACTGTGGGGTCAATAGTAAAGAGCTGCCTGTCCTGTGCGAAATGCTAATTTTCCATTAGCTTAGCTGTTTTTTAGGAGGGTCGGGTCAGAGGGTAGCTCAAGGGTATCGAAAAAAGTCAATATCGAAGAAGTGCACCCCTGACTCAGAACATAACTCTACATGCATTGTGTTACTCATCGCAGGTCACGAGACAACGACGCACTTAATCGGCAACGGGATGCACTTATTGTTAGAGCATCCCGAACAAATGCAAAAACTACGAGATGACATATCTTTATTGCCTAATGCAATCGAAGAGATGTTGCGCATTGAACCGCCCGTCCAATTTACGGTTCGAACTGAGCTGGAGGACATTGAATTATCAGACAGTCTCTTTATCCAGGCTGGAATTGGCTACCTGAATACAGAAGTCCTTGATGCGGGCACACTGGTTACCCCAGTTGAAGGTGCACCTTTGTCAGGGTCACCTGAATTGACTTTGACGGGACTCGTCGTCAAAAGCATCCCTATTGGCGACCATTTGTTGTCGCTGCAGACCGATTTCCGCTGGAAGGATGAGACGCAGAAAGACGAGTCAGGGAGTTCTTTAACCCGTGTCGAGGACAATACCATCATCAATGCCCGCGTTACTTACGCCTTCGGTGATGATGATCAGTACGAGTTGGCGATATGGGGTGAAAATCTCACAGGCGAAAAGGTCCGTCTCACTATCGGTGATAACGCCACGCTTAACTACCAGATGCAGTGTAATGGTAACCCCGGGATGGCATTTTACGGCGCTAATTTCCGGGTAGCCTTTTAGGTTCCTCAAACGGTGGGGTGGCAGCTGTCACTCCACCATGCACTGGTTTGGGTCTTGCCATATGGCCCTTCTTACTAAGAGACACTTGGGTATGGCCGTCGACAATATATAAAAAATGAAATTCTGGCTCCGCGTAATCTGCATTGTACTTTTGTTTCTCTTAGCGCAGTAAACCTTAAAGCGCTAACAAGTGGGTATGACAGAGAGTATGGCGGAGATATTAAGACACCTATACCCTTACTCCTCCTGACTTTAAAAGTTTGCAGACGATGGTGACGAAATGAATCAGCAATTCAATAATTTTAAGCATCATTCCGTTTCACCCTTGAGCAGGCCTAAGGTAGTTAACCTGCTGTTTCCACATGTGAAATCATCAAATTGCACAGGACACGGCCCATGAGATCGGAATCGGCCGTTAATCCGACTTAGAAATTGCACGACCTTCACTCACACGAATGTAGTAGCCATCGTAGTCCGTGACCCTAAAATCGAGATCTCCCCATGGCTGAAGTTCGATCGGGCCGGGATCATATCCGGCAGTTTCGAGCGCCGAGTGTAGTTCTTCGAGTCGCTCGGCGTACAAAACGATCTCGGTGCCAATGGGTGGATAACGCAGGAATCCGAACCATCGAAGCGGGATCCAGGGGGATATTGGCGAAAGCGCGATGACCGTCGACCCGCTTCGAAGCGTCGTGTAGCCGTACTCCTTCTGGTATGCAATTTCGAACCCCAGGACCCGGTAGAAGGCGATCGAATTTTCGACATCGCTCACGAAGAGCTCGAACTTCGATTCTATGATCGGTGACGACGCGTTTACTTCGTTCATGCCTTTTCTCTGCAGTTGCCAGCGAGAACGTAAGTCTACCGTTCCGATCGTTAAGATACGATTCCAAGCCAGAGTTGCCGAACGCCTTTTTTATAGCCCTGGCAGACCGAGCCTGTCCCTGGCAGCGGTTGCTGGACAAGCAATAATAAAAGTATTAGTTTCAGGCCCTGCATTGCCGTTCACGCTAAATGCCAGGGCATAGCTAAAACACTCCTGCCATCCCACAGGCTAATGAATCCAGTGAGCTTAACCATGCGCCTATTCTTATTTTCCCTAATTCTGATGCTTGCTGCTTGTAGCGAACAAGAATCGAATCAGCAATCAGTTGCAGAGACTGTAAACGCTAATGATAACGAAATTCAAAGCGATGCGATTGATTCAGTCGCCCTGGAGAACGCTCGACTGAACACCTGGTTCGATGAGCGATATGCCGAACAGCTTGATTTCAGTCCGCAGACCAAGACACGCCTGGGTGATAAATCTGACTACGGCATTTTGAACGACTACAGCGTTGCCGGCTCCGATGAACGGCTACGGTGGCGCAGGAAGAGCGTCGCTGCCATGCAAGCAGAATTCGATTACAGTCTTCTTAACGAGGATGGAAAACTATCCTATGACATGTGGATCTATGCACTGGATCGCGCCGACGCGGGTATCCCGTTCCGACAGCATGGCTATATTTTTGGGCGCGGCGGGCCACATGCGTCGCTACCGAATTTCTTAATTAACTATCATCGCGTCGATGATGCATCGGATATCGAAGCTTACTTGTCTCGACTAGGAGAGCTTGATCGAGTGTTTGGCGAGTTGCTGGACCGTGCTCGCTCTGCATCAAAGGCTGGAATTCGCCAGCCAGCATTCGCCTATGACTTCGCGATGACTGAAATAGATAGAGTTACCTCTGGCGTGCCTTTTAATACCAATGACGGTTCGCCGAACTCACCAATCTGGACTGACATTCAAGGCAAGATTGAGGCGCTCGTTGAAACTGATTTGATCAGTAACGATCAGGCTCAAGAATACATCGCCCAGGCACAGGAAATGTTAGCGGGCGAAGTCATGTCTTCTTATCAGGAAATACTCGCCTGGCTGGAACAAGACAAGGCATTCGCATCCGAAACGTCACAGGGAGTGTGGGCACTTCCCGATGGAGAAAACTACTATAACTATCGCCTCGCACAAATGACGACACTGGAGTTCACCGCAGATGAAATTCATGAAATTGGTTTGGCGGAAGTCGAGCGCCTGCATCTTGCGATGGAAAAGATAAAGACAGCAGTAAATTTTGAAGGGTCTCTTCAGGATTTTTTCGTTTTCATGCGAGAAGATGATCGTTTCTACTTTCCTAACACCGACGAGGGACGCCAGGATTATCTGAACCTAAACAATGAGTATCTCGATGCGATCACGCTGAAGCTACCCGACTATTTCGGTCGCCTGCCGAAGGCACAATTGGAGGTGCGCCGCGTGGAATATTTTAGAGAGCAAACCGGTGCCGCGCAGCACTATGCATCGGGGACCCCCGATGGCTCTCGACCTGGGGTGTTTTATTCGCATATGTCAGATATGTCCACATTGCCCATATTTCAGCTCGAAGATGTGGCCTATCACGAGGGCAGTCCCGGGCATCATATGCAGATATCAATTCAGCAGGAGCTAACCGGCGTGCCCAGATTCCGCACGCAATATCGTAACACCGCGTACACCGAGGGTTGGGGGTTGTATGCCGAATGGCTCGCCAAAGAGATGGGGGCGTTTGAAGACCCTTATTCGGATTTCGGGCGCCTGAGCGGAGAGCTCTGGAGAGCGATTCGCCTGGTTGTCGATACCGGCATTCATGCTCAACAGTGGAGCGAGGAGCGTGCCGCGCAATATTTTATCGACAATTCCGCACAGGCAGAAGGAGCAATACGCTCTGAGATCCAACGTTACATAACCTGGCCAGGGCAAGCGACAGCCTACAAGATCGGCATGATGAAGTTTCAGGAACTTCGCCTAAACGCCGAGTCGGCGCTGGGAAAGAATTTTGATATCAGAACATTCCACGATGTAGTGCTTGGCGTAGGGGCGCTACCAATGCCTTTGCTGGAATCGAGAGTAGATCGCTGGATCGAAAAAGTTCAATCAGAATCGGGGGAGCGGTAGAACGTTGAACTCGCCTTCGAAAACTCATGCGCCATTGTCAGTCATCAGAGTGAACTTCGGGGCTCGACCAGGTCGCTTTTAGTGACGTCTGAAACAGAAAATCACCACGCAACCTGAGGACCATGAAATAGCTTGACTGTCCAATATCAAATTATTCAGACAGTTAGCTTAGTTGGCTTATTCGACATCAGCGTTATACCATACGACCGCACACCTAACATATAACTATGAGAAAAACTAGAATCTGGAGAAAAAAGTGAAACTTACACGGATTTCGATAGGAATTGCAGTTTGGCTGGCATCGACAGTTAGCCCAACACTCACATTCGCGGCTGAAAGTGCTCGCGAGATGGAAGAAGTCGTTGTGACTTCTCGGCGCCGCGATGAATCACAACAGGATGTACCACTTTCAGTAACTGCCTGGGGTAGCGAGGCAATAGATCAGATTAAGCCGACCACGCTTAGAGACTTCGACTCACTCGCCCCCAATGTCTATATCGGAATGAATACTGCAGGACCAGGTGCATCTGCTATTTACATCCGTGGTATCGGCTATGCTGATATTGAAAAAACACAAAGCTCTCAAGTAGGCGTTATTGTTGATGGCATCCAGATGGGGTCTTCCACCGGACAACTGATTGATACCTTTGACGTTGAAAGCATTGAAATCAACCGGGGTCCCCAGGGAGTACTGTTCGGTAAGAACACCATTGGTGGCAATATAGTTGTCAATCGCGTTAAGCCACAATTTAACGACTTCGGCATCAATGCCAGTGCCGAATTAGGCAACTTTGAGACTGAAAGTTTCAAAGTCCGCGTCAACATTCCTTTAATCGAAGACACACTGGCGTTGAAGTTCGGCGTCATCAGCCGGGAACGGGATGGCTACTACGATAATCACAATATCGGCGGCACCGCTGGTGATGTGGATTTCCAATCATGGACAGCAGCACTACGCTGGGCTCCGGCTGATAACTTCGAAGCGATTATGACTTTCGATAATATTGACGATACCAGTCAGATTCCGCCACAGGATCCACGCTACGACGGCAGTAACCCCTTTGTCACTCAAGCCGATAAACGTGAGCCGACCATCTACGATGTTGATCAGTTAGGTATTCAGGCTACCTGGGACATTAGCGAATCTATTACTCTCTACTCCAATACGGGTTGGCATGACGGTCACGATAAGGTGAATCAGGATTTTGATGGTGGTGGTCGAGAGGGTCTTGCAGCTCTGTTTGGTCAACTACATACACTGCGGGACCAGCAATTCGAGACTTTCACGCAGGAATTGCGCTTACATGGATCCTTTGGTGAAAACGTCGATTACATGATGGGCTTTTACTACTATGATTCTGATCTGGATTTTAACCAGAAGACCAACAATGTTTTGCAGCTTGCTCTGGGCTTTGATGCCATTGGTCTGCCATGCGGGGCAATTGGTTTCGCAGACCACGAGACTGTCGGCAATGCCCTTTGTGTGCTTCCGAACTCAAAAAGTACACAGCTGTCCTTCAGTAAGTCCGAATCAACATCTGTCTTTGGATCTATTACCTGGCGACCCATTGAAAAATTGGAACTGATGGTTGGGCTCCGTCAGATTGATGAGGAAACAGAGGCAGGAACCAGTTACTTCGATCATGGGACGGGAACCTTCGATCCTGCTAACGCAGCAACCGAACATGATTTCACCGGTCTTCCCAGTGTTCCCGGGAATAATTACGTATCAGAGGACGATTGGGACGATACGATCTGGACAGGTTCTGTACTGTATTCAATCACTGATTCAAATCGTGTCTACTTCAACTACTCTGAAGGTTATCGCTCCGGTGGATTCAGCATCCGATCTGCCAGAGATGCGTCAGAGGCACCGTTCAACCCAGAAGAAGCTTCGCAGATCGAGATCGGTATAAAGAACGAATTTCTTGACGGCGCACTGCAACTCAACCTTGCTTACTGGGAAATTGAAAGAGACGGCGCTCAGTTCTCATCGATCATCACCCTACCCGGCGGTTCGATACCAGGAACTACCACCATTATTAATAATGCAGGTGAGACGATTACCGATGGCTGGGAGTTGGAAGGTCGCTGGTTAATCAACGACAACTTTACGCTGAGTTTCAATTACGGCACGACAGATGCTGAAAACAAGGCATTTTCACTGCCCTGCGACAACGTCGATGGCTGTACATCCAACATCCCAGGCAACCCACCTGATCCTTCAGGTACGGTTAGGGTGCTCGGCGGCAACAATGATACCCGCCAGCCGGAAGAGAGTATGGCAATTAATCTGTCCTATGTGCAGGATATGGGTAACGGAACATTCTTTGCCTATGCTGGGTACAAACACACAGGTGATTATTTGCTCGCCGGTACAGGTGCTGGCGCAGGCGTCAATACCTTCGACGGTGACTATCAACTCTGGGACGTAAGAGTCGCATACGACCTTCGCCTTAAGAATGAAGCGGTGCTGAGCCTTTCACTGTTTGGTAAGAACCTGACAGATGAAGAGTATCGTGAGCAGGCATTGTTCCTTGGCGGTGGTACCTTCAACCTGCCCAGTGGTGGTCCCAACACCGGCTTCCAGGGTTGGGGCGCTCCCCGAACCTACTCATTTGAGGTCAAGTACTCTATGTAGTGCTGAAGCTTTAAATCGGTGAAACACTAAGGGCTGCAATCGCAGCCCTTTTTTTAAATAATTGGGGTCGAATAATTCGGGTCGGAGTAAAATTTACATTTTTATGACATCACTGACCCAGACATTATTCAGAAGATCCTGGATGACATCGAAGCACAACCACCACGAGTAAACCTGTGACAGCTATTCAATCCTAAAACATTCTCGGAGAAACAAGCCACATCACCCCTGCCCGATATAAATATCTTTTCAGTGATCAACCCGCCCCATGATGCATTATCTGAACATATGCCTTGATACCCATGACAAAATTATCAAGCCCGGTGTAACAGCCACATCACCATAGACTTCCCGTAGACTTCTGCCGATCAGATCGAATCCGTCTGCTTCCCAAGACGATACATCTGAGGCACCCCTTCCCCCGCGTGTTCTCACCGAAATTTGCTCATCGGCAACAATACTCTCTACATAGGCTTGTACGCTCTCTGGTGTGTCCCTCGGGTGAACGCGAAAATTCACCGTAGCAATGGCTTCGATCGGTAGCACATTCGTTTTTACGCTACCGGATAACATCGTAGGCGCAGTCGTAGTCCGCAGCATGGCGTTAGCGAAGGTCACATTGCTCAGTTGACTGTCGATGACACCATCGAACAACCAGCGATTAGCGAATAACATTCGCATCGGAAAATCAAAATAGCGGCTGATTCCGTCAAACATGATCGCACTCAAACCTTGTAACCCACCCGGCATGGGGTTTTCTTCGAGTTTATTGATCGCTTTTGCCAACACACCCACAGCATTATTTTTTGGAGGCATAGAGGAATGGCCACCCGCTGCTGTAGCAACAATATCCAGCGTCACACTACCTTTTTCAGCAACATTGATTGCTGCAATCAAATTATCTACTCCCGGGAACATACCTTTAAACAGGAATGAGCCTTCATCCAAGGACCAGGCAAGTTGCACATTGTTCTCTTTCAAGTAAGCAGTCACTGCACCTGCGCCCTCTGGACCGCCAACTTCTTCATCGTGTCCAAAGCTCAAATAGATAGTTCGCGCTGGCTTAAACCCATCAGCAATCAAAAATGTCGTCGCTTCCAAGATGCCAACAACGCCGCTTTTGTCATCTAATGCACCCCTCCCCCAAACAATGCCATCAACTATCTTGCCTTCGTAGGGCGGGTGCTCCCACTTGTCTTCAGACCCCGGGATAACAGGTACAACATCGTAGTGTCCTGTTATTAAAATTGGCTTCAAGCTCTCATCACTACCCTGCCATTTGTACAGCATTGTTTGATTCAACATGACTAGCTCAAGTTCATTGTTGACTGCTGGATAGGTATCTTTAACCCACCTGATAAACCCTAAGAACGCCGCGTCATTCTTGTCTGCTTCCGATTGGTTCGAAACAGTCCTGTAGGTAATTGACTCAGAGAGATGTTTTGCTGCACTGTCTGCATCTATTTCAATGTTAACCGGCGTTACATCAGCCATGGGCGGAGGCGTATGCATGAATGTACGCACCACGATGACAGCAACTAAAATAAGTAATAGTCCACCAATATGTTTCAACAACTTCATTCGATTCAGTCCAAAATTTTGATGAATTAGACCAGACCTCTTCTGTCAACGAAATAATTGGGGGCGGGATAATTGGGGGCGCGTCATAACCCGGGGTAAAGTACCGTGTTGGTTTCCGATATCAAATGTGTATAGATACTAATAGTTTATCTATGTCTTTTTATTAATCAGCCAGTTGCTATTCTTATATGGCGGCGAAGGAAGGATTCGAACCCTGAGCCATGCTTTTTCCCGCCTCCCCACGCCCCCTGATGCCTTGTAAATCAGGGAGTTAAAAAATGGACCTGGCATTAGAGGGCATCAGAAGGCGTGAGGATGGTCCCATGCGCACATGGCCTACCCTGGTCTCGTCTCCCAGACTAGTACCAAAACGGGGTGGGCCATGCCATCAGCATGCGTATTCCAGACGAAGCCTGCCACCCATTCCACGCGAATACTGCCACTGATCGGGACAACTATGTCACGTCGCACACTTACAGGATCGGTTGACTTAGCGGACCGGCAGGCATATGCTTTGGCATATGCTATCTAAGCCAGAGGATATTCGAGTGTCAACTTCTGAACGCCATGTACGCCTCTTTCGCAATGGGCGCAACCAAGCCCTACGCATCCCTCGCGAGTTCGAACTGGAGGGTGATGAAGCACGCATCCACAAGGAAGGTGACCGGCTGATCGTGGAGCCAATCCGTAAAGGCAGGCTGCTGGCGCTGCTAGCCTCTCTGGATTCCTTGACTGAACCCTTCCCCGATATCGATGATGACCTGCCTCCATTGGATGACGTACAGCTATGAGTGACTCCCTGGCGTATTTACTGGATACCAACATCCTGTCAGATCTTGTCCGCAATCCGCAAGGCGTAATAGCAGCTCAGATCACCAAGGCAGGCGAGGATACTGTCTGTACCAGCATCATTACAGCCGCAGAACTCCGCTATGGCGCAGTCAAGTCAAACTCTGCAAAGCTTGCCCAACGCATTGACATAATCCTTTCGGCACTGGAAATCCTGCCACTGGAAACACCCGCCGACGACCAGTATGCATCATTGCGCCATCACCTCACACGCCAGGGAACACCCATTGGACCAAATGATCTACTGATTGCTGCTCACGCACTCGCAAATGACCTTACAGTTATAACCGCCAATGTCGGGGAATTCTCCCGGGTGCCGGGGCTGAAAGTGGAGAATTGGCTACAGGCGTAGTCTGCTTTTGAAGCAGCAGTTGATAATCCACAGTAGGGAGGCAACGAGCACCGAATCTCTCAACCCAGGATCGTGTCCTCCTCGGTTTCTGGTCGTTATTTCTGAATCCCAAGCGTATTGTTAGAGCCGCAATAATCATCAAGCCTTCCACCCTGCTGACATTCCATAGCGCCCTGAAGAAACGAAAATACCGGCTTCTGTACTCACCAGGTGGCGGGAGGAAACCAGGCCCAAAGGGACCATCAAGAGCAGTCATTGATGCCATCGTTGCGATGAAACGACGCAACCCCCGATACGGCCGTCCCGGCATTGCCCAGCAGATCAACCTCGCCTTTGGTCTGGAACTCGACAAGGATGTTGTACGTAGAAATCTTGCTACCCACTACCGTCCTGATCCCAACAACCGAGGCCCTTCCTGGCTAACGACAATAGGTCATGCGAAAGACAGCTTGTGGAGTATCGACCTATTCCGGTGCGAATCGATAGTACTGAAAAGTCACTGGGTAATGGTCGTGATGGATCAGTACACGCGCAGGATTATTGGCTTTGGTGTGCATGCTGGGAATGTTGATGGCCCGGCATTGTGCCGGATGTTCAATCAGGCGACGTCTAAGCAAAGCTGGCCAACTTATCTTAGCTCTGACAACGACCCGCTATTTCAATACCATCGATGGCAAGCCAATCTGCGGGTACTTGCAATAGACGAAATCAAGTCATTACCACATGTACCAATGTCGCATCCATTTGTTGAACAATTGATTGGAAGTATTCGGCGAGAGCTACTCGATCACACCTTGTTTTGGACTGCGACGGACTTGGGAGATAAGTTCCGTGAACATCAGCGCTATTACAACGAGTGCCGGACTCATTCTGGGAGGGCTGAAAGTACTCCAGCAATTTCGGCCGAGACAACGGTTGCGGATATCAACCACTACCAGTGGAAATCGCACTGTCGTGATTTGTTTGAGCTACCAATTGCCGATTGAACTTGTCATTCGCCAGGGACACCTTTGGAGCTTCGTCCGACTGGGTGTCCCCCGGTTCCTTGTAGGGACGGAGACTACCGGAATGGCGCAGTTTTTGTCGGAACGCTTGGGGCTTTGGTCAGGGGAGAGGGATGAATCTGAACAGCCTATGGGCTGTTCAGACCCTGCGGGCTTCGCCGCCGGTGGCGGCTCGTTTCAATTTGCTAGTACAAATTGTCGAACCCTCGGTACCTTTTATGGCAAAATTCAAGACATGACGAACGAAGCCATACCTCCAGAAAAGCCAAAGAGAGTAAAACCAAAAAGAGTCTATTCTGACAAGTATTCTGACCATTTAGAACCACGCTATTGGACCACTTGGCTTGGTTTGGCCTGTATGGTCATTATCGCTCACCTGCCCACTCGCCTTTCAATGGCTGTCGGAATACTCGCCGGTCATTTGCTGTACTTTTTTGGCCACAATAGAAGACGTATCACCACGATCAATATTGGTTTATGTTTTCCAGAGCTCAGCGAACCAGAGCAGAAAAAACTCATCAGACAAACCACCGTAGATAGCGGTATCGGATTCGTTGAGATGTGTATTTCGTGGTTCAACCACACGAAAATCAAACCCGACATGATCGAGATACAAGGTGACCAGAACCTATACGACGCTGCCGGCGAAGGCCGCGGGGTCATCCTCGTCGGCGCTCATTACACTACTCTCGATTTGGGCGGGCTCCTCATGGCTCAATGCCGCAGGGTCGGTGTCATGTACCGGGCTAACAAAAACCCGCTATTTGATCTCATCGTTAGGAATTCACGAAAAAAATTCTGCGAGACGGTCATTGAGCGAAGCGACATGCGCAGTGTGATTCGCTTCATTAAAGATGGCGGAGTCATGTGGTACGCACCTGATCAGGACTACGGACCCAAACAAGCAGTATTCGCGCCATTTTTTGGCATCGAAGCCGCAACCATCACAGTGATTCCACGTCTCGTTAAAGTAAACAATTCACCTGTGCTCATTCTCAGCCATCATCGTAAGCCCAACAACGGTGGCTATATTGTCTCAATAAGCGAACCCGTAAAGGACTACCCGACAGGAAATGATCGAGCAGATGCAACCAGGATCAATGCACTACTGGAAAGTGAGATTCGGAAATACCCTGAGCAGTACATGTGGCTGCATCGAAAATTCAAGACCCGCCCGGAAGGCGAAGACAGGATCTACCCTAAGAAAAGATAGACCCAAAAAAATCGACCCAAAAAAATAGACCCACCAGAACATTTAACACGTCGTGCACGCTGTTTGGATAACAAGGATAAATTTTCATCCCCGCTCTCGAATCCGGACCGACTCAGCTGAAAGCGCTGCTCGATTGTCAGGGTCTAGATTAGCCGGGAATCTCATCCTGATCATGGCTCTAATATAGGGGGTAAGGTCATCCTCAGCCTTGTGATGCTAAAATCGATTAGAACTGATAAAGGGAAAGACGAAATGCCTGAGATTGGGGACGATGAAAGAAAGCAGTTTTTTGAGGATGGTTTTCTCATTATCAGGAATGCTGTGTCGAGTGAGTTAGTTGCTCGGGCCCGAGCACTGATAGAAGAGGCGATTCCGAGGGATGAGCGACATCTGCTGGTGCCAGGCAATTTAGCGACTCATGTTGATGTAACAGGTTTGTTCAATAGTAGTACGCTTGCTGACACCATGAAGCGTTTGATGGGTCCTTTCCCCCCGATTATCAGTTCTCAGGTTGCGGTAACGCCGCCATTCAATCAGTCGGGAGGAAAACCGGGCATCCATGTGGATGGTGGCTGGAGTGGCGTCATACCGGAGTCGGCAGAGGAAATCGACACAACGACCTGTCGGCCAAAGGATGCGGCAAAATACTTTGGCGAGAACGATGAGAAGCGAGGGACTAACGATGGCCTTCTTTGGATGAACCCTGAAAGAACTTTGTCCTATGGAAGCTATACAGCACTCGTTGGCGTTGCGCTCAATGATCAGCACGAGCCAGGGAATGGGCAACTGGGAGTGTTAAAAGGGACGCATAAAGATGTCGAGAACTGCTTCAAAGCGCAGAGGGACGCTGGAGGAATTGTTGGGCCTGAAGGTCCTGGCTGGCCCAGAATAGGGATCGGCAAGAGCGGCAAACCTTATACCAACGGATTGCCAGATGATATTAGGAAGATTGCAGAACAGAGGGCGGAGGATGGTGAGCCAACTGAGAATTGGCCCTGGCCAGAGTTGACACCCGTTTTGCTGGGCGCCGGTGATGCTGTGATTGCATTACATAGTTGTCCTCACACACCCACGCCTAATTTTGGTCCAAACCCGCGCATGAATATTTATTTTAGGATTCGCAGGTTGCGTGAAGGCAATTCGAATGAGGGAACCAGACGCGTCGCTCATGGCGTAAGCGATCATCCGGATCGAGGATATTTTGGCCAGTTCCTTGAGTATCCCGACGATTATGATCCCTGGTCGACTAGCATCGATAAGCTTTGTGATCACTGGAGTGAGTGGGATGGTATGCAGTCCCTCACCAGATCTTGATGGTCAACCCGATCGTCTGTAGGACAGTAGATCATTGGCTATTCAGACATTGACTATCCTCAACCGAAAAACTGCTCCACAGACTTATTTTCGCAAAAAGTATCCCAATCAGGATACTTTTAAAATCTCGGAAAACACTCTTTAAAATAGCGCTTCACTTCATCACTCAGCCAGGTTCGTTTGACATAATGATCGTACCGCTGGCAGCGAACATCCCGCCGACGCCATGACACACTGATATTTTCGCATCATCTATCTGGGCAGGCGCGATACCACGCATCTGTCGAACACTCTCCTGTAATGCATACATGCCGTACATGCCAGAATGCATATAGCTCAGACCACCACCATTTGTGTTCAATGGCAGGCTGCCACCCGGCGCAGTCTGCCCCTCTTCAATAAATGCACCTGCCTCTCCTCGACCACAAAAACCCAAATCTTCCAGCCCATAAAAAGGCAGGTGAGCAAATGCGTCATAGATCATCAGGTGATCAACATCTTTATGGCTAATTCCAGATTCCCTGAAGGCCTTCGCACCACTCACCTGAAACGCCTTCGAAACTGTCATATCCTGCATCTGGCTGATCATCGGCGTTTCAACGCCTTCACCGGTACCGACTATATAAACGGGCTTGGTGGGGAAATCCTTTGCTCTCTCGGCAGAAGTCAGAATCAATGCACCACCACCATCGGTAACAAGACAGCACTCGAGTTTGGTAAATGGGTAGGCAATCATCCGAGAGTTCATCACATCATCAACGGTAAGGGGGTCCTGTTGGGAAGCTCGCGGATTCATCCCTGCCCACTGACGTTGAACGACAGCGACAGAGGCTAACTGTTCCAAAGTGGTACCGGTTTCCTTCATGTACCGCAGAAACGGAATCGTAAAAACAGTTGGCGCGCCCATGGGACCATAAGGCGATTCGAACTGGCCCTGGAGTGATGCTGGTACACCGCGAAAGCCACCACGACCGACACCAGACCGCCCGCTTTCCCCATGTGTGATTAACACGGTGCTGCATAATCCTTCATTGATTGCAGCAGCAGCGTGACGGACATGCAGCATGAAGGAGCATCCCCCCACCATAGTACCGTCCGCCCATTGCGGAACGATACCCAGATAATGTGCAACCGCGACAGGTGACTCACCAGCACTGGCTATGCCATCAATATCTGATGGTTTTAGTCCGGCGTCTGCCAGTGTGTTTAACGCCGCATCCGCGTGAAGCTGAATCTGACTCATGCCAGGAATTTTCCCCAACTCCGTTGTTTCTGCCGCCCCGACAATTGCCACTGAATGAGGTTTCATCATGCACCTCCTGCTGGCCGAAAATATGGCAGGGAAATTTCTTCTGTCAGCGTTTCGAACGTCACCTCTAATGGCATATCAAGCAACAGCGCTTCAGGTGTTTGCTCAACCTCTACAAGATTGGTCATCATTCTCGGTCCTTCCCTGAGCTCTACCACGGCAATGGCATAGGGGCCGTCAAACGCAGGATGTGGGAGATGATTGATGACATAGCTGTATAACGTCGCCTTGCCGGAAGCGGCGAATACTTCCACTTCTCTGGAAGCACAGGCCGGGCAAAATGGTCGTGGCGGAAAATAAGTCGCGTCACAAGACTGGCAACGCTGCAGGCGTAATTCATCTTTCTTTGTGCCTTCCCAGAAATGAGCTGTTTCAGGTGTCGCCACCGGCACCGGCAATTTGGATTTATCAACCATCTTCTTATCTACCTCAATGCATTGTGCTTAACAAAGTATCCGGAAACACTAGGCCAAATCAATCTTGCTAAATTATGTCCTCTGGTACAGACCTAATGCACCCAGAATTTCAGTACTCATGATACCGTTCCAGACACTGATACCAAATGGACAAGAGAAGCTAAGGCTGTTCCTGAAAACCGAATCCCGGCGTTGGAAAGGCGCAGCCGCTTTTATAGTGCCTTCCAAAATGAGCAGCCCGCAAGCGAATAACGATATAGGGCGGTCGTCCTCACTAAATTGAGCGCCACAGCCCGTTACCTACGGGACAATCCTGTGGAGTCAGGTTCAATAACTGAGCAGCGACTACAGGACCCATTCGACTAAAGGGCAGAAGACGCACTTATCGAGGCCTACCTATCGTCGACAACTCGCGCTGTAGAATTGGCTAACGCCTATGACCCTGAGTTTCGCAACCGCTACGCGCCCGGTTCTGATGACTGGCGGTTGGTGAAAGCGAAAAACTAGTGGGTTGCTGAAGCAGAAATGTGGTTAATTCGCCTTATACCCCCGTCATTGCGATTGGAACATCTTGGGATGATTCTTCTTGCTTTCGAGCGGTTACAACAACTTACTGTTCGCAACAGCCTGCTTCTGGAGCCTTTGGGCAAAGTCAATCTACTGGGCACCTACGACGGTGAAATAGCAGGCGGTACTCAGGCTCGACCCTAAAGGACGCGCTAAAATGCCCAGGTCTAAAATTCAGATTGCGCCAAGAATTTTGCTTATATTCTTTCGGAACTTTTCGCCAAAGGGCGGACGGGCGCCGATGATAGGTAAAACATCAATCATAGTTTGACTATAAATCGCGCGGGCGTGGCTCATGTTTCTAAAGCCTTCGGGCCCGTGATAAGCACCCATGCCAGACGCACCAACACCGCCAAATGGAAGGTCCTCTTGCACGTAGTGAAGCGTAATATCGTTAATACAAACACCACCACTTTGCACGTGATTGAGCAAGTATTCCTGTTCACTTTTATCTTTGCCGAAGTAGTACATGGCAAGCGGGTTTCGGCGGGGTTCAATCTTATTAGGCACTTCAGTGATGTCCGCATAGGTCATGATCGGCAGAATAGGGCCAAAAATCTCCTCGTGCATAACCTGCATGTCCTCATTGACGTTCTGCAAGATGTGTAACGGCATGCGGCGGTTACCCTCAGACGCACGGGTCTTGTCAGCACCAACAATCGTGAGCTTAGCTCCCTTAGCAACAGCGTCATCGATGTAGTTTTGTAACCTGGCGAAGTGTCTTTCGTTGAAAACACCCGTGTAATCCTCATTTTCGGTGATGTTCGGATACATTGACTGCGCCTCTCGAATTACCTGTGCAATCAGCTGCTCTTCCAGCTCACCAGGCACGAGGACGTAGTCTGGCGAAAGGCACAATTGACCACCGTTTAAAAGCTTACCGAATGTCAGGCGTGTTCCAGCGAGTTCGAGCTTTGCACTACGGCCAATGATAACGGGTGACTTGCCGCCAAGTTCAAGCGTGACGGGCACCAGGTTTTTTGATGCTGATTGCATTACTTGCGCTCCGACTCGCGAGGATCCAGTAAACAGAAGGTGATCGAAAGGTAGCTCCGCAAATTTTTGACCGACCTCTGAACCACCGTTTACGACTGCAACTTCATCTTCTGAGAAGTATTGGGGAACAACTTCGGCAAACAACGATGCTGTTTCAGGAACAAACTCTGATGGTTTCAGTAAAGCTCGGTTACCGGCAGCCAGCGCACTTGTCAAAGGTGCAACAGTCAGGCCGAAGGGCAGGTTCTAGGGAGAGATGATGCCAACGACACCCTTTGGAAAATACCTGACCTGGCTCTTTCCCCCCAGGAAATTCATCGGTTTGTTGGTTTTTCGCTTTTCTGGCTTCATCCACTCTTTCAAATGTTTCATCGAATAGTCAATTGCTTCGACCTTTGACGCGTACTCCGAGAACAAACTGAATTCATAGGAGCGCGCGCCGTTGAATTCGCGCTTGGTTGTTGTCGCGAAATCTGTTTTGTTTTCAACGATCAATGCTTTGAGTCTCTTTAGACGGTCAATCCGTGTCGAATAGGTGACTTCGCCTTCAGCACGGAACTTGCTTCTCTGTCTTTCAACTAATTCGCTTAAGTTCTGACCGTCTAATTCTGTGACGTTTTCGCGTTCTGCTATGCTCATAGCTTTTCTCCAAGGTTGTCCTGCGTTATTTCTATTTTGTGACTCTTCAAAACAATTGATTCAATTAAAGGGTAGATGCGGGTTCGGCACGTATGCCTTCTATGATGCGAACGGCATTCTTAATAAAGAGAGGTTCAGACGAAAAACTGGCAATAAGATTCTGAACATCTTCAGGCAACTCTTCGTTATCAAGTGATGGTCCCTGGTCGGCCCGGGTCGCACCGATCAGGAGGACGCCCATTGTTTTTACGAGCTCTCTCGCTTGCGCTTTGCTCAATTCAAGGGAAGTTGACGTGGGTTCCGCAACAACTTCCACCTGCCTTATGAACATCCGTTTAGACTCGATCAGCCTGGGAATAGCTACATTGTGCTCAATGACATGTTCAAGCCTGATCAGTAACGGCAAGAAGGTGCTATCCGCAACGGCAGTGTGATATAGCGCCTGGGCATATGCCTTGCTTGTCATGGAATCGGATAAGTCACCGATGAAAACCTGGCTCCATCGAATCAAGCTTTGCTCATAAAGTGTCAGGAAAAGTTCTTCCCTCGTGTTGAAGTAAAGATAGAGTGTGCCCTTCGCTACGCCGGTGTTCTTCGCGAGTTGAGCCATAGAAAATGCCTCATAGCCAACCTCATTAAAGTACTTTTCAGCGGCCTCTAGAACTGCCTGCCGCCGCAGCGCCTTTTGTTCTGCGCTTCTCGCCCTCTGATTAATCACAACCGCTGAACTCATGAGTGTCTCCGCACTGCTCTTTGTTTGCTCGCTTGGTCTGGGTTCGCTAACAACCCGGAGCAATAAATGACCACTGGTCAACTATATAACTGACCGTCGGTCATTTCAAGGCTTTCCTTATTGTTAGGAAAAGGTCCCAATGTAAGTTTGCAGTTCAACGGTGAAACTATAGATGTGGGGCAATACACAGCTGCTGCTGATACCGCAAAATTAAGATTGACAGGCAGTAGTAAGGGTAATGATCAATGGGTACGAGAATATCCAGACAGATAGATAGCACACGACAGAGACAAGTGTCCAATACCGCTGTCCAACCCCAAGCACGATACCGTGTAACGAGCCACGATTTCGTAGAGGCTTTCCAAATCAATACTGACATCAGAAAACAAGTTCTTGCGTCGCAGCAGATGAGAGTAATAATGTGCTCTCAACTTGCTAGGAAGTGAACAGCCCGCCCGATAAAAAACATATCTAGAAAAGGAGCGTTCCCAATGTCTGTTTCAATTGAAAAATCTGATGATATTTGGACGATTATTCACGATCGTCCTGAAGCGCGTAATGCAATGGATCCAGAATCGGCAGATGCACTGGTTGCTGCGTTCGAAGAATTCGACAAAAGCGCAGCGAAGGTAGGTGTGTTGTGGGGGGCAGGAGGCACTTTTTGTGCAGGCTTCGATCTAAAGTATGCTGCAACTGCAACGCCAGCGAACCGTGCTGAACGGCCCGATCTCAGCTTCCCGCTGGGGTCTGCTGCTCCACCAAGAGGGCCGTTAGGTCCTACACGAATGGAACTCTCGAAGCCCGTAATTGGTGCCATTGAAGGTCCCGCTGTGGCTGGTGGAATGGAGTTAGCGATGTGGTGCGATATTAGAGTGATGGCGGAGGATGCTTATATGGGTGTCTATTGTCGTCGGTGGGGGATACCGCTCATGGATGGCGGAACGGTCCGATTGCCTCGGCTCATCGGTCAAGGCAAGGCGCTAGAGATCACACTAACGGGACGTAAAGTATCCGCTGAGGAATGTTATGCGATCGGTCTTTGCGAGAAAGTGGAGCCTACGGGTACTACACGGCAAGCAGCTGAAGTGATGGCACGCGAAATCGCTCGTTTTCCTCAAGACGCGATGCTGGCTGATCGACGGTCCATTATCGAAGGGCAAGGTCTATCCGTTCGTGATGCGTTGAAGCTCGAATGGGCAAATGGTTCTCACGGAAACAAAAATAGTGCTGCAGGTGCGGCGCGATTCGCAAGCGGGGTGGGCCGCCACGGCGACTTTACTAAGATCTAGCCACTTGTAAGTCTATATGGTGTAGACGAAACGCAGCTACTTCCACTTCTGGCCGGTTCCGACGAGATTGTGATTCGCCCTGGAATGTCCACTTTCGACACAAGCACCATACACTCGATACCAGTTAACGCCTCAAGTCCCCGAATCTTTCTTAGCCGCGTAGACCTCAACGTGAGCATCACACTTCGGACAACTCAGGTTCGTTACCATGAAGAAATCACCGCCCTCTTCTTCATCGATGTCATGGTCACCGCCCCAGATTAACTCGAAGTTACAATCGTTCTCTTGCTCAGTTAGTTCGCCATCCATACGCTGACCATAATCGCTCGATCCGTTGGGTCGAACAAGTGCTGGTATATAGCTGTCTAGGGCATTACTGAGTGTAGGGCGTCACCAACATGTTCTTAAACAAAGCCGCCCGACTGGGCGGCTAGCTAAAGCATACTAATTAAGTCATAAGAGTCATCATTTCTTCGGTGGGAATGAAGGGGCCGGAAGATTCAACTTCAAACAACTGTGCAGCAGCTAATCGCGCAATTACTCGCTTGGAAGACTCGATATCGGGATAAGTGTTGATGTTAATGAATTTACCGATGCCTGTTGCCCAACCACCAACAATGGTTTCCGCACCTGCATCTGCTAGGATTTGCATTTGCTTTGCTTGTAATGCGGACCATGCGTCTGTTCCTGCTTCGATCCCATCCCATGCTCTTCCGGTACTGCCAATGGAAAAAGAGGTATAACTCATATCTTGCTCCTTAGTTAATTTTTTTGCCCGAAGAGAATAAAAGATTTCTGATAATCCGACAATAAAGGTACGGTTTTGGTTTTCACTTTTATCCGCCGCGTCCTCCGCCATTTAATCTTTATGCTTTTCATAAAATCAAGTCAATGTCTCGCACTACACCCCCAACCTCTTCTCACAGCCGCACGAGTAGTAACGTCTTTTACTTGATACTGATACTTGATACTTGATACTGAGGACTTTCTCGCCCGGTTGGCAGCGGTGGTACCGCGACCCACGTCCAATCTAACTCGATACTTTTACAGGATTGGAGGGGGGGCTTTGCGCCCAACTCACCATTCAGGCGGGCAGTGGTCCCTGGTTCAGCGAATCCGTCACGCAACAAATCAAAGAAACCGACAATACAGACCTCCACTGAAACCGCTGTCGATCAAGCACCGCATTGCTCGCCATTGAGTTGGGCAGAGCGGCTCAAGCGTGTATTTGATATCGATATTTCTGTCTGCCCGCTGTGCGGCGGCACGCTGCGGGTGATCGCAGATGTCACCGACCCGGAAGCGATCCAGACCATTCTGGCGCATCTGAGGCAACGCGCGCCCCCTAATGCAACGATCTCTTTGCCGCTAGCTGATGGTTGAAACCACGCCAGCGCATTGCTCCCTACGCCAACAGAAAAGCACATTGGCTAATCGCTCATCACCAGGTCAGCCAATCACCACAAGCAACAAAAAACTTGGTAGCGTTTAACCACTACTCGTCATACCGCTACACGCTTTCATCAAACAAGCAGGCAACCGATCTAATTCGATACTCAGACTTTCGATCGAAAAGCCCTGTTATAATTCCTATCCTCCAAGGATCAGGTAAGACTTGCCCGGGCACTGTTCGCCGAGGTGATGTGCAGCGCCGATGCCGGACAAACCGGCACCAATAATCACTACATCGACATGTTCTGAAGACGCCAGAGTTGGGTGCGCTACCGGTGTGATTTCAGTCATGAACTAACAGAAACAAAGAACCCGGAGCTCAATGCTGCGTCGCGGTTCTCCCTTCGGGTTGGGGTGCGCGAAAGATGCATGTGGACACGTAGTGCCGATCACGCCGTCGGTGTCAAAAGATTTGATGACCAGAACGTCATCGGGTGTCATACCCGGGTAGTAATACCATCGCTGGTGTTCAGCTGCGCTGACACTAAACGTTTCGATACCGATGTCATGCCAGCTGTAGTTCTCCGCCCCATAGCCATAGACAACCGTTTCCAGAAGATCGCTGACCTGCACGGAGCGCGCATCACACACCGCCAAAGGATTGTCGTCAACGGAAGGGCTTAGTGGCCGCCAGAAATTGAGTGCGTAAACATGGTTTACGTCTTCCGGGACACGTTCGCCATGTAGCGCCAGGTACTTATCCCACGTTGTATTGTCCGTATAGTCCATGTGCACACTGCCGATGTAACCGCCACCGCGTTCAACACCCGTTTTCCTCATTGAGCCATCGATACCGCCGCCCGAATACTGCTGACCCGGCTCTCGAATGATGTGATCAAATGTGAAAGTGGTATGGGCACCCGTTAGTTTTTGAGCGATGGCCTTGCATTCCGAGTAGTAGGTATCCATTACCAGTTCGCAATCGTAGAAATCAGTTACCGCGCTTGGGCTGTGCACCAGTTCGAAACCACTGACGTGCAAACCAGCGTCTACATGCTCGCGGGCATTCATGACGGCTACTTCCGTAGGACCCGCATCTTCCGATGCCTCTGATCCTGCTGATTCCGGTTCTTCTGCGGGCGTGCGAAAGTCCATGTGGTAGACCGGACCACCCGCCAGTGCAGCGGGTAAAAAATTCATTTTAGCCGCAACTGTGTTGGTCATTATTGCTCCAGTAGGTGGGGCAGCTTTGCCCAACCGGCTTCATGTGATGTGTAGAAACGACTTTTGAGGTTGACTCGGTGAAACACCCACCTGTTGTCTGTATACACAATATGGTCATCGTACTGCGCCGCGAGCCAGACAGCCTGATTCGTCTCTTTAATGGTGGCGGTTTGCAGAAGATACCAGCGACCACGTGCGCTTGTTGCGTCTTCATTGACCTCAACAGCCGAGTTAGTGACGTGATGGACCGCAAAGGACATGATGTTGGGCATATTCGTGAAAAACCGATGCACGGCATCCCGACCTTCAAAGACACCCATTTCACCGCCGTCCCAAACGCCGTCTTCGGTAAACAGATTGCTGAGGGCATCGGCTGGGTACCCGGCGTCGCACAGATCGCAGTAGTCGGCCTTCAACATCCGGATTTGTTCGGCAGCTTCCAATCGTTTGAGTCGGGTTTCGGTGTTCATCGTGTCTATACTCTCAGACTTTCAATCGAAAAGCCCCGTTATAATTCCTATCCTCTTCTCATCATTAATGTGTAATGGTCAATTTTAATGGCCAATACTGGATCAATTCTATTGGCCATTGACACAGACCAACGATCACCACCATGACCATGCGCCCACTTGAGCGGGATGATGTGATCAATATCTATTTGGCTGGCACTGGTTGTTGATCCACCAGAATAAGGCTGGTTCCAAAGACCACTAACAACCCGACAACCGTCGAAGCTGACCTGGGTCTGGCTGTCTCGTATCAGTATCTCGGCTCTCGTGTTCTGGCAGTCGCCGTCTTCATCAATCCAACCGCCCCAGTCATCTCTGTCGTAGAGCGTTGAGTAACTGCTACGCGTTGCTTCCTTTGTCGCTGATTGGACTTGTTAATGGGTGGAGAGGCACGGTTCCCTGTGGCAGTGATACTCACCTGTTTTTCTGTTGTTGTGACCACCATTGCCGTCTAAGCCACCACCGTGGCCGCTAGCGGTTGCGCTGTACAAATAGAGTAAAAATAGAGCTGTTTTCAATGGTTACTCGCTTGGGATGGAGCTTGGTCGATGGGATGAACGTTTCTAGAATAAGACGTTATGACATTACTAGGGCTAATGTTCCCAATAATCCAAATAGTCCTATTCCTATACACAGCAAGATCATTGTTCTTGTGCGGTACATAAAGTTACTCCCTCTTGTCGCTGCCTACCCTGTTAGCTTTGCTTGTGTTCGCAGCTTTACTATCTATTATTTAGTATATGACTTGTATAGAGCCACACTTTCCTAGTATGGCCTTAATAGGCAGCAGATCACTCACGCGCGTTTAAGACATATCCTACATAAGCCTTCTCGACTGTTTGAGACTATCTACCTGCCCGGTCGAGCCTGATAGCAATCCATGGCAAGCAAGTCTTTTCGACCGCTAAACCTCCTAAGATGATAACCGATGAGCAAAGCACTCCCTTAAATGAGATGCTCATCTGTTCCATTTGTTTGACGACGG
>Ga0233434_1000264_pt1 | contig 63999 bp, 61 predicted proteins | sample SI_122_August201_4_FD_182738 | JGI IMG/M metagenome (GOLD analysis project Ga0233434, IMG submission 182738) | Seawater microbial communities from Saanich Inlet, British Columbia, Canada - SI_122_August2016_120_MG | ecosystem: Environmental > Aquatic > Marine > Inlet | place: Canada: British...
AATTAATGGGGACGGTACCCTTTAATTTTAAAATTAAGTAAAATCAATAACTTATATAAAAATATAAGCCTATTTTTATCAAAAAAATTAAAGATTATCACGGTAGAATTTCACTAAAAAATTAGAAAATTTTTCAAATACTACTGCTTTTTCTTTAAATCTTTACAAAGTAGGTATCAAAACACCATTTCAAGACAGAAAAACCTATTTTAAGGTGCTTTTTAATCAAAAAATACTTCTTTAATCACCGACATAGGCCTTGCCTATGTCGGAATTGTAAAATTTGGCAAATTCTTTAAATGAGCGGTTTTAAGGCGATATTAACGTAAAATAACGTTCTTCGGAGAGATGTCAGAGCAGTTTATTTTGCTCGCTTCACTCACAGCAAGTGGAGCGAGTTTAGAAAAGTATCAGAGTCAACATTAACCCTGTAAATTAAAACGTGTAAACACCTCTTAATAGAAATTTACATAAAATGGCACCATCCATATTGATTTTTGATTTCTATTGATTTCTATTGATTTTGCCCCCCTTAAACTTAATGCCAATATCCAGATTAATGGTATGATTATGGCAAATAACAAATAGTTATGCTGAATTAAATTACACTGGTATGCTAAAATAAAGCAATGAAATACAGTTATACAGGTTATTTTGAAAATGAAGTTTTAAGAAAACGAGATTATCTCAAAAAACGCTGGTGTATTGACGTTATCAACAATCCTTTGAAAGTTGAAGAGCAAGATAATGGGCGTGTTCGGTTTTGGGGCGTGGTAAAAGAGGTAGAAGGCAAGTTTTTAAGAGTTGTAACATTGTCTGATAAAACAACTATTCATAACGCATTTTTTGATAGAGGGTATAAACTATGAAACTAAATTACTATAAAGACACTGATTCTTTGTATATTGACTTATCACTAACAAAGAGTGTTGAAAGTCAAGAAATTTCAAATGGCGTAGTTATTGATTATGATAATGCTGGAAACATTACAGGCATTGATATTGACAATGCTAGTAATATTCTTGATTTAAAAGAATTGACAATGAGTCATTTACCACTTCAGCAACAGACAATATCAGCATAACAAATCATTCCAGCCTGCTTAGATTTAACTTGTAAGTGCAACACATTTATGGAGAATGTGTGTGGGGAAAAATTCGGAAATAATCCAAATGGCACTGTTTTCTCTTTAAATGTGTACAAAGCATGCGTACAAATGCCGTTTTAAGCTTGAAAATATGCTGTTTTTAGGTACTTTTTAATCAAAAAATATCAATACCTGTAAAATTTGGCAAATTCTTTAAATGGGCGGTTTTTTGGCGATATTAACGTAAAATAACGCTCTTCGGAGAGATGTCAGAGCGGTTGTGTTGTTCGCTTGGAAATCTTTCCTGAAAAAAAAGTTAATATCGTTTGATTTATATTGGAGAGATGTCAGAGTGGTTTAATTTGCTCGCTTGGAAAGCGGGTGTACGGTAACGTACCGAGGGTTCGAATCCCTCTCTCTCCACCATTACTTTAATACTCATGAAAGACAATTAAGTATTTTGTGGTAATAATTACTGTGTTTTAACTTGTGCTTAATTAAAACGAGGCGTATAGTTCAAAGTTCAATATAGTATTTTTTACAATTCTCAGGAGGTAAGTAATGAAAGATAAAAACAAAACAATCGTAAAATTTTGCGCTGGATTAACCTTGGTATTTGGCACTACTGTTCATGCAAATTGGGGAAACTCAATGCCGTTTGGCGGACAAAGTTTTTCACAGCCACAACAGATGCAACCTTTTGGTGGCAGTATGCCGTGGGGTGGTCAAAACTACAATCAGTCAAGATACCAGCAACCTAGGTATAACTCATACAACAGAGGCGGATCTTATCAAGCACCACAGTCCAATCCTTTTGGCGGTATGGGAATGCCTTTTGGTGGCATGTCGCAACCTCAGCAACAATATCGACAGCCTCAATCGTCGTTCATGATGCCCGGTATGGATCAAGGTATGCGTAGCATGATGGAGCCAGGAAAGATCATGGCAGAAGAAGCCACACCTGGTATGTACATGAAACCAACTTGGCGATAGTTTAGATTTCTTAATTTCTTTAAAAAAGGGTTGTTCTGGTTATCTGGAACAACCCTTTTTTACTGTTGTAGATCTGTACTCGGCATGCTATATAATAGCGTCAATTTACACAATTAGCCTATCATGCAGCCAAACTTCAAACCAAAAAATATTGTTAAAACTATTGAGATTTTTACTCAAAATGGGTTAAAAATTGTTAACCAAGCTAGTAAAGGCAATGACTGGGAAAGTGTGATTAGACCTTTGGATAAAATGGAGTTTGAACTGGGACACTACACCAGTGTGAATTCACACTTAAACGCGGTGATGTTCAACGAAGAATTTAATGCTGAATATGAAAAAACTCTACCATTAATTACTAATTTTTATTCTGAAATCAGTACCAATAAAGCCTTATACCAAGCTTATAAAAATCTTAAAAATACCGATTTAAACGAACAACAAAAACACATTGTCCAAGACGCTATTGAAGGATTTGAGTTATCTGGTGTTGGATTGAAAGGTGAGTCATCCGCTCGATTTAAAGTCATTAAAGAAAAGTTAAGTTTGCTTAGTAATCAATTTTCCAAAAATAGTTTAAAAGCAACTAACGAATGGAAAAAATTATTAAACAAGGATGATCTTGAAGGTTATGGGGACGATCAGTTGGAAAAAATTAAGACTGATGGTGGTTTTGAGATTAATTTGCAGATGCCTATTTACATGGATGTGATGACCTATGCGGATGACCGTTCATTAAGAGAAGAGGTGTATAAAGCGTATGTATCTCGTGCTTCTGAAGTGGGTATTACTTCGGTTGAGTTTGATAATAAAGCCATTATGGATGAAATTTTAGCGTTGCGATTAGAGATGGCGCAGATTTTAGGTTTTGATAATTATGCGCAATTGTCCATTGAGTCTAAAATGGTTGAATCTACTGAACAAGTGATTGATTTTTTACAAGATTTGGTTAGGGTCTCGAGACCTCAAGCACAACAAGAATTAAAAGAATTACAAGCCTTTGCTGGTATTGAGTTAATGCCTTGGGATTTGAGTTATTACAGTGAAAAGTTAAAAGAGAAAAAATTTGGTTTTAAAAAATCGGATTTAACGCCGTATTTTCCAGAACAAAAGGTTTTGAGTGGATTATTTTTAACCATTGAAAAACTCTACAATATAAACATTAAAGAAGTTGAAGAGTATTCGTATCATGCTGACGTTAGGGTATTGGATATTAGTAATAAAGAAGGCTTGGTGGGACGTATTTATTTAGATATGTATGCCAGGAAAGATAAACGCGGTGGTGCTTGGATGGCGGACTATCAGCCGTTGATGGAAGGCAATAAGCCCGTAGCATTTGTGGTGTGTAATCTTAACTCTCCGGCGGGTGGCAAACCTGCTTTGTTTGAGTTTGATGAGATTGTGACGATTTTCCATGAATTTGGTCATGCCTTACATCATATTTTGACTCGAGTGCAATATCCATCGGCTGCTGGTATTGCCGGCGTTCCTTGGGACGGTGTGGAGTTGCCAAGCCAGTACATGGAGTTTTTTTGTTATGAACACGAGGTCATAGAACTAATTTCTGGACACTGGCAAAGCGGTGAAGCGTTGCCTAATGAGTTGTACGAAAAACTTATTAACGCAAAGAATTTTCAATCAGCCATGGGAATGCTTCGTCAATGTGAGTTTTCTTTGTGGGATATTCACACTCACTCGTCCAATAAAGATACTTATCAAGTGTTAAAACTAGTTAGAGAGCAGACGGCATTAATGCCAAGCATTAAACAAAGTCGTTTTTTAAATACATTTGGCCATATTTTTAGTGGCGGGTATGCGGCAGGGTATTTTAGTTATAAATGGGCCGAGGTTTTAGCGGCAGACGCTTATTACTACGTGCGTGATAATGGAGGGATGGACTCTAAATCTTCAGATTCTTTTATGCACAATATTTTGGAGATTGGTGGTAGTTTGGAGTTTATGCAGCAGTACGTTAAGTTTCGAGGTAAAAAGCCATCCATTGAGGCATTACTTAAATCTAACGGAATTGATAATTAACTACAATAAAGCAGGTATCCACCGGTAAAATAAATCTTTTTTGAATATATTAGGAAAATACAATGATTAAATTTATATTATTTGTGGTGATTGTTCTGGCATTAATTGGCGGTGCAATTCAGTTTAAGGCAACGGACGAAAGCTGGTCTTTAGTGGTTAATAAAGAAGCGGCGTTAAACAGTGTGCAAAACGGCGCAATTAAAATATATGACTTTGGTAAAGAATTGGTCAGCGACGCCGATAAAATCAAAGGCGTTGATTTAACGCTTGAGAAGTAAGCTTATACCTTAGACAGTAAGATGGTACCGTTGGTGCCACCAAATCCAAATGAATTGGAGATGGCGTAGTCAATCTTCATTTCTCTGGCCTCGTTGGCCGCATAATCTAAATCACAATCAGGATCTTGATTGATGATGTTAATCGTTGGTGGTGCAACTTGGTCTTGTATCGCTAGTGCGGTAAAAATAGCCTCGATACCACCCGCAGCTCCGAGCAAGTGACCGGTCATCGATTTGGTCGAACTCATTACAATGTTGTAAGCGTGATCGCCCAATGCTAATTTAGCAGCATCCGTTTCTGCTTGATCTCCCGCCGGTGTTGAAGTGCCATGAGCATTAATGTAATCAACTTGGTTTGAGTTTATACCAGCGTTTTTCATGGCATTTTTCATGCATCTGGCTGCACCTTCACCACCCTTTGAAGGTAGGGTCATGTGATAGGCGTCGCCACTCATACCATAGCCTGATACTTCGGCGTAAATTTTGGCGCCACGGACTTTGGCGTGTTCGTACTCTTCGAGCACAACAACACCTGCGCCATCGCCAAGTACAAAGCCATCACGGTCTTTGTCCCATGGACGAGAAGCAGTTGCATAATCATCATTACGAGTGGATAGGGCGCGAGCTGCTGCAAAGCCACCTAAGCCACAATTGGTGGTTGACATTTCAGCACCGCCAGCCACCATGACATCGGCATCGCCGTATTCGATTAAACGTGAGGCATCACCAATATTATGCGTGCCAGTGGTACAAGCGGTAACAATAGCAAAATTAGGCCCTTTAAGGCCGTATTTAATGGATAAGTTGCCAGAAATCATATTGATGATTGAAGAGGGTACAAAGAAAGGAGAAATGCGTTTAGCACCTTTTTCTCTGAAAAGATCGGCGGTTTTTTCAATGGTGCCTAGGCCACCAATGCCAGCACCAATAGCAACGCCGATTCGCTCGGCATTTTTCTCAGTGACTTCAATACCACTGTCTTCAATGGCTTGAATGCCGGCTGCCATACCGTAATGAATAAAGGTATCCATTTTTTTAGCATCTTTAGGGCTAATATAGTCGGTGATGTCGAAATTTTTAACAGAGCCACCAAAGGTAACGGACTGCCCTTCGGTTTCAAGATTGGTTAGTGAATTAATACCGGATTTTCCCGCAAGAATATTTTTCCAAGATTCTTCTACACTGTTTCCAACGGGTGAAACAATGCCCATGCCGGTAATAACAACTCTTCTCTTGCTCATAGTAGTTCCTTTATACAGACAAAAAAGGCGCCTAATTCAGAGAAAAAAGCGCCTTGTTGTTTAAGTTAATAAACGGAAATTACAAATTATTGTTAATGTAGTCAATCGCTAATTGAACGGTTGTAATGGTTTCTGCTTGATCGTCTGGGATTTCACAGTCAAACTCTTCTTCAAGAGACATTACTAATTCAACGGTGTCTAAAGAATCAGCACCTAGGTCATCAATAAAAGATGCGTTGTTATCGATGTCACCACTGACGTCTAATTGCTCAGCCACAACTTTCTTTACTCTTTCCTCAATACTCATTTGTTATTCCCTTAATAGATTAAAACTATTATTTTATCTCTAAATAAAGCAAATGCAAGGTTAAATTTAAAAAAAATTATTGATATTTTGTAGGGTCAGAAATGCCCGCAGATTTAAACCCTTGTTTGCGGTATTCACAAGCATCGCAAGTGCCACAAGCTTTGCCTTCATTATCGGCCTGGTAGCAGGTGGTGGTGAGTGAATAATCAATGCCCAGAGACAACCCTTGTGTAATAATTTGAGACTTATCAAGGTTGATGAGAGGGGTGTGAACGGTTATTTTTTGACCTTCTATGCCTTGTTTAGTGGCTAAGTTAGCCATGATTTCAAAGGCAGTGATGTATTCTTGTCGGCAATCTGGATAGCCGGAATAATCCGTACTATTGACCCCAATAAAAATAGACTGAGATTCTAGTACTTCTGCCCAGGCAAGCGCGTAGGATAAAAAGATGGTATTGCGTGCAGGTACATAGGTAATAGGGATTTCATCACTTTGTTTAAAATCAGGAACAGCTATATTCTTATCAGTGAGTGCTGACCCGCCAAAATCCGATAGTGAAATGTTCATGATTCTGTGCTCAGTTGCATCAAATTGCTTGGCAATTTTTTTGGCTGAATTTAGTTCGGATTTTTGTTTTTGGCCGTAATCAAAACTTAAAGCGTAACACTCGAAACCTTTCGATTTGGCAATAGCGAGTGCGGTGGTAGAGTCCAAACCCCCAGAGAGCAAAACAACGGCTTTTTCTGGATTTTGATTAGACATTGGCTAAATTGCCTTTTTCCTCGAGCCATTGTTTCCTATCAGGTGCGCGCTTTTTGGATAAAAGCATATCCATTGTCTGTTCTACTTGCAAGGGATTGTCCAAGGTGAGTTGAATCAAACGCCTAGTATCGGGGAACATAGTGGTTTCTCTGAGTTGAGAAGGATTCATCTCACCCAAGCCTTTAAAGCGTTGCACCTGAATTTTAACGCGTTTGTTTTCACTTTCAATTTTTCTAATGATACTGTCTCTTTCATTGTTGTCCAATGCGTAATGAACTTGCTTACCAGCATCGACTCGATACAGTGGTGGCATGGCGACAAACACATGACCTTCTCTTACAAGTTTAGGGAAATGTTTAACAAAAAGAGCGCAAATTAAAGTGGCAATGTGAGCACCATCGGAATCAGCATCTGCCAAAATACAAATTTTTCCATACCTTAATTCTGATAGGTCGCTACTGTCTGGCTCAAGACCAATGGCAACACTGATGTCGTGAATTTCATTGCTGGCAAGCACTTGTTCTGAGTCCACCTCCCAAGTGTTTAAGATCTTACCCCTGAGAGGTAAAATAGCTTGATATTCTTTATCTCTTGCTTGTTTAGCTGATCCACCAGCAGAGTCTCCTTCCACCAAGAAAACTTCCGTTTGGTTTAGGTCGCTGCTGGTGCAATCGGATAATTTTCCTGGTAGAGCGGGCCCGCTGATGATTTTTTTACGAACGATTTTTTTGCCTGTTTTTAATCGAGCCTGTGCATTCATAATGGCCAGTTCAGCAATTTTTTCAGCCACATTAGTGTGCTGATTTAGCCATAAACTAAAAGCATCTTTAATTACATTAGAAACAAACCCTGCACTTTCTCTTGATGAAAGTCGCTCTTTGGTTTGGCCAGAAAATTGTGGATCTAATATTTTGATGGACAGTACGTAGGCAATTTTTTGCCAAACATCATCGGGTGTGATTTTGATGTTTTTTGGGATTAGGTTTCTAAATTCACAAAACTCTTTTAGAGCATCGGTTAAACCAGACCTTAATCCGTTGACATGGGTTCCTCCATTGATTGTAGGGATAAGGTTAACGTAGCTTTCAGTAACGACATTGGTGTTGTATTCGGTCCAAGCTAGCGAGCAATTAAGTTGCTGTTCGGGTGAGGTAAAATCAACCACAAAAGGAGAAGTAGGCAAACAATCTAGCCCATCAAGTGCCATGGATAAATAATCTTTTAGACCTTCTTTATAAATCCATTTATCAGTGGTTCCATCAATCTCATTATAGAAGTTGATTTCTAAACCTGGACACAGTACAGCTTTAGATCTGAGATTGTGACGCAGTCTAGTGACTGAAAATTTAATGGTGTCAAAGAATTGAGTATCCGGCATGAATTTAACCATAGTGCCGGTATTTCGCTTGCCAACATTGCCAAGTTCCTCTAGCTCGGTCTTTTTAAAGCCATCGGCAAAAGTGATGTAGTATTGCTTTGCATCGCGTTTAATCCAAATCTCGACTGAAGTAGACAGGGCGTTAACTACTGAGATGCCAACGCCATGCAAGCCGCCAGAAAATTGGTACGAATCATTTGAGAATTTACCACCAGCATGGAGCTTGGTAAGAATAACCTCAACTCCCGGTTGGCCTTCCTTAGGGTGGATATCAACTGGCATACCGCGACCATCGTCTTCTACTGATAAGGATCCATTTTTATAAAGAACAACGTTTATTTTTGAGGCGTGACCAGCTACGGCTTCATCAACGCTGTTGTCAATTACTTCTTGAGCAAGGTGATTGGGGCGCTCGGTATCGGTGTACATTCCTGGACGCTTGCGTACAGGCTCTAGACCAGTTAAAACTTCAATTGACGCGGCATCATATTTACTCATTATTGTTTTTTTAGATGTTGAATTTGGCAAGTATCATACCAAAAAAAAGCCCCATAAAATGGGGCTTTTTTTAGCTATAAGGCAAGAGGATGATTACATCATGCCGCCCATACCACCCATGCCGCCCATATCAGGCATTGCTGGTGCCGGCGCATCTTGAGGTGTGTCGGTAATCATGGCTTCAGTAGTAATCATGAGTCCAGAAATACTGGCCGCATGTTGAAGCGCTGCACGAACTACTTTTGTTGGGTCTAAAATACCCATCTTAAGCATATCGCCATACTCTTCCGTTGCTGCGTTATAACCAAAATTACCCTTACCATTGGAAACCTCATTCAGTACAACAGAGGCTTCACCACCACCATTAGTAACGATTTGTCTTAGTGGTGCCTCCATGGCACGCTTAATGATATCAATACCAATGTCTTGATCGTGATTATTACCTTTTAGTTTTGATAGTGCGGCAATTGCACGAACCAAGGCAACACCACCACCAGGTACAACACCTTCTTCAACTGCAGCGCGAGTAGCGTGCAGAGCATCATCAACACGGTCTTTTTTCTCTTTCATTGCTACTTCAGTAGCAGCACCTACTTTGATCACGGCAACACCACCAGAAAGCTTAGCTAAGCGCTCAAGTAATTTTTCTTTATCGTAATCTGAAGTGGTTGTTTCAATTTGCGCTTTGATTTGTGAAATACGACCTTCGATGTTTTTCTTGTCACCTGCACCATCAACAACAACTGTGTTTTCTTTGCCAATTTCAATGCGTTTTGCAGTTCCTAAATGTTCTTCAGTAACGGTTTCTAGTGATAGACCAACTTCTTCAGAAATAACCACAGCACCTGTTAATACAGCGATGTCTTCTAAAATTGCTTTACGACGATCGCCAAAACCTGGCGCTTTAACTGCAGCCACTTTAACAATACCACGCATGTTATTAACCACTAAAGTTGCTAAGGCTTCGCCTTCAATGTCTTCAGCGATGATTAATAGCGGCTTGCCTGATTTTTGTACTGCTTCTAATGCTGGCAATAAATCACGGATGTTAGAAATTTTGCTGTCATGCAATAATATGTAAGGGGATTCAAGGTCGGCTGTCATTGATTCTTGATTGTTTACAAAGTAAGGCGATAAATAACCGCGATCAAATTGCATGCCTTCCACAACGTCAAGTTCATTATCAAGACCAGAACCTTCTTCAACGGTAATTACACCTGCTTTACCTACTTTATCCATGGCTTCGGCGATGATATCACCAACGCTGGTATCAGAGTTAGCAGAGATGGTTCCTACTTGAGCAATTGCTTTAGTATCTTCACAAGTTTCTGAAAGTTTGTGTAATGCATTAACAGCAGCTTCAGTGGCTTTATCAATACCACGTTTTAGATCCATAGGGTTCATGCCCGCCGCTACCGCTTTAACGCCTTCAGCCACAAGAGCTTGAGCAAGAACAGTTGCAGTTGTTGTGCCGTCACCAGCGATGTCGTTGGTTTTAGAAGCAACTTCTTTAACCATTTGAGCGCCCATGTTTTCAAATTTACCTTCTAGGCTAATTTCTTGAGCAACGGAAACACCGTCTTTAGTTATAGTTGGAGCACCAAATGACTTATCTAATACTACATTCCTACCTTTAGGGCCTAGGGTTACTTTTACTGCGTTAGCTAGTACATTTACACCATCTAACATCAGGTTTCTGGCTTCTGAGCCAAATTTAATATCTTTTGCTGACATATTTAATCTCCTTTATTCAATTACTGCAACAACGTCATCTTCACGCATGACTAATAGCGCTTCACCGTCAACTTTAATTTCAGTGCCGGCGTATTGACCAAATAATACCTGGTCTCCTACTTTAACGTCTAAAGCAACGGTATCACCGTTGTCGTTAATTCTGCCATTGCCAGTAGCAACGATTTCACCCTTTGATGGTTTTTCAGTGGCTGAATCAGGGATGATAAGGCCGCTAGCGGTAGTTTTTTCTTCTTCTGTTCTACGAACAATCACACGATCGTGAAGGGGACGAATATTCATTTTTTCTCCTATTAATAAACAAAGTTACCTTTAGATTTTAAAGGCAATTAAATTAAAGCGTTTTTTGAGCTTTTATTTTAAAGGTCTTGATTTTTCAAGCTTTCTTTAAGTTTTTGCATCGCTTTGTTTTCAAGTTGACGAACCCGTTCTGCAGAAACACCATACCTGTTAGCTAAAGTATGTAGGGTCGTTTTTTCTTCTTTCAAGTATCTGGACTGTAAAATATCCAAACTTCTTGGATCTAAAGAAGAAAGCGCTTGATAAAGCTGTTGTTGTTGATTTTTCTTGCTGTCGTCTTTAAGTAATAATTGTTCAGGGGTTTGAACGTTGTTATCGGTTAGATAATGTTCAGGTGCGTTTGAGCTTTTATCTGCATCAGTGACTTCGAAAGTCACATCGTTAAATTGAAGACGTGATTCCATCTCTAGAACGTCTTTACGGCGCACACCTAAATCGTTAGCAATTTGATCGGCCTGTTCTTCATTAAGAGAATTGTAAATGTGAGCCTTGGCTTTTCTTAACTTGAAAAATAATTTTCGCTGTGCTTTGGTCGTAGCAATTTTAACAATTTTCCAGTTTTTAAAAATAAATTCATGAATTTCAGCACGGATCCAATAAACAGCGAAGGATGCTAAGCGTACTTTTTTGTGAGGATTGAAGCGCTTAACCGCTTTCATTAGGCCAATTGTGCCTTCTTGAATAAGATCTGCTTGTTCAAGGCCATAGCCTTTGTAACCATGAGCAATAAAGGCAACAAATCGCATGTGGGAAAGAACTAATTTTCTTGCTGCAGAAAGGTCATGATTTTCGTACAGCTGAATGGCCAACTCATGCTCTTCTTCTGGAGTGAGGATGGGAGGATATTTTTGAACCCCTAAACCACTGGAGGTTGCGGTAATTGGTAGTGCGAATTCTTGACTCATAGTATCAAATAACTAATCATTAATATTAGTAGAGAGTGATATTATACGCAAATTATTAATTATATCAATTCTTTAAGTAAATCTTGATACTGCTGTGTCTGTTGTTTTAAAATTAAGCGTTGGGATTTAACAATGTTGGACAAGTCATTAAGTGCGGTATCAAAGTCGTCATTTATCACTAAATAGTCAAATTCATCAAAATGTTGCATTTCATTCACGGCATCCTGCATTCTTCGATCAATAATACTTTGATCGTCTTGCCCTCGATTGGTTAAGCGCTCTTTAAGTGCTGAGATTGAAGGGGGGAGAATAAAAATACCAATGGCCTCAGCAAAACTTTGTTTTACTTGTCTTGCGCCTTGCCAGTCAATTTCTAAGATAACGTCTTGATTTTGATCTAACAGGTCTTGTACGGTTTGTTTGGCGCTACCGTAGTAATTATCAAACACTTTAGCCGATTCAATAAAGCCATTGGAGTTTTTGATTGCATCAAATTCATCTTTAGAAACAAAAAAGTAGTTTTTGCCATTTTCTTCGCCAGGACGAGATCTTCTGGTTGTATGTGAGATGGATACACGTAAATGATCAGTTTTCTCAATGAGGGCTTTGACTAAAGAGGTTTTTCCGCATCCAGAAGGGGCAGCAACGATAAATAAATTGGCCATTGATTATCCGTTTGGTGTGTAACCCTGAATATCATCGGCACCTTCTTCGGAAAAAAAGAATTTTTCCATTTGCTCTTTTAGGTAGCTTTGTGCTTTCGCGTCTAACATATTAAGGTTGTTTTCATTAATCAACATGGTTTGATGATCCAGCCACATTTGCCAGCCTTGCTTGGAGACATTGGACAGAATCCTCTTGCCAAGGTCGCCTGGGTAAGGCGCTCTATCGAGTGCTTCAAGTTGTTTGTTTAATTTTATACAGTCTACAGTGTTCATAGTTGGTTCATTCTAATACCTAATAGTCGTATGCATACAAAGTAAACAGCAATTGAAGCTCCAATGATAATACTCATGGAGGATATTCGTTGCCAGGCGCTACTCTCTAAGTAAAAACTAATGTTATTAGAAAAAGTTAAAATAAAAGCAACCATTATAAGGCTTGCTAATAGCACTTTAAAAAACAATTTAATTAAATCGGTAGAAGCGTTAAAGATGGATTGCTTAGTTGAGTAATAATAAAGTAAAGATGCATTAATAACGGCGGAGATTGAGGTGGCTATGGCTAAGCCGACGTGAGCAAAATAGTAAGCAAAAATAACATTCAAAAACACATTGGAGGCCATGGCGATTACTCCTACCTTGACCGGTGTTTTTGTGTCTCCTCTGGATAAAAACACAGGTGCTAATATTTTTACGACAATAAAAGCGATTAATCCTGATCCATAAGCCATTAAACTTAGCGCGGATTGAGAAGCGGCAAAAGCATCGAATTCATCATATTGGAATAAGGTGATGATTAGAGGCTCAGCGAGCAATACTAGGCCAGCACAAGCCGGTGCACCTAACAACAGTCCGATTTTTAAGGCATAGTTAATGGTTCTGGTAAATTTTTCATCATCTTTGTTGGCATAATGTCGAGAAAGTTTTGCCAGTGCTACTGTCGCCAAGGCAATGCCGATTAGTGCCAAAGGCAGTTCTAAAAGACGGTCAGAATAATACAACCAAGTAACACTGCCACTGACCAAAAGTGTGGCAATCATAGTATCAATCAGCAGGTTGATTTGCGATACCGAAACACCAAACAGGGCTGGCAACATTCGTGTTTTTAAGGTTTTGACGGACTTATGGTTGCCACTGACTAAGCGAGGGAGTTTTTTGAGTTTAATGAGAAAAGGAATCTGAAATAGTAATTGAACAACACCGCCAAGCAGCACTCCCCAGGCTAATGCCATGATTGGTGTTTCTAAATATTGGGACAAATAAACCGCACTGAGAATCATCGATACATTGAGCAGTACAGGTGTAAAGGCCGGCACGGCGAATTTGTCATAAGTGTTTAAAATAGCACCTGAAAATGCGGTTAATGATATGAGTAGTAAATAGGGAAAGGTAATTCTAAGCATGCTTGAGGCCAAGTCAAATTTAGTTGGGTCAGCATCGAAGTAAAAGCCCCAAGCAAACATAAAAATAACCAACGGCGCTGCAATAACGGTAATCACTGTGATAGTAATCAAAATGGTTAAAAACTTGGTGCCAATGTGGTTGATTACATTTTGCACTTCAGCTTCATCGTGATTGGCTTTGGTTTCAACAAGGATAGGTACAAACGCTTGTGAAAAAGCACCTTCACCAAACAATCGTCTAAGAAAATTAGGAATTCTAAAGGCAACTAAAAAGGCGTCAGTAAGACCATTGGCGCCAAAATAGCGCGCAATAAAATAATCACGAACTAAACCTAATATGCGTGACAGAAAAGTCATCGCAGTAATGATACTGCTGGACTTTAAAAAAGATTTATCCATGAATTAAAAGGAAATTGTTATTCGTCTGTTGGGCCTCGCATAATACCAACTTTAGAACTGCGAATGCATTTAACAAACTGCATTACTTCAGGGCTATCAGATTCAGAGGCCTCTAAGTCTTCTAGTGCATGGTCAAGTAGTCGACCTTGAGATTCACGATACACCACTTTAAAGGCGCGTTTAATGGAAGCAATAGCGTTAGGTGAGAAGCCGCGACGTCGCATGCCTTCAGCGTTAATACTTCTGACGCGAGTTTGTGTTCCTGAGGCAACCATGTAAGCAGGGATGTCTTTATTAACCTGGCACCCCATACCAATATAGGTATGCATACCAATCATGCAAAATTGTTTGACTAAGGTAAAGCCTCCTAAAATCGCCCAATCATGCACTCTTACGTGTCCTGCTAATGAAGCATTATTAGACATGATAATATGATTTCCTATTGCACAATCATGAGCAATGTGTACGTATGCCATTAGCATATTATTAGACCCTACTCGGGTAATTGACTTTTCTTTTTCTGTGCCACGATTAACTGTACAAAATTCACGAATAAGATTGTCATCGCCAATGACTAAATTAGATTCTTGGCCCTCTTCATAAGTAATATCTTGTGGGTCCCCGCCAATTGCAGCAAAGGAGTAGATGTGATTATTTTTTCCAATTTTTGTTGGGCCTTGTATAACAGCGTGAGATTCGACAATGGTGCCAGCGCCAATTTCTACATTTGCACCAATAACAGCATAAGCGCATATTTCCGCACTTTTGTGAATTTTAGCACTGGAATCAACGAGTGCATTAGGATCTATTGCCATGTTATTCTCCTCAAGATTTTTTAAACTGATTCAGTCAGCTGCTTTTTGTGTGCACATTAGTTCGGCCGTAGTAACTACTGAATCATCTACTAAGGCTCTGCATTTAAATTTCCAAATACCACGTTTGACCGTCATTACTTCGACTTCTAATCGCAATTGGTCGCCCGGCTCTACCATGCGTTTAAAGCGAACTTTGTCAATACCGACTAGCATGTATATTTGCCCATCAATTGGTTTGCCGACTTCGGATTTAAATGCTAGAATTCCCGTGGCTTGCGCCAGTGCTTCAACAATCATAACCCCAGGCATAATTGGCTGATCGGGAAAATGACCGGTAAATTGAGGTTCATTAAAACTAACATTTTTTATGGCCACTAATGACTTACCTACTTCTAATTCCAGTACTCGATCAATTAACAAAAAAGGATATCGATGGGGTAAAAAGTTTTTTACATCATTAATGTTCATTTCCATGGTCATTTTCCTTTTAAATTTTTAAGTTTAATGTTTAAGTATTTGGTAATTTTATCAAGTTTTACTAGCCATAATCCAACATTCTGCCATTGTTTATGACTCATTAGTGGCATAATTCCAGTGTAGACACCTGGGGTTTTAATGTCTTTATCGACAGTGCTTTTTGCATTAACAACAACATCATCGCAAATATTAAGATGTCCAACAATGCCTACCATGCCGCCAATCATACAGCGTTTTCCTAGTGTTGTACTACCGGCAATGCCAGTATTAGCCGCAATGGCAGTATCTTGTCCAATAATAACATTATGAGCGATGTGAATTAGGTTATCAATGCGCACACCACTGTGTATTTCGGTATCCTCCAAGGTTCCCCTGTCAATTGCAGTATTTGCACCGATGGTTACATTATCGCCGATTACAACGTTGCCTAAATGCGCTATTGTGTGCCAACGGCCTTGGTTATCTCGTGCATTGCCAAAACCTTCAGAGCCAATCACTGCGCCCGATGAAATAACCGCATTCTTACCTAATAAACAACCTTGCAATATTGTAACGTTTGGGTACAAATAGGCATTATCTCCGATAGTAACATTGTCTTCAATGATAGTATTAGGACCAATAACACAATCATGACCTATGATTACATTTTCACCAATAACGCAAGTAGCACTTATTTTGGCGTTGTTGATTTTTGCACTTGGATGAATACCTGCTTGATGAGTGATTTGTTTTTTAAAATAATGTGAAATTTTTGCAAAAGATAAATACACATCGTCAACAATTAAAGCGTTAGTGGGGCAGTCGTCTAATAAAGATTTATCAAGAATAACGACACCGGCTTGTGAACTGATCAGATCTCTTTTATGTTTGCCGTTAACAATGTAGCTTAATTGATTAGAATTAGAGCGCTGTAGTGATGCAATGCCGTTGATTTTAACGCTGGCATCACCAACAAGTTTGGCATTGATAAACTCAGCAATCTCCCCCAGTGTGTGCATTATTCGAATTGCAATCTAAGTTGTTCGGCAATCAACGGTGTAATATTCAGTTCTTTACTAACGTAAGCCACTTCTTGATAAAGGATTAAGTCAAACTTTTTTTCTATGGCTATCGCTTTAATGGTTTGATTGATCAGGTCTTGAATTTTAGAAAGTTCTTGCGTATTTCTAAGTGCTAATTGTTTTTTTAATGAAGATGCTTGTCCTTTGAGTTGTTGTTCTAGATCGGTAATTTTCTTAATTTCAGATTTGATTTCTAATTTAGACAGTGTGCCTTTGTCTTGTTTAAATTCTTTTACCAACGAGTTTATTTTATTAGCAAGTGTAATTAATTCATCTTGTTGAGGTTGAAACTCTTTAATTACTATTTGATTGGCTTGAATGAATTGCGCAGAACTAGTGACCAAATGATCGACATTAATGTAACCAATTTTTAATATCTTGGCCTGGGACGGTCCAGCTAATAATAAAGTTAAAAGTATGAGTAGTTGTTTCACTGTTGATCAGTTGGTTAGAAGCTTGTACCTAGAGTAAATTCTACCGTTTTAACTTTGTCACCGGATTTTTTAAGTAGTGGTTTAGCTGCATAAACACCTAAAGGGCCAACGGGGGTTAGCCATAAAAATGCTAAACCTGTTGACATACGAACCTCATCCAGATCGAAACTAGAAACTTTTTCGTTAATACTTCCAGCATCAATAAAAGCACTCATGCGCATATTTTTACTATCGCTAATAAATTTCATTGGTGATATGATAGAGGTTCCTGCTAATAATGATAATTCACCACCTTTGGCTTTTCCATCATTATAAGTTGCACCTAAAGAGTTAAAGTCAAATCCACGTACGGATGATGAACCACCACCATAATAACGTTTAAAGAATGGCAGGTCATTATCGCCATAGCCTTGAGCAAGACCTATGTTTCCTTTTAAAGTTAACACTAAATCATCCAAGGCATTAGTGGGTATTGGGTAGTAACTTTTATGTGATGCATCGATCTTATAATAGCGAAAATCTGCAATAGGCAGTGCTAAATCAGCACTGATATTATTTCTTTGCCCGTCGGTTGGAAAGTTGTAATCATCTAATGTGTTATTACTCCAGTTTAAGTTTGCTTTAACTTCGCTGCTGTCACCGCTAGCACATTGTTTAGATTCGTGATTAGCATCAGAAAAAGTTGCGCCACAAGTAATGTCTCTACTCGATATTCTAAGATCGGCATTAATACGTGTGTCTTCCGTCAAAGGTATCCCGTATCCAAAGCTTCCACCTGTTTCATTAATGTTGTACGAACTTACCGATAGTCCAGAACCATCGACATCTTTAGTAAAGAGACCGTAACTAATGCTGTGCTTGTCTTCGGTGAAATATGGGTCAACAAAAAAGAAGCTCATTTCTTGTACAGCTTCAGAGGTAGAAAAAGAAGCGTTTAGTGTATTACCAGTACCTAGAAAATTCTTTTCCTTGATGCCCATGTTAAATGATGCACCAGAGCTATTAGAGTGAGACAGTCCGATTGAGAATGTACCAGTCTTGGTTTCTTCTACAGAAAAATGCAAGTTAATTTTATCTTCAAAACCTTTTACTTTTGATACTTCCATCTTAACGTCAGAGAAAAAACCTAGGCGTTTGATTTTTTTAATTGCTTCATCAAGCTCAGTATTGGAATACAATCCACCTTCATTAATACTAATTTCACGACGAATCACCTCATCTTGAGTTCGGGTGTTACCAATAATAGTAATACGATTAATATAGACTTTTTTGTTAAGAGAAACTTTAATGTTTAAATTAATGGTATGTGTTTTTTTATTTTCTGAAGTAATAGGATCAACTTTTGCAAAGGCATAACCTTGATCGGCAAAGACATCGGTAATGGCTTGAACGCTTTCAATTACTTTTTTGCGTTTAAATACATTACCTTTAGAAATGGTTAATAAAGCTTTAAGGTCGCTAATGGATTGGTTGAGTAAGTCACCTGTAAATTGAATAGTGCCAATCTTGTATTCTTCGCCTTCGATAATTTGAATATTAATGTCGATACTTTGTTTGTTTTCAGACAGTTCAGTTTTAATTTTTTCTACCTTAAAATCAAGGTAGCCAGAATTAATGTAGAACGATTTCATTGCTTCAATGCCAGCATCTAATGCAACTTTAGAATAATGATCTTTTTTAGTAAAGTAATTAATAATGAAAAAACTAGGTTCGCCAATTTCAAATAAGTCGAGCAAATCTTCCTCTTCATTAATCTTAGCACCGGTAATTTTCATAGAGTTGATGCGCGCTACTTCCCCTTCATCGATGTCAAGTTCGATTCCAATTCTATTTTGAGCATCAGTTTCAATGGTTTTTGTGATTTTAATGCTGTAATAACCTTTAGAAATATAAGTGCCTTTTAGTTGGGAAATAAGCTTATCAAGTTGTCTTTTATTAAAAATCTTTCCTTGAGAAAGATCCATGCTTTTTAAGATTTGATTAAGTGAGTCTTCATCAATAACCTTGTTGGAGTAATTGATAACATCAATGTATTTGATGTGCGGATTTTCTTGCAGTTGGATTTTTAAAACTTGCTCATCTTGCGATACTTCAATGTCTTTAAAGAAGCTGGTTTTATAAAGTGAACGAATAATTTGAGCCGAAATTTCTGTGTTATATTCGTCCCCAACTTCAACGGGAAGGTAGCTTAAAACAGTACCCCTAGAGATAGCATCTAGTCCTAAAATTTCAATGCTTTTAATAGGAGCGGCGTTAAGATTGAATGATAGTAAAGTGCCGAATATTAAAGAGATTTGAATAAGGATTTTTTTCATAGTTTTAATTAATTACAATAATCGTGACAGGTCATTATACAGTGCCACAGTGGTTAACGATAAGACAACAAAGAGCCCAAATTTTAACAAAATTTGTTGGAACATTTGACTAATTGGAGAACCTTTTAAGATTTCAATTAAATAGAACAATAAATGTCCGCCATCTAAAAGAGGAATGGGCAGTAAATTTAATAAGCCCAGGCCGATACTAATAAGCGCTAAAAAAGATAAAAAAGAGACTAGGCCAATTTGTGCAGTTTTGCCTGCATAGTCTGCAATGCTCACTGGACCGCTGATTTGTTTTAAGGATACCTCACCCAAAAGCATTTTTTTAATCATCAATAAATTAAGCTTTGTCAATTGATACACTTTGATATTCGCAGATGTAAACGAATCTACAAGGTTCTTTTTAACAGTCACTTGCCATTTTTCAAGGTAATTCTTAGGCACAAAAACACTAACACCTACTTTTGCCACACCGTCTTTAATTTTTGGCGTGAGTGGCAGTTCAATTTTGCTAGAATTTCGCTTAATTGTTAAGAGGATTTCTTGATTGGGATTATTTTTTACAATCTTAACGAACTCTAGCCAAGTGTTAATATTGTTGCCGTTCATTTGCAATATTTCGTCATTGGATTGAATGCCGGCAATTTGTGCAGGACTGTCATTAATGACTTGGTCAATAATGGGTTTAATTTTTGGTAAAGAAAATTTAAAACCTAAATATTTTTCTAGACCTTGCTCAGGATTTGATAAAAAATCACCGGTTAAAGATAGTTCTAAAGTTTTTAAATTTGAAGTCTTTGAAACAACCTCTAACAACAAAGGTTTTTCTTCCAGTGCTTGGATAAAATGAATGGAGAATTCTTGAAGTGTCGATATTTTTTGCCCATTAATACTAAGTAACCGATCTCCGGTTTTCAAGCCTGAGGATTCGGCAATACTGTGATTTTCAACGGACCCAATAATGGGTTTAATACCTGTTGTGCCTGTGTAAAAAATAAACGTATAGACAAAAATCGCAAAAATAAAATTAGCCGCCGGCCCTGCTATAACAATAGCAATGCGCTTATAAACGTTTTGAGTATTGAAGGCTCGATGTTTTTCTGATGGCTTAACTTCAGATTCATTTTCATCCAACATTTTGACGTAACCGCCAAAAGGCAGGGCGCACAAAGTGTATTGTGTTTCACCTCGCTGCCAAGATTTTAAAACCTTGCCAAATCCGATGGAAAATCTTAATACTTTAACACCTAATTTTTTAGCTACCCAGAAATGACCAAACTCATGTACCGTTACCAAAACCCCAATGGTAACAATGAATGAAAGCAGTGCGGTAAAAAATTCCATTAAAATTTACAACGCTGAGTGAGTGTGCCCGGCATCCTTTAGTTTTTTAAGATAGTCCGTCCAAAGATCGTTGTGATTGATGGCGATGCGATGTAGGTGTGACCAAGAATAAATCCCTGTATCGTGACCATCGCTAAAAAATAGAACAACGGCATAATTACCGGTTGGCTCAATACGTGAAATAGTAACACCTTCTTTGCCTGTTTGTAATATCTCTTGACCAGGTCCGTGCCCAACCACTTCGGCAGAAGGGGAGTAAACCCTTAAATATTCAGCACTTAAAGGATAATCAATATCATCAAAAGTAATGGTTAACACGGTTTTGGCTTTGTTAAGAGTAATGTTAGTTGGTGTTTGCATGGTTTACCTTAAATTAAAGTTAAACGATATTTTATCAGAACTCAATTATTCATTAACCCTAAGCGTTATAAGTAGATAAAATATCCATCATAATGATTAACTTTACAAAAATGCACGGGCTGGGCAACGATTTTATGGTTGTTGACAACAGTGCAGGCAATATTAGCTTTAGTGCTGAGCAAATTCGAGCTTTAGCGCAACGACATTTTGGCATCGGCTTTGATCAGTTATTAATGATTGAATCGACCAACACCAAAGATGTCGATTTCCGTTATGTGATTTATAATTCAGATGGCTCTGAAGTCGAGCAGTGTGGCAATGGCGCGCGTTGTTTTGCGCGTTTTGTTCGTGAGAAAGGTTTGAGCGATAAAAACCCGATCAGTGTTGAAACTAAGTCAGGCCTCATTAGTTTGTTTATTAATGACGATCACAGTGTTCGTGTTGATATGGGTGAGCCGGTATTTAATCCAAGCGATGTTCCATTGATCGCTCCAGAAGAGTCTCTTTATTATTCAATAGAAGGTTATGAGGTAGGGGTGTTTTCGACAGGCAATCCCCATTGTGTTATGATTGTGGATGATGTTGAGGGTGTTGATGTAGAAACCATAGCGCTTCGAATTCAACAAAGTAATTTATTGCCCAATCAGGCTAACATTGGTTTTATGCAAATAATCAGCCGAAATGAAATTAATTTACGCGTTTACGAGCGTGGTTCAGGGGAAACGTTGGCTTGTGGCTCAGGCGCCTGTGCTGCGGTCATTCACGGCGTTAGAATAGGGCAGTTAGATCATAAAGTTACGGCCCATTTAAGAGGTGGAGACGCGCTGATTGAATACAACAAAGGCGAACATGTGTTTTTATCAGGCCCTGCGCAGTTTGTTTTTGAAGGTTGGGTTGACGTTTAACAATTTACTGAGAATATTTTTCTGTCCTCTAATCTGATTGCGCTTAAAGCGCCACTCCAGATGCAACCGTGATCCATAGGATAGACATGAGCTTGATTTACATTAGCAAGGTCCGACCAGTGTCCAAAGAAAATATCGGTATTTTTTAGTTTTCTATCAGAATGCAAGAACCAGGCTTTGTATCCTTCTGGTGCTTGATCATAATTTACCTTATGATCAAATTCTAATTCACCGTCACTTTTACAAAAACGCATTCTCATTAAGGCGTTAATGGTGTATCGACAAGCATCTAATTCATCAAGATCGTTATGGTATTTGTTGGGTTCGTTGTCATACATGCTGGATAAAAAACTGCTCACATCATCACCTTGTAGATATTTTTGTACAAGGGCAGATTGCTTAAAGATGATCTCTTGATCCCAGATAGGCGGAACTCCTGCGTGTACCAGTAATGCATCTTTGTGTTTTATTGCTAAAGGTTTTTTCAATAAAAAACCAATTAACTCATCTCGATCATTGGCCCTTAGAATGTCAGTAAAGGTGTCTTTTGAATTCGGCTTTCGCGAAGTCAGCGCACAAGCTAATAGATGAAAGTCATGATTGCCTAAAATCATTTTAGCGTTATTATCTAAATCTTTAATAAAGCGCAATGTCGTTAGTGATTTATCGCCACGATTAACTACATCACCCAAAAAGAACAATTGATCTTTATCGCTGGAAAATTTGATTTTTTTGAGTAGGCTTTGCAGTGAGTCAAAACACCCTTGGACATCGCCAATGAAGTAATCAGACATTAGTGTAGTGTGTAAGGCTCACTTAAGACAAATTCAGGAATTTCAGCCTCAAAGCGCTCACCTTCATCGTTGATCATTCCGTAAGCACCTTTCATGGATCCGGTTTGAGTTTTAATGACAGCACCTGATGAATATTGAAAACTCTCACCCGGGGTAATGTGTGGCTGCTGACCGATAACACCTTCACCAATCACATCTTCAACATCGCCACTTTCATCCTGAATGTGCCAATGGCGTGTGCGAAGCTGTGCGCCGACTTCACCATTATTGGTAATCGTAATGTTATAAGCAAAGGCATATTGATTCTGTGCAATGTTAGATTGATCGGCTAAATAAGTCACCTGTACTTCAATTTTAATGTTGTTTTTCATAATCAGATGTTAGCGTAATAAACTCATTTACGCTGAGCATTTCTGCCCGTTGCGATAAGTCAATGCTTGTTTGTTCTTGTGTTAATAATGATTTTAAACAATTTCTAAGTGTTTTTCTACGCTGAGCAAAGCTGGCTTTTACAATTTTTTCAAATACAGTAATATCATCAATAAGGTTTTTTTCTAGTGGCTTTAGATAAACAATAGCAGAATCCACCTTTGGCGCAGGTTCAAAAGATTCGGGTGGCACAACAAAAATCATCTCCACTTCGAAGAAAGCTTGAATCATGACACTAAGACGGCCGTAAGTTTTGTTGCCATTGCTTGCCACCATACGTTCAACCACTTCTTTTTGCAGCATAAAGATCATGTCTTGAATGTACTCTCTGTTATTTAGCAAGTGAAACAGAATAGGTGATGAGATGTTGTACGGTAAATTACCCACTACTCTGAGTGGAGCAGGTAATTTACTAACATCAAATTTAAGAGCATCACCTTGGTGAATGATTAGATTTTCTTTGCCGAAAGATTGTAATAAAGCAATTAAATCAGTATCGATTTCAATCACGTGTAATTGATTCAGTTCTTCTAATAAGGGTAGTGTCATCGCCCCTTTTCCAGGACCAATTTCAAGTAAGTTATCGTTTTTCTTTGGTGCAATGGTGGCAATAATGCGATCTACAATCCTTGCATCTGTTAAGAAATTTTGTCCAAAGCGCTTTCGGGCCGTGTGTTTAGTCGCTGGCATGATCAATCAATTTTTGTGTGTATTTAAGTGCTGTGTTAAAACTCCCTAAACTAATGTTGCCCGTGCCTGCTAATTTAAGTGCCGTTCCATGATCAACGGATGTGCGAATGAATGGTAGACCAAGAGTGACGTTGACTGATTTTTTAAAACCCAGCGTTTTAAGCACAGGCAGCCCTTGGTCGTGGTACATACACAGCACAACGTCAATTCCTTTTAAAGAGTCGGGAGTAAAAGCTGTATCGGCAGGTACAGAACCTATTAAATGATAGCCCTGTTGATTGAGCTTATCGATGAGCGGATTAATGATTTCAATTTCCTCACGGCCTAAATAACCGTCTTCACCGGCATGAGGATTAAGCCCACAAACCAATATGGCTGGCTTGTTAATGCCTTGATGCAATAGAGATTGATGAATAATAGTGATGGTTTTATTCAGCGAGTTTAGCCGGATATTCTTAGGCACTTCGGATAAAGGCAAGTGAGTTGTTGCCAGTGCTACACTCAAACCTTTAGTTGCCAGCATCATCACCGTTTGCTCAGTGTGACTGATTTTTGCCAAATACTCAGTGTGTCCGGTAAATTCAATACCCGCTTGGTTAATAATCCCTTTATGCACCGGGCCTGTTAGCAGGGCATTGCATTTTGATTCTAAACAGAATTGAGTGGCAGAGTTTAGTGCTTCTAATACAAAATGTGAATTATCTGCATTTAAGATTCCGGTCTTAGTATCGGTTTTAAGCTTGATTGGAAAAACACAAATTTCTCCCTGGGTAGAGGCGGTATCAGATTCTTTAATTTTGATGGATAAATTTAACTTTTTTGCGCGTTTTATTAATAGATCTGGATCGCTAAAAACCAATAAGTTTTTACACGACTTTTGCTGAGCATAAATGATGGCTAAATCAGGGCCAATTCCAGCAGGTTCTCCAGGTGTAAAAGCAATTGCCATAAAGTTGTTGTGATAAATAAGTATTGGTTATATTAAAAAGTTAATATATAATCAAAATTTTATATAATTTCAATTTAAAAATAATGAATAAAAATCATTATAAAACAATAACCTGTATAAATTATCAGAAGTTATTTTAATATTTGCTTAAAATAATAAACACAAGGTATTTTAATCATATAAAATTCCGTTAAAAGTTTATTTTCTCACTTAAATAAAGGTTAATTATGAGCTTACCAATTGCGCCCTTAGTAACATCCGTTTTATTAACATTTTCACTCCCTTCTCAAGCACAAATTATCAATCAAAATTCCGATAGTTTTGATTCCGTTTACAACCTTCAAACAGTTAGTGGCATGTCATTAGACAAAAGAGCCCTTTTAGGGGGTGCTGTTATCTCCTCCGCTGAGGTTAATTTATCAGCCCAAGTGTCGGGTGATGTTTTAATCGTTGGTGGTAGAGAAGGTGACATGTTTAAACAAGGCTCCACTTTAGTAACTTTGGAGCAAGAATCCATTCAAGCACAAAGAGATTCCACTTACGCTGAAATCTCATCTGCCAATGAGGCGCTTAGAAATGCTGGCGTGCAATATTCACAATCCATTGTTTCTCCAAATTCAGGCGGTATGCTTGGCGGTCTTCCAGGCATGTTCTCTATGTTTACCGACCCAATGTTAAAAATGAGTGGCCAGGGTAATCCTGAATTTGACAAATTTGCCAGTAGAACCTCGCGTTATACCGATTATCAACAAGCTAAAAATAGACTTAAACAAGCAGAGCTCAAGTTAAAACAAGTTGAAGAGCGCCTTAAAGATGCTAATGTAGTTGCCCCTTTTGATGGGGTTATTGTGGTTAAGAATATCAATAAAGGCGATGTGGTTCAATCAGGGCAAACCTTAATAAAATTCGCCAACATTAAAAATCTACAAGTTGAAGTAAATGTGCCTTCTCGTTTAGTCAGAAGCCTAAAACTTAATAAAAAATACCGCATAAAGTTAGACATTGCTAACATTGTTGTTGATGCGGCTTTAGCGCAGATTTACCCAATTGCTGATAACGCTAAGCACAGTGTTAAAGTAAAGTTTGATTTACCAGAAGGAATTCCAGTGTTGCCTGGTGCGTATGCAGAGGTGGAAATTTTTGAAACTGATTCAGGTATCTTAACACCGGTTATTTTAGAAACAGCGGTTATGTGGCGTTCTAGCTTACCAAGTGTTTTTGTGATTAACCCAAAGACAGGTAAGACTGAGTTAAGATTTATTCGACTTGGAGAGCAGGTAGGTAAAAGCAAGAAAAGTGTTTTATCAGGCTTAAAGATTGGTGAAAAAATTGTTACTAATCCGAACATCTTAATGATTTCAGGAATGAATATTTAATAAAATTATGCCACATCAGCATCATCAGCACGACGACTTATCGAAAGATAAGAACATAAAAGAAGAGTTTATTAAAGAGGCTTATAGAGACTATGAACTCGGCATCGCAGGAAAACTAACCAAAGCTTTCATTACTTCACCATTGTCAATCATCTTATTCTTTGCCATGCTTGGTGCAGGCATCATGGGCTTGATTTCAACACCTAGACAAGAAGATCCTCAAATATCCGTTCCACTGATCGATCTTTTTGTTGAATATCCTGGCGCTTCATCCGATGAAGTTTCTAACATTATCATTAAACCTTTAGAGCGTTTAATGTCTCAGATTCTAGGTGTTAAACACGTTTATTCAGTGAGTGACAAAGGGCAAGGCATCATCACCGTTGAGTTTGACGTGGGTCAAGACATGAATGCCTCAATCATTAAAGTACGTGATAAGATGCTAGCAAATCTAGACTTTATGCCACCTGGTGCTCGAAAACCACTAATCAAGCCTAAGGAAATCGACGACGTTCCAATCATTAATTTAACTCTATGGTCCAAGGTATTGGACGATGGTCAATTGCGATCTTTAGGTTTAGAATTGCTGCAACAACTTGAAAAAGTAAAAGACACAAACAACGGCTTTGTTGTCGGTGGCCGTAAAGAATCCTTCCATATTGATGTTTATCCAGGTCGATTGGCGGGTTACAACATATCCATCCAGCAAATTGCTAGCACCATCGGCTCTGCTAATATCAGTAAACACACCGGTGATATTGAACTTAACGGCTTTAAGATGGAGGTTTACTCAGGTGACTTCTTTAAAAAGGTTGAAGACATTGAAAACTTAGTAATCGCTGTTAATGATGGAATGCCTGTTTACGTTCGTGATGTTGCGGATGTGTATTACGCACCTGAAGACACACTTCAAATGGTCAACTATTACACTGGAAAGGCTAATAAAACTGACCAAAAAGCCGCTGGTGATCAAGCTGTTACCATCGCCATTGCGAAAAAATTTGGTACCAATGGTGTTGAAGTAGCAGCTAATATTTTGGCAAAAGTGGAGGAATTAAAAGGCCGATTGATTCCAGACAATGTGCACGTTAGTGTTACTAGAGATTACGGCAAATCTGCCAAAGATAAAGTTAATTCACTGATTAAAAAACTCTTCATTGCAACAGGCGCAGTAACACTATTGGTTTGGTTTGCGCTTGGCGTTCGACCAGCAATTGTTGTTACCTTGGTTATTCCTGTTGTTCTTCTGATGACTATTTTCTCGGCCTGGATTTTAGGCATGACCATCGATAGGGTGAGTTTATTCGCACTGATTTTCTCAATTGGTATTTTGGTGGATGATGCAATTGTAGTAACTGAGAACATATATCGACGATGGCTCATTGATAATAAAATTACCATCGGTACAGCGATTGATGCTGTGCGTGAGGTGGGCAATCCAACCATTCTAGCAACTTTTACAGTAGTTGCGGCACTGGTACCAATGGCTGCAGTGAGTGGCATGATGGGTCCATACATGGCGCCAATTCCAGTACTGGGTTCTGTGGCAATGATGTTTTCATTGTTTGCAGCCTTTGTGTTTACACCGTACTTTATTATGAAGTTTGTACCGCCTCTGAATGTATTGCATAAGATGCATGAAAAAGAAGAAAGAGAAGGTAAAGTATTGCATGCATTCTTCCACAATACGATTACAAAACTATTTAATGTAAAATTTTACGGCATGACTTTCATGGTTGGATTGGTCGTCGCCTTCTTTATGTCAATGTCAATGTTCTACACCACCGCAGTGCCGGTAAAAATGCTACCATTGGATAATAAGTCAGAGTTTGGTGTGGTGCTGGACATGCCGGATGGAACGGCATTAGCCGATACAGCATCCACGTTGCATAAAATGGCACAAGTATTGCGTAATGTACCCGAAGTTGTGGCCGTACAGTCTTATACAGGTACTGCCAAACCATTTGATTTTAATGGTTTGGTTCGCCATTACTATTTAAGGAAAAACTCATCAGAAGGTGAATTACAAATCCAATTAGCCGGAAAGGGCGATCGTAAAAGATCCAGTCATGAAATTGCATTAGAAGCCAGAGAACTGGTCAAACAAATTGCCAGTGATGCGGGTGCAAATTACGCTGTGGTTGAGATGCCGCCAGGTCCTCCAGTATTGCGCCCTGTAGTGGCAGAAGTTTATGGCCCTAATAAAGAAACACGCCGTAAGCTTGCCCGTGATCTAACAGAGTTATTTGTAGAATCTGGCACCATGACAGATATCGACAACTTAATTCGTGATGAATATCCTGTGATTAATTTCCAAGTAGATACTGAAAAAGCCTCTCGCTTTGGTGTGAGTGTGCAAACCATTCAACAAACACTAGCAATGGCAATGAGTAGCTATAACGTAGGCAGTATTCGTCTTAAAAATGCTTTAGAGCCATCCTTTATTCGCTTACAAGTGCCGTTGTCTAAGCGTTCACAATTATCATATTTAACCCAGCTTCCAGTACCTTCTCAGCACGGTGGTTTAATTCCAATATCTGAGCTTGGATCTTTTACTTTTAAAAAGCAAGACGATCTAATTTTTCATAAGGACTTAGCAGACGTTGAATACGTACTAGGTGAGCCTATCGGTCGCTTGAGTGCCCCTATTTATGCAATGATGGGTGTGGATGATTTATTGTTAAGATACCAAACCATTGATGGTAAAGAGTTACAAGGCGAGTACTTAGGCCCGCCTGAAGACCAAACTATACCTGGTTTTGAGTGGGGTGGTGAGTGGACAGTAACCTATGAAACCTTTAGAGACATGGGCACAGCGTTTGGCGTTGCGCTAATCGTTATTTATATGTTGGTGGTTTGGCAATTTGGTAATTTTATAATCCCTGCAGTGATCATGGCGCCAATTCCTTTAACATTGCTTGGTATCGTACCTGGACATTGGATGATGGGTGCAGAGTTCACCGCCACATCCATGATTGGCTGGATTGCCTTAGCCGGTATTATCGTAAGAAACTCCATTCTATTGGTGGACTTTACCGTACAAGAATACGCCAAAGGCATTCCTTTCTTTGACGCTGTAATCAATTCATGTGCTTCTCGCACACGTCCAATTTTAATCACAGCTTTTGCTTTAGTTGGTGGTTCAAGCGTTATCTTGACAGACCCTATTTTCCAAGGCATGGCAATTTCATTATTGTTTGGTGTGTTGATCTCAACAGTGTTAACACTCATCGTAATTCCGTTAGGAACCTTATCGGCTGGTGAAGATTCGTGTCGTAGCATTGCCGTTAATATGGGCTTACTACCAGGTGACTCTGATGCAGACGCCAAATACAACGTAGCAAAACCTGTAAAGAAAAAAGAAGATAAAGCTGAAAGAGCCTCCAAAACAAAAGAATGGGCAAAAAGCCTTCTTGAAAAGAAAAAGAAAAGCAAGGAAAAAGACGACGGTGATGAAAAAATAGACACCAATGGTTTGCTTAAGAAAGAAGATAAAAGTGATTTATAGGATTAGATAAATCCTTTTTAAGGGAATTTCTAAATATTTAAAAAAAACCAATACTAGTCAAACTAATGTTGGTTTTTTTTCATTTATAAGTTACATAAAAAATTTAATTTTAATATTGTTGCAACAATGTGGCCTTCTACCAATAAAACCAATTTAGTGCAGAATGCCAAATCTGGAATTAGAGCACTCGTCAGTTTTGATAACGATATAGCTATAATCGATGTTCGTGGTCAAACTTGCCCGGGTTATCTTTTAGCTATTAATAAAGCAGTTGATGAGCTTAATCCAAAAACTAAAGCAAAACTGCTAATGACATACCCACCATGTATTGAAGATGTTAAGGCGTGGTGTAATAGTAAAGGCATAGATTATTTATCTCTTGAAAAGAGTGATAAAGTTTGGGTTGCTTGGATACAAAAAAACAGTATAGATGTTTAACTTACTGGCTTAATTTGGATTAACCATTTTGGCTTTTGAGAAAGAGCTTTACTAAAAGCTATTGCTAGCTTTCATGCTTACGTTCCACAAAAACCTTTTCACCGGCACTGATACAGCCTAGCGGAATAACCACTAAAGTAAGTAGGGTGGATACAAACACACCAAAGAGTAACGAAATTGCCATACCTTGGAAAATAGGGTCAAACAAAATAACCATCGAACCAAGAATAAGTGCAAAAGCAGTAATCAGAATTGGGCGAGTTCTTGACTTAGCTGAAAGAATTACCGCATCCATTAATGGCATGCCACCTCGGAATGCATTGGTGGTGAAATCAACCATTAAGATGGAGTTTCTTACAATGATGCCAGCTAAGGCAATCCAACCAATCATAGATGTGGCGGTGAACTCTGCACCCAACAACCAGTGCCCAGGTACGATACCAAGCAGTGTTAATGGAATAGGGGACATGATAATGGCGGGAATGGTAAAGTTGCCAAACGCCCAAACCACCAACATGTAAATAGCGACCAGTGCCACACCAAAGGCTATACCCATGTCTCTAAAGGTTTCATAGGTTACGGTCCATTCTCCGGTCCATTCAAAAGCACTTTGTTTGTCATTTTCTGGTGCACCTGTGTATTCGCCGCTACGAAGTTCTACACCATCAGGGGTAACGTAACCTTTTTCTTCAAGAATTCTTTCCACATCAAGCATGGCATAAATAGGAGCACCTAAACGGCCAACGGCATCACCCACTACAAATTCAACGTCTCTTAAGTCTTTGTGGAAGATAATAGGGTCACGTTTGACTTTAACAAACTTTCCTAATTCTGAGAGCGGAATGATTCTTTGATCCATCGTCATAATTGGTAGATCTCCTAAACGATGCAGATTCGATCTTTTTTCCACGGGGATGGTTAACACAACGTGAGTTGGCTCGGAAATCAATGATTGAAAAATAGTGGTGGCTTTAAATTCGCCCATCACCATGGCTAAATGTTGATTGATGGTTTTGACGGAAATTCCCTGACGTGAGGCTTTTTCACGATCAATTTCAAAACGCCAAGTCTCCATGGGGCTGCGCATTAAATTATCAACGTCGGCAATGATTTCAGATTCACGAAATATTTGTGTGATTTCGCGTGCAACTTGTCGTCTGGTTTGTGCATCGGGCCCGTGAATTTCTGCAACCACGGTTTGTAAAACTGGAGGACCCGGTGGCATTTCCACCACCGTGATTGCAGCCCCTTCAGCCTGTCCAATGGGTTGCAATTGTTTGCGTACAGCGCTGGCGATTTCATGGCTAGTACGAGAGCGCTCAGTTTTAGGAATTAACTGAATGGCAATTTCTGACTGCCAAGGGAATTGACGTAAATAATAATGACGAACCAAGCCGTTAAAATCAAAAGGTTGGGCGGTGCCAATGTAATTTTGTGTGGCTACAATTTCTTCAATGTTTTCTAATTGTGTAGTAATTTTATTTGTAAAGTTAGCTGTGGTTGGTAGGGCAGTGCCATCTGGCATGTCAATCACAATGCTAAAATTTGCTTTGTCGTCAAATGGTAGCATTTTTACCGGAACCGCCGTGTTGTAAAACATGTACAAAGCAGCAAAGAAACTTAAGATTAATCCAAATAGAAAACCATGCCCTAATGTTTTATTTTGGGAGAGGCTAATGATAACTTTACGGAAAAAGACATCCATTTTTGCATCAATTTTTTCGTCTCGCTCTTCCATTTTTCGTAATTTTTCCATGCTTGGAATAATCCTCATGGCTAACCATGGGGCAAATACGAGTGCTGCTAAAAGAGACAGCACCATAGCCACAGAGCCCAGTGCAGGAATTGGTTCCATGTAAGGCCCCATCATGCCTGAGATAAAGCCCATTGGAATTAGCGCTGCTACAACTGTGTAAGTTGCCAAAACGGTAGGATTACCTACCTCGCGTACAGCATCTACGGCCACGTCAGTGTCCATAGAGCCGGCCATCAGCCAGCGTCTGTAGATGTTTTCGACAATAACAATGGCATTATCAACCAAGAAACCAATTGAGAAAATTAGGGCAAATAGGCTTACTCTGTCAATGGTGTATCCCATTAGCATGGCAACAAAAACAGTTGCAACCAATACAACGGGAATGGTGAGTAAAACCACGATGGATGGTTTAATGCCAAGACTAAACCAAACCAGCAGTGTTACAGCAGCCGTCGCTATAAAAAGCTTGAATAACAAATCATTAACTTTAGTGTTGGCACTGTGACCATAATTACGAGTAACCTCAACGTTAACGTTGCCAGGGATTAGATAGCCTTTTAGGCTTTCAACTTCAGCCAGAATGTTATTCACTACTGTAACACCATTAGAACCACGCTGTTTTGCAAGAGCAATAGTTACTGCTGATGCACCACGAACTGATTTTTCTCGATCGGTAGCGAGTCCAGTAGAAAAAGTAACAATCTCTTTGGTTTCTTCAGGGGCTTCTTCTACATTGGCTACGTCTCTTAAAAATACAGGTGTGCCTTTGTGTTGACCAACAACCAATTGCTTAAGATCATCAGCTTTGGCTAAAAAACCACCGGATTCAACGTAAAGGAATTTATTGTTTATTTCGACAGAACCAACAGTGTGCCCAGTATTAGCAGTTTGTATGGCCTGGACAATTTGACCAGGGCTAACTCCAAAGCCACCGAGTCGCTCTGGAAGGACTTCAACACGTAGTTGTCGCGATCGTCCACCGGTCACAAAGCCGACACCAGTTAAAGGCACTTGTTTTAAGTGTTGAAGCACACTAACGCCTAATATTCTAAGTTGATCGTCCTCCACATCTTCAGACCATAATGTGAGCGTAACTGAAGGGACGTCATCCACTTCTTTTGGCTTGACCATGGGTGGATCAATACCTAGAGGCAATAAGTCTAGACTGGATTGAATTTTGCTGTGAATCTGTACAATGGAAGAACCCATTGGTTCACCCACTTTAAATTGAACGGTGATAATTCCGTATTCACGATCACTGGCAGAATAAATATGTTTAATGTTAGGAATCTCACTAAGCACTCTTTCAAATGGATCCACAACTTGAGAGGCAACTTCATCGGAAGAAAGTCCTGGTGCTGGAAAGAAGATATCAATCATCGGTACTGAAATTTGTGGATCTTCTTGGCGCGGTGTGGCAATTAGACCCCATATTCCTATGGCCATCATCGCAATGAACAATAAAGGCGACAGTGGTGAATGAATAAAAGTTTTTGCTAGACCGCCAGAAAAACCAATATCCTTATCGTCAATAAAAGTTGAAGGTTTTTCTTGATCGTTTGTTGGCTTGTTGTTGGATTCTTGCATAAGTATTTTTATTTTCTAATCATTGTGGAGGCGGACGGATTAACCAATACCATCTCTCCTGAATAAATACCAGATAGTATGCTTGACCATCCGTTATCAGCTGTATCGCCAACACGCACAAAGCGCATTTCTAATTGACCATCTTTTTGCACATAAACAGTGGGTAGGGATCCCCGTAGAATAATGGCAGTACTTGGTACTGTTACCAATTCTATAGAATTTTTAGAAAGCTCTGGAATCATAACTTCAACGTACATACCTGGTGAAGCCTGTGTATTTTTTGGAAGTTTAAATTTAACGGTAATCGTATGTCCCATGGTATCAGCCATTGGAAAGATGCGCACTACATCGATGGGCATGGTTTTTTCATTTTGATCCAAGCGTGCTTTGAGTGTCATCCCCTTACTAAGTCCTTTGACTAAGCGCGCTGGAACTTCAGCGCGGATTTGTAATTGATTAGTATCGCCAAAAAGAAACATTGGAACACCAGGTTGTGCGGGTTGTCCGATTTCTACCATTTTTCTTAAAATTACACCATCAAACGGGGCAATAATAGTAGCGTTAGAAATGTTTTCATCCAGCTCGCGTAATCCTGCTAAGGCTTGAAGGTGGGCATTTTTAGCAGTTTCCAGTTGGATCTCCATGGCGTAAAGATTGGTTTGTCTTTGCACGGAAGAATTACCTTCTCCCGTTATGCTTCTCATTGGATCGGAAAACATACTAACCATACTCGGCATGCCAGCCAACATTGCATTGGATTGTGAATTTGGGTTTTTTCTTTCATTGTACAGTTGCATTTGGGCATTGCGAATACCAGCACTAGCACTGTCAATTTGAGCTTTGGCTTGCTCTCTTTTAGCCATCATTGCAGCAATGTCTTGCCTTGCTAGTTGCTCGCCTTGTTTGAAAGCATCCCCCTCTTCACCAGCAATGAAGATAATGTCGCCTGGCATTTTAGCCACTAGATTGACTTCACGATGAGGAATGACGGTCCCACCTAAAGAAGTGAATGAACCAATGCGGCTGGTCTTCGCAGCAACAAACTCCGAAGCGATTGTAACTTGGGAAATCCAGAGCAATAAGATGCCTACAGCAATGGGCTTGGTGAGAGATATTTTCATAATGTTCATCTTTTTTAAAAAATATAGGTTGATTCTACCATCATTGCCACTTTTAGTGGCGTACTTTAGTTAGGACAGGGCTTGTTTTTAAAGGCTGTTTTTAATTAACTGATTCACCTTGAACTTGCAAATCAGCATGATAAGACGAGCGCACCATCGGACCACTGGCCACTTGAGAAAATCCCATTTGTATTGCAAAGTTTTTGTAACGATCAAACTGCTTAGGGGTGATGTATTCTTCGACAGCCAGATGATGTTTGCTCGGTTGTAAGTATTGACCAAGCGTTAGCATATCCACATCGTGAGCACGAAGGTCTGATAATGTATTTAGAACTTGTTGTTCGTTTTCACCCACGCCTAGCATCAAACCTGATTTTGTGATTACTTCAGGGTGTTGGTTTTTAAAGGCTTTTAACAGTTTGAGTGAATATTGATAATCAGCCCCTGGTCGTACTTTTGGATACAGGTTAGGCACTGTTTCTAAGTTGTGGTTAAACACGTCAGGCGGACAAGATTCAAGCACTTCCAGAGCTTTTTCCATTCTGCCTCTAAAGTCAGGAGTAAGTATTTCAATCTTAACATTGGGCGTGGTTTGTTTAATTTGATCAATACACTGCTTGAAATGATGAGCGCCACCATCACGCAGATCATCACGATCAACCGAGGTGATCACCACGTATTTGAGTGCCATTTTTTCAATGGTTTCTGCCAAGTGTTTTGGTTCATCTGCATCCAAAGGTTTTGGCTTGCCGTGTGCCACATCACAAAAAGGGCATCGGCGTGTGCAAATTTGCCCCATGATCATAAAGGTAGCCGTACCGTGATTAAAGCATTCGGCTAGATTTGGGCATTGCGCTTCTTCACAGACTGTGAATAGTTTTTGTGAGCGAAGGGTTTTTTTAAGTTGATCTACTTTGGAACCAGCAGGGTGTTTAATGCGAATCCAACTTGGTTTTCTCAGCGGTGCACGAGTTGCATCGGGTTTAATTTTTAAACGCGAGGTTTTTGATTCGCCTTTTAAGGCTTTAATTTCAACTTCTTGTAACATTTTTAATTAAAATTTGACTCAGCTCATTAGCAACGTTTTTCAGTTTAACATTATCCGTTAAATCACTCAGCTGTGTTACTTTCAATCCTTGGTATCCGCAAGGGTTTATTTGTGCGAAAGGAGATAGGTCCATATCCACATTTAAACTTAATCCGTGATACATACTTCCATTTTTAACTTTAAGCCCAAGAGCAGCGATTTTAGTGCCATTAACGTACACACCCGGTGCACCTTCTTTCAAATGCGATTCAATTTGATAATCAGCAAGTAAGCCCATGATTGACTGTTCAATTAAAGACACGATTTTCTTCACCCCAATGCCCAAACGCTTTAAATCAATCAAACAATAAATAATCAGTTGCCCTGGTCCGTGATAAGTAATTTGACCCCCTCTATCTGTTTTAACAATAGGAATTTTACTTACGCCAGTTTCGAGTAAAAAATGCTCAGGCTTGCTAGAAATCCCCTCGGTAAAAACACTGGGGTGTTCGACAATCCACAGTTCATCCTCAGTGTTGGGTTTTCGCTCAGCATTGAAGCGCTTCATTTTCTCCCAAGTTGTTAGGTAATCTTGTTGATCTAAATTAACAACTTTCATCATCAAAATAATTCAGAGCACGTAAGCCACTAAAGAGCAGTCTTGCAATTCTTGGTTGATTGAATCCAATTGAGTCCTGCTGGTAGCAATAATACGCACGGTAAGAGACACGTATTTACCCTTAGAACTGCGTTTGATGCTGATTTGATTAGGGTGTAATTTATCCGTGTGTTTTTCAATGATCGAGCAAATGGTGATGTGCAGTTCTTCATGTTCTTTGCCAAAAACTTTCACTGGGTAGTCACAGGGGAAATTAAAGATTTCTTCAGAGCTTAAATTAGACGTATTCATAGCAAGTAATTTTATCGGTTATTGCTATAAAATAGGGTCAGTTTTCATATTTTTCAAGTTAAAAGGACACCTCTAGGGGTATTTATATTTTTTGACAACGGAAAATTTTTTTTTGTAAAATAAAATTATGCAGATATAGTGATTCATATATCAAATAATTTTATAAAACAGATGGAGATTTTCCTAAGCCCCAAAGGGCAAGGATTTTAAATATTTTAGATGCGTTAAATTTTTCAGCAATATGAATGACTATTACTTAAAAAATTATGTCTTACTAAAAGGTTTAAAATACTTGCAAAATTCTACAAATATCCCTAGAGGTATCCTTTAATGCGCCCAGAACAAGTTAGTAAAATACTGAAGCAAGAATTTGAATCCGTGGTTCATGGTCATCACACGCCCGTTATGTTGTGGGGTGCCCCGGGTATTGGCAAATCACAAATCATATCCCAAGTTGCGATTGAACACAATGTAGCTGTAATTGACATTCGTTTATCACAAATGGAACCGAGTGATCTGCGTGGTATCCCGTTTAAAAATGGTGAGCTGGTTGATTGGTCCATTCCATCGCTATTGCCCGATGAAAAGCGACATGGGAAGCAAGGGGTTTTGTTTTTAGATGAGATTACCTCAGCACCTCCAACCGTGTCTGCAGCGGCTTATCAATTAATCCTAGACCGTCGCTTGGGTGATTACACAGTGCCTGATGGCTGGGTTATTTTTGCCGCCGGCAATCGTCAGGGCGATCGGGGTGTAACTTACTCCATGCCGGCACCATTGGCCAATCGTTTTTCACATTATGAACTGGACGTCAATCTTGATGACTGGGTAGCATGGGCTTATAAAAATAACATCGATGAACGCATCATTGGTTTTCTTCGTTATCGTCCAGAGCATTTATTTGAGTTTGATCCAGTGCACAATCCAAACGCTTTCCCATCGCCAAGAACTTGGGAGTTTACTCATCGTGCCTTGCAAAAATTTGACAACAACTTAGATTTATTCAGACAAGCGGCCAACGCTTGTGTGGGTGAAGTAGCCGGTGTTGAAGTCGCTACTTTTATCGAGCATCTTGAAGACTTGCCAGATCTAGATGCGATTGTGAATGGTGAATCGGTTTCCATTCCAGATGCCATTGATCTTCAATACGCGATTTGTTCGGCTTTAGTGGGTAGGGCGATTAGCGTTAAAGGCAAAGATAATGCCCAACAAATTTGGGGTAATATCCTTAACTTTGCCCGTGACTTCCCACAAAAAGAACTTGGCGTTATGTTGGTCTCTGATATGCAACGTGCGATTGGTGAAGATATTTTCGAAATACCAGAGTTTGCCAATTGGGCCAGTAAAATTGCCGACACCATGTTTGATTAAAAATCCTTACTTATGATTAACCTTAACCAAAACAACCAATACTCGACCATTCCTTTTTTACGCTTAGGATTTAGACCTTTTTTCTTTGCCACAGGGCTAATCGGTGTGTTATCAATGCTAATGTGGATGTTGTTTTATCCGTCAATCATGCCGGTTAACAACATTAATCCTATTGATTGGCATGCACATGAGATGATTTTTGCTTATTCCTCAGCGGTTACGGTTGGATTTTTACTTACGGCAAGTAAAAATTGGACAGGCGTACAAACGCTGTACAACAAATCATTATTGCTTTTATTATTACTATGGATAGCAGGGCGTTTTTTGCCTTTTATCAGTAATGAACATCTTATTTATCAAGCCATTGTCGATTCTAGTTTTTTAATCGTTTCAACCATTGCCATTGCTTATCCAATCATTAAAGGTAAAAACTGGAACAACATCAGTGTTGTGGCTAAAGTATTTTTACTCACGGTTGCTCATATCTTGTTCTATTTAGGCCTCTTAGGATTCCTTGATCAAGGTGTGTACTTAGGGGTTTACTTGGGTTTTTATTTAATCATTAGTTTGTTGTTCATGATGTCGAGAAGGCTATTGCCTTTTTTTATTGAGCGCGGTCTTGGATTAAAAACTGAATTAAAAAATTCTAAATTTTTAGACGTTTCAAGTCTATTTTTATTTTTAGCATTTATGGTGGTTGAAATTTTCTTTGCTAGCGTGCTGAGTACTGTTATTGCCGGAATTTTATTTGTCATTCATGCCATACGCATGTACAACTGGTACCACCCAAAAATTTGGAAAAAATCACTGTTGTGGAGCATCTATCTGGCTTATGGTTTTTTAACACTAGGTTTTGCTATTAATGTTATTGGTTATTTCACACCCATGGGGCCTAATCTCGATATTCATGCTTTTTCTTTTGGTATTGCGCTTATGGTGCTTAGCATGATGTCACGAGTTACTTTGGGGCATACGGGGCGTAATGTATTCGATCCGCCTAAGCAATTAGGTATTATGTTTTCCTTACTAATTTTGTCTTTTGTTTTTCGAGTGCTGATGACAATGGTTAGCATTGAAAATTACGTCGAATGGATATTTATTTCGCAAGTTTTATGGGTCATTGCATTTGTATTTTTCCTAATCATTTACACACCTATGTTTTTTAAAGCAAGAGTTGATGGACAATTTGGCTAATGAAAATTGCACCAGAATTATTAATCCTTACTAGAGAACACCATATTTCTTTATCGTTAGGAAACAAGGCGGTTAATACGGCTAAATCTAAAAATGAATCTGACATTAAAGCCTTGTGTTTAGAAATTTCTCAAACCTTTCGAAGCTCTTTTTCCATGCATTTTGACACCGAAGAAGAAACTATTTTCATGCCATTAAAGGGCAAATCCAGCGAGCTAGAAATCTTATGCAATCAGTTGATTAAAGAGCATCAACAACTTTATCAGTTGGCCGATGACCTTGTTGATCACCCAGAATTATTGGCTGAATTTGGTATTTTGCTCAAATCTCACAGTAGGGCAGAAGACAGAGAACTGTTTCCTAATGTTAGTTTGCTCAGTAATAGCGAACGACAAGCCATTGAAGATTCCAGCGTAAAACATTTGTCCGTTGCCAAAATATGAGTGATTCAGACTATCCATTTTGGTCTGATGAAAAAACTCCGCCAAATCAAAAAGTCGAGGTTATTGCTGAAGACGTTATTGAGAACACCATAGAAAATATTAACCTTGAAGATGTAGAAGCCAAGCTGACAAAAGCACGCACACAACTGATATTGGATCAGCCTTTTTTAGGAAATTTAGTATTGCGCTTACCGCTAAAAGCCGCAGGATCTTGGTGTAAGACCAGCGCTACCGATGTCAAAAGTTTTTATTACAATCCTGGGTTCATTGATTCACTCAACAATCCTCAAATCAAATTTGTTCTTATTCATGAAGCATTGCATTGTGCCTTAACGCATTTTGCGCGTCGAGGCACAAGGGTTAAGCACAAGTGGGATTTAGCCTGTGATTTTGCCATTAATCCTTTATTGGTTAAAGAAGGCTTTCATCCGCCGATTGACGTGCCTATTTTTCGCCAATACGAAGGCATGATTGCCGAAGAAATCTACCCGATGATTGATGACAACTCTGATCAAGAACCAATGGATCAACATCTATATGATGATAATCCTGACAAAGACCAACAACAAAGCGATGGTGGACTGCGAGAAGATCAACTTCAAAATGAAAATCTAGAAAAAACAAATAAGGACAAAAATCCAAACACCGGTAAATCTCCAGCTTCACAATTAGCACAACAGCCAGCACCTTTATCACCCGATGAGGTTGATAAGCTGGCCACTCAATGGCAAAAGAACCTAGCTTCAAGTGCACAATTGGCACAACAAGCTGGAAAGCTTGATGGGGAGTTTGCTAAACTGATTGATTTCTTTTTACAGCCTCAAGTTTCTTGGCAGTCTTTGTTGGCGCAATACATGTCAACGTTTGCGCGTGATGATTTTACTTATTCACGTCCATCGCGTCGGCCCGGAAAAGCAATTTTGCCATCGCTTCGCTCGCACCAAATTGACATCACCGTTGCTATTGATACTTCAGGTTCCATCTCTCAAGATGAAATCGATGAATTCATCTCAGAGATTAACGCCATCAAAGCCAACATTCGTGCCGGCATTACACTGATCGCTTGTGACGATAAAATATCCTCCGAATCACCTTGGCGATTTGAAGCTTGGGAGCAGTTATTATTCCCTGCCTCACTAGGTGGTGGAAAGGGCACTAACTTTAACCCTGTGTTCAATCTGATTAATGCTCAAGATGTTCCCAGTGATGTTGTCATCTACTTCACTGATGCCAAAGGAAAATTTCCAGAATTTGAACCTATTTACCCTGTTTTATGGCTTGTTAAAGGCAAAGAAAGAGTGCCATGGGGTTCTCGTATTCAGCTCAATTAATTCATGAGAGACTTTTCTGTCATCGAACTCGATGAATACTTAGAAGACAACTCACCATTGTTGCTCGATGTCCGTGAGCAGTGGGAGTGGAACAAGTGTCATTTTGAAGATTCCACCTTATTACCAATGGGTCAGATTATGGCAAATATTGATACGCTAGATAAATCTCAAGAAATGGTAATTATTTGCCACCATGGCATTCGTTCAATGCAAGTAGCCAAATACTTTGATTCAATCGGATTTGAAAATATCATCAACCTTCGTGGTGGTATTGATGCTTGGGCTAAGCAAGTGGATAGCTCAATGGAATTGTATTAAAAACCAATCTCAAAAAAATCGTTAAATTTCTTTCGTTCTTTTTGCGCATCACGAATACTTATTAATTCGAATCGTAGCTTGCTATTCGGTTGTCGCTGTGCCAGCTTGGCTAAATCCAGCGAAAACACCGTTCCAATCTTAGGGTAGCCACCAATGCTTGGTGCGTCTTTTAATAAAATAATAGGCAATCCATCCGTGGCAATCTCCACACTGCCATAGCTGATTCCTTCAGAAATCATTCGTTCTTTTTTAATCACAATCGGTGCGCCACTCAAACGACATCCTGTTCGATCATTAGCGTTGGTAATGGTATAGGTTTGGTTAAAAAACAAATCCCGTTGATTAATACTGAACTCATTAAATTGGTAACTCGGCAACAACCTTAAAGTAATGTCTTGGCTATAGTTAGGAATGTATTTTGGCGGAATGAATTGATAAACTTCCTCATCATGACCAACGCAAGGAAGTTGATCACCATCACACAGTTTATTCCCAATGTTCTCACGCAGATTAACCGATCTTGAATCAAACAACACGGATGTATTGAATCCACCTTTAACGGCCAAATAAGCGCGAATACCTTTTTTAGGATTGCCCCAGCTCAGTACATCGCCTTTAAACACTCGAATGCCATGCCACATCTGGACTGGCCTGTTGTTAATTTTAAAATTAAGGTCTGCACCCGTCACGGCGATAAACGTATCAATTTGTGTTTCTAATTCAACACCACCAAAAGTTATTTCAACGGTTGCATCATTAAAATGATTGTTCAGCAAATGATTGCCCCAGCAGTAAGCGTGTTCATCCATGACCCCTGATTGACTCATGCCGTGCTTACCATGAGACAAACGCCCATAGTCTTGTACCGTGGTTAAAAATCCAGATTTAACAACCTTAAAACTCACAGCTTGCCTCCGCTACTCAGATATTCATCTCGACTAATAGGATCAAATTTCACCTGATTGCCCACGTTAAATTTATCAATGTTTTCAAGGTTATTTAAAGACAAATCAATCGGTGTGCGACCAACGATATTCCATCCGCCGGATGAATCACTAGGGTAGATGGCCGTTTGACTTTCAGCAATTCCAACGCTACCAGCCGGAATTTTAATCCTTGGTGTGTTTAGGCGTGGTAGTTGTATGCGTTCGTCCACTTCACCTAAAAAAGCAAACACAGGGCTAAAGCCAATCGCATACACCAAGTATTCTTTTGATGAGTGAACATTGATAAATGCATCCAAGTCTAGATTTTTTTCTTGTAACAATCGTTCAAGATCTAAACCAACCTCCAATCCGTAATAAACTGGAATGCGTATTGTTTTTGATTCTAATGCACTAGCGGTGTTTTGGTTCTGTTTTAAACATTGTTCGACTTGATTAACAAAATCTTGATAATCAATAACATTAAGATCATAACTAACGTGAAGCGAAGTGTAAGACGGAATTAGATTGATAACAACGCCACCCATTTCATTTTTTAGCTGATTTGCAAAATTTGCGATATTTTTTGGCAAACTGGCATCAATCTTATCGCCAAAGTAGATAAGTATGGAGTTTTCCCCTGCTGAAACAATATTAGGCATGATTAAGCCGTTTTAAAGCCTCTACAGAGGCTGAATTATCACTATGAAAACAAATGGTATCGATTTTGAAGAGCTTTTCACTTAAAAAACGTTGATATTGCTTAACAATGGCATCGGGACTATCTAAAACGGCACCTTGTTCACCTCTTGCTAGCATTTCAATGCCGTCATAGCCTCTGTCAGCAAACACTTCGTGCAAAAAAGTAACGTTTTCATTATTTCCTAAATTTTTATCACCAGCCTGCACAACCAAAGCTAAATTTTTATCAACGGCTTTAATCACTTTACACATTGCGTCAAGCACTTTCTGATTATTGCTCATGTCATGGTACAAAGCACCGTGAGGCTTAACGTATTTGAGTTTTGCTCCATTTTGAGTGCACAGTTTTTGAAAGTGTAATACTTGGGCGTGGATTAAATCATACAATTCATCACTGCTTAAATTAAAACTTACCCTTCCAAAATTAGACTTGTCTTCATAACTTGGATGCACACCAATGGTGACGTTATTTTCCACAGCAAGCTTAATGGTTTTTATCATGCTCTCATCATTGCCAGCGTGACCACCACAAGCAATATTAGCCATGTCAATCACTGGCATTATTTGCTGATCAGGGTTAGGTGTTAAACACTCACCTAAATCACAATTAATTAATTTTTTACTCACCTGATGTTGGATTATAATTCTTGATATTTGTAGACTATTATAAGGTTTTATTTATGAATCAAATTAAGCAAATGTTCGAGCTACAGCAAAAGCTCAATGACGCCACTAACGGCACCATTTGGACTGAAGGCGCTACTAAAGATGGCCGTCATATTTCATGGTTTCGTTGTATTTACATGGAAGCCGCTGAAGCGATTGATTCGTTTAACTGGAAACATTGGAAAAACATTGAAGGTCAGCCAGATTTAGACAATGCTAAAGTTGAGTTGGTTGATATTTGGCATTTTATTATGTCTGAAGCCATCCATTTTGGCGATACAAAATTTGCTGAAGCTTATGAAGACATGGAGCCTGAAAGAGAAATTAACCCAGAGCCTATGGTAGAGATTTTGGAAAAAATGGTAGCAGTGGCCGCTAGCGCTACTGTCGATGTTGATAAATCACAAAACGCCTTGTATGAAATAACGGGTATATTCTTTAAGGCTTTAGCAACAATGAGCATGGATGTACCAGAACTGTACAGGCGGTACTTGGTTAAAAACCAACTAAACACCTTTAGACAAGATCATGGCTACAAGGAAGGAACTTACATCAAGATTTGGGATGCAGTGGAGGATAACGTCATTGCCTTTCACATTATGGAAGAGCACCCTGAATACACACCAGAGCAACTGTACAAAAAATTAGAAAAAGAATACGAACACGTCAGTTAATTTTTTACAGTTGTACAGTAAGCTGTACATGTTATAATATTCTCTATAATTATATTGGAGGCTCGCATGCGAACCGTTAACTTTACAGAAGCTAGAAATCACTTAAAAACTGTATTAGACCAAGTTGTGGAAGATGCTGACTATACGGTAATCTCTCGTAGAGATGCAGAAGATACGGTGGTGATGTCGCTTAGTCAATTTAATGGCTGGATGGAGACCATGTATTTATTGCGTAGCCCTGCCAACGCTAAACATCTTGCAGAGTCTATCGCTCAAATTGAAGCAGGTGAAGGTGAAGATCATAAGTTGATTGATGATTGATGCACTTATTTGGTCTGGCAAGGCTTGGAATGACTATCTTTATTGGCAAACACAAGACAAAAAAACCTTAAAACGCATCAATAAACTCATTACAGATACAATGCGACACCCTTTTAAAGGCATAGGAAAACCTGAGCCTTTGAGAAATAATTTATCAGGATTTTGGTCCAGAAGAATTGATGATAGCAATCGCTTGGTTTATAAAGTTAACAATAATCAATTAGTCATTATCTCTTGTCACTACCATTATGATTAAACTTACTGAATACAGTCACGGCCAAGGCTGTGGCTGTAAGATTTCGCCTAAGGTTTTAGACACCATTTTAACGTCATCACTTGATGAAATTAGCGATCCTAACCTTTTGGTTGGCAATACCGAGCGCGACGATGCTGCTGTGTATGATCTTGGTAATGGCGAGGCCGTGATTAGTACCACTGATTTTTTCATGCCAATTGTGGACGACCCCTTCACCTTTGGGCGTATTGCAGCCACCAATGCCATTAGTGATATTTACGCCATGGGCGGTACGCCACTGATGGCCATTTCAATTTTTGGCTGGCCGCTGGATAAACTACCGCCAGAAGTAGGGCGAGAGGTCATTGAGGGAGGTCGAAGTGTGTGCCAACAGGCGGGTATCATGTTAGCCGGTGGACACAGTATTGATTCACCAGAACCAATTTTTGGTTTGGCGGTAACTGGCAAAGTCAAAATCAAACACCTAAAACAAAATTCTACCGCACAAGTGGGTGATAAGATTTATCTTACTAAGCCACTTGGTATCGGTATTTTAACCACAGCACAAAAACAAAAGAAAATCACCAAAGAGGATGAATCTCGAGCGATCGATACCATGTGTCAACTGAATGACATCGGTACCAAATTAGCCTTAATTCAAGGTATTCATGCCATTACCGATGTGACGGGTTTTGGTTTAGGCGGGCACTTATCTGAAGTTTGTTTAGGCTCTGGTGTTGGTGCTTTGATTAATTACGACAAAGTGCCAATATTACCCAACATCAAAGATTATTTAGCGAACGGTTGTTCGCCGGGCGGTGCCACGCGCAACTTTGAAAGCTATGGCCACAACTTAAGCCAAATGAGTGCCGAAGTACAGTCTATTATTTGTGACCCTCAAACCAGTGGCGGCTTGTTAGTGATGGTTAGTACCTCTGCCCAGAGTGAATTTGATCAAGTAATGCAAAGTGCTGGTTTTAATTTAGAGGCGATTGGCGAATTAATAGAGCAGCCAGATCGGTCAAAACCCATTATCCAAATCAAGTAAGTATACAAGTGAGTGAATTGACCCAAATAGATGACTTTACCCAGTTGTTTGTTAACAACACGCCACTCGTCGACACGCGAGCACCGATAGAGTTTAATCAAGGTGCTTTTCCCTATGCACAAAGCTTTCCACTAATGAGCGACGATGAGCGTGAACAGATTGGCACGTGTTATAAAAATAAAGGTCAAGAAAAAGCCATTGAACTGGGGTATGAGTTAGTTCAAGGCCAAGTTAAGCAAGCACGAATTGACGCATGGCTCAATTTCATCAAAAACAACCCAAATGGCGCTCTTTATTGCTTTCGTGGTGGATTACGCAGTCAAATCACTCAACAGTGGATTTACGAGGCTTCTGGTATCAACTATCCGCGCATTAAAGGTGGCTACAAGGCGCTACGTAGGTTCTTAATTGATGAAACCGATCGAATCATGAATAAAGTTACACCAATCATCGTCGGTGGGCAAACGGGCTGTGGCAAAACCTTACTGCTCAACAAAATCCAACATCAAATTGATCTAGAAGGATTGGCGAATCATCGTGGATCAGCCTTTGGTAACACTACCACTGAGCAACCGACACAAATTAACTTTGAAAATGCATTGGCCATTGAGCTGATTAAAAAACAAGCGTCTTCATATCTAGTATTTGAAGACGAAGGCTCTAATGTGGGTACAGTGCATATTCCTGAGTGTGTACAGGTAAAGACAACCAAAGCTGATTTGATTCTACTTGAAGCCAGTCTTGACGATCGCATTGCCATCAGTATGGATGCTTACGTGATCAACATGCACAGGGACTTTATCCATCAACATGCAAAAAATGGTTTTAAAAACTTTGCCAATTATTGGTTAAGAAGTTTAGAAAAAATTCAAAAAAGACTTGGATTAGAGCGCTATCAAGCCATGCTTAAATTAGTGAATCAGGCATTGGATAGGTACAAGAATCAAGCTGAGGCTGATGGCTTTTACCCCGTGGTTAAAGAGCTGTTGGTAGGCTATTACGATCCAATGTACAACTATCAAATTCAAAAAAAAATGGATAGGGTAGTGTTCAAAGGCAGTGCTGACGAAGTGCTTGATTACCTAAGCAGTCGTTCAGTTTTTTAATAGCCTCGTTCACTGATTTTAATATCGCTCATGGGCGTTGCACGGCAAGCCAAAAGCTCATCGTTTGAAAGGTCGATCAAATTGTCTTTGTGATGAACCTCTCCTGAAATCAATTGCAAGATGCAACAACCACAGTGACCTTGTCTGCAATTGTAATCGACAACAATGTTATGATTTTCAAGCTCGGTTAAGATTGAATGTTCACCTTCAACATAGAGTGTTTCGGTTTTGCCATTAATACCCTCAACATCGATTATAAACATCGATTAATTAAAGTTTAAAATCACCAAAATCAGTATCGTCTTTCTCTAAAGTATTATCAATTGCGCTGACTAAATAAGAGGTGATTTCAGTTTCTTGTGGGGCAACTTGCACATTATCAGAATCTAGCCAACTGTTAATCCATGGTAATGGATTGGTGACGTGTTCATCAAAAATAGGTTTTAAACCCAGTGCATTCATACGCACGTTGGTGATGTATTCTAAATATTGTTTCAAAATATCAGCGTTAAGGCCAATCATCGAACCGTCACGGAACAAATACTCCGCCCAGTCTTTTTCTTGCTCACAAGCTTCTTTAAACATTTGAATTACTTCATTCTCACACTCTTTGGCAATCTTTTCCATGTCCGGATCATCTTTTCCGTCGCGCATCAGATTCAGCATGTGTTGCGTGCCTGTTAAATGCAGTGCCTCATCCCTGGCAATCATCTTAATGATCTTGGCATTGCCTTCCATTACTTTACGTTCTGCAAAGGCAAATGAGCAAGCGAAAGACACATAAAAACGTACCGCTTCAAGAATATTGACCGACATAACCGTAAGGTAAAGCTGTCGTTTTAGGCAGTACAAATCAACATCAGCATTTTTCCCATCAATTTGAAGCTTTCCTTCGCCGTGCAATAAATAAGCCTGAGTGCATTTAATTAGCTCATCGTAATGCTTAGATACACTTTCAGCACGCTGAATGATTTTATCGGTTTTCATAATGTCATCAAACACCACACCTGGCTCATTTACAATCGCACGGATAATATGAGTGTATGAGCGCGAATGAATGGTTTCAGAAAACGACCAAGTTTCAATCCAGTTTTCAAGCTCTGGCAAAGACACAATCGGTAAAAAAGCAATGTTCGGGCTACGGCCTTGTACCGAATCCAGCAAAATTTGATATTGTAGATTGGAAATAAAGATGTGCTTTTCATTTGGCAATAACTTAGCGAAATCCATCTTATCTTTAGAAACATCAATCTCTTCTGGTCGCCAAAAAAATGACAGTTGTTTTTCCGTGAGTTTTTCAAACATTTCAAATTTTTGCTTGTCAAAACGCGCAACATTAACCGAATCACCAAAAAACATGGGTTGAGTAAGGGTATCACTAATGGTTTTATTAAAAATACTGTATGACATAAATCAATCTCCTAGAGTTTACAAACGCCATCAGCGCAACCATCGTTATCTTCTTTTTCCAGCATGTCTTCACCGCCACCATCACGAGTTGTGTGGTAATAAAGCGTTTTAATGCCGTATTTATAAGCTTTAAGCAGATCCATTAAGAACAACTTCATCGGTACCTTATTGCCTTCGAATTGGGACGGGTCGTAATGCGTGTTGGTGGAGATAGACTGGTCAACAAATTTTTGCATAATCGCACACAATTGCAAATAGCCATCATTGTTTTTAATATCCCAAAGTAACTCGTATTTGTTTTTCAAAGCTTCATACTCCGGCACAATTTGCTTCAAAATACCATCCTTAGATTGTTTGATGGATACAAAACCCCTTGGCGGTTCTATGCCGTTGGTCGAATTAGATATTTGTGACGAGCTTTCGCACGGCATTAACGCCGTTAATGTTGAATTCCTAAGGCCAGTAGCAACAATATTTTTACGCAGTGCATCCCAATCCAGCTCTAAGTCACAATTACAAAAATCATCAACGTCTTTTTTATAAGAATCAACCGGCATGATGCCCTTAGAATATTGAGTCTCGTTAAACAAAGGACAGGAGCCAAGCTCATTGGCTAGCTTATTACTGGCTTTAAGTGCATAATATTGCAAGGCTTCAAAAGTTTTATGAATCAGAGGATTGCCAGATCCATCTGAATATTTGGCATTATTCTTAGCTAAATAATAGGCCAGGTTAGTAACACCAATGCCCAATGTGCGGCGATTCATGCTAGCCAATTCAGCTGCTTTAATCGGATAATCTTGATAATCAAGTAGTGAGTCAAGTGCACGTACAATAATCTCGGTAATATCTTCTAGCTCGTCTAAGGAATCAAGCGCTCCTAAATTAACCGCAGAAAGCGTACACAAGGCAACCTCACCATTTTCGTCTTGTACAGAATATAAAGGCTTGGTTGGGAGGGTGATTTCCATGCACAAGTTGGATTGGCGCACCGGTGCTTGTTTGGCATCAAACGCACCGTGAGTATTGCAATGATCAACGTTTTGTAAATAAATACGCCCTGTGTTGGCGCGTTCTTGCATAAATTTGGCAAATAATTCTCGAGCTTTAATAGTTTCTTTACGAATCGAATCATCTTGTTCATATTGTTCATACAAGCGTTTGAATTCTTTCTGATCTTCAAAAAAAGAATCGTATAAACCAGATACGTCATGAGGAGAAAACAAGGTGATATCACCGTCTTCTAAAAAACGCTGATACATAAGCCCATTAAATTGCACACCATAGTCTAGGTGGCGAATACGGTTTTCATCAGTGCCAGTGTTATTTTTTAAGACCAAAAGCTCTTTAACTTCAAGATGCCAAAATGGATAAAAAAGAGTGGCCGCACCACCACGAACACCGCCTTGAGAGCAAGATTTAACCGCCGTGTGGAAATGCTTGTAAAACGGAATACAGCCTGTGTGTGTCGCTTCACCACCGCGAATAGGACTACCGATGGCACGAATTCTGCCACCATTAATACCGATACCAGCGCGTTGAGAAACGTATTTAACAATGGCACCCGCTGCTGCACTGATTGAATCTAAATCATCATCAGCTTCAATCAGCACACAAGAGGAGAACTGGCGGGTAGGAGTACGAACACCGGCCATAATAGGAGTTGGGAGGGATATCTTAAAGAGCGATACCGCATCGTAAAAACGCTTAACAATGTCCATACGTGCTTTGGCTTCGTATTCTTGAAACAAACACATGCCCACTAAAACATAAAGCAACTGGGGCGATTCATAGATTTCACCAGTCACACGATTTTGCACTAGGTACTTTCCTTCAAGTTGTTTGACAGCAGCATACGAGAATTTCATATCACGCCAATGATCAATGTATTTATCCAGTTCTTTAATTTCTTTTTTGGAATATTTGTCTAAAATATCCTTGTCATAAATACCTAAGTCCGTGAACTTTTTAATGTGCTCAAACAGCGGTGGTGGGGTAAAAGATTTAAAAGCTTTTTTACGCAAATGAAAGATTGCTAAACGCGCCGATAAATATTGATAATCGGGTGTTTCTGTGGAGATTAAATCAGCCGCTGATTTAATAATAGTTTCATGAATTTCTTCGGTCTTAATTCCGTCAAAAAAAGCCAGTTGCGCATTGATCTCAACTTGGGAAACACTGACCCCTTTTAAATCCTGAGAAGCCCAGTGCACAACGCGGTGGATTTTCTCCATATCAACGGGTTCTTTTTTGCCATTGCGCTTAGTGACTTGGATGTTTTCGTTCATTTTCTCCCCCAGTAAAGAAACACTACATATAGTGTTTGTAAAAGTTCATTGCAACTAAATATAGTGTATTTGAGTTTTATTTGCAAGTAGAATTTTTATCATATTTACAACAAAACACTCGAATGTTTTGCCACAAAAGGGATTGCGAGATTGAAAAAAATTTAAAAAAAATTGGACGATTTTTACTCAAAAATAACACTAAATTATAGTGCCATAATATTACTTTTTGGTAATAAAAAGCGCAAAGTCTTTTGTATCAATAGAATGTAAAAAAAGATAAAAAAAATGACAAGAAAAACACCTTATTTTGACTTGATTTATTGCCCTAGTTTTCTTTTTAGAATTTTACCAACATTGGATTTTGGCAACTCATTAATCCACTGAATTTTTTTAGGAATTTTGTAATGAGCTAAGTGTTTTTTACAATGAGTAATTAATGTTTGTTTTTCTAGTGTTGATCCTGGTTTTTTAACAACAAAAGCTTTAATAGATTGCCCACTTACTTTATGGTCAATACCAATACAAGCCGATTCAATCACATCTGAATGTTGGTTTAGTACTTGTTCGACATCGCAAGGGTAGACATTAAAACCCGAAACAATAATCATGTCTTTTACTCGATCAACAATAAAGATTCGGCCTTGTTTGTCTACATAGCCCATATCACCGCTACGAAAATAACCGTCTTTGGTAAATACTTCTTTATTCAGTTTTTCTTTATGCCAGTAAGACTTCATCACTTGTGGGCCCTTGATGCAAATCTCTCCAATTTCGTTTGTTTTCATTGCATTGAATGACTCATCTAAAATTTTAATTTGAGTATCTGCTAAAGGCTCACCAACCGATCCACTAAATTCTTGGGTTTCATAACTCTCAGCACTGACCACAGGGGAGCACTCAGTTAGGCCATAGCCTTGTACAATAGGCTTACCAACAACACTTTGCCATTTGTCCGATGTGTTTTTGTCCAGCGGCATTCCCCCTGAAATAGCGACTTTCAATTTTGACCAATTCAGTTTTTTAAAATCTTTATGTCTGACCAATACACCAAACAAGGTATTGACACCAGTAATGACATCAATACTGTATTTTTTTAGTGGCTCTATTAATTGCTTCATCTCCCTAGGGTTGAGCACTAAAATACTGCTACCTTTAATGTGTATGAATAATAGACAATTAATGGTTAATGCAAAGATGTGATAAAGCGGTAGAGCGGTTAATATCGAACTACTGGAGTTGATGTCTTTAGGTAGCCACCGTTCTAATTGATGAATATTGGCCAAAATATTTTCATGTGTTAGTGTTGCTGCCTTTAATACACCGCTAGTACCGCCAGTGTATTGCAACAAAGCCACCTTGTTTTTAAATTCTGTATTTTCTAACGGTCTTGAATGGTTGTCTAAAATACCATGCAAGGTAATATAGTTAATCCCTGGTTGCTCGTTAATCACAAATACTTTGCGTTTAATACAAGTAACTAGGTTAATAGCATAGCGCTTAAAATTTGGTTGTAAATCACCCACTTCAACGGTAATTACATTTTTTATTTTAGTATTTTTAAGAATGGGTTGTAATGTTTTGTAAAAAACCTTAGCAACAATAATAGTACCCACTTGTGCATCTAAACATTGTTTAAGCACTTCATCACTGGTGTAGAGCGGATTGATAAGTGTGGCCGTTCTATCGGCGTACCAAGCACCAAATAAACACACTGGAAAAGCCAAAAGATTAGGCAGCATAATGGCCACTGTATGCTTATCAGTATTTGTCGATAAATAATTTGCTAGGCTTATACTGTTAAGATAAAGCTCTTGATAATTAATTGAAGTGTTTAATCCGATTAGTGCTTGATTCGTTGGGGCGTCATTAAAAGCACTATTGAGTAGGTGCGTTAGATGGCTGCTCTTATTTGTCATTTCCTATTCTTATTGCTTTGAATAAGACTCCTAGCAAAAGCATTTATTTCTTTTTGATTATCCATACAAGCTTGCTTTCCTAAATGGTAAAGAAAGTCTAAATGCTCGTCTTCACTATTGTCAAGATTAGTAGTGTGTGATTGATCAATATCAGGGTTAAGCCTTAAATAATTAGGGTTCGAATTGTAAACAGCCTTTAGCTGATAATTGGCTACTTCCGATTGAGCGGTGGTTAATAAGTTACTACCAGGATCTCGCCATTCGACCGCACCCCAATGTTCAATATCTGCACAGTCAAGATAAGTGGCTTGTTTGCCGGTGCCTAATGAAAGCATCATTGTATTTTTAGAATAAAGGCTGTGGTGTAGGTATCTAAATTCTGCATAAGCAGAAAGAGAAGGGTTGACAGCAAATACACCACCATCCACAAAGCAACACGCTTTTTTTCCATTGACAGTTGCTATGCCGGCTGGGGGAAAATAAGTAATGGCGGAAGTAGCCGCCCGTAACACATCTTTTAAATAGTAATTATGCCTATCACTAACCACTGCCTTGTGTTGGCGAAAAAAATAGTTCTTGCCCATGGTTAAGTCATAGGCGGGTATCAAACAAGGCCTCAGTAATTCTTTTAATTCATGGTCGCCAAAATATTGCTCATAAACAAGGTTTGCACCTTGTGCATCGTATTTGACGTCTAACAAACCTGAGGCTGATTTAATACCTTGTAGAAGTGATGAATTAAATATTTTTTTTGCATTTTTTAAATACAAATCAACAATATCCATTGCAGTGTATTGAGGTCTGCCATTTTCATCGGGAGTTAATAAACCAGCAATAATTAAGCCACCCGTAGAAGTGCCAGCAAACAAATCAAAATAATCAGCCAATCTAGCGTCTGGATTATCATCAAACTGTTGTAATTTTTCCTCTAAATAAGACAAGAGGACTGCAGGTACAACACCTCTAACACCGCCACCATCAATTGAGAGTATGCGTGTGTAAATGTATGGTTTTTTATTGAGAATTTTCGAAAACACCGGCTGCCCCCATACCACTTCCAATACACATAGTAACCATGCCAAAACGTGCATCAGTTCTGTTTAAATTATGCACTAAAGTTGAAGTTCGGATACTGCCCGTTGCGCCCAACGGGTGTCCTAGTGCAATTGCACCTCCTAAGGGGTTGATCACATTAGGATCAAGATTCAATTCTTGAATAACGGCCAAACTTTGCGCGGCAAAGGCCTCATTCAGCTCAATATGTCCAATATCATGCTGTTTAAGTCCACATTGCTTCAATACCTTAGGAATTGCCAAAACCGGCCCAATACCCATAATTTTCGGATCAACACCGCTCACGGCAAAACCTACAAACCTTGCCATTGGCTCTAAATTAAAAAGCTTCAGCGCTTTTTCACTGCATAGCAATACTGCGGATGCACCATCACTCATTTGTGAGCTGTTACCCGCAGTTACCGAGCCGTTAACATGGAATGCACCTTTTAGCTTAGATAGCTGCTCAATAGAGGTATCAAATCGAACGCCTTCATCTTGAGAAACGGTGACTGATTTTTGTATTATTTGTTTTGAATCCGAATCATAGCTTTGGACAATCGTTTCATAAGGTCTAATCTCATCTTCAAAATAACCTTGATTGATCGCACTAATGGCTTTTTGATGAGATTCAAAGGCAAACTGATCTTGTGCACCTCTCTTAATATTATATTTCTTCACCACTTGCTCGGCCGTGGTACCCATTCCATAAGCAATACCTAGATTATCTTCATTAAAAACCTTCATATTAAAAGCAGGGTGATGACCAGTCATTGGAATCATGCTCATTGATTCCACACCACCAGCAATCACAACATCAGCCTCACCTAGGCGAATACGGTCAGCCGCATAAGCAATAGATTGTAGCCCTGAGGCACAGAAACGATTGACCGTTACCCCAGCGACTGAATTGGGGTAGCCAGCAAGTAAAGCAGATATTCGAGCAATATTGAGCCCTTGCTCAGCTTCAGGCATAGCGCAACCAATAATCACATCATCAATCATCTTAGGATCAACACTAGGATTGTCTTCTAGTAAAGTTTTTAAAATGAAACTCAATAAATCATCAGGACGCACTTGCTTAAACACGCCTTTGGCTTTGCCAGTTGGAGTTCTGATAGCACTAGCAATGTAGGCATCTTGAGTCATGTTAGTTCCTTAAAGGCTTGTGTTTAATAAGCATATGTTCAATTCTATCTTGAGTTTTGTCTTTTTTCAACAGTTCAATAAAATGTATTTTCTCTAAATTCAACAAATATTGGCTATCCACTTCAGTGCCAGGATCTACCTCACCACCACAAAGCACATCAGCAATTTTTCTGGCAATAAAATCATCGTATTCAGAAATAAACTCCCCAGTTTTCATGTTAGTGAGTTGCGCTAATATATTGGCTTTTGCCGTGGTACCACCAACTTTAAAAGTTTGATTTACATCTTCTGGGCGGTAATTTTTATTAATCATAAGATAGGCTTTTTGCTTAGCAAAATAAAGCAACTCTAATCTTTGTGAGACAATCAAATCGTTTTCATCTAAATAACCCATTTCAAGTGCTTTCATTGCGCTACTGGATACTTTTGCCAATCCAATTTGCTCAAAATATTTTGCCAATATTGGAAACATGTTTTCATGTTTGGCAGCGCGCCTTGCCATTTCTTTGCAACCGCCACCTGCCGGCAATAAACCCACGCCCATCTCAACCAGCCCAACGTAACTTTCAGTGTGAACCACGCGTGAATCGCAATGCAACAGCATTTCACAACCACCGCCCAGCGCCAACCCTTCAACGGCAGCAACGGTTGGTATCTTGCTGTATTTAAGCGACATTAGCGCTTGTTGAAGCAGTTCAATCACCTCGTTAATAGGTTTTAAATCCTCAAGACTTGGTAAATTTGGCTTAAGCAGTTGCCATGCTTTCTTCTTAAAGCTACTGATTAAATTTTGATGTTCAATCATGCCTAATTTAGCCCCAGCGACGATCTCATACAAATTAGCCCCAGCGCAAAATGGCGCACTGTCTTGCCAAAGTATCATAGCCTTAAACTCTTGCTCGGCAATTTCAATGGCTTTTATTAGCGAATTAATCACCTCTAAATTGAGCGTATTCAGTTTAGTTTTTAAACTAAAAACGGCAATTCCATCGCCTTCATGAAAAAACCGAACGGAATCATTTTCAAAGATAGTTTGGCCTTGTTCTTTGTTGCTTTCACCCATTAGAGTAGGGCGATGAAGTTGGCGCTGATAGATGGAATGATCTGAATAAGCAACAAAGGATTTTTCCATTGGTGAATAAGCACCTTCTTCAATGTAAAAGTCAGCAACGTCATTTAACCAATTTGGCGTTGAAACCTCTTCATTGCCTTCTAAAAACAATGCCAATGATTGCTCCACACCATTAATTTGCCAATATTCAAAAATACCCACCTCCCAACCAAACCCCCAATGCAATGCCCAATCAATGTCTCGAGTAGAATGTGCGATGTCCTTAAGGTGATAAGCACTGTACAAGCAGGTGTCTTTAATCACAGAATAGAGAAATTGCGCCTGAGGATGTTTATTAGATTTAAGCAAAGTAAGTTGCTTTGACGTGTCTTTTTTCAGAATTTCTTTAACAGATTTATCTATGTCGTAGATTGCCTTAACATAGCTCTGGTTTTCGGGCTGATAAATTTTAATTATGCCGTCTTCTTTTTTATAAAGACCTCCCTTGGTTTTTTCACCTAAGAGGTGATTTCCCACCATTGTGTTTAACCACTCCGGTGTTTTGAAATAATGATGCCACGGATCGTTTGTATGTGCGCGCTCAAACTGCTCAAACACGTGTTTTAAAATATCCAAACCCACCAAATCAGCCGTTCTAAACGTAGCGCTTTTAGGTCGTTTTAATTTAACACCGGTGAGTGCATCAACCGTGTCAAATCCTAACGACAGTCTTTGGGCATGATGAATACAGGCCACAATTGAAAATACTCCAATTCGATTGGCAATAAAGCCAGATTCATCCTTGGCATAAAGAATATTTTTACCCAACTCTGAGGTAAAGTAACCCTCCAAATTGTCTAAGATTTCCCTATCCGTTTCTTCAGTTGAAATCAATTCAATGAGTGGCATATAGCGGGGCGGATTAAAAAAATGAATACCGCAAAAGCGTGATTTAAATTTCCCTAGTTTTTCCCCAATTTGATTCACACTAAGACTGGAAGTATTGGTTGCCAAAATAACTTCGCTATTTAAATGAGGTGTTATCTTTTTAAACAATGCTTGCTTGGCATCAATGTCTTCAATAATTGCTTCAATCACTAAATCACAATTGGATAATTGCGCCAAGTCATCTTCAAGGCTCAAAGGCGTAATCCAAGAAGCTTGTTTAGGATGGGTGAGTGCTTCAGGTTTAAAAGTATGAATCTTGTCTAAATCTTTTTTAACGTGCTCTTGATAGCCAAACAATAAAGTTGGAATGTTTGCATTGGCAAACACACCAGCAATCTGTGTGCCCATCACGCCACTGCCTAAAACACCAACTCGATTAATTTTCATAATCATCCACCGCTAAAATTTTTCGACGCAACTGTGTTAAGTTTGATAAGAGCTGATGTTCCTCGCTGGTTATCTTTTCTTGATCCAATAAAGCATCAACACCTTCAGCGTCATCAACGTACCTAACTCTTTTATAAATTTTTTCAGCATCAATTGCAAGTTCATAAGCCCGCTCTAATTCATCAAGTGGAGAATCTTTAATGATTAAAACATCATCAGTGAGTGTGTTTTTAAGGTGTTTATCATTAATCAACTGATTGACAATCTTACTTTGTAACTCAATGGAAGGCTTGGTTTTGTTAATCCCCCATGGCAAAACTAGCCATCTAAAAAACCAAGGATTTTTAAATTGATCGCAAATTTCTTTAAGTAGCATTTGAGATTCAAAAACATGCCTCTGCATTGTCCATTTGAGCAAGTCATCAAAATTATTATCCAGTTTTTCCACATATTTAAGCAGCGTGGAAATACCATACATCTTAATGAGTAAATCAGAAAACAACCCATTCATGCTTTCTTGAAACTTGATTTTTGTTCCAAATTTTATGAGTACCATTTCAACCAAAAAAGCAAAACTGGCACTGATGCTACTGAGTTGTTGATAATACATTTGAGCAGTGCTTTTTGTGTTTTTAGGTGCGTTAGACAGTCTACCACCACTCAACGCAAAGACAAGACTTTTAGCTTTAACACTGGCTATATGAGCAAGGTGTTTGCCTAAATATTGATTAAATGAAGTGTAGCTTTGTGTTTCTATGGCAGTTAACTCATCTTTTAAAAATGGGTGGCAGCGCATTAACCCTTGGCCAAATATAATCATGGATCGAGTTAAGATATTTGCCCCTTCAACCGTAATAGCAATGGGAATGGTTTCGTAAATATTGGCTAAATAATTTCCCTCACCGAGCATCACTGTTTTACCGCCATGAATGTCCATAGCACGGTTGATGTTGGTTCTTAATAGCTCAGTATGGTTGTATTTCAAAATAGCAGAGCTAATCGATGGATTGAGACCTTGATCAAGCAAATCTAGGTGAAAATTACTCATTGCTTTCATCATTAATGCATCGGAAGCCATGGGTACAATTTTTTCTGCCACACCTTGAAAACGATACAAAGATTGCTTAAATTGCTTTCTGATCAATGCGTATTCAATTGAGGTTTTAAGGCTAAGCTCTACACCCGCTAACGACAAAGAGGGAAGAGATACACCTCTTCCTAAGGATAATGATTCCATCAACATCGACCAACCTTGGCCAATCATTTTCTGTCCGCCAATGACTGCAGACATGGGGATAAACACATCTTTTCCTTGGTGTGGCCCATTACTAAACTCAGAGCCAATAGGGTGGTGATGCCGGCCAATACTCACGCCATCCAATGCAGAATCAACCAAAGCACAAGTGATGCCTAAAGAAGGCTTATCACCGATCAAACCATCGGGATCGTAAGTTTTAAAAGCCAAGCCAATCAATGTAGCTATGGGTGCAAGAGTGGTGTAGCGTTTATCCCAGTTAAGGCGAATGCCCAAAGTTTTTTCACCCTTATAATCTTGATGGCAAATCACACCAGAATCGATCATCGCCCCTGCATCTGAGCCTGCATCGGTTGACGTCAGTGCAAAACAAGGAATGTGTTCACCAGTGGCTAATTTGGGCAATAAATCCTGTTTTTGTTCGTCCGTACCATAATGTAAAACCAATTCCGCTGGGCCGAGTGAATTGGGCACCATTACCGTTACCGCAAGCGACACATCACAACTGGAAAGTAGGGTTAGAATTTTTGCATGGGCTTTCGCACTAAATTCTAACCCTGCGTATTGTTTGGGAATGTTAAGCGCCCAAAATCCTTCAGATTTTATCTGAGTTAAGGTTTTATCAGACAATCCAAATTTATTAAAAGTGGCGCAAAGTGCGCTGACTTTATGCTTAATAAAAATCCACTCCTCATCGGATAACGGCTCACTTTTAACGGCTAACAACTCATCCCACTTGAGTTGATTAGTAAACAGTTGCTTTTCCCAGTGTGTATCTCCACACTCCATGGCTATTTTTTCACTATCACTGATTAAAGATTTTGATTGACCGACAAGTTTAGCAATCATTGGTTTAATGAATAAAAACCTGAAAAATGGAATAAATAAGACTAGGTTGAAGAGCAGTAGAAGCACTCCCACAACCCATACAATAATTAGATTTAGCCCTAAAGTAGTTAATAAATGAAGAGTGGCAAGAGAAAAAAGAAACGCAAATACAGGCAAAAGTCGGTTTGCTTTAGCAAACACAACAGTTATAAAAACAACGAACACTAAATAATAAAATATAACCATTACTTTCAATATACCCCTTATTCTATATGGTTGCTATGTTTATATTTACGAACACAAAGACTAAAAAGTTTCAAATTTAATAAAAAATTCATTAAATTGGCGAGGCAATGAGTTGAGACTCGTCCAAACCATTTTCAAGTAATAATTCACCTAAATAAATCAACACTTCAGCCGGCACACAAAGATAGACATCCGATCGCTTAACAACCTCTAAATCCAGCGCGTTAAATATTTGCTTGGCCACCTTGTGGCATTCATTTTTGCTGGATCGATCAAACTCACAAGCAATAGGGCTGTAAGTATAATCATTCATCACCGCCTGCCAAGATTTAGCATGATTATCTAAATACGGCGCTTGTTCATCACTAGGATAGGCCCAGTAAAAATACACAGGATTATCCATTTCTAACGAAAAAGCATGCTCAACTAAACTTCTGATCGGTGCAAAACCAATGTCCCAAGCAATAAACACCATTGACTTTTTAGACAGCTCTTTTAATACAAAAACGCCTTTCGGTCCTTCCAAATCAACCATAGATTTGTTCTTGATTTTTTTACTGAATAATGCTGTCGCAAAAACATCTTCGGGCGAGTTTCTAACGTGAAATTCTAACTCCATACCATGACAAGGGCAGGAAGCTAAAGGGTAGCGAGAAGTTACATCCTTAAAAGATAACTCTACGTCTTGCCCCGCCATAAATTGCAAAGTCTTAGAGCGAGGTGTTCTTAATGTAATAATGGCTAAATCATCATTCATAAAAACTATTTTTTTAACCTTGGTTTCAATGTTTTGAATTGGAATTGATTGAACATCTCCAATCAAATCAAGCTCAAGCTCAACGTCTGAAGCAGGGGAGTTGCAACACATTAGGAAATCCCCGTCGGATTTTTCCTCATCAGAAAGAGCAAAATCATGATGTTTAATTTGATTTATCTCGCCATTAACAAGCTTTGCCTTACATGCTCCGCAAGTGCCATTACTGCACTCATAATGCATCGCCAAACCGTGGCGCAAACCGCCTTCTAATACAGAATCGTTTGATGAGCACTCATAATTACGATCATGATTTTTAAGACGAACATTGAATAATTGCGGAGACATGCTTAAGCATTATAGCTTTTTAAGGTTTGATGCTAGTCCATTTAGAGTGGAAACTTCAAAGAAGCCACAGCACCATCTTCCATGAATCGATTCTTCAAACTAACTTCGCCATTATGAAGGCTCATGATCTTCTTCACGAATCTCAATCCTAGGCCGTTACCGCGTTTTCCTGTGTCAGGTCTGGGTGAGGAAAAAAACCTTCTAAACAGCTGTTTTTTGGTGTGTTCAGGCACGCCAATTCCTTGATCAAGTATCTGGATTATGATATGTGTATTTGACTCACTTGCTTTAATCCCAATGGTTGATCCTTTTGGCGTGAAGTCTATTGCATTATCAAGAATGTTGCCAATGGCTTGTTCGGCTAATAGCTTTTCGGCTTTAATACTAAGATCACGATCAATGTCGTATTCAATCTTAATGCTTCTTGAAGTGATGTTGCCGATTCTACTCGGTGCTGCAACCACTTCTTCAATCAATGTTTTAACATCAACTTTTTCAACGTTATCCAGCACGTCTCTTCTCTCAATGCGAGACAAATTAAGCAGACGATTAACCAGCAAATCCATCTTATTGTTTGATTCAAGAATGTTATTAATAAAACGCTTGCGCTGTTCATCATCCATTGGCATTAGAAGATTCTCAGCAGTTGCTTTAATACCTGTGATCGGCGTTCTTAACTCGTGCGCCATGGTGTTGATGTACTCCTCAACATACTCACGACCTTCAAGATCCACACGCAGTTTTTCAATGGCTTTTGATAACTCTGCAAACTCAACTTGGCGTATTTTGGGTGCAACTACATTTTCCCCCTTAGATAGAGCTGTGGTGTATTTAATAAGTTTGTTGGTGCCTCTTGATACTGCAAAACTTGCGCCAGCACCGAACAGCAATGAAATCAAAAACAGATAGATTGCGTATTTATTAACTTGCTTTTTTTGCTCTAAAACAAATGGTTTGAGGTCAATGGTTGATTTGACCGTAGTGAGTACACCAAATATTTGATTATCATGATAAATGGGCGCAGCAACGTACATGGCTTTTTGATCAGAAGTAGGCTCTTTAACAGCAGGATCAAAGGCACTGGAGCGCTTGCCGTATTTACCTTTTAAGGTATCGTAAACATCATTCCATTGAGAATAATCCTTACCTTCACGTTTACCAGTAGAATCATAAATAACAATGCCTTTTTTGTTAGTGATGTAGACCTGAAGGTTAGGATTCTTTTTGGTGACAGAATAAATATCAGCATCCAGTTCTCGATCAAGATAACCGCTGATTAATGTATGAACTTTATTAGTATTGATTTGATCGTATTTAATGTTGTTACTCACCATTTGTGCCAGCAAGTTTGAAGCATCAATCATCACCTCTTCAGCAGCTTCATCAATGCCCTTAGTTAGGCGATTACTCATCTTATCGGTCACAACCCATACAATGCCACTACTGATAACAAAATAGGCAATAAACAGCTTTAGGCCGATGGATAGTCTCATAATACGAGTGAGTAGCCTAAACCACGATGGTTTTCAATGTATTCATTGTCAGGATCAATTTTATTCAATGACTTTCTAATCAGCTTGATGTGGGTCACAATCGTGCTGTCACTAGAGCCCGTTGGACGATCGTACATTACATTGAGTAATTGCTCTTTTGAATGAATGCGGTTTGGGTTTCTAACTAAGTGCAGTAGTATTTTGCATTCTGCTTTAGTAAGGTCAATGACTTGATCATGGAGCAGTATCTGATTCATGTCCTCATTGATTGTAAACACCTGTTTACTTTTAGATTTTGCAGTAGGCTCTTTTGCAATTGAAGTTTGTTTATTAGCACGCCTCAATTGCGCTCTAATTCTAGCAACCAACACTCTTGGATTGAACGGCTTAGTTACGTAATCATCCGCACCTAAACCCTCAAGGCCTAAGACAATATCAGCATCAGCATCCCTTGCAGTGATGATGATAATTGGAATTTCAGAGTCTATTCTGATCTTACGCAGTACATCAAAACCACTTATATCGGGCAAGCCAATATCAAGTAAGACCAAATCAACGGTATTGTTGTTAAGGTAATCAAGTGCATCATTTCCCATCTCGCGCCAGTTAACTTTAAATGAATCACTTTCCAGTGCAAAGCTAATACTTTCAGCAATGACTTTATCATCTTCAACGAGCAGAATGGTTGGCATAACGTGTTATCTGGTTTTTGTTAGATGTGCGTATTGTAATTTATAAATACACGACATAAAAGTCTCTTCATTCAAACTTCATCAACTCTTCATTTTTAAAACATTTGACATTCATTGTTTAGCCCTAAACTGTGCTCATTGTTTTTAGTAAATCGGAGAAAAAATATAATGCGTAAACTCCTCCTCCTTGTTGCGTTATTATCAACGGGTGCAATGGCACAATCAACCTTATACATAGGTGATAAAGTCAAAATACCAATGCGCTCAGACGCTTCGATTACTAAGAGCAATATCATTACCAAACTGGGTATTAATACACCCGTTACTTTAATTAAGAAGCAGACCAACGGTTGGTCGCAAGTTAAGCACCAAGGCAAGCAGGGTTGGATCATTAGCAGATACCTAACCAACATCAAGCCTAATGGTGATTTTAAAAAACAAGCAAAGCAAATTACCAAGCTAACCAAGTCCAACCAAGTCCAGCAACAGACCATTGTTGAGTTAAAGCAAGATCTCAATCAGCAGCACCAATCAGTGGCAACGCTTAAAGCAGAATCCACTAACTACGGCGCACAAGTGTTAGAGCTTTCTAAGCTACGCAATAAGACCAATAATCTTGATCAAACCAATACCGATTTAATGGCACAAGTAAGGCTGTTAAAAAGCCAAGCATCTGCCTTGCACAGCACCGATTTTTTAACCATTATTAGCACCCTTGCTTTACTCTTGGGACTGCTAGTAGGATTTTTTACATCCAGAGCAAATGCCAATAAGGTAAGCCGTATTTATTCGATTTAACGAACCTCGACACAACTATCATCTCCTCCTCCTTTGATAGTTGAGGTAACCGACCTAGGTTAGTGGTCTCTTTATCCACTAGCCAAAGTCTTTTTTATAAGGAACACAACATGAGAGAAGAAGTTAAACAAAAACATTGGTCAGAATCCAGTGTATTTCCAGTTTTTAGATTAACAGCACCAAGACACAACCAAGAGTTCATTGTGCTCGAAGGCGATACTGAAGACACGCTACTGTTTGGCCCAGGAAGGGCGCCTAATAGTTTTTTACCAGGCGATCTAGGCACAGTGGTTATCCATGCCTATCGTCATTTTTCCTTTTTACAAAAGATCGTTCTAAACGATCAAATTATTCTTAACGACCAGCTAGGTACTGAATACCAATATTGCGTGCTTGATGTTAGTATTATCGATCTGAACAAACAACAAATCGAAATTGCAGAAGTGGACGAACTTAAGCTTGTTACCCCATGGCCTTTTGATGGGGCCACTAAAGACAACTCATTGCGCTATATTGTTACCGCCAGAAAGTATGAAACCTACCAAGACTAAACCCATTAAATTATTTAAGATGCTCAACATTACCGAGCAGCAGTTTATAAAGGCCAGAGATTGGTACTTAAGTGCTAAAAAATGTAACTTCACTAACAAAACACACAAACCACATTAGTAACTCATCTCCATTTTAGATAATGATGGCTTTCAACCAAAACGGAAGCTACCATGCAATACACCAAACCCTTAAGT